>Ga0181589_10005680_pt1 | contig 9976 bp, 8 predicted proteins | sample 071ome_25_FD_132444 | JGI IMG/M metagenome (GOLD analysis project Ga0181589, IMG submission 132444) | Coastal salt marsh microbial communities from the Groves Creek Marsh, Skidaway Island, Georgia - 071410BT metaG (megahit assembly) | ecosystem: Environmental > Aquatic > Marine > Intertidal zone... | reverse complement strand
TCGATTCGGATTTTCGCCTGCCCATCAACCGGGGTTGGCTCCTCAATGTCGACCATTTCAAAAGTTGCAGGTGCGACGAGTTGTGCTGCTTTCAATGGAATTCCACTTCTGTTGGCTGTGTTTACCGGAATTTAACAGCGACGAACTGTACACCCGCGCGCAGCCCACGACAACGAAAAATCGAGGTCTATTCGGCAGGTGTGGAGATCAGGTTTGTTGTTGCCCTACGGCCTTGTTCACTTCGATTGGGGAATCGAAGCCTTTGACCGGGAGCTTGCCGACGACTTCGACACTCGTATCGGGAGCAGAAAGGTAACGTACAAACTCAGCGTCGCAGAGAATTTCTCCCGGTTCGGCAAGGTCGCAAAGTCGTGATGCGAGGTTGACCACGGAACCGAAAAGATCGCCATTCTCAATCAGCGGTTCACCAGCTGCAATTCCGACACGGATCGCAAGCGTCTCATCCACCTCAGGAATATCGACTCCTGAAATAGCATCGACGATTTCGTGGGCGGCGACCAGCGCGTCATCGGCTTTGTCGAATGCTGCCATGATGCCGTCACCGGTGTGCTTGACCTCGCGTCCAGCGTGCCTCGTTAGCGCGTCACGAACCGCAGTATTATGTGCACGAACCAGCTTGAAAGACTGTGTGTCACCCAAACGCGAAGTGATCGCTGTGTAGTCGACGATGTCGGTGAACATGATCGACTTCAATCCCCGATCAACTACAAGGTTGTCTACCTGTTCAGCGGGTGGAATATCAGCGATGCGTCCCATGAACTTGAGAACGTCGCTCTGGTCGACTTCAACGACATCGTTCGGGATCTCGCCATGAGCTGCGGCGTGCAATCCAGTGATTGAATCTTCGTTCGGCGCAGAGACCAGGCAGAACGTTGTCCCACGACCTTCATCGAACCAGTATGTGAGCATCGTTGCATCGAAATCACCCTGCAGTTCCAGGTCTTTTTCGTGTGCGAATTTGATGTCATCCAATAGAACGCCTTCGATGTAGTGGCGGTCCATGTACAACGGCATTGTTCGTCGACTCCGGTTCGTGTCAGTGTGCACTCAGGAATTCAGATGCGCGGAGGGCGCTACGGATTCATGAGTATAAAGCCGAGTTAAACGATTGGTCGCCGGAGTTTCGGATAGAAAATCCATACCAGCGACAAAAGGATGAACCCGGTAATAGAAAACACTCTCACAGCGGACGGGAGTCCGATTGCGTCTCCGGCGATTCCGAGCGCAAGGCTCCCAACCGGGAACAATCCCATCATCAGCACCTGGAATCCCATGACCCGACCTCTCATATTGGAAGGTGCAGCCAGCAAAATCAGCATGGTGTGGGTGATTCCGAAAACCATCTGAATGAGTCCAAGCGTCATTATTGCCAGGAACCCTGTAGTGACCGTGGTGGTATAGGAAAATCCAATATTTCCAACGGCTTGAATCATGGCAGCGACGATCAGGTACTTCCCGGGATTCCTCAGTCGGCGCCCCATCACTGCGACGTAGCCAGCAGTTATGGTCGCACCCAATCCCTGCGCAGACATGAGAAGTCCGAATTGCGTCGGTCCTGCGTCGTAAATATCACTGGCGAACGCGGCTGCCATCGATTCGAACGGGTATCCGAAAAAGTTGTTGATGCCGACTACCAGCAATCCAGCAAAGATCGCCTGGTTGCCGCGGGCGTATCGAAAACCTTCGACGAACGAACGCATTGGCCCGATCGCATTTTCCTCTGCACTTCTCCGAAACATTACCGGGAGTTTTCTAAGAACAATGAAGTTGGCAAAGAAGACTGCACCTATCGCCATGTATGCCCAGCCAGGATTGATGAGCTTCGCTACGAGCCCTCCCAGGTTCGAGCCAGCGAACCACGATAGGTTTAGTGAAACCATGTCCAACGCCAACGCCGATCCCAAGGCAGCTGGTCCGACGATCCCAGACATGTAGGCACGTTTCGATGGAATCTCCGCCATGAACAGAAGTCCCATAACTAACGTATAGGCGTAGATGACCGGCAAACTCGCAAGATCAAGAACAACCGCTGCACCAAATAAAGCGGCCGTAACCGCCATACCCAGTTGAGTCAGACGAAATATTGCGATGCGAGGGAACCGGTCGAGGAGGGTCCCGACCACGGGGCCGAATATCAGGAACGGAATAACACGGAAGAAAATCAGCAATCCGACAGCGGATGAACTGTCTGTCAGTTGCACAACCAGCCAGGCAACTATCGTGAAGTCAATGAACCTGACCAGGTGTCCTGCCACAGCTACCGCAAAGACGCGCCGGAATAGCGGGTGTTGGAAAGGGCGAGGTCCTCTGCGGATCCGTCGATTACGACGGACGGGTATCTCCACCAAATGATTTCTCTGAACCCGACTCACCAAGTGAGTGCTTGGAATTACCAACAGCCAGCGTTGGTCTGTGAATCATTTGATCATCTGTATCGCCAGACATTCAATACATTTTGATATGAGATATTTGCAGACAAATTGCAGTTGTGGCTTCCAGTCTGGCCCCATTTCACTGATAAATTTCTCACGCAGAATCACATTCCCAAGGAGAAAACTTTGCCACGCATATTGATGGGCGGATGCAGTCAGGAAATTTCAACATTCAACCCCGTGCCCTGTGAATACGAATTTTTCAGCTTTATGCGAGGGGAAGAAATCCGAGAAAACTCGGTGGGACAGAACTCGGCTTACGGCGGGATGCTTGCGGTGCTGGAAGAAGAGTTCGGCGACGACCTCGATGTTGTCTTCACCCTCGACGCTGAAGGAAATGCATCGGGTCCACTGCGCCACAGCGCATTCGAGAAAATCGCGGATGAATTCCTGGATTCATTGAAGGCTCATGCCGGAAAACTCGATGGTGTGTTCTTCTCTCTGCACGGGGCAATGGGGACAACCGAAGAGCTTGATCCCGAAGGATATTTACTCGAAGAATCTCGAAAGATTCTTGGTCCTGATGTGCCTATTGTGATCACCATGGACCTCCACGGCATTCTGACCGCGAAGATGCTTGAAAACATCAACGGATTGGCCTCGTATCACACGTACCCACACGTCGATTTTGAAGACACCGGCAGACGCGCTGCAAAGATTCTGACTCGCATAATCAAAGACGGAGCTAAGCCGGTCGCAGCACGAGTACGTATCCCAACCCTCGTTCGAGGTAACGAATTGATTACTGCAACGGGGGCATTCGGCGCGCAAATCCGCTACTGCAAAGAACTTGAGAAAGATCCCCGAGTGCTATCGGCAGGATTCTTCATTTGCAACCCGTTCACTGACGTTCCAGAGCTTTGCAGCCAACCGTTCGTGTTTACAGATAACGATCCAGCGCTTGCTGAAGAGGCAGTCTTGAAGCAAGCCAACGACTTCTGGCCAAACCGCAGCATCATGCAGGGAGTATTCACTTCACTCGAAGAAACGGTTTCACAAGGCGCTGGAATGAAAGGACCGCTGGTGTTCTACGATGCGGCGGACGCTCCAAGCTCCGGTGCTTCAGGTGATAGCAACGCAATCATCGCTGAAATGTTTAAGCAGGACTATCCACATTCGGTTCTGACTTCCGTCGTTGATCCAGCGGCTGTGGACGCAGCGCATAAAGCTGGTGCCGGTGCAACGATCTCGGTCGGGGTCGGTGGTGCGCTCGACTCCCGCTTTACTCCACTTAAGCGTGAGTGGACAGTGAAGAGTGTTGCGAACCAGGAAAACGTAACGATGGAGACCTGGAAGTTCATACTTCATCCAGGACCAACAGCTGTTCTAGAGTCAGGCAACGTCACCGTGGTCGCGATGACCAGCTCGATGATGATGGTCGACCGTTCACTCTTCCTCGCAAATGGTTGTGACCCGAAAGACTTCCACACCACTATCATCAAAACACCGCATGCTGAACCTCAGTTCTTTGACGATTGGGTAGAGAAGAAGTTCAATGTCGATGCACCGGGATCAACGAGTGCGAATCTCCCAACGCTTGGGCACACGATTTGTGCACGTCCGATGTATCCATTGGAGCAGGACGCGGATTTCGTACCGTCAGTCGAGCACTTCGACAGGAACTAGGCCAGTAATTCGCTAGTTCTACAGATCGATTGGAATCGTGAAGGAGGCTGTTGCACCGCCTCCTTCGCGTTCCTTCAGTTCGATGATTCCACCGTGTTCGTCGATAATGCGCTTGGAAACATGAAGACCGATCCCGGTACCGGGAATGCGGCGCGTCTCTTCGTTATCAGCGCGGTGGAACATTTCGAACAGGCCTTCGACATTCTCTTCTGGCAGCCCTGGACCGCGGTCGGAAACGCTCAATTTCAACGAATCGCCTAGATTCTCTACCGACAGCTCAATATCTGTTTCGGCAGGAGAATACTTCGAGGCATTGTTCAAGAGGTTATTGACCACTTGCAGGAGTCTGTCTCGATCACCGTTCACAAGCAAAACTTCGTCGTCAATGTGGTCAGTAATCGACTGCGAAAGTCCATCGAAAACCACCTGGGAACTTTCGATTGAGTCGCGGACGAGGGTTACAAAATCAAACGGGGCTTTGAGAATCTCGAACCTGCCCGTTTCCATTCTCGACAGGTCAAGCAGCTCATTGATCATACCTGCAAGGTGGCGGGCATTTCGCTGGATAACCCGAACATGTTGCCCTGCCCTTTCGGGCAATGTTTCATCCCTGTTCCGGTTCAGGATGTCTGCGAACGCAAGAATGCTGGTAAGCGGCGTTTTCAGTTCGTGAGAACTAGCCATTAATTGGCCAGAAAACTTGAACAATCTCGAGCCGATCAGAAGATAATTCGCCGCCTGATCTTCACCGAATTTCCTTTTTGAGCACTCAATTCAAGTGACTGCCCCACAACAAAAGAATTCCCTGCTGCGAAATCCCCAGTTCATGCGCCTCTGGGCCGTCGGCTGGATGACTGGCACGATGATGTGGCTTGAGTTGCTGGTTGTCGCGCTTGTTGCGCTAGAACTCACCGACTCGCCGTTTCTAGTTTCGGTGACGTTTTTCCTGCGGTTCATCCCGATGCTGTTTGGGTTCGGGATTGGAGTTCTGGCGGAACGATTTAATCGCAAACACTTGATGATTATCGGGCTCGGGGTTCAGGCGGGAACGTCGCTGTGGTTGGGACTACTAATCACCAACGATTCATTACAGTACTGGCAACTTGCACTCGGAAACTTCGTGATTGGTGCGGTCATGGCGAGCGAGTTCCCAATACGTAGAACGATGATCGGTGAAGTAGTTCCAAAAACGATCGTAGGCAGGGCTATCTCACTAGAGCAATCGACCAACTCTTTGTTCCGAATTCCAGGTCCGTTTATTGGCGGAGTCTTCCTGGCAACGATCGGTGCTCAAGGTGGCTTTTTCCTCGGTGTCGCGCTTTACTCGATCGGGATGCTAATTGCACTTTCATTGAAGTACGAACGTCCGACTTCCTCTGCGGAATTGGTCGGTCCGATTACACAAATCAGCGAAGGTGTCCGATACATCAGCAAGAGTCAATTGATGGTTGGGACCCTTGCGGTGACGCTGATTCTCAACGTATTCGGATTCTCGTATTTGAGCCAGCAGCCAGTTGTTGCAAAACAGGTTCTCGAGGTCGGTGAAGTCCTGATCGGGGTGTTGCAGTCGGTAGAAGGTGCCGGAGCATTCGTCGGAGCTTCGCTTATCGCGCTATACGCAAGACCGCGCCACTACCCACACATCTACATGTGGGGTTCGAGCCTTTACCTGATCGCAATATTGCTGTTCTCACAGTCCGAGGCCTACTGGCTAACGTTGATCATATTGTTCATCGGTGGAATTGGAATGTCAGGTTTCGCCACCATGCAGTCGGCAATCATGATTTACACGTCATCCCCTGAAATGCGAGGGAGAGCGTTGGGATCGATCGCCGTCTTTATTGGGCTCGGTCCTTTCGGGCAGCTCGGTATTGGAGCACTTGCGAATGTGCTCGATCCTGCGACTGCTGTCTTGATCGTTTCGGGAATTGGTATCGCACTCATGGTGGTAGCGTTGGTTTTCATCCCGGCAATGAGAAGCTCTCGCAGCATGGATGAAGTTACGGCTTAACCAAAGATCCCCCGCGAACAACGTTCACAGGGGACCCCGGCCCAATAATTCCGTTATTGACTAAGGTAGAACTACCTTGTCGATAACGTGAATCACACCATTGGAACCGATGATGTCGGTGATTAGAACGTTGGCACCGTCAATCATGACCATGCCATTAATCACTTCCACCTGTAGGTCGTTACCCTGCAGCGTTGTCGCCGATGTAAGACCTACCACGTCCGCAGCCATCACCTCACCCGCCACCACGTGGTAGGTCAGTACCTCGGTGAGAGACGGAATGTCCTCCAGCAATGAGGCAACCATCCCTTCTGGAAGAGCGTCGAAGGCATCGTCTGTGGGGGCAAAGACCGTAAACGGTCCGTCTCCAGCCAGCGTGTCTGCAAGTCCAGCAGCCTGGAGAGCTGTTACCAACGTGCCAAATCGACCGTCCTCAACCGCAATATCAACGATGGTTTTTGCTGCAACCGGCTCCATCGCATCCGGTTCGGTCTCTGAAAGGGCAGCAGCGATCTCTGAAGGGAGAATCACAGAGTCGATCACATGGATCACACCATTAGATCCTGCGATGTCAGTGATTACAACTTTGGCGTTGTCGATCATGACGCTTCCGTCCATCACTGCGACGGTAACGTCTTCGCCTTGAAGAGTTGTTGCGGAGCTGAGGGTTACGACCTGTTCGGCCAATACCTCACCTGAAACAACGTGGTAAGTAAGAACCTCCGTCAATGCAGCAATGTCCTCAAGAAGCGAAGCAACAACGCCCTCGGGAAGTGCTGCGAATGCATCATCTGTTGGCGCAAAGACCGTGAACGGTCCATCACCAGCAAGAGTGTCAACGAGGCCTGCGGCCTGTAGGGCAGTCACCAGAGTCTCAAATCGACCGTCTTCAACGGCGATATCGACGATTGTCTTTGCAACTTCCGCTGGTTCTTCTTGAGCTGGAACTGGCGTAGATGTTGGAGTCGGGGTGGTTGTTGGCTCCGGATCATCACTTGTGCATGCTGCTAACACGGCAAATATTGCGCCGAATAGCAGCACTGCTGCGTACTTTTTCATTTCGTGACCTCTTTTGATTTATTGGGATCGTGTTGGGTTGTATTTGTTTAAATCGAATGCTCTGATGGTCCGGTTAATTGGCATCTCCTGTCTATGTCTTCACGCGTGCTTGCGGGGTTAGGAATTAGTCCCCGGCAAGCTCGCCGCCGTGCAACTGCGGATCCTGAGATCTATTTGGGATGGTGATAGAACTCGGATCGCTAGTCGATGAGGCGGATCTGGACTCTTCACTCGAAGGCTGGCGCCTCGGCCACCAACTGAGGTTTCCAAGTAAGGCCGCCATACTCGGGACCAGCAACGCTCGTACGACAAACGTGTCGATGAGAACTCCAAGCATTACTGCGAATCCGAGCTGGAATATGTCTCTGAGAGGCAGAGTTGTGAGGACGGCGAACGTACCTGCCAGAATTATCCCGGCTGAGGTGACCACTCCTCCGGTCCGTCCGACAGCAGTCGCGATCCCGTCGCGAATGCCTTCGTTACGGACAGCCTCTCTGACACGAGACATAACAAATATGTTGTAGTCGGCTCCCAGTGCGACCAGGAATATGAACATCCAAACGCCGTTTGAATATGCGACGCCTGTGTGTCCAAAAACTTCCTGAAAAATGAAAACCGAGATACCGAACGTTGCACCGAAACTTACTATCACGCTGAACACGAGGTACAGCGGTGCAACAATCGAGCGGAGCAAAACGACGAGCACTCCGAATATTGCCAACAGTGAAACTGGTGCAAGCCACGTAATGTCGGCATCAATTGAAGCCTTGGTGTCTGCCTGAACCGCAGACTCTCCACCGACCAGAATCTGACTTCCTGGAACCGAACTCAACGGAGACTGTGCGACTGCAGTGCGAATCGTGTCGATTCGTGTAAGAGCCGGCTGATCGTAAGGATCGTCACCAAAGACCAGGTCGATCCGAGCGGTTGTACCGTCAGGCGACACGAACCTCTGATTGCCAAATACGGCAGCTTGAGCCTCGGAAACTGGAACGCCAGTAGGACGTGTTGGTCCGGTAACGCTTATGATTCCATCGATATTCGCAAGCGACTGTGAGACTTTCTCAAGTTCAACGAACTCGCCGAGCACATTGCCCTGCTCGACGCTCACTAGCACCTGTGTTGGTGCGAGTTGACCGGGCGGGAATGAGTTGGTTAGAAGTTCGTAACCACGCTTCGACTCAGCATCGTCTGGGAACCCATCAATGAAGTTGAAACTTGGGGTAATGCTCCATGATGGCAATGTTCCAACGACAATTGCGACCATCGTCACAACAAACACGGTTTTGGGCTTGCGTGATACGTAACGTCCAACCTTGTGCCAGAGTCCGTCAGTTCCAACAGACGATTGCTGAATAAGAGGTCGAGGCCAGAACGCCAGACGACCGAGCATTGCGATCACAGCTGGCATCACCAGCAATCCAGAAAGCAACACAACAAAGATTGCTAGCGCAAGCATGGGGCCGAGCGACCTGAACGATCCGAAAGAAGCAAAGGTCAAAGCGAACATTGCCACCATCGTCGTTCCTGCTGATCCAGCAATAGACGGTCCTACATGACTCATGGTGGTGCGCATTGCAGACCACTTGTCAGGGTTTAGAACTAATTCTTCTCTATATCTCGAAACAATGAACAGTGCGTAGTTGGTACCTGCTCCGAAGACCAGTACCGACATGATCGCGGTGACCTGTCCGTTTAGCGGAAGATCAAACTGCTGTGAGAGCATCGCTGCCAGTGACTGAGCCAGGGTCAATGCAGTGCCGATGACGATGAGCGGAACGATCGCGAGTACCGGTGACCTGTAGATGATGAGAAGTAGAACGAGAACCAGAAGCACCGTGACTAAGGTGACTAGAAGGTCTATAGAACTGAAGACCTTTACTGCGTCACTAATGATTCCAGCGGGGCCAGTGACCGCTGTCTCGATTTGAAGATTTCCTCCGACCAATTCAGCTTGGTCGGAAAGCCAGTCGACTGCTTCACCAAACTCTGGTTCGGAAGGAGATCCGCCAAGCGTAACGACCACCATTGAGGTGAGTGAATCAGGAGCAACAAGTGAAGCTCGCGCCCCGGGTGAATCCTCGGGTGTTAGAACGGATAGAACAGCTTCTGGCGACTCAGAACCCCGAACTGATTCGGCGAACATTGAGATCGGAGCTTTCAGAGCGTCATAACCGCCTGAACCACTAAATACGATCAGGGCTGGAATTCCGTCTCCGGTCGGGAATTTTTCAGATGCCAGTTGCGCAGCAGCCACAGATTCAGCTCCGCCTGGCAAAAACTCATCTTGTTCGTTTGTAGTGACCTCGGAGAGACTCGGCGCAATAGAACTAATTACCCCGATCGCGGCAATCCAAATGATGATGCCGAGAATGGCTCCCCGCTTTGCAGAGGCACTGAACAATAAATACTTCATTTGATAAACGGCGCGATAGTTGACTAGGCGATCGCCTCTAATTCAGCAGCTCTTTCACGAGCAAGCTCGGCAATTACATCAGGGTTGATGCTGGGCACTACATAAGCGCAATTTACGCATTTGTGTTCGGTTCCATCCAGCCCTTCGTGGGTGTAAATAGCGCCGGTGATGCACTTCGGGCAGGATTTCAAGCTAATCATTTCGGTTCCTTGAGGTTTCTGATCGGACCGTTGCCCGGGAATTGTTGGGCGACCCGGACAGCGGTCCTTTGTGGGATTTAGTCAACGATTGATGGGATTGATGCTGCTGCCAGAACTCCGGCGACCAGCACAGGAACATAGACGACTCGCGACAGAGGGTTGACCTGACCCAACTTTGATCCGGTCACTGCTGCAACAAGGTCGAACTTGA
>Ga0181589_10005666_pt1 | contig 9993 bp, 11 predicted proteins | sample 071ome_25_FD_132444 | JGI IMG/M metagenome (GOLD analysis project Ga0181589, IMG submission 132444) | Coastal salt marsh microbial communities from the Groves Creek Marsh, Skidaway Island, Georgia - 071410BT metaG (megahit assembly) | ecosystem: Environmental > Aquatic > Marine > Intertidal zone... | reverse complement strand
TCGTCGCGTCGAATGGAGGCCTGCGGCAGAAGTGCCATTGTAAATGCGAAACCATGGTGGGTCGCCGCGTGGGCTTTTGCAAAGAGTTTTCAACCGAACCGACCGTCATCGCGTGGTCCGAAAGCCTCTATGCAAAACTATGGCCCGACGGTTTGAAGCCACAGGAAAGACTCGAGAAGAAGAAACAGGAAGTCGCCGTCGACCGAGAGACCAAGAAAAACGTGGAAGGCATCATAAACCAGTTCGCGGGACACCAAAACACGAAAGTCACGCGCATGCAGAAAAAAGGCAAGGTGTGGCTCGTTTTCACAAACACCCAGTACTGCGCCATTCGCGGCACGAATCACGAGGCAATGATGCAATTCGCCATCGAACGCGGATCAGGGGGAAGCGCGTACGTGCGACAAGACTGCGAGTGCGCCCGAGACAAGAAAATGCGAAGTCGCGCGACGAAAATAAGACTGGACCATGGAAATGGAAACGAGGCGTACGCGCGGCTGTTTAGATCTTCCGAAAAAAATAGAATCATGTAATTAGTATAGAAGAGATGTCTCTGGCACTCACGGGCGCGGCGCTCTTTGCGATATACAAAGTATCATCCCTAAAAAGCGTAAATACGATGCCAATGATCTTCGACCCTGAACTCTACGCACTCAAGCGTCGCGCGCACGCGTTCTCGGGAATCGATCCACCAACGTACGAATCGTTTCGGTCGAGTCTAGACGCGTGTGAAGCGCGCATCAACGATCCAGAACAGTCCGCGAGAACGCTGTACGAAGCGCTCGAGCACCTCGACGGTATCGCCATGCTCAGCGACCAATACGAGGGCGATTTGCGTGAAACGATTGAAAATCTGTCCATGGAAATCGCGCTTTTCATGGAGACAAAAATACTCAATCGAGCAAAAAGAAATGGTATGCGATTTCACTCGCGATACTTAGAGAATAAGGGAATATCTTAATCAGGAAGCAAAAATGTCCACCACGAAGAGATCGAGATCAGGAAGACTCATTCGACGACCGAGTGAGGTGTACGTACCCGAAATCGAACGGTTCGAGGACGATTTCGCGGAACACGAATACGACGATGGGATCGACGGGTCGGATATCGACACAGAAGACGAAGGTGATTCGGACGACGAAAGTGATTGCGACGAAGACGATGAAGACGCAGGGTCTCTGTGCGATTTCATCGTAGACTCGGATGAAGATTTCGAGGGCGAAGACGAAGACGAAGGTGAATCATCAGAGGAAGAAGAGGATTTCTCGTGCGACGACGAGAGCGACAGCGACTGAGTAAATGTGCGCATTAGAAAAATACCTTGTAAAACCAAGAGAGATGGAAACAGATATCGGTCAACCCATTGATTACGACCCGAGCAATAACGTCTCGCCACCACCCGTGCGTGACGATCGCGATTCGTCGTCGACGCCCATCGATGCGACGGATGCACACCGAGGACCGCCCACGACACCCGAAGAGTTCATGTACCATCAAGCACTCCAAGAGCAGCAGTACATGTATGGACAACACGGCGGACTCGATCACGTACAGGCACCGCCACAGCCACAAAAAGAATTACTCGCGTCCGTAGATAAGATCACGATCATCGTTCTATTTGCAGCTTTTATCGTCGGTTTCTTTCTCGGGTCGAGTCGTCAACCCGTCATCTTAAAATATGACTAGCGTGTAACGATACATCCATCATCTTGTCGCATCCACGACAACTCGATGTTTTCACTTTCACTTAGTAATCCCGTAGTACGCAGTCCAATCGCCCGTCGGCCCCTTACGCTTCTCCGTGAAGTAGTCGCGACTGACGATTAGCGGATCTTTGGTATTTATCTCAAACGCACGAGACGCGCTTATGAGCTCAACGGTGGACGCGTCGTCGTTCAATATGGCGTCTGTGGTCTTCTTCTCACGCGAGAACCACGAAGCGTCGGGGCGAACGACGTATACGACGAGGAGCACGAATGATAAAACGATGAGACTGATTTCAAACTGTGACATCTTATATTAAAACGGCAGAATTATTTACTCCTTGGTGTCGGTTTCCACGGGCTCGACCTCGGACTGACGGGCCTTGCGTCGCTCCTCGATCTCATCGGCGACGATTTTATTCGCCTCTTCGACCAACTCCTCGATCGGGGCATCGGGTCGCTCCTTCTGGAGGCGCTCGAGTACTTCACCCGGAGTTGATACAGGTGCTTCGTCCGGTTTGGAGTAGAATTTGCTGTTCTCGTCCCCGGGTTTGATTGTCGTACCAGCCGTCATGTCGCGCTTCCGCTCGTTAAATAGCTTCGCCGCTTCGACTTGAGACTCTCGGTACGATACCATCAATTCCTCGAGTTTCGCGTCCGCGTAGTGAGAGTCCTCGATGTCCTTCGGGGGCGGGAGAAGAAGCCACTTACCGACGTCAACCACGTAAATGTCAAACGTCGTGTCTTCCTTCTGCAGGCGCTGCGCGTGCTTTGCAGCCTCGGCCTGGGTCGGGAAAACGCCGCGGATTTTGATGCCGAAGTGGTCGCATTTTTGCGGTGCGTCTGGCCCGACGTACGATAGACAGGCAAACAGCTGACCTGGCGGAAGCGTGTAATCAGATTCGAGCTCGGATGAAGGCATTTCTAGTATGTATCTGATTACATGTGAATCGATTTCTCTAAATCACCTGATAAGGAGATGTTCTTTTTTGAAGTATTTTAAAAGGTCTTCAGGATCCCATTCTCCATCTAAAAACTGCTCGAGCCACATCTTTTCATGTTTTTCGTAAAAACCTTGCTTGTCGACGACAGCTAAAGCGCAAGCTCTCATGTTCGCCAGCAGCTTGAGGTGTTTTATCTCCTTGAGTTTTTCCTGAAACTCGATCTCATTTGCTTTTATGCGCTCGCGGTGTTTCTCTTTCAACTCCTGGAGTTGATTTTCTGAATCTTGTTGTTTTTCGCGATGTTTCGCTCTGACTTCCAGGAGTTTATTTTCCGATTCTTGTAGCTTCTCGTAAAGTTTTTGGTTTCGCCTCTGCGCGGCTCGATGTGCCTTCTGAGCGCGATCGACCACGTTCTGCTTACGACGAATCCGCGCTTCGTAGTCCTCCGCTGTGACCTTCCTTGGCATTACTTTCGTCACTGTCGTCGAAAAGTGAGGCTGGTTTTGGTTTTCAATGCGCGAAAGACTCTTTTAAAGATTAGAGATGATTTTCAAGATTGGCACGTGGGCACTATGGTAACACTTTAAAACCCGGGCCTCAAGATCCGCCTCCCGTCATGGGCCACAGGCACTGAAAACTACTCGGAAAACATGGACTGCATCATGCATCGTGAAGCAACCCATGACCCAGAAATTTTTATCCTCTACGGCGAGGGGGTAGGTTGACCACCATACCCCCAAAAAATAAACAGTATAAATAAAAAAAACTTTTAGAAAAAAAAAAGTACCATAGCATTAGAATTTTGGGGTACTTTTGGTTTCATAAGAGTTTTTCTGGGTACACTGGTGTCAAAACTCTTGATGTCAAAAACTCGTCATTTACGTTTGAAACCCCTGTCGAGACCCGTCATGCAAAAGGTGATAGATTCATGGGGGTCAAACTCGTCATTTGCGTTTAAAACTCTGTGGTACAAGACTTAAAGACCTGTACCTGGGTCTCCCCCTGTCACATTTTGGTCTCATTCGTGAAACCCCCGTGAAGGACACCCCGCGCGCACCCCACGGGCCGGGGGCACTGGAAAGGACATAGGGACTGGACAGTGGGATTTGCATTTGCATTGTATTTACAAAGTAGTATTATGCCATCTTGATTTCGTGAACACTCGCTTCGAGTTCCATCTGAGAAAGCGCGAACGGGTACATCGTGAAGGACGCAAAGAAGTCCTCGACGATGTTGCCATAGACACGTCTTTCATCACGAAGATGCTTTCGAGTCGTGGCGATGAAAGCCGTGTACCCGATGTAAATGAGCCAGCCCATCGTATTGGCGCCGTCGACGACACTCGTGAGCGAAAACAGAACGATCCAGGTCCAGTGGGTTACCGTTGCGATGATACCCTTGGTCTTTGCGTCGATGTCTTTATCGCCGATTTCTGTCCAGGCGCTGAAGATGGCCGGGAACGGGAAGACGAATGCCCGGAGGACCGATAGTGCGCGGTCACCCCTGCTTTTGGGGTGTTCGTTCGCGAACCCATCGATGAAATCGAACATGCGGGTGTCGAAGGACGATCTCGACGTGTGGATGCGCTCATCACCCGTCTCGTACTTGAGCACGCGAAGAAGAGAGACACATAGGAAGCACGTTGCGATGGTGGTCGGGAACGTGGACACGATGGCCGCGCCCTGGATGACCTTGATGCCACCGCGGGTCACGAGCGTGTGCGCCAGTGCGCCTTCCGTGCACGCCCAGTAAATTTTTTGCAGCGGCGGCGGGTTCTCGAAACCTTGCGCGGCGATGAGATCATCGACGAACGACCCGGAATCTGACGACGTCGTGAAGTACAAAATGACACTGACGACGACGAGAAATTGGAACCATTTTGTCAGGGCCCCGTACGGTTCCATGATATCGAGGATTTGATCGGCGCGTGCGCGGCAAGAGAGTGCGTAGTACCCCTGTTCTGCGAGCTTGACTGCAGCTGCGCTCGTCGGTTGGTTGTTTTCGTAGCCTAGGGCGGCGCAATCGATGGAGCCGGTGCGCCAATCGATGTCCACACCGTTCCCGAGCGCGTACTCGGCGACGCGTTGCATGCGGATACCGAGAGTTCCGAGAATGTTTCGGTTAATGAACATGAAGGCGATCGGTGCGAGGAGACCGCCCTTGATGACTTCACCGACGGTGCGTCCGCGCGAGATGCGAGCGACGAAGGTACCCACGAACGGAGCCCACGCGAGCCACCAGGCCCAATAAAACACAGTCCAGTAGTTCATGAAATTGTACGGCGTGCGTTCACCGCACGCGTCGTTCATGAGTGCTTCCGTGCCGAGACGGGTCGCATCGAAGTCGGACATGGCGACGGTATCGGTCGATTTCGTGAAGCCCATGAACACGCGCTTCCATCGACCTTCGTCCGTGAGTTGACCCGTGAAGCTCGGCCAGGTATCGCAATCCCAGCTGAGTGTGATGAGCCATTGTACGTAGTGGCCAAGTGTTTGCACGTACGAGTTGAGCAGAAGCGCCGGGCTATCGACGCATACGAGACCCGCCATGAGCGCGACGCCGCTGTAGAAGGCGGCTTTCGAGAGGTTCTTGATGCCCGCGTGCAGACCGACGAGCACGGAAACCGTCGCCGTCGCGGTGATGACCCAGATGATGAGCAGTTGCGTCGTTTGGGAATCCGCCACGATTCCGGAGTTCAGACGCTGCATGGCGGTACCGATCGCACCGACACCGAGGCCGAGCGACGTACACACGCCGAAGGTGGTACACGAGACGGTGATCGCGTCGATGAGGTCGCCGAGAAGACCATTGATGCTGTCGCCGAGGATGGGATGGAACGCGTAGCGCATCGCCATGGGTCGACCTTGGCGATAGCACACGACGCCGAGCAAGGTGCCGATGACGAGGTACGGGATCCACCCATGCAGACCGTTTTGGTAGTACGAGAGAAGCATCGCCATTTGCGCCCGTTGGTCGTCGTTGGCGAACGGGATTTTCGCGACGATATTATTCGATCGGTAAAACCACATCGGTTCGGCGACTCCGAAGGTGAAAATACCCACCCCCGTACCGCACGAGAAAAGAAGGGTGAACCACGTCAAATCCGAAAATTGCGGATTTTCGTGATCTTTTCCGAGTTTGACATCTTTATATCTCGTGAAAAGTAAACCAAAGATGAAAAGAAGCCAGATGTTTCGGGAAGAGATGTAGAGCCAGGTGAAGTTCGCGGTGACCCACGATTTCCTGTGGACGCGCGCGCGACGCGCGGGGCGAGTCAGTCTAAACGTTTTACGATGCGTGCATTTATTTTACTTACCAGTCTCCGAGCGTTGTCGTTGCGCGGGTCTCGTCGATGAGTGACCACGCGATGAATCCCCACGTGATGACTGACGCGAGCAAAGACGTGACCCAGTTACACCGGAGCACGCGGTACCCCGCGATGTCGACGCTGAGCCAGCGGTCTTTGCGCACGAAGCGCATCATGTTTTTTTCATTGGAGAAGTCGGTCGCGTTGGCGTCGTCGTCGCCGTCGCTCGTTCGCGTCGCCATGGTTGGTTGGCGTCGCGGAATGACGCGCGCGCTTCTTCGAAATTCTTTTTCCATTTTGTAAACGCGCGCATCAACTATCCTGGCCAATGCTGAAATTATCGTTTTCGGTATTTAAACGTGACCACCTCGGCCAAAATGTCTCAAACTTTTTGAGTAATCGAGGATCCGCGTGTTCCGCGTGCACGTTGAGAATGATACACCTGTCGTCCGGTCCGACGTTTTGCGTGACGTGGTACCGACCGCGGGGGATGAAGAGCGCACTTCCCGCGTGTGTCGTCTTTATCTGATAAGGGATACCGTTCGGTTTTAAGTGCTTTTCGACGATGTCGCCGATGGGCACACCCGTGGTCGAGTGGATGAACGCGAGTTCTTCTTTGTGTTTTGATTCGCCCAAATCCAAATCGAAAAGTAACCATTTTTTCGATCCGTGTAACGTGAGAACGTGTTGATTAAAAGCATCGAAATGCGCGTGGTGGGTCCAGGGTCCTTTTTGCATGCGCACGACGAGTCCTGACTCGACACACGGGTACGGGTCCGCGAGTGGTCGAAGGTAATCAATGATTTGCATATCGGCATCGGTCGCGAGCGGTTCGATGATTTTGACTTGTCTTGTCTCGTTGTCGGGACACTGAAACAGATTTCGATACTTTTCAATGACGTGGACACACGCGACGTTCTGTTCGTCGTCGTAGTTCCCGACGTCGTAGTGCTTTACGGTTCCTGAGATGGATGAGAACTTCTTGGCGAGGTCATCCCACGAGTACTTTTCCGGGGTCCTGGATTTCAATATGAATACGACGGCGACGCACGCAAAAAACGCGGCGATGACGAACGCGATCATTCCTACTCATGATTTTACATTTTATATTTCCGCGATGATCGCACGGCATCTAAATCTATGACGTAATCCGTGAATTTCTCGCCGTCGATTTCGAATGCCGTCGGTCCGATTTTTCTATACCCTAGTCGATCGTATAAATTCTTGAGTTTCGCGTCGTTATCGAGTTTAGATGACGCGGTCCACCATTTGAGTCTTTCGTCGGGTAAGATGACGTTCCGCCAAAACAGAGTGAGGATTTCAGTGCCAGCACCCGTCCCCCGTGACTCGGGGGCGACCCACCAATTGAGTCCACCGTACGTGTTCCCGTTCGGTACGGGTGTGTTGTATTGGTCTCGACTGGTCACTTTCGGGCTCGCCATGAGTAAACCATACTTGAACGACACGATATGACCCGTGACCGAATCGCGACCGACGAAGCCGAGTCCTGAATCCTGAGTGAACATCGCGCGTTTCATATCGATGGCGCCGCACCACGACGGCGTTTCGCGCACTTCGATCGCGTGGACTTCATCGACGTCGTCGATCGTCATGCGTGCGTACTGGATTCCGGGTGGTGTCGCACGTTGGTGGTGATATATGAATACAAGGAGCACCGCGACGACCACTGTGAAAGCGACGCGCTTCATCATTTACGATACGTGCACATTTTTGCGTGCGTCGAATAACCCGTGACGCACTAAGTGATGCTCTACCGCGTCTTTGACGAGCGCGTCGCCGTACGAAACAACGACTTCTTCACCTTTCGCGTAGTCTCTCGTGGACTTGAGCGTTACGATACCGTCCGTGATGTTTATGTCGTACTCGAACGCGTGAACCTTCGCGTGTGGATCGTGATTGATAAGGTCTATCCACGGAAGCATCACGAGCAACGTCGTTTTTTCGAGCGTGAACCTGAATCTTCTAGACCGAACGAGGTCTAGGTACCGCTTCGCTTCCGGTGGGTGTTTTGCGTTTTCACTCGCCTGTTGGGTTCTAAGTTCCCGCCCTCGCGCGTGTCCGGTGCGATCAATCTCTGCGTCGGTCCAATCCGCGATGAGTCGCACGTCGTTCGGTAAGAAATCTATGTACCCCTTGAACGGTGAGCTCGGGTGGTCGTGGTACATGAGTTCCTGTGCGAGTGCGACATCCTGTTCCTCCATGGTGAGCGTGTTTGGAACCTCGACGTAGACACACGCGTCGAGTGGTAATTGCACGAGTGTGTCTCCCTTCTTTATGTCTCGCGACGCCTTCACTCCGCGTAATCCTTCGAAATACCCCACGTCAATGCTCGGCGCGTGTATCCCGTGTTCAAATGACCACGTCCTGAACTTGTCGTCGTTCGCCCTGGTCGCCATCGCAATGTAGTAGACTACGGCACAACACATTGCGATCGCGAACACTGCGAATGTTCGCATGCGTCTAATACTTATCAAGAAATGTTTACTTACCTCCCGCTGCGGCCCCACTGTTACAACGTTGTGAATCAACCTGTCCCGTGTTGACATTTTTAGTCGTACCGTTAGCGACGGGCCATTGACAGACCGTCCCGTTACCCGTTCTGTTGCGTGTTACTTGGAATCTTTGCTTTTTGTATCCATATTTTCTTTTTACATCGGCGTAACAGTTTGTCCAACCGCCGTGCCACCTCTCGCCAGTATCGACCCAGCCCGTGAGGCACGCCTTACCACTGCACGAAAACGTTTTATGCAGCCAATCGTCTACGATGACGCTTCCAGAATTTGCATTCTTGATTCTCGTCTTGTCCGAGCTGGTGCACCCGGGGCCGAACTTCAATTTCTTTTTTTGCCTGCTGTTGTCACACGTGCCTATGTTTTGCCACTCTGACGTGTCGCAGCACACCTCGGACCCCGCGTTGAGCTGCGCTGAGGTACAATTACCTGCATATTTCGCGTACTTTAAGCGCTGCGTCCCCGCCTGGCACGACCCGGATTTATCCGCTGACGTGTAATCTATGTAACAGCACGCAGCGCCGTCCCGTGTATTCTTCGCCTGTTCTGGGGAACACAGACCGGCGTTGTTATTGAGACCGTCGCGGACCGTGCGCGTTTCCAGAAGTTTACCATTCGTTTGACACGTACGCGACGTCGTCCACGTCGCGGGACTGTAGCAACAGTCGACGTAACGCGTTGAGCTCGTATCGAGGCTTGGGTCACAAAGTCGCTCGTTGTGCACGACACGCGTCTGCTTCTGCTGACCATTCGCACCGCACTCCCCGGCGTTTTCCCACGTCGGTGCGATGTAGCACGCCGCCACTTCCTGTTCCGTCTGCATTTGCGTTCCACAGTTTTTCACCGTGCGCGTTTGTTTAACTTTTCCCGTCACGGCGTCGACCAGACCGTTTTCCCACGGGGACGTGTAGCAACACCCTTCGAATTTTTCCGTCGCGTTGCCATCCGGATCCCCATCGTCTTCGTCACACGCGCCCGTGACTTCGCGCGTGTACCGCTTTCGTGGATTTGCCCCGCCTTCGTCGAGTTTACACCCGTGTGCGGCGTCGTATACCCAGTCACTCTTTTGACAGCACGCGACGCGCTGACTCTCTCCACACCATTCCGTGTACGTGAGTTGACCACCCGGTTGCATGATGCGCTCTTCGTCTTGACCGTCGACGGTGATGGTTGCCGTGCACTCTTTCCCGTTATCGATGGTCACGCCCCCGACTTGGCGCGTGCCCTTGGGTGTGGAGATGTGGTACTTCTTTTCTCGATACGTCGCCCCACAGACCTCACCTGCGGGAAGTTTACACGCGGACCACTCCGAGTCCGTGTCCGGCTGTTTGATCCAATCGCCGACGCAATCCTGGGGCATCGGCGGACCTGAACACGAACGCCACTCGACGAGATTATCGCACTTGGACGTGTCCCCGTAGTACGCGGCCTCGTACCAGCGCTCGAACCCGTCTTCGCCTTCTTCGACGGGAATGAAATTGCCCGCTTCGTCTTTCGCGCCCCGTTGA
>Ga0181589_10005665_pt1 | contig 9993 bp, 12 predicted proteins | sample 071ome_25_FD_132444 | JGI IMG/M metagenome (GOLD analysis project Ga0181589, IMG submission 132444) | Coastal salt marsh microbial communities from the Groves Creek Marsh, Skidaway Island, Georgia - 071410BT metaG (megahit assembly) | ecosystem: Environmental > Aquatic > Marine > Intertidal zone... | reverse complement strand
TCCTCTGAGAGCGTAATGTTTTGTACCTGAGGTGAGTCGTACTGTGTTGAGAAATATAAGTTCTTGGTATCAACATTAAGTGCAACATTGGTTGCAACCATGTCTATATAGTCAAGACCTGCGTTTAGATTTACAAAAGATAATAGGGTGGTTGAGTCGCTGGATATATTAAGAGATGCGAGCTCTTGCTTATCTACCGTTAGGTGAAGACTCGAAAATGATACTGATATTTTCAGTGCCATTAGTCAAAGTCATCTCTTACGGTAAACTTAATTAAATCATTAACGGTTTGAATGTTTGAATCTGCCTTTGTTAGTTCAACCTCGCCCTCATAAAGTCCGGCTGCACTAAAGGTATCGCTTGGGAAAAGCATTGTACAAACACCGTTAGTTGCGTCAGTGATAGTACAAGTTACTGTTTTTAATACAGTGGTTGTTCCTATCTCTCTAATTCTTACTCTTACAGTTCCGCTAGTAATGTCTATTGGTGCAAATGTTGTTGGATCTTCTGGGTCCAATGTTTGACCTGATGCGGCTGTGTTACTGTCTTTTAAGGTAATAGTTAATTCTGGAAGTGTATCTCCAACTACCAGTTTTAAATTTGCTGAATATGCCATTAGTAACCAAACTCCTGATATTTAACTGTTAGGTTGGCTCCAACATTACCGTATTTAGTTTTTCTAACTGCCAAAGCCTCTCCTTTATCATACATTCTTTTATTAAGATCGGCAGCCTGTATGTCTGTCCAAGGACAATCTTTCATCATCTGTAGTCTATATAAAGCACCGTGAACCAAAGTTTCTTGATACTCGTTAGCAATAATGTTTGGAATGGTTGTTGATGTCTGGGTTGGCTTAAGGCTGTATAAAGCATAAAGCGTTTCTGTGGCTTCCGGGGTAGGAGCAACCAAAATGTTTTCTTGATCTTTCTGTGTGTAATAGGCAACCTTACCTTTTCCATAAACACTAAATATAGACTGAGATCCAATTTGTGCTTTTGCCTCTAACGGTACCAGTTTCTTTTGAGATAGTCTGGTGACAGAGCTGTCTGATCTTGATCTAAATATATCAATGATATGATTAAGCTCAGCTCCTGCCGGGATGTCTAAATCAGATGCAGTATATTCATTAACATTTGCTACCACCACAAACGGGGTAAGTTCCTGCATATAAATATCTGTGTTAATACAAAAATCAATTAATGTATTTCTTAGCTCATCGATAATAATAAACTGTGGACAGTTGGGTGCCTCCCTTCTGACCTTTGGTACTAAAGTTTCTATTTTCTTTGAGACCGCCATCTATTATGTATCCTGTGCTGGGGTTGCTGGTCTTGGCTGAGATCCTGCATCCGCCTGTGTTTTAATGCCTAATGCGTTTTGGAAAGAAGCGTAGTAGGAGGCTGATCTTTGCAGGTCGCCTGCGTACTCAGAATCTTTCTGATATGCCCTGTAAAGCATATAGTCTAAGATAGCATTAGCATAGGTATCATCCAAGGAAATTGTGTCAGTATCTGAAGTAAAATCACTGATGGTTATTTCAGATGGTGCCGAGCTATAAATAATCTCTATAGTATTTCCGCTGGTTGATGGATATGGGTAGACATAAAAGTTCTTTGGGTCTACCGGGTTATACACATAATGCTCAACAGCAGTTCCGGTTTTTGAATACCAGTCATCTATCTGATCATCTAAGATCTTTCTTTCAATAATGGTTACCGGGTTGGTGTTCGGGCTGATGTTCTTATAAACATCTAGCAGCCTAAGACCGCCTGATGGCAGTGACTGCTTTGCTGATTGTGCAAGAGTGAAGGACTCGTTGGTTGTGCTTGCGTCAGGTCTAAATAGAACTATTTCTCTCTGAGCATCGTTTAAATAATCTAGTAGGGTTTGTTGGGACCACCTAACATTAGATGTGTCTTGAAGTATCTCTTCTGCCCTATCGATGACATCTATGACCTGAACGGTTGCCATCTTAGAGTCCTAGTTGTTTTTTCTCTTCTTCAGTTAAAGATCTTTCGTCATAGATAAATGTCCAGAACTCTGCTCTATGCTCTGGGTTCCAGCGAACAACTTTGCCGAACTCTGATTTAGAAGCAATAGGATCTTTTGAATTTGAGCTAACTTTCTTTTCTTTAACCGGGGCTTTCTTAGAAAGACTTTCTACCTGAGCCTCTAGGTCTGCAAGTTTTTGTTTTTTGTCTAGATCAACACCAAATTCTTCTTTGGCTTGTTTAACTAGTTTATCTTTTTTCATTTATATTTCCTTTTCAAAAAAGGGGAGCCGGAGCTCCCCCCAAGTCAGCATTAAGCTAGTTTAAACTCTCCAAGAGCTGTTGGTAAAACTACTTTGTAGCCATACACAGCTAAACCTCTAACGCCGTCACCGAATGAAGACTCAAGTCTTACGGTTTCAGTATTAGTCATTTGAGAAGCATAAGCAATAGCTTTTGGATGACCAAACAACCCAGAGGTTACACCTGCTGTAGTTGAAAGGTTGTTTGACACATACATTTTGAATCTGTCAACCATTCCAATGAAGCCATTTCTTAAAGGTGAAACTGAGTCACCAGTTAAGTAAGCTTGTCTTAGCTCTGTTTGCTTTAAGATTGAAGCAGTAGCTGGGTTGATGATCATAAATCTATCCTCTTCAGGAATGTTATTCTCGTCAAGAGTTTGCCCTGCTTCTAGGATAAAGCCTAGAACATTAGATGTGCTAACAGTTGCTGGAGTACCACCATTGATATCAGTCAATGAAGATCCTGCTGCTACATTAGCGAAGACATCTTTTTCGATTTCGATTTTCATGTTCTGAGCTGCGTCTTTAGCTGCTTCGTTCATGAAATCAATATCAGCTTGTCTCTTTAGAATATCATCAACTTTAAAAGCGTAGCTCTTAGCTTTGTTGATATCTAATTCGATTGTGCTTGATGTCACATCTGAGTAAGACAAAGAACCGGTGTAGTCAGCAACTGTTACTGCTGGTACCGCTCTAATGTTTACTTTGTTACCTAACCCGGAAATCTCTCCTTCGTACTCGTTAGTTGTTACCTCGGACAAAACTGTCTGAGCATAAAACTTAGCTTGTAACTTTTTGGAAAAGACTTCTGGAATGAAATGCTGTTCTCCAGCTGCGAAAGAAAAACTTCCACTACTTGATGAATAAGCCATTATTTACTCCTAATTATTTAAATGTCTTAAATTCAAATATGCAGTAAAAAAATTATATTCTGACTCTTCCTTCCTTGTAGGCTAGATCGATATCCTTTTCAAACTTTTGAAATTGTTTATCGTTAAGCTTTCCAATTTCAGCAGCAGTCCAAATCTTTTTACTACTCCCAATATTTTGTTTCCTAGCTTTCGGTAAATTTGGTTCAGCGTTCTGCTTTGCCTTTTCTACCAAATCTTCTTTGGAAACCGCCGGAGTAGTCTTAATACCAAGTGCAGTTTTATAACGAGTTAAGAGTTCAATAGTGTCATCAGCGTTGCCTTTATCAGCTACCTCTTTCCATATCGGACTTTGTCTTTCTAGCCAAAGATTAAAATCTTCTGAGTTGGCTATCTGGACATAATCCGGATGGGCTTTAGCTAACTGAGACTTATGCTCACGAACTAATTCCTCTTGTTGAGCCTTAGTTAATTCCTGAGTTGTTTTTTCAAACTTCTGATTTAGTTTAGCAAATGCAGTATCAACATAATTCTGAAGGGGCTTCACTAACTCAGGATAATCTTTCATTATCTCGGATAGATCTACATCTACTTCTTCCTTTTGTTTTTCAATGCGGGTTTCACTCCTCATTGACTCCATTGCTTTAACCTTGTCAGTTAACTCGGAAATCTTTTTCTCAAGCTCTTTCTCATGTTGGGTGGCTTTGGTCATTCGTGCCTGAGCATTCTTGTACCGTTCCTCCCACTGTTTGGATGATAGAGATTCCTCTTCATCCTCCACTTGTTCAGTTTCTACTTCCGTTTGAATCTCTTCTTCAGCTTGACTCGATTCTTCAGTATCCTGAGATTCTTCGGGTGAAGTCTCAACAGTTTCTTCTATCTCTTCAGGGGTGTCCTCTGCTTCTGGTTCAAGGTTTGCAAGTCCTTGTCCTTCAGATTCGGATCCTTTCTGAGATGCTTCTATCTGCTTTAACATCTCGTCAGCTTCTTTTTCAAGCCTTTCAGCGATTAACTCGCCTTTAGTTTTAACTTCTTCAGTCATTTTTTATCCTCGGTCCTTATTGTAAGGGTGTCGATTTATTTATATATGTTGGGAGTTTCCTTGCGGGTTCCCAACCCATTTAAAACTTTGTCTGCAATTTCGTCTAAAGATATAATAAATTTAAGAATGTCGCAACGACCTTGACTAAAGCGGTAGTCCTCCGTTGTTTCCAATAGGTCCCTCTCCTTGCGGCGGAGCTGTTTGATTTCTTGCATCAGGACCGACCATTCCTTCTCCATTTGGCTGCTCAATACCTTGACCGCCTTGGAGGCTTGCGGCGATAGCTTGTTGTAGTTGTTGCTCATCCATTAACTCCTTTTCAGATTTAAGAACATCTTCGGGATCAATATCTAAAGACTTAGCCACATCTTTCAAGAGCTTATCTCTCTTGACCATCTGGGCGTCCATAGGGTTATTGATTAGTGATAAGAACTGTAGCAGTCTCTGTGACTGTACTTCTTTCTGTACCATGGTTGTAGATCCTCTGGCAACTATTCTCATGTCTGACTTAATATCTGTGTTTGGATTCCAAGTCATGTTCCAGTCGTATAAAGATCTTACAAGTGGTTTAGTTAAATAATCATCGATGTTTTTAATTACTGACTTGAGAACTATGTTCGCATTAGACATCAGTATAGAAATACCGGTGGCGGTTCTGTTTAGTGAACTTTGTGTTTGTCCGTGGGTGTATGAGGGTAAGGCAGTTGTTTCGTCTGCAAATCTTCTGAATAGTTCAATAACAGAAACCAGAGCCGGTGAATTAGATTGCGGCTGATAGAAACGAACCATGGGCTGGTTCCCATCTCCCCCCTCTCTTAAGAAAACCCTCCATGGGTAAAGATCGGTTGGGTCCTCTCCGCTTGCCATGATGTCGGTATTAACCTCAACCATGGGTCCTGAAGACAAAGCAACATTATCTAAGTAAATCCTTGTAGCAGCATTCATGGTTGACTGTGAGTCACGCATCATCTTAGGAACGCCGGTTCCCCAGAATACATGAGGGTTCTTCTCATAGGGGAATATGTAGTAAGGGATTACTCCGCCGGGAAGCGGGTTAAGCTGGGCTTTAATAACCTTATCATCGACCATCCAGATATTACATTGGTATTCCTGCGAAAGATCATCGCTCTCAGAAAACTCTACACCAACCTCCTGTAGGTCGTGACCGTTTACTGATCCCCAGAATTCTAAGACCTCAAACTTACCTGACTTAGTTTCATAGTCATTGATGTTGGCTATATCCCTTCTGTCTTTCTCGTGCTGTTCTTCGTAATGGTTGCCGTCTGGGTGCATTAAGATACATTCGTCTATCTGATCACCGCTGAATCCGGGTGAGCTCTTAAGATCAACAAAGGCTACTCTAGAAATAATATGTCTTCTGAACAAGGACCTCATGTCTCCTATGCTGGTTGCATATGGATCTGGGTAGAGATCGAAAATAGAAACCGCCTCCATCTCTGGCATAGGTTCTTCTTCGTATATTAGATTATATCCCTCTTCGGAATTAATCCACTTGTGATTTCTCTCTATTCGTAATGTGCCTGCTTTCATTGCACCTGTACCGAATATCACTTGCTCCATGATAGCATCTTTCATGCTACCCTCAAGATTATTTTCGATAGTTTGATCATTTATTACATCAAGCATCTTATCGACACGGATCTGAGTTTCCTCATCTAGCTCCTTTACAAGCTCTCTGTATCTAGCCTGAATCAAATCATCAACCATCATTGGATCAATCACCTGAGCGGCTTTCATGATGTCTAGGGCTGCTTTCTCAGTTAATTCTTTTTCAACTAGGGGCTGTTTTGTAACCGGGGTGGGTTCAATAGAATAAAATCTCTGTCCCGGTTGAAATAATAAATCTGTAATTCTTGAGAAGGCGGCGAGCACCTTGGTTCGGGTAAGACCAACAAAAACTTGAGATCTATCTCCCTTCTCTCTGATCTTGGCTAGGGTCTCGTTGTCGTACTGACCCATGAACGCTCTTAGGTCTTCTACCCAGTCGTCCTCTATGTCGGACCTTGCGTCCCTATATTCATAAAACTTTGATCTTAGTTCTTGACCTAATGTTAGAATCGGCTCACCGCCCTCTAACATCTCCTCAGCCATAGCTATCCCTTCTGGGGTAACTTCTTTTCTTTCTAGTTCGCTCATTTAAAAAAACTCTTTTTTCTTTCTGTTGGTTATATTGATTCTATGTTTTCTGGGCATCGAATTTAATCCAAACAGTGCTATAGCGTATGCCATGACCCTATCATCATAACATCCTTGCTGTGCATTTGTAATACCCCTTGCGTCAATAACATAAGTACGCATTTCATCTATGAGGTCCACGCAAGCCACGCCTGACTCACCTTGCCGCAGTAAGTGTACTAAGTTATCAATAATTAAGGGTTTTGTCTTGCTTGTTGTTAAAAAACCTGCCCGCCTTGTTAAACGATCCACATAGGCATCGTCCACGGATTGTTCAACATAGAGGTTAGGATAGCCCATCTCTTGCAGTCTTCTTATCGTGGTAAGACCGTGGTTGTTTCTTTCAACCAAGGTCCAAGCCCGGTTGTAATACATTCCAAGCTTGCCAATAACTTTGGCAAAGTCAAACGGGTCGATATGCCCGTGCCAAGTCGCCACCTGATATCCCATGTGGTCCAGAACTTGAACGCAGGAATAGTCGCCGTGCTCGAGCCCCTCTGCGACATCCACACCAATACAGTATCGATTATCTGCTTTTGGATGCTCGAAAATTTTTAGTGCTCCGCTCTTATGCTCAACGAAATCATCATCCCTAACGATCCCACGCCAAACGGGGCTATAGCATTCGTTGTACGCCGCATCAATATACTTAGGCTCAACAAATACTCTACCCGTAGTGAGGAACGCCTCCTGCGGGGTAATGGGATACTCTTGCCTAAAGAGATCCTCTCCCCCCAAATCTTGGATCTTCGATCTTCTGAAGTTTAATTGCTCATCGTCAAGATGGAACATATTTGCAAGTACCTCTTCCTCGTCTGTCCTTTCAAAGTACTTATCAACCCTGCGGCGGTATTCGGGCATCATGCTCCAAGGAATAAAACAGACCTGCCATTCGCCCTCACCCCTGAGTGCCCGCATGCAGGCATCATAGAACCAGCCACCCGCACCGTTGGCTGTCGATTCTAAAAGTATCTCTGAGTTATCTTCCGGGACTGTCTGAAGCAAGCCGGGAATAATATCCGAGTTCGGATAGAAAGCCACCTCAGATCCATGCAAATAATTAGTAGTCCAGCCCCTACCGACCTCACCAGTTCGGGCTGTGGCGATACGCCACCGGGAACCGTGGGTAAACTGAAGCGAACTTGTGGTGGATTCTTTTAAGTCGGGTTTGACTAAGGGGTGTGGCAGATTGTCGTAAAAGTATCTCACCATTCCGAAAATAGCTTTGGTCGATTCGTTCAAGTGAGATACCACAACAGCGTTCTGATTTTGCTTAGAAACCGTATGCCAAAAACCCCGTGCCTGACAGTAGGTTGATATACCCGTCTGCCGGGACTTTAAGATGAGCATTCTCACCCTATTATGATGAGCCCATTGCTCGTTTATCATGCGATCCAACTCAAGCTGTGCTGCGTTCATTACAAGCGGCACCGACTTACCGTTCTTGTCAATAATGTTGAGGCAGTTCTTGGCGTAAATGGAGAGATCCGATTTGAAGGTTTTTATAATTTTTTCAAATTTATTTTTTTCAATTTCCATATTTCAAGAAACCACCCCCCCCTAGGAATGGTCCCCCCCCTGATATTGGTAGGAAGGGAAGATAGAGGGATTGGTGTATGGGTATATGTATATGAGGTACCGTGGACCCCACCTCCCCCATGCAGTGTCCATGCGGGTTGTGGCGATAGTGGGCACTCACTACATGACCATTTAAAGGAAGCATCGCCTAATTAAGGTGATTCTTTTTGTCGTCAGAATCGGAGCTTGATAAATCGAGATTATCAAACCAAGAATCCTTCATTGATAGCTCGATCTTTTGGTTAGCGTCCAGCATATTAAAGTGCCGCATAAGCAGCTCTAGAGCCTTCACACGGGATCCTGCTGTTGCACCATGGATATCCCCAAGGGCTTCTTCTTTTAATCGCTCTATGATCTCGTCAGCGTCTTTCAGGTTGCGTTCTCTCGACTTCTCTAACTCAAATGCGAGCATTTTTTGTACATCATCGTCCTTCATCAATCGATAGCCTTGATTGTATGCAGACTTGTCCGAATACCCACATCTTTTAGCAGCCTCAGTTGCGTTCTTTGTGACCATAAAATGCTCAACGAACTCCAGCTTTCTTTGCTTAAAAGGTTTGTTTTTTATTGTCATAATTAGTCCTCTTGATTCTTTGTAATCAATCTACACCATTCTATCAGATCTTCCTGTTTTTGGGTCCACTTCATCATGTTGATAGCGTAGCAGATCAGCTGGATATTCTTGGGCACATATTGCTCATCCGGATCTATCCTATCTATAGAGATGTTGGTTCCTGTATAGCCCTCTCCTTTAATGTGAGTCATGGCTGTTCCACTTAAAGCACATCTTCCTTTCTGCTTCTTATATAGAGCCAGTAGATCCTCTACAGTTATCTTATAGTCATGGGTGTTCTTTCTTTTGTACTTTAGTTGGCTGTATATGTGTCTTATGTATGTCTCAGGGGTCTTGCCCTTTCTTTTATTTCTTTCCCCGTTTGAGCAGGCTCGACATGCCTTCTCTGTATATTGATTACCGTTACCGTTTATTCCAGTGTAGAAAGTACTTAGGGGTTTCACCTTCTTGCATGTCTTGCACTTCTTATGACCAGTCTCTAGGAAACTGATCTTGGATGAGGATTGTGAACTCATCTATATCCTTTAATGTATCTCTGAATCTTTTCATTGCCTTCTTGGAATTTGATACTGCGATTGTGTCCCCCATTTTTTCTTCCCCGACTAACACGCAGCCTTCACTATCTTTAATAGGAAAGTTTCCGGCATGGAATAATATATAAGTCCTGTTTGGTACATCGGTTATCTCATATGTCTCACCGAATCTTTGTGAGCTATATCTCTTACAAATATATTCACCGGTTGGGATACATGAGATTGATTTCTGATTATTCATCCACGGTCTTTCCGCCGTCCAAAATTCCTGATCTTTTATTGTGAGTATTCCAAGGGTTCCACTTGGGTGATATGCGAACCTGTTTAATACAGCCTCTACAGTGTGTGATTTTGAGAAGATGATAACTAGCCTCCCATGAAATATTTCCAGCCGCCTGAAGCAATGAGAGTGATCCCTACGAGCACGAATCTTTCGCTCCATGATACATAGACATTGTTTTTATTCTGAACCTTCTCTAGGTTCCTTAGTCTAAGCTCATGATCCTGTAGATCGTTCTTCTGAGAAATCATTCTTTCTTCTAGCCTTGGGAGGATGCCGACCATTTCTTTAATGTGTCTTACTGACTCCTCTAAGCTGGTTAGTCTCATATCTAGTTTCTCTATTTCCATGATTAGTTAAAGGTATGCGATATCCTCTATTGATTCAATAGCCTTGGTTGTCTTTTTCCTTTTTTTCCCGATTTGACCCCCTGAAAAAAAATATAACTTTTTTTGTATACATTGTTGACATTCTTATTTAAGGCATTACTATAGGTGTTATTGAAACAGTAACTAAGGGGTTCAATCACGATACAAACAAGACTTAACTAGCGACCAACCCAAGCGGGTTATAGCTAGGGAGCTGAACCTAGACAGCTTCTCACCAAACATCTAGGAAGGGACCT
>Ga0181589_10005663_pt1 | contig 9993 bp, 9 predicted proteins | sample 071ome_25_FD_132444 | JGI IMG/M metagenome (GOLD analysis project Ga0181589, IMG submission 132444) | Coastal salt marsh microbial communities from the Groves Creek Marsh, Skidaway Island, Georgia - 071410BT metaG (megahit assembly) | ecosystem: Environmental > Aquatic > Marine > Intertidal zone... | reverse complement strand
GCACCCGACGACACGTTCACGAAGCGCCCGAAGCGCTGCGTGGCCATGTGCCTCCACGCCGGCCGCGACACGTTGAGTGCACCACGTAACTGAGTGTCGATCAGCGCATCGACACTCTCATCGGGAAAGTTGCCGAAGTCATCCATACGAACTTGCCCGGCATTGTTCACGACCACGTCGATTCGACCGAAATTGTCGAGGGCGCAGTCCACGATCGATCGACCACCTTCTGCGGTACTGACAGTGTCGTAGTTGGCGACGGCGCGACCTCCGGCGGCCCGGATTTCCTGCACCACGTCATCGGCAGGGTTGGTGAGCGGATTTTCAGCTCGACCATCGGTGTCGGACAACCCGACTCCGAGATCGTTGACGACGACGGCCGCTCCGCGCGCTGCCAATGCCAGCGCGTAGTCTCGGCCGAGGTTTCGTCCGGCGCCTGTCACGACGACAACTCGATCGTCGAAGCGCATTGCGTCAGTGGTCATCTCGCACCCTCACCGGGCGTTGGCGAGAAAGGGTCGACCGTCGGGCAGACCGTAACGAACGAAGAGGACGTGGGCATGCTCAACTTTCGCACAATCCGATCCTGAGACGGGCCTCGCCGATCGCTACAGTCGGCCCGTGGGTACGTCGTCCGCCGTCGTCATTCCGTGCTCCGACGTCGCGGCCGAGGTCGAACACTTCGTCGCCTTGGGTTGGAGGGTTCTCCAGGTGTTTCCAGCCGACGATCCGCGACAGGTCCTCCTCGAAGGACACGGAATCAGGCTTCTCGTGCGACGTGGGCCAGGCGGTCCGCTACGCCTCAGCGTGTCGGACGGGGTCGATTGCTCTTCCGCTTCACCCTCGGGAGTCGTCATCGAGACGAACACCACAGTTGCCGCGATCCCGCCACTGAATTCGAAGTTCTCCCTGACGAGTGGCGACGAACCCTGGCACGTCGGTAGGGCCGGAATGCACTACCGAGATCTCGTGCCCGATCGGCAAGGTGGATCAGTGATCGCATCACACATCCGCATTCCCGAAGGAGGACCGGTCCCGGACTACCCGCATTTCCACGACGTCGTCTTCCAGCTCATCTTCTGTCACAAGGGTTGGGTTCGCCTGGCCTACGAGGGCCAGGGAGAACCTTTCGTACTTCAGGCCGGAGAATGCGTCACACAACCACCGAAGATCCGCCACCGCGTTCTCGAGAGTTCCGACGACCTGCACGTCATCGAAGTCGGGTTTCCGGCCGAGCACATGACGACGGCCGATCACGATTTCGACTTCGCGGCATTCCCTGTCGATCCGGATCGACGATGGGACGGACAGCAGTTCCTTCGCTACACGAATGACGTCACTTCTTGGTCGGACCTCGGCAACGGAATACGAGTCTCTGACACCGGCGTAGCGAAGGCCACTTCGGATCGAGCCGACGTTCGTCTCGTGGAAATGTCCGAGGGCTCCAGCCATGCCGTGACGACGGTTCCCAATGCACTTTTTTCGATGGTCGTCGTTCTCGCGGGAGAAGTCACCGGAAAGCTCGAGGGCGGGAACGACATGGGTCGACTGGGCGAAGGAGCCACAGTCGTGATTCCGGTGGAATCAGGCGCGAGTTTCACCGCCGAGAAGTCGTCGAAGCTGCTCCTCGTCGAGATCGATACCGCCCTCTGATCACTGGCGACCTCGAGTCATCCGAGCCTCCGACGCTGCGGCATCGGCATCGTGCTGTCGACTGATGATGGAGATGACAAGTTCGCGCAGTCGGCCGGAGAAGGGATAGCCATCACGGCGCTCCGCATAAGCAAGTGCGACGGGTGAACCATGGTCATAGGCAATGGAGGGACCGACTGAACTCATCGTCCGCATGACGAAGGGCACGTCGAGTGAGCCCACGTCGACGCCGTCGATGGTCAGGGTCGCTGTTCCCGTTTTCGCCTGGCGGCGGAACCGGACGGACAGAACGTGGTCGCCAGCTCCGATCGTCTTCGAAGATTCGACGACGTGATGTTCGCCGAAGATGTTGTAATCGAAGACGAGCCGATCGCGGTCGACGAACAGACTCAGACCGGAGTTCTCAGTTCCGGTGGCGTACAACACTCCCCCGTCGCCGGCATTCATCGTGACCCTGGCGTCCATGTCCCAACTGCGTCCACCGATTGCTGGAGACGCCTGGGCCGGAAGCGGACTCATGGGCGGTCGGTATCGGTAGACCCGATCGATCGGGTGAGGAGAGTGCTCGGCGAATCGGATGCTCATCAACTCCAAGCCGCGGTCGTCGAGAGGAAGAACACCTTCACGCTCGGCTTCGGTCCACCAGAGGTCGACGAGATTCGCCAGTCTCTCGGGTTCGGCGTGAGCCAGATCGACCACTTCGGATCGGTCGACGGCGACGTGATACAGCTCCCAGCGGTCGTTGTCGAAACTCTGTCCGATTTCATGTCGGGTGACGGCCTTCCAGCCGTCGGCGTAAATGGCGCGGTGTCCATGCATCTCGAAATACTGAACCGTCTTTTGTGATGGTGCATCGGCATGTTCGAACGAATAGTTCATGGCTGTCCCCGTCACGGGTAATTGATCCACTCCCCGATACGTCATCGGAGCCGTGACCCCGGCCGCATTCAGAATCGTCGGCACGACGTCGTTCACGTGGTGGAACTGATCTCGAAGTCCACCTCGTTCGCCGATGCCACGTGGCCAACGCACGATGAAGGGAACGTGCACTCCTCCTTCGTGGGTGTTCTGTTTGTACCACTTGAACGGTGAATTTCCGACCTGAGCCCAGCCCCACGGATAGTTGCTGTGCGAATGAGGGCCGCCAATTTCGTCGATGCGATGGATGGCTTCGTCGGGGGTCTCGATCAGGAAATTGAAGAACTTCATCTCGTGCAGAACTCCGAAAGGACCTCCTTCCTGACTGGCCCCGTTGTCGGCGAGAAGAACGACCATCGTGTTCTCGGCTATGCCGAGATCATCGAGGGAGTCAAGGAGACGGCCGATCTGTGCATCAGTGTGATCGAGGAAGGCGGCGAAGGCTTCCTGCAGACGACACGCCAGATCCCGTTGGTTGTCGGTCAGATCGTCCCATGCTTCGACTCCAGGATTACGTGGCGCGAGACGAGTGTCCGGAGGAATGACTCCGAGTTCCTTTTGTCGAGAGAACCACCGGTCTCGCCAGACGTCCCATCCTTCGTCGAACACTCCTCGATACTTCGACAGATACTCGTCGGGCGCCTGATGCGGTGCATGGGTCGCGCCGAACGCGAGATACATGAAAAATGGTCGGTCCGGTCGCACGCCGATCGAATCGTGGACGAACTCGACGGCCTTGTCGACGAGATCCTCGGACAGGTGATAACCGTCTTCTGGCTTCCCAGGTGGTTCGATCCAATGGTTGTCGTACACCAGCTCGGGATGGAACTGGTCGGTCTCACCGTCGAGGAACCCGTAGAAACGATCGAAGCCTCGCTGCACCGGCCATTGATCGAATGGCCCGGCCTGCGAACACTCGGTCATCGGACAGAGGTGCCACTTCCCGAGAGCGAAGGTTGCGTACCCATTGTCACGCAGCATCTCGGCGATCGTGGCGGCACGAGGTGATATCCGACCTCTCATGTGCGGAAAGCCCGAATTGAAATTGGAGATCGAACGCATACCGACGGCGTGGTGGTTACGCCCCGTCAACAGTGCAGCCCGTGTGGGGGAACAAACGGGAGTGACATGGAAGTTCGTGTACCGCAGGCCATCAGCAGCGAGTCGATCGATGTTCGGCGTGTCGATGGTCGAACCGAAACAACCGAGATGTGAAAAACCGAGATCGTCGAGAAGAATCACCACCACGTTCGGTGCCCCTGCAGACGGCTGCGGACGGCTCGGCCACCAGGCCTCGGACTCGCCGAGTGTCCGACCGATGCGCCCTTCGAATTCCGGTTCGTAGACCTTATTACCCACCATCTTGCGCCTCCCGACACAATTGACAATAGCCCTGCCACTACCTACTCTTCGCCCATGTCGTCACGTCCGGTCGCGGTGATTGCCGATGCGCGTTTCTACGTGGGTCCCGAGCTCTGTCGACATCTGGCTGCTCGAGGTTTCGACATGGTGGTGGGAGACCCCACCGACGAACTCGTCGAGGAAATCCGGTCCCATGGAGTGCAGATCGTTCCGGTGCCGGGAGGATCGTCCCTCGACGAGACAGCTTGCTCACATCTCGTATCCGTGGCCATCGAACATTTCGGTCGCATCGATTCTGCCGTGATGTTCTCGGGGAACATTGTCACTGGCCCTTTCGTGCACTCGACCATCGATCACCTTCGCCGCGTCGTATCGGGCTGTCTCGAAGCTCCCTACCATTTCCTCCGAGCCCTCACTCCCCTCATGGCTGATCAGGGATCCGGACAGGTCCTCGTCATCACCAGTGCGGCTGGGGCGCGCCCAACCCCGGATGCACCCCTGTATTCGGCGGTACGAGCCGGCGCCACCATGCTCGTGAAGAACGTTGCTGCCGAAGTTGCCTCGCATGGAGTGCAGGTCAATGCTGTCGGAACCAACTTCATGGACTTTCCCGGATTCTTGTCGGCCACCGGCGCGACCGACCCGGCAATTCGAGCTCGAATCGAAGCGCGGGTTCCCATGCGTCGGCTCGGCACCATGGAAGAATTTGCCGCGTTCTGCATGGTCTTCCTCGACGGTTCGAGTCGATTCACCACGGGTCAGTTCGTCGCCTACGCCGGAGGTTGGGCCTAGTCCCTCGTCATCCGAGTTACCCTGTGGCATGACTCAACGAACTGCCATCGTGACCGGTGCAGCAGGAGGTTTGGGGCGGGCCCTCGCCCAAGCACTCATCGAGCGAGGTAGCAATCTCGTGGTGGTCGACTCCGATTCGTCGGTGGAAGACTTGACTTCGGGACGGGCCGATCAGGTTCTCGCGCGAGTTGCCGACGTGACCGACGACAGCCAGCTCACCGCACTCGTCGCTGATGCCGTCGATCGATTCGGATCCATCGATCTGTGCATCAACAATGCCGGCCGCGTCGACTACGCCCCGATGGATCTCGATGCGGCGCAGGCGGCCGACATCTTCGAGTCACTCTGGAGGGTCAACACTCGGGCCTGTTACATGCTCGGCCGCCTCGTCATTCCTCACATGATCGAGGCCCAACACGGGCATCTGATCAACATTTCGACCGACCACGTGCACACGTGTGGATACCCGAACGCCCTTCCACACGAGGACTCCTCCTCATGTCCGTGGGCATCCGCGCCACGTCGACCTCTCGGCGGCGATGCGTTCGACGCTTACGACGCCAGCAAATGGGCTCTCAACGGTCTGACTCAGGTCTGGTCCCAGTCGCTGAAGCGTCACGGAATTCGCGTCAACAACATCTGCCTCGGCGCAACGGACACACCCATGATTCGACAGGCGATGACCGACCTTCGTGGAACACCGCCGACCCCTGTCGACATCGCAGGTTGGATGAAGCCCGATGAAATCGCGGACCTGATTCTCGAACTTCACGACGAGGGCCCGTCGGGTCGAACCGGAGACAACGTCGGCATCTGGGTTGGCCATCCGGTGACTCTCCCGCCCGCACACCCTGTCCTCGATCGGTCCCATCGCGTACGCTGACGCCGTGTTACGCCAACTCGATCCCCTGGCGTACGTCTCGGAAGGGTTCTACCTACGAGAAAGAACCTCCGTCTGGTCGACCCAGTGGCTACTAGCGGCCGTGACGAACGAGCTCGAGAAGCCTGGAGAGTACGTCGCTCGATCGATCGCTGGCTGGCCCGTCTTGATCAGGCGTAACGCCGACCACCAGTTGACCGCCTTCCTCAATGTGTGCCCCCATCGTGGAGGGCCGATCGCTTGGCCCGGAGAAGGCCGAATCGGCAACTTGGTGTGTCGATACCACGGGTGGGCGTTCGATTCCGACGGCCGTCTTTTGTCGGCACGCGATTTCGGCGATCAGGTCTGCGCCGACGAGCACTCGCTCACACCGCTGTCGGTCGACGAATGGGGACCTCTCGTCTTCGTCAACCTGAACCCGTCTCCACACGCATTGCTCGAATCTCTGGGAGGTCTCGTCGCACTGATTTCAGGGCTGGACTTCGAACAGTTCGTACACGTGCGGCGCATCTCTCGCGAGATCAACTGCAACTGGAAGACGTACGTCGACAATTATCTCGAGGCATACCACGTCCCACTCATACATCCGCTTCTCGGTGCAGCCATCGACATCGCGTCGTACACCATCGATATTCCCGAGCCATCTTTTTGTGTTCACAGCGCTCGGACAGCCGAAGGCGCCCCGAACTCGGGCCTTTGGGTCTTTCGTTACCCGAATATCGCCCTCAACGTGTACCCCGGGGCCATGAACGTCGAACGGATCGAGCCGATCGATCACGCGCGAACTCGGATCGTGTACGACTACTTCACGAACGGCGACACAGACGACGACATCTCGGCAATGTTGCACATGTCGAACGTGACACTCGACGAAGATCAGGCCATGGTCGAAGTGGTGCAAGCCAACCTCGGCAGCGGGGCGTATCGTCCGGGACCGCTCAGCCCTCGCCACGAGATGGCACTTCACTGGTTTCAGAATCGCATTCGCACCGACGTCGAGGAGACGACATGACCGAAAAAGAACGGCAGCAGCAGAGCGTTGTCACACTCGATCTCGAGGGAGTCCTGGTTCCGGAAATCTGGATAGCAGTAGCCGAGACCACCGGAATCGACGAGCTACGACGCACGACGCGGGATGAACCCGACTACGACGTACTCATGCAAGGACGATTGCGAATTCTGGCTGAGCACGGGCTCACCATGTCGGCGATCGAAGAGGTGATCGGAGGATTGTCCCCTCTGCCCGGCGCCCGCGCCTTTCTCGATCAGTTGCGCGACAGGACGCAAGTCGTCATCTTGTCCGACACGTTCGAGCAATTCGCTCGTCCGCTGATGCGCCAGCTCGGCATGCCGACCATCCTGTGTCATCGTCTGATAGTCGCCGACGATCGGATCACCGGATACGAATTGCGAATGCCCGACCAGAAGCGCCAAGCCGTGAAGGCCCTCCGAAATCTCAACTATCGAATCTTCGCCGCCGGAGACTCCTACAACGACACGACCATGCTGGCCGAAGCCGACGCCGGCTTCTTGTTTCATGCCCCGGACAACGTGAAGGCCGAGTTCGCTCACTTTCCAGCTTTCGACGAGTACGACGATCTGCTCGACGCATTCACGCGACTTTTGTGATCAGCCGCAGGCAACCAAAGCCTCGACGTTCTCGCTGAGCGCGGCAGGACCGCCAAAAATCGCGAGTGACGACACACCCAATCGCGTCATCTCCGACCGAACCTCGACCGGAACGCACGTCGGAGGGACGAGCATGAGGGGAGACACCGGCTCGAGAGCCGAGAACGGAACCGCCGACAAAGCATCGGGGAAATTGGACACTGTTGCGAGGGCCGCCCATTCGGACACGTCGAGACCTTCCCAAACCGAGACCGACCGAGCTGTCACGTCGGCATCGGACACGATCGACACGGTGGAGATAGTCCTCAGTTCGTCGAGTGCAACTGAAGTGAAGGCTTCTTCGGCGCCCACCACGGTGATGAGGCTCGGAGCCAACGACGCCAATCGAGATTTGGTGTACTCGGGAAGCGGACGGAGTCCGTCGATGAGAACGAACGCGTCACCGAAGACTGCGGCCGCAGTCGACGCGATGAGTGGATCGGCAAAGTCACGCCCACTCGCGACCCAGACACGTTCGCTCACGTAGCCATCCCAGGCGTCACCGGTCAAAAGATCAGCCGTTTCGTAGCGATCGAGTCCGCCTTCACGTTCGATGGTTGCCCCCGTGAGAGCGCGAAGTTGATCCTCGACGGCCACGCTGATGGCCGCCGGTCCACCCGCTAAGACGATGGTCGTGGGGGCCAGGCGTTCGAGAAGGAGCCGGGTCGATTCGGGTACCGAATCAGGGCGGACGAGAAGGACCGGCACACCGTAGGCACTCGCGGCAGCTCCGGCGGCCAAAGCATCGGGGAACTTGGCTCCGGTTGCCACGAACACCGTGCCAGCCTCTTGCCAGATGGCTCCGACTGCGGCCGCCGTCTCGTACCGATCGAGCCCGAACACTCGAGTGATCTCGAGGCCCGTGGACGGGAGACCGGCACCCGATCCGAGTGGAAGGCCGGTCTTCGACCGTATCCAGGTGAGAGCACTCGGAGTCCACGCGGCCACGGAATGGCCATTACATGCCACCGGGCCATAACTCGTGACGCCCACCACGGTGTCGACTCCTCCGACACTGGCGACGACCGGGCCACCCGAGTCTCCGTTGCACGACGACACGCCCGTGGCAAAGGTACAGATGGCTGTGCTGGCGTCGAAGACATTGCCGAGTGACAAGTCGAGGTCGGAACAGCTCGACTTGTCGACGATCTGCATGGTGCCACTCAACATGGTCGGCGAGACGCTTCCGCCAGGCGCCGTGATGCCCCAGCCGATCGCCTGAACGGTGGTTCCCGGCGCCCACGAAGCCGTGTCGTCGTACGACGCGATCCGAGGCAACGACGCGACATCGATTGCGGCTGGTGAATCGAGGCGATACAGACCGAAGTCGTAGATCAGCTGAAAGGCGTTGTACGAGTAGTACGGATGGGCATACCCACTCGCCCCGCCCAGCGAGACGAGGCTCGGCACCGACGTCGAACCGACCGAAATGGTGGCTCGATCCTCGATGCAATGACCAGCGGTCAGGACCCACTCCGACCCGAGGAGGGTGCCACTACACAGGGCGCCACCGATGTCGATCCGAACGACGACCGACCCCCATTTCGCAGCTGCCGGAACTCCGCCGATGATCATCGGTTGCAGGTGATCATCGGACACCGACGTGTCGGCCGTGGCCGAGGACGTGCTGGTGAGTCCGAGGGCCAGAACAAGTGCGATGGATCCGAGCACCCGCCTCCGCAGCATGCCCCGACCGTAACCCGATGGTGCTGCGCTTGGTTGACCCCGGCGGTGAATTTTCGTCACCCGTGCACCGCCTGTTCTGCGTGTCGAAGGGGGGACTTGAACCCCCACGATCTTACGATCACTAGCCCCTCAAGCTAGCGCGTCTGCCTATTCCGCCACTTCGACGAGAGACGTCACGATACCGGGACGACATTCAGGCGACCAACCGTCAACGGACGAGAAGGAAGCCCAGACTGAGGATCGACACCACCCAGATCAGAACGAACACGAAGGCGATCCGGTTGAGATTGCGTTCAGCGGCTGCCGATCCGAGGGCCGCTCCGCCTCCGCCTCCGAACATGTCGGAGAGGCCACCTCCTTTGCCACTGTGCATGAGAATCGCTGCGACCATACCGATCGCCGACAACACGTTGACCACGACCATCACATACATCACCAGATCACGCACGGCCCCCGATCCTAACGGCTCAACCGGGAAAGTGGCAGGCGACGGGATGACCCTGGCCACGATCCACGAGGGCTGGCTCTTCCTCGGCGCACCGCGTCTCGGCCCGAGGACACCGGGTGCGGAAACGGCAGCCCGACGGAGGATCGATGGGCGATGGCACGTCACCCTCGAGCACGATCCGACGTCGACCTCGCTCGGTCACCGGATCAGGGACCGGGATGGCTGACAGCAGCGCCTGGGTATAGGGATGAGCTGCCTGGGCGTACAACGTCTCGGCATCGGCCATCTCGACCAATTTTCCGAGGTACATCACGGCAACGGTGTCCGAGATGTGGCGCACGACCGAGAGGTCGTGAGCGATGAACACGAATGCCAAACCGAGGCGATCCTGTAGGTCTTCGAGAAGGTTCACGACCCCGGCTTGGATGCTGACATCGAGTGCCGACACCGGTTCGTCGAGGACCAACAAGCGCGGCTCGCTCGCCAATGCACGGGCGATCCCGATGCGCTGTCGTTGCCCTCCGGAGAACTCATGGGGAAAGCGGCGGGCGTGATCCGGTGACAGCCCGACGAGCTCGAGCAGCTC
>Ga0181589_10005657_pt1 | contig 9998 bp, 6 predicted proteins | sample 071ome_25_FD_132444 | JGI IMG/M metagenome (GOLD analysis project Ga0181589, IMG submission 132444) | Coastal salt marsh microbial communities from the Groves Creek Marsh, Skidaway Island, Georgia - 071410BT metaG (megahit assembly) | ecosystem: Environmental > Aquatic > Marine > Intertidal zone... | reverse complement strand
GCGGAGGACGCCGCGCGCGTCGCCTGCGGCGACAGCGGTGCGCGTGTGCGAGCGGTCGCAGCACGTCACATCGGCGGGCGCGGACGTTGGAGGGATGATTCCTTGGACGGGCCATCCGACGACAGAGGACCACGTGAACCAATCGACGTTTCGCAAGTCGTGAGGGAATTTTGCCTGCGTGCCCGTCGGCATTTCCCAAAACAAGAGCTCATGGTTTGAACTCGCGGATTGTAACAACACGCTGTCGGTGGACCAGTCCAACTGGGCCACCTTGGCGCTGTGACCCTTGCAGACACCGATCCGCGCGTATTGCTTTGAAATATCGTAGATATCGATGGCGTTTTCATCGGAACCGACGGCGAGGTACTGTCCATCCGGACTGTATTTCAACACGCCGACTGGTTGGTCGCGATCTTTACGCAGGTGCACGGTGTCCAACGAATCAGAGCTCAGGACGACGATTCCTCCACCGGCGAGACCGACGGAGACTTGTGTACCGTCTGGATGATAGGCGACCGACCGCCCTTGCGCACCGAGATCGCGAGACATGATCATCCGTCTCGAAGGAATGTCCCAGAGTCTAATCGTTCCGTCGTCCCCGACGGTGCATATTCGGTGGTCGCTAGGGTGCGCATCGAGGCCCCAGATTGCACCGTAACCGTGACCTTGGAAGAGTAAATTGTACGAATACGACGTGGTGTTCATTTCGTACACTTCGCCCGATCTCGCGCCGAGTAGCAACATTTTACCGAGTAAGTGCATCGACTTGATGCATGTGGACTTCACGTTGGGATACTTGACATCCACGCTTCTAAGTAACATCCGCAAGTCCGCCGTCCAGAATTTCACGACACCCTCCGAGCCGGCGGAAATTAAGGAATCGCGCGTGGCGACCACGGAATGTGTCACTTTGTGAACTCTATGCGCATTCGTGCCGAGTTGGTATCCGCGAAACAAGTACAGAGATCCATCCTGAGTTCCCACAACGGTTGTATCGGCGCCGGGGAACCCACAGCATAGACTCGTTTGAATCGTCCCGCGCTCTGAAAAGACCGCTTTTCGTCCTTTCAAAGGCTCTGTGGACCAAAACATGCAATGTTTCACCCCCATGGTGACCATGTAATCCTGGAACGGAGACCACTCTATGGCGACAATTTTTTCTGGACTCCCGCTGCAACGAGAGAGAAGCTCCCCAGTTTGCCAGTTATACAACCCGATCTTGTGGTCAACATCACAGTCCACCGCACACAATTTTGACCCATCGCGGGAAAAGGTGGCCGCGACGACAGCCTTCTTGAAGTAACCTTGAATGACTGTGACGGGTTTTGACAAAGCGTTGGCGCTCCATACGATTATTTTTGGATTTTTACCAACTTCACCACTAGCAAAGACGAGACCGTTTGGATGCCTGGCTATGCACGTAATGTCATCCGTGTGTCCCTGAATTCGGTTCGCCGCCGGATTCGTCGTCATGAAGAGCTGCGAGTGAGCTTGTCTATTGTAAACCACGCCCAAGCCCGCGGTGGGATAGACAACATCGCCGAGCGCAGTGTAGAATAAATTGCGTCTCGAGTCGTGAGCGCGGTAACCATGCGCACACTCGAGTATCACAGACTCCATGGGCGCTTTGAGAATATCCACGTCACGATCGTAATCGTCGGGGGCAAAAACACTTCCGGCGCACGGGAGGAAGGCGGAACGGCTTCCGGGATCCAATCCAGAATTCGCTGGAATGTCCCTTGACGGAACCATATTCTGCACACTTGCGGGCACATACTGAGGAATTCCGTGCACGTGACCGATGAAAACCATTTGGGTCATAACGTTCGACTGATTCGCTTCTTCATAATCGTCCACGGCTGAGAACACTTCTTCTTCGACGTCACTCGTCATTTCTTCGTCCCCTTCATCAGGTTCATAGTGCCTCCACTGGAGAATAGTTCGATCTTCACCACCGATTGTGATCAAAAATTCATCATTGTAACTAAAGCAACATTTCGTCACGTGAAGGCTATGGCCCACATAAGTGCGGTGATCCGCTCGACCAACGTCGCAGGGATATCTGAAAAAACGAACAATGCCGTCTTCATTCGCCGTAGCGACGGCCCTTCCATCACGAGTTCTCGCACAACTGTTCACGTCGGTGCCGTCACTATGCTTCGGCCAAACACCTTGCACGGGCCAGCCCGCTATGCACGTCCAGGTTGCCCATTGAACATCTTTCAAAGCCGCCGAAAACTCAATCAACTCGCACGTTGGAATTTCCCAAAACAGAAGTTCAAAATCCTGCGAATTGCTTTGCAAGTATTTGCTGTCCTCGCTCCAATCTATGTGTGTCACCGGTGCACCGTGTCCCTTACACACACCAGCTCGCTTGAAATCGCAAGAGGCGTCGTAGATGTCTATGAAAAAGTCGTGGCTTGCCACCGCTAACCACCTACCATCTGGACTGAACTTCACATCACTGATAATCGAGCGACGGTGCTTCTTAGCGACGATTTCACATCCTGACTTTTCATCGTAAACCAGGAAACCACCACCGTAAAAACCGACAGCAATCAGCTTACCATCTGGGCTGTAAGCGCAAGAGCGCGCTCGGCTGGAAACGTTTCGAACACCCAATTGCCTTCTAAGGTACATATCGTACGTACGTACCGTCTTATCGTCACCGGCTGTGATGAACTTTGCCTTTGATGGATGGCAATCCAATCCCCAGAGTTCAGCGCTGTGAATCTTCGTCGATTCATCCACCGCGCTGGCGTGACCTTGGGTGATGATGCGCCTATTTCTCTTCCATGCATCTTCAGTGCTAAGATCGAATTCGTACAATTCTCCAGTCGCCGTACCGACTAAGAGTTGAACGCCAGACAAAAAGAGTGATTTGACACACGGGGCGCCCCCATCGTAATAACACACTGGCTTACCCTGCTCGTCTACAATGCTTTCCGCTACTTTACACATATCAATCGTGAACACAGTCTCCATGTACTGCGTGAAGAATTGGATTTTTCCATCTTTGCCTCCGGTGATGATGTAATCCTCGGTGACGAACATATCATAAATCGGACCCTGATGCACCCCTTCAATCTTTTGTATGCACTCTTCGCCACCGTCGGCCCATTGATACACGCTCCCTGTTTGCGTTCCGGTGAAGGTGCTGCCATCTTCTCCAAAAGCAATCGATAAGAAGGACGAACGTTTTCCCACTCGCCCGTAGACACCGTTCTTACCGTTCAAATATCCGTTTTCCATTATCCAAAACTTGATATGGCTTTGACCGACCGTCACTATTCGACCGTCGTGCGGATTGAATGCACACCCAAAGATTCTGCGCGTATCACCTTTTGAGTTTGCGAGCACCTTTTTGTTTTCCCAATCGTACACAGCGATGGAGTGCTCGTCATCCAAACCCACCGTTACCAAAAATTTTCCCGTCGCATCAAAGCTGAGGCTCGTCACCGCGCGCTGATGGAAACCTCTCAATTCTGACATCATTTCATGCGTCTTCGTGCTCCAAACGCATACGACTGGATCCCGTCCCGCCTGCCCCGTGGCGATCAAGTCCATGTCCGGATGTAAAGACATACAGAGTATATCGTCGCTGTGAAACGTGAAAAAATCTTGGACGTGCTCGTCTCCGTCGTACACGACGCCCGTCGCCGCCGTCGCGTACACAATCTTCCCATCTACGTTGTACACGCCGTTCGACCACGTGTCGTGTCCGCGATACCCGTACGCAAAGTCCAACTGTAAATCATTTTCTGGCGTCATGTGGGCGTTAAATCCCGTCGCGTGCGCGGTCGGCGCGTGTAAATCATCTCCGCAGGCTTTTCTCGCTAAAAATCCCTCCGTCGCCGATTTCACCACTCCCGATTCCGGGGCAAACGTGCGTCGTCCGTACTTTTCGCGCGCCCACGCGGTGACACCGATGTCTTCAAACGTCTGCTCGTCGTGCTGATCGAATCGCGTCGCCGCGCCGTCGTCACCACCCCCATCAAAGTCATTACCGAATCCATCGTCGTTAAAATCGTCGTCGAAATCGTCGTCGTAATCCTCGTCGCCGTCGCCGCCTCGACGCCCTTTGCCCCGCCTCCCGGATGAACGTTTTCCCGCTCCGTCCAAATCCCGGTTCTCCTTCCCCTTGCGCGTGAACATGCGAAGCATGACGGTTCGCCAGCGGCGTCGGGCCGCGGGCCGACCACTGCGGTCATTTATTTGTGAGAGAGAGAGAGAGTGTGTCTTTCGACTCCGCGACTATTTATGTAACAACCACATGCTACTATGATTACAAAGAATACATAACATCAATACTACCATCAATACCGTTCAGCTTCGTCTTCCTCCTACTTTGACCGCTCGCTCGACGCCTCGTCGAGACGCTCCGGGACGGTGTCCTCGACGAATAAGCGCAAGCCTCGGTTGTGCGCCTCGGCCGATACGCCGCCGGGACAGTGGACGCACCGCACGCCCATACGAGCGACTTCGTCGACGTTCACGCGCTCGTTATCAAAAAATAACATATCACCGTACGCGACGCCCGTGCGTTCGCGTAATCTTTGAAAATGTTTCGTCTTCGTCCCCGCCGCGATATCCACCAGAGGGGCGCAGTCGGCGAGCGAGACGCTCACACCGTCTTCGTCTTCGATAATCTCAAACATCTGCATGAGTTCCCGCGCCCATTTACCTCGATGTGTTCGAGACGCGACGGCTATTTTCGTTCCTCGTCGTCTGAAGGCGTCGTGTGTGTACACCTGCGCGATGGACCGTCTCGCCGCCGCGTACACGCGCACGACGTCCCCCATGACATCCTCGACGGCGTTCCCGTGGATCTTGGTGAACGGGGCGCCCGCGACCATGTACAGCTCGGGGAACCACACGGTGTCGTCTAAATCGTACACGACGAGTCCGGGTAAGGTTTTCGGGTCCACGCTCGGGCCCGGTTCGCGCAAACCTCGCCCATCTTCTCGTTCGTTTTGCAGGAGTGCCTCGGTCCCTTTGGTGATTCTGTCCCGGCGCGTCGTTTTCGGCGATTTGCGTCGACGTTGTTTACGGCCCGACGACGCGCCGGAGGCTGGAGCGGCGCGCGTGATGGTGGACGCGCGACCGGACGTCGCGACGGAGGGAGGCGACATGGACGTCGCGCGTCGAGAAATGGCCGATAACGCGACAGAGGTGGGCGGGCGGACGCGGCGGCGGCGGTTTCTATACATACATCTATGCGCTCACGCACTCACTCGAACGCTCTCGGGCGATTGTTTCGTCAACAGGACGTAGACGACGTACGTCAAGCGAGCGAGGAATATGGTCGCGGACGCGTAGACGACGATTCGCGAAGACGACGAGCGGACGTCGCTCGACTCGGACCTCGAACCGACGTTGATGAACCCGAACGCGCGCGAGAGCCACTCGACACACGATTTCAGACCGAATGACGTCGTTTCATGTCGAGTATTGGAGTCGATTTCTTTCCGAATGAGCGCCGCGAATTCGCTCTGAAACGCCTCGCTGTCGACGTCAAAGCCCAACTCTCGAGCTTTCGATTTCAGGGATTCGTCGCGAAGCACACGCGCGACCTCATCGTCCGCGTCGCTCTTTCGTTTGTTCAACATGCTCGCATCCTCGGGCCCGTCGATGTCGTCGTAAATGCCCGTGTCGCTCGAGAAAATCTTCCCAAACATTGCCCGACTTGCCAATTTCGCCGCCGCGACTCGTCTCGCGCACTCCGATAATGCGCGTGCATACCGTTTTTCGTCCGGGTCGAGCGCGACCGCGCGTCTAAAATCATCTAAAGCTTTCTCCATCGCGTGTTCATCGACCATCGTGGCTCGCGCGCATCCTCGACGGTAGTGTGCCACCGCGCTCGCGTTGTCCGCGCGCAGCGCCTGTGTCGTCGCCCACTCAATTTCGCTCGCGTTCTTCCCCAAGTCTGCGTTCATCAAACACGCCGAGGCATTCAGCATGATTCTTTTCACCATTTTCGCACCCTCGATCGATCCCTGACTCAGATGATCGACGTACGTCACCTCTCCCGTGCTCTCCACGCCGGGCGGTCGCTCAAAGTAACAAAACGCCGCCAAGGCATCCGTGCACCCCTCGAGCGCTTCGTCGTACAATCCACCGCGAGCGGCCTCGTTCACTCGCTCGATAACGTCTTCAGCGAACGCCACGCGCGCGTCGACGGTCTCCGCGCGAAGTGCGACGTATTTTTCGTCGCGGTCGGTGGTGAGCGTGTCCTTGACGAAGCGAGGCGCGGCTTCGTACTCGGCGCGAGTCTCGGCGAGTCGTCGCGCCTTGAGCTCGACGGCTCGACGGAGCGCCTCGTTGAAGTCGACGACTGGCTCGTCGTCGGCCGCCGCGGCGGCGCCCATGACGCGTGGTCGACCTGTGGCGTCCTCGAGATGAGTGATGATGTTGACGTGTAATTTACTATTCACTCGCGGTACACAACCAATACACACTCGAATTCACTCAGGGCGACGTGGGTCGTCGATCGGGTACGATTTATCGATTCTAACGCTACATCGCTACGTTCTATCGCTGGTGCGGCTGTGACTAAGAGTTTCTTTCGAGCGCTATCCACGGGTCGACGCACATCGTCGGCTGCGAAAGTGGCGACGCGCGCGGGCAGTCAGTCGGTTGCATCCTTTGAATCTGCGCATTGAGTCGAACGAAGGCGCCGCTCGAGAGCGCGAGCATACCTTGTAGTAATCACTCGCGTTGAAAGGTGTTTTGTCGTGGCGAACGCCTCCCACTCGCGGAGCTTTACGCCCGCGAGAGACGCCGCAACCGCCGCCTTGGGACGGCGGGCGCTGGTCTTGTAACCAGCGCATTGGTGGTGGAGGGGGCGGCGGAGGGCGCGCCTTCCGCGCGTCGAAGTCCGCGCGCGCATCACTCGCGCTCGCTTGGGTTCCGGCTCCGGTGTAAAACCCAGGAGCTCTGGTCTTGCCGTCCTCCGAATCCGCGAAAGGTTGCGGGAGAGTTGCTGCGCTCGAGGATTTCGTCGCGTTCTCCTGCGTCTTGCCGGACGACGCCTCCTCACGCATGGCTCGCAGGCGCTCTGCGCGCTCTGCTGCGATCTCGTCCATGCGTAATTCTCCACGCACGACGAGAGAAGGCGCGACGCGCGAGCCCTGTGGCGCCGAGCTGTGCCGTTCGAGTCGTGCTCGCTCTCACCTCACCACTCACTGTCCAACCTTCAACTGCCGACCGAAGCCGACCAGCGCGTGAGCATGGCGGAAGATGGAGAGCGTCGAGCAGACAGCGCACGAGGCGTGGGATCGTTCCAGCTTTTTTGTTTACAATTGCTCTATCGGCTACCAGTCGTGGGATGCTTTGCCCACCTCTTGAGAGAACACCGTCGGGCGACGGTGTTTTCAGAATACCCAGCCCTGCGAGAAAGAGTCAGTCAGGCGATGCTGCAGCGTGAAAACAAAGAATCGTTGTACCCGGCACGTTGGCTTTCCGCAGAAGCATTTGAGCTTTTTGCGCATTTGGTCTGGCTCCCGTCGCGGGCAGTAGTCTATGCAAATCTCCTCTCCCGCCTACAAAGAACGCAGTTAATAAATTTAATTTCGTGCACGCAAGGTGAGTCTTCGTTGACTCGCAGCGATCAAGCAGAAAGAATCGCTCGCTTCGAAGGCTTCACGTACCTCGATGTCAGTGATGGCTATAAACACGATTCGGGGGACAACTTGGAAGTGCTGCTGCATAATCTACAAATTTGAAATAATTGATGCTCAGAAAAAAATAATTCGCCAGGTTAGAAGACGTACCGGTGTGAATTCCACTGGGGTGAGTAGTTCAATCGTGGACGCGTTCGGTTCACAACTGTGATTGATCATTCTCGCGACGTTTCCGTAGTGTGTTGTGTCTAACGTGTATGCACCGAACGACTCGTGGTTCCTCAATCCTGCACAAATTAATTTGTAAATAAATATTTGTAACTCGTTGAAAGTATCTCTTCCCACGATGTGCCGCGAGCGTTCTCATTCAAACTTACCGTGGACGTCGTGCAAAAAGAATTGGCTGTAAATTCCCAAAAGAAAAGGTGCCAAGTTAATAAATTCAACATTCGCAAACAATTAATTAATTCGAACCTTTTTTGGATGTAGCCTTCCTCCCTCTTGTTCGCCTCGTTTTTATCGATGATCTCCCTGAAAGAAACGTCAAATCATTCCGAGGTGCGAGTAGCTATGTTAAGTGCATACCCGATGTATTCGCAGATGAAAGCCCCCTTCGAAATCTTGTCACACGCGAAAATACCGTAGCCTTTATTTGGAATATTTTTCACGGTAAGTGCGTGAATGATTCTGCCAGTCTACGTCGATTTTACGAATGTCAAACGCGCACATCTCTGAGATAAATTATTTTGCGCACCAGCATAGCTTCGCCTGGACAATCCCCGGCGTTTACGACGTGGGGCGCTTTCGTGATGCCTGGTACCCGGTGCTGTGAATTAATTAATTAGTTTGCGTCGTCAAAGAAACAATCTCGCATTCGTCACATACCTTGATTGCTTTGTATATCATCGAACAATAGCACTCTCCCACGGATTCCGGTCGCATCTCCGTTTCGTCCTCCATGATTCTCTGGTGATCGAAGTATGAGTGAGGACAGTCGTCGCATCGCTCTGGGCCAAAAACATACCTTGGTGACGTACTCGAAAGGATGGTTTTCGATGTCGCATGGCTTGCATTCTCCCACAACGTTCGTTTCCCATTCGACGGCGTCGGGCGGCACCGCCGCGGGGCCACGCGACTTCTTGATAGCGACCCTGGGTTCTGTCTTGACTGCGACTTTCCGCTTCTCCGAAGGTGCCACGCACCGACCGTCACACGTCGCGCTCAAGCAGTACACTTTCCCGATGGGTTCGAAATTGGGACGGCGCGCCTATTACTCATGTAATCCTGTGTCAGTCATCATTCGTCGACGCGATTCTTGCTCCCGTCTCGCTCATCGATTCGCGAGTCACACTACCATATGCTTTTTCTTCGCACCTTGTGAAAAAGTTTGGGACCGATTTCAATCAAGGTTTCAACGTCGATATCGCACGGATCGTATGGATCCCAATCATACAGACCCGTTTGTCCGCAATCCTGTCGCGTCGGAAGAAGGTGGACGATTGCATCGGTCAGTGGACTACTCTTCGCGTTTGAACAGACGACGGCGAAGCGCGGCGAGACGGCGACGCACGTACCTCCTCATCCGTTTTTGGTTCCCACGGACGAAGCCATCGCACGCGAAGCTTGCCGTTTATCTTTGCCTTGATCTGTGCGGACGATGCGATCGGTCAGTCTTCGCGCGCTCGCGGTGCGTCGCGTCCGAGCGTCTCGAGCGCGTCGGTTCGCCGCTCACCTGTCCCTGCCATTTCTCCTCTTCCCCGCTCTCGATGATGACGTAATCGTTCACGTTACAGTCCTGAGACGGTGCAAGCGAGCGGTCGCGCGGTATCGTCAGTCTCTCCAGCCCCGCGTTCGTCCACCACGCGTCTTCACCATCCAAACGTCATCACTCATTCATCAACTCCCGCTCGCACTCAACCACCCATCCACCCATCGTCCCCCATCGCGCTCTCCCCGACGTCTGCGCGAGTACGCACCTCGTATTTGATGACTTGATACGTCGTCTCGATCTCCGCCATCTCGTGCTCCCTCGCGTCGACGTCTCGCGCGCGTCCATCGTCCCCACCCTCGACACGCATCGCAACGAACGCACGAAGCGCGTGCACACGGCGTAGTATAATCACACAAACCCATGTCATACTATCATACACACACGGTCGGTCGGTCCATACATAAAAAAAGTGATCGAGGGTTTGGAATCCACACCCCGGCGCCCGTGCGACGTCGACGACTTCGCCTCTTGAAAAAAACAAAAACACGGTGTGTTTCGTTTTCCCCATACATCGAGCACTCAATCGTCGGTCGTATTGTGTGTGATATTAAGCGATCTCATGTACGTAGGCATCTCCATCGGTCCGGTCCGGTTCGATCGATCCT
>Ga0181589_10005652_pt1 | contig 10002 bp, 7 predicted proteins | sample 071ome_25_FD_132444 | JGI IMG/M metagenome (GOLD analysis project Ga0181589, IMG submission 132444) | Coastal salt marsh microbial communities from the Groves Creek Marsh, Skidaway Island, Georgia - 071410BT metaG (megahit assembly) | ecosystem: Environmental > Aquatic > Marine > Intertidal zone... | reverse complement strand
TCGCGAAATGCCCGATGGATCATGTGGGTTGCCGTGTGGGCTCGGGAGATCGCCTTGCGGCGTGCAGTGTCAACCCGGGCCACCACTGACGCACCTTGGGTGAGTTCACCATCGCGAACCTCACCACGATGCACGAAAAGCCCGGGTACGGGTGACTGGACGTCGTAGACCTCGAATATCGCGCCATCGCTCGTGGTTATGGTGCCGTGGTCGCCCAACTGCCCGCCGGCTTCGGCATAGAACGGTGTGCGGTTCAAGATGACTTCTGCATGCTGACCGACGCTGGCAACCTGCTGGGCGGCACCCTCGGCGACGATGCCCAGGACCGTCGCCTCCGTGGTGACTTCGTCGTAGCCGACGAACGACGTTGACCCACCGGTCTCGAGTACCTCGCGGTAGGCCGTTGTGGCCGCGAAACCACTCTTGCGGGCCGCGGCATCAGCCTTCGCGCGCTCACGCTGCTGGGCCATGAGCGAACGGAAGCCATCTTCATCCACCGTCAAGCCATGCTCGGACGCCATTTCCAAGGTGAGGTCGATCGGGAAGCCGAAGGTGTCGTGCAGAGAGAACGCCTGCTCGCCCGACAGCACTCCCGAGCCCGAGTCTTTGGCTTGCTCGACGGCTGTTTCGAACAACAGCGTCCCGGTCCGCAAGGTGGCATCGAACGATGACTCCTCGCCAATCGCAATGCTGCGGATCCGATCGACTTCGTCGTTCAACTCCGGGTATTGGGGCGCCATGGCAAGCACGGTGGCATCGACGAGTTGGGCCATGGTCGGTTCCTGTGCGCCAAGGATGCGCATGTTGCGAATCACGCGACGCATGAGGCGGCGGAGTACGTAGCCTCGGCCTTCATTACCGGGAACAACCCCGTCTCCGATCAAGAAGGTGCACGTCCGTGCATGATCGGCGACTACGCGCAGGGCAATGTCGTCCCTGTTCGAAGACCCGTACCGGGCTCCGGTCAATTCGCTAGCGGTCTCCAAGATCGACCTCGTCGTGTCGATTTCGTAAATGTTGTCCACGCCCTGCAACAGCGCGGCCATTCGCTCGAGGCCCATGCCGGTATCGATGTTCTTGTTCGGCAACTCACCGAGGATCGGGTAGTCCTCTTTCGCCGATCCAGCCCCTCGCTCAAACTGCATGAACACCAGGTTCCACACTTCGAGGTAGCGATTCTCGTCCGCGATGGGGCCGCCTTCTACGCCGTATTCGGGACCGCGGTCGTAGTAGATCTCCGAACAGGGCCCGCATGGTCCGGGTACACCCATGGACCAGTAGTTATCCGCCTGACCACGACGTTGAATCCGATCCAGCGGCAGGCCCACATCCTTGTGCCAGATGTCCATGGCTTCGTCGTCATCGAGATAAACGGTGGCCCACAAGCGGGATTCCTCGAACCCGTAGCCGCCGTCGGCGACGGGCTTGGTGAGCAACTCCCAGGCGAACGGGATGGCCTTTTCCTTGAAGTAGTCGCCGAAAGAGAAATTGCCGGCCATTTGGAAGAACGACGCGTGACGAGTCGTCTTGCCGACTTCCTCGATGTCGAGGGTGCGAACGACCTTCTGCACGCTGGTCGCCCTGGGGTACGGCGGCGGGGCTTCGCCGAGGAAGTAAGGCTTGAACGGCACCATTCCTGCGTTCACGAACAAAAGGGTCGGATCGTCGAGCAGCAACGAGGCGGACGGCACGATCTCGTGGCCGTTCTCAGCGAAATAGCGCAGGAATCGCGTTCGGATTTCGGCGGAATCCATCAAACGTCGCCTTCCCGATTTTCCTGGTCGTCCCAAGTGCGCTGCGCCCTTGCGTGACCCCGTTCGGCAACCGTCGCCGATATTCGATTGACGGCCTGGGTGGTGCTCAATGCCGCCTGCTGGATCGTCAGAGCAACGCCCTGCTCGCGCGCTTGATCGAGCAACTCACTGCCCTTGCGGTACGCCCAAATACCTCCGGCTGCACCGATAGCCGTCCACACCAGTCGTCGCACAGGGCACAGCCTATGTCTCGCTGACCTCGCCCCTTCGACGCTCCTGGAGACGACGGGCGATTTCTCCCCACTTGGCCTCGGCGCCGTATTCGGTGGGCACGTAGTAACGAGCTCCACGGAGCACTTCGGGGAGGTACGCGGCTTCAGCCACACCACCGGGAACGTCGTGCGGGTACACGTAATCCTGTCCATGACCAAGCGCAGCGGCACCCGGATAGTGCGCGTCGCGAAGATGCGGCGGAACTGTGCCAATGCGGCCGGCTCGAACATCGCCCAGCGCTGTATCAATAGCTACGTACACGGCATTCGATTTGGGAGCTAGTGCGGCGTGGACCGTTGCCTGCGCGAGAACGATGCGCGCCTCGGGCATCCCGATGAGCGCAACCGACTGTGCAGCTGCCGTGGCCGTGTGAAGGACACTCGGTTCGGCCATCCCGACATCCTCACTCGCCAGGATCATCAACCGTCGGGCGATGAAGCGGGGATCTTCTCCGGCTTCCAACATTCGAGCCAGGTAGTGCAATGCCGCGTCTGGGTCACTCCCCCGGACGCTCTTGATGAAGGCGCTGATGACGTCGTAGTGCTGATCACCATCGCGGTCGTATCGAACTGCCGCGTGCTGTACGGCGGCTTCGACCGCATCGATATCGATGAGCCCACCTTCTGTGACCGAGCCACTGGCAGAGTCGAGGGCCGTCAATCCGCGCCGGGCATCACCGGCACTGATACGAACGAGGAAATCGATTGCTTCGTCCGAAACATCGACCACGCCCCCTAGTCCTCGTCCATCTTCGACTGCTCGCCGCAGGACCCGCTCGATGTCTGTATCCGTCAGTGGCTGCAGAGTGACGACGATGCTGCGTGACAGCAGCGGCGCGATAACTGAAAAACTCGGGTTCTCCGTCGTCGCTGCAATGAGCGTCACCCAGCCGTTCTCCACTGCCGGCAAGAGCGCATCCTGCTGACTCTTGCTGAAGCGATGTACCTCATCGACGAACAGCACCGTTCCGACTTCTTGAAGGCGGAGGCGATCGCGAGCTTCATCGATAACCTGACGGACATCCTTGACGCCGGCCGTCACTGCAGACAACTCGGTGAAAACGCGGCCAGATTCTCGGGACACCAAGGTCGCTAGCGTGGTTTTTCCCGTCCCCGGTGGCCCCCACAGGACCACGGACACAGCTCCGCGAACGCCCCCGGTGACGAGCGAACGCAACGGAGACCCCTCGGCCAGCGCCGCTTGTTGACCGACGACCTCATCGATGGAACGCGGTCGCATGCGAACCGCAAGGGGCGCGTCCGCGCGATCGGCCTGATCCCGATCGTCGAACAAGGTCATGGGTGTTGGCCCTACCCGCCGTTGGTCGACTCACCAGAGGCTGCGTCCTCGGGAGCTTCTTCGTTCTCGGGTTTGGCATCGATACCGGCTTCTGCTCGCTGCTCGGACGTGATCTGCGTTGGAGCACCGGTGAGGGGATCGTGCCCACCTCCGGTCTTGGGAAAGGCGATCACCTCCCGCAAAGATTCCGAGCCGGCGAGCAGCATGCAGATGCGATCCCAGCCGAACGCGATGCCACCGTGCGGTGGCGGTCCGTACTTGCACGCCTCCAAAAGGAATCCGAACTTGTCCTGGGCTTCGGCTTCCCCGAGCCCCAAGACCTCGAACACGCGACGCTGAACGCCGGCGTCGTGGATACGAATGCTGCCTCCACCGATCTCGTTTCCGTTGCACACGAGGTCGTAGGCCCAGGCCAAGGCCTCCCCCGGCGAGGATTCGAAGGAATCGATCCAATCTGCGTTCGGTGACGTAAACGGGTGGTGCACGGCCGTCCACACCCACGAGCCATCATCAGCTTGCACCTGCTCGAACATCGGAGCGTCGACCACCCAGACGAAGGACCACTGGCTGGTATCGATAAGCGACAACCGATCGGCAATCTCCACCCGGGCTGCACCGAGCAGAGCACGCGATTCACTCGCTCGGCCGGCTGCGAAGAAGACCGCGTCCCCGGGGTTGGCTCCCACGGCCGCGACGAGTCCATCGCGTTCGCTGTCGCTGAGGTTCTTGGCAACGGGTCCACCGAGAGCACCGTCCTGGGCGACCGTGACGTAGGCCAGACCTTTGGCTCCACGTTGTTTGGCCCATTCCTGCCATGCATCGAACTGACGCCGCGGCTGGTCCGCCCCGCCGGGCATAACTACTGCCCCCACGTATTCCGCCTGGAAAACGCGGAACGGAGTGTCGGCAAAGTAGTCGGTGAGCTCAACGAGTTCTAGGCCGAAACGAAGATCGGGCTTATCGGTTCCGAAACGACTCATCGCCTCCGCGTAGGTCATCCGTGGGATATCGCCGATGTCGTGTCCACCGACCTGCGACCACAGGGCCCGAACGACGGCCTCGCCGACGTCTATGACGTCCTGCTGTTCGACGAAACTCATTTCGATATCGAGTTGGGTGAATTCCGGCTGCCGGTCTGCACGAAAATCCTCATCGCGGTAGCAGCGGGCAATCTGGAAATACCGCTCGATGCCACCCACCATCAGCAACTGCTTGAACAACTGTGGCGATTGCGGCAGTGCGTACCAATGGCCCGGCTGCAGGCGCACGGGCACCAAGAAATCGCGCGCGCCCTCGGGGGTCGAGCGCGTGAGCGTGGGCGTCTCGACTTCCACGAAGTCACGAGCCAGGAGCACTTCGCGCGCAACCTGGTTAACGCGTGACCTCATTCGAATCGCGTCTCCGGGCTTGCTGCGACGCAAGTCGAGATATCGGTGTCGCAAGCGCACTTCATCGCTGACGTTCACCCGGTCATCGATCGGGAATGGCAACGGAGCGCTGGTCGACAAAACCTCGAGGTCATCAGCGATGACCTCGATCGAGCCGGTGGCTAGGTCGGGGTTCTCATTGCCCTCAGGGCGCATGGATACCTCGCCGGTCACCTTGATGCAGAACTCGTCACGCAACGGGTGGGCCACCTCGGGCTCGCGAACCACCACCTGGACTCGACCGGAGGCATCCCGTAGATCCAAGAATGCGACCCCTCCGTGATCGCGCCTGGAGGCGATCCATCCCGAGAGAGTCACGGTCCGGCCGGCGTCAGTTTCCCGAAGCGTGCCGGCTGGGTCGGTTCTGATCACGACGTGCCCTCCTGAGTCACGATTTCTTGCAGTTCAGCGATGAGAGATTCCAGCGGCACCGAGCGCTGCGATCCCTGGTTCATGTCCTTCACTTGAACGCTTCTCGAAGCGACCTCATCGTCACCGACGATGATCACGGTCGGCGCCCCCGAGCGATCGGCCGCCTTCATCGATCCTTTGACGCCTCGTCCTCCGTAGGCCATGTCCACTCGAACACCGGCCTCGCGCAACTGTGCCATGAGCTGAACGGCGAGGTGACGGGCGTCCTCGCCGATCGGAACGATGAACGCATCGACCAGCGGGCCGGCACCAACATCGAGTCCTTCGGCTTCGCACGCCAGCAACGTGCGGTCCGTTCCCAAGCCGAATCCAATCCCCGACAACCCAGCCCCACCCACGGACTCCATGAGTCCGTCGTAACGTCCGCCGCCACCGATTCCCGACTGCGCACCGAGGAGCTCGTGGGTGAATTCGAAAGTCGTGCGCGTGTAGTAGTCCAATCCTCGAACCAGACGCGGGGCCTCGTGCCAGTCGACTCCCGAATCCCGTAGGTAGTCGCGGACGGCGTCGTAGTGCTCACGGCAGCCCTCGCATAGGTGATCGACCATCAGCGGTGCGTTAGTCAGTTGCGCTTGAACTTCTTCGCGCTTGTCATCGAGAACTCGAAGCGGGTTCATCTGCGCGCGGGTCTGCGTTGCCTCGTCGAGATCGCACGTTGTTAGGAACTCCGTCAACTTCTGGCGGTAGGCGGGCCGGCACTGGCCACAGCCCAGGCTGGTGAGATCGAGTCGATAACGTTTCAGCCCCAAACGGCGGTATCCCTCATCGGCAAGGGCGATTACCTCTGCATCTAGGGCCGGGTCATCACTGCCGACGGCTTCTAGGCCAACCTGCTGCAATTGCCGGTACCGGCCGTGTTGGGGGCGTTCGGCGCGGAAGAATGGGCCTGCGTACCACAGTTTGACCGGCAGCGATCCCTTGTCCATCCGGTTCTCGACGATCGAACGCATAACGCCGGCTGTTCCCTCCGGACGCAAGGAAATGGATCGATCTCCACGATCGAGGAACGTGTACATCTCCTTACTCACGACGTCCGTGCTTTCGCCGACTCCACGAACGAAGAGCGCTGTGTCTTCGAACACCGGCAACTCGATGTAGCCGTAGCCGGCGTGCATCGCTGGATACGCGAGGGCATCGCGGACAGCGAGGAAGGCTGACGACCGTGGGGGAAAGTACTCGGGGACGCCCTTGGGTGCTTGGAATTCGGCCATCGTCACCAACCCCGCTGTGGCGCGTCGCCGCCCGAACCACTCGCCGCAGCCCGCAAGAAGGGGTTGCTTGCACGTTCGGCACCGATAGTGGTCTGCGAGCCATGACCGGGCAGCACTATGACGGAATCATCCATAGGCCAGATCACATCTCGCAGGCTCACATCCATCATCGACGGACTGCCTCCGGGAAGATCCGTTCGACCGATCGAACCCTGGAAAAGGACATCGCCGGAGAACAGGACGTCGGCTTCCCCTGATCGCTGGACGTCAAAGACCACCGAGCCCTCCGTGTGCCCGGGGGCGTGACGGACTCCGAAGCTAATGCCGACCAATTCCACAGTCGAGTGCTCACCTTCGGGTAGCAACTGAACATCGTCCGGTTCGGTCAACTCGAGACTGTTCTTGGTCATCGCCAGCAGCTGTTCGCGCGCCGCGGCCATACTGCTTCCAGCCGGATCAGCCAGCCGGTACCGGTCATCGGCGTGGATGAGCGCGGGGATTTCGAATTCGCGCGAGAGTGGGGCCACACTCCAAATGTGATCCATGTGTCCGTGCGTCAAGAGCACGGCTGCCGGCACAAGTCGATTCTCGTCGATGATTTCGTGAACTCGGTCAATCGAATCTTGACCTGGATCGACGATGACACAGGGTTCAGACGGACCGGACGCGACGACGTAACAGTTCGTGCCCCAGGATCCGGCCGGGAAGCCGGTGATCAACAAGGCTCCTCCTGCGAACGATCTGCGTGGCCGCGCTCACCGTCGAGCCCAGCGCGCACAGCCTAGCCTCGCCGCACCATCCCCCATCACCTCTACACTCGTGCGCCGGATAATGATCGCCCAGCATCAGTGACCCTTGGGACGGATATGACCTCCTCCAATCGCCGTGAACGTGAACTCGCGCGGGCCAAGTTCGAACGCCAGCAGGCGCGGCGGTCCGAACGCGAACACAAAGCCAAGGTGCGCCAACGGGTGGTGGCGATAGCCGTCATCGGTGCATTGGTCATCGCCGGAGGTGGCTGGGCCATCTTCACGCTCGTCGATCGCGGCGGTGAGGCCGACACTACGGCGTCGAGCGACCTCGATCAGGCCGCTGCGGAGCTCGTCGATGAAATCCAGGCCGGAGATTCCCTCGTGGAGATCTGCGGCGAGCCCGTGCCGGCTCGCATAGATGACCTCTCCTACGACTCCGCACCCGAAGCAACGACGGCTGCAGCAGGGGCGCTGACGCTGACCACCAATTGCGGCGACATCGTGATCGATCTTTTGGCCGACGACGCTCCTGCAACGGTCGCGTCCATCGATTTCCTCGCTACCGAGGGGTTCTTCGATGCCACGGCCTGCCACCGCCTGACGACCGCCGGGATCTTCGTGCTCCAGTGCGGCGATCCGGCCGGAAACGGCACCGGCGGACCCGGCTACCAGATCCCCGATGAGAACCTGCCTGCCGAGGGAGAGGCGAATTATCCTGCCGGCACGGTGGCGATGGCCAATGCCGGACCGGGCACCGGCGGCTCACAGTTCTTCCTGGTCTACGAGGACACCACGCTCCCTTCGGGCTACACGATCTGGGGGCAGATCACCGAAGGCCTAGACATCGTCCGAGCCGTCGCGGAGGCCGGAGTCGCCGATGGGGGTGGAGACGGCCTGCCAGCGCAGCCCATTGTTATCGAATCGGCAACAGTTGGGGCAGTGCAGTAGCGCGCCCACCCAGCGATGACAGACTGTCCCTTGACAAGGCCATACGTGGAGATTCTCCCGTTCCGCGGCAGGTATCAGCAGGAGGTGAAGGTATGACGGGCGATAACGCACCGTCACAACCACCCGTCCCGACTCCTGCTGCCCTTCGGCGGCCGACGGGGCCGACCAGGCCGGCTGCCGTTCCGACCCCGGAAAGCGATGCACCGAGCCCCAGCATTCAGTTCGGTCGGGTGGAACCCGATGGCACGGTCTATTTGAAGGCGCCGGACGGGGAAGTCAAGGTCGGACAGTACGCAGCCGGCAGCCCCGACGAAGGACTGGCCTTCTTCGCCCGCAAGTACGACGATCTCGTCGTTGAAATCGACCTCGTCACCACGCGCTTGGCCGACGGCCGAGCCAAGCCCGATCAGGCAAGTGCCGTCATCACCCGAGTCAAGCAAGGACTCCAGGAGCGCTCCTTCGTCGGAGACGTCGAAGCTCTCGCCCGCAAGGTCGACGCGGCCGAGGCAGAGCTCCAGGCCGCGAGCGTTCGGCAAGCCGAGCACCGCCAGCGCATGCGTCAGGAGGCGAAAGCCGCTCGAGAAGCCCTTGTAACCGAGGCCGAATCCTTGTCGGACTCGACATCGTGGAAGTCCACGTCAGAGCGCTACACGGCGATCGTCGAGGAGTGGAAGGCCCTGCCCCGCTCGGATCGATCGCTGGAGCAGGAGTTGTGGAAGCGTTTGAGCTCCGCTCGTGCCGCTTTCGACAAGCGTCGGCGTGCGCACTTCGCCGAGCTCGATTCCCAGCGCAAGGAGGCGCTGGCGGTCAAGCGCGAGCTCATCGAGAAGGCTCAGTCCCTTGCCACCTCGACGGACTGGGGGCCGACTACCCGCGCTTTGAAGAAGTTAATGGAGGATTGGAAGCGAGCACCTCGGGGGTCGCGCTCGGACGAGGACAAACTCTGGAAGCGATTCAAAGCTGCGCAAGATTCCTTCTACACAGCTATGAAGGCCGCCGATGCGGCCAAGGACGCCGAACTCGTTCCAAACGTCGAGGTCAAAGAGGCACTGGTGGTGAAGGCTGAGGCGCTGCTACCCATCGACGGATCCAGCGACCTCACCGCGGTCAAACGCCAACTGCGGACCATCCAAGATCAGTGGGACAAAGCCGGCGATCTACCTCGCGCCGAACGTAGTCGCCTGGAATCGAGGCTGCGCAAAGTCGAGGACGCGCTGCGCAAGGCAGAGTCGAAGGCGTGGGATCAGGACGATCCCGAAAAGCGCGCCCGCGCGGAATCGACGGCCAATGCCTTCACCGACGCCCTAGCCAAACAGGAAGCAGACCTCGAACAGGCCCGCGCCAACGGCGATGATCGAGCCGTCCGCAAACTCGAGCAGTCAATCGAGAGCACCCGCGCCCTGCTCGAAGCTGCTCAGCGGATCGCCCAATAGGACGCAGTTCTTCCTGTCCCTAGACACGGTACGCGTCGTAGACGCCTTCGACCGTGCGCACTGCCTTCAACACCGAGCCCAGGTGCTTGGGATCGGCCATCTCGAAAGTGAATCTGGACGTAGCGATCCGGTCACGCGTCGTGGCCACGGACGCGCTCAAGATGTTCACGTGGGTGTCGGACAATGCACGTGTGACATCTGCCAGGAGGCGTGATCGATCCAATGCCTCGACCTGGATGTTGACCAGAAACACGCTCGATGGCGTGGGAGCCCACTCAACCGCGACTTCGCGCTCCGGGCTTTCGCGTAGGTTCGGAACGTTCACGCAATCCTCGCGATGAACCGAGACTCCCGAACCACGGGTGACGAATCCCATGATCGGATCACCGGGAACGGGTGTGCAGCATCGGGCGAGTTTGACCCACAGATCATCAACGCCTTTGACAATCACGCCTACATCGCGGGCTCCGCTA
>Ga0181589_10005648_pt1 | contig 10007 bp, 3 predicted proteins | sample 071ome_25_FD_132444 | JGI IMG/M metagenome (GOLD analysis project Ga0181589, IMG submission 132444) | Coastal salt marsh microbial communities from the Groves Creek Marsh, Skidaway Island, Georgia - 071410BT metaG (megahit assembly) | ecosystem: Environmental > Aquatic > Marine > Intertidal zone... | reverse complement strand
TTGTATGCACGATCAAACACGCGATGCATAGTATGCATGCTCGAGGTATCCCACTTGCTAATGTCAGGATTTGCGTTCGACTCGTGAAAGATGCGGTACATGTCACGAACACTCGAGGTATCCCAGTTATTGAGATCCTGATTGAAGCTGTTGGCGCCATAAAACATCTGACGCATCGTAGTCACGCTCGAGGTGTTCCATCGAGAAATGTTGCCATTGAAACTGCCCTTGTTGTAGAAAGCATTTTCCATGCTCGTCACCAAGCTCACGTCCCAATATGGCATGGGCCCGTAAGTCTCCAAGTTAGAACAATACCCGTTTTCTGGATTAGTGCTCAAGCAGCTGTTTATGGCTGTTATAAAAGTTGAATCTGTGAGCGGGACTATTGCATAACAAGAGCTTATTGGCCCTAGCATTCCATGCGAACACATGAAAGATTTCATAAACTTAGTCGCTCCGTAAAACAATCTTTCCTGCGGATTTGTGGCACCTAAACCAATCCATTGGGTCAGATCGCGACTAAAAGAAGACGCGCTAAAGAACATTCGGGCCATACTCGTGGCACTGCTCGTATTCCATCCAGATATATCGCCATTGAATGATGTTGCATCTTTGAATGCATCATCAAAATTTCTCACTAGAGCAGTATTCCAACTAGAAATATCTCCAACGAAATTGTACCTACCTTCAAAAGCACTACTCATGTTCGTGATTCTACTCGTGTCCCAATTAGGAAGTAGTCCAATTTTCTTTGTGATTAAACCAAAAACTGGACAGATTCCGTGCAAAGGATCCTCGGCTAAACACGCCACGATCGATTCATGAAAATTTTCGTCCGATAACACGTAATCTTGAGCAAAACAAGTGTTTGGTGGTCCATTCACGGCATTAGCACATGTGAAGTTATTTTGAAACGCAGTAGCGCCGTCGAACATGAGCCGAAACACCATTACACTTGAAGTATCCCAGGTAGAAACGTCCGAATCAAAAGAAATCGCTTGGTAAAACATTGCGTCCATGTTAGTCACGCTTGAGGTATCCCAGCGGGAAATATCACGATTGAAGGAACTACTTCCTTCAAAAACTGACTGCATATCCTTCACTCGAGATGTGTCCCAGTCGCCAATATCTGCGTTAAAATTAGCCGTCCATGCAAACATGTAACGCATGGTAGTTACCTGCGAGGTGATCCATCGAGATATATCTGCATTGAATGTCGACTTGCCCGCGAATCCGACAATATCGCCATCATCGGTGTACCCAATCATACTGGTAACGAGGTGAGTGTCCCACTCTGGCATTGTACCAAACTTTGATCTCGATAAACCGTATATTGAACAAAGTCCCTTCACTGGATCCTCGCTGAGACACGCTTCAACCGCGATGTGAAAAGTTTCGTCTGTCAAGCAGTGACTCGATAAACACGAGCAAGAACTCGGAGGACCTGTAAGTGAATCTGTGCACTTATATTTCGCAGTAAAAGCTTTCGCTCCTAGAAACATATTTTCTTGCGAAGAAAGCGCCGCTGGGCCTTCCCAAGTGTTCACGTGATGGTCAAACTCAAGAGCTCCATTAAACATTTTGTTCATACTGAGAACTTGGGATGTATTCCAACGTCCTATGTTTTGATTGAACTCGATTGCTTCGTCAAACATGCCAGTCATATCTCGAACGCTCGAGGTATCCCATTTAGAAATATCCCGATTAAAGTTTGTCGCTTTTGCAAACATAAACTTCATACTCGTGACTTGGCCGGTATTCCAAGCTGATAAATCACCGTTGAACGTTGCTCTTCCTCCGAATCCAGTATACACCGAGCCACGTTTTCCGTCCATATTAGTTACTCTGCTCGTGTCCCAATTCGGCATAACGCCATAATTTGTAGAATTTGTACCCCATTTTGAGCACATACCGTCTCTCGGCGCTTCTTCAAGACATTTTTCAACGGCAAGGTGAAAGTTACCGTCCGTTAGATAGCAGTTTTTGCCTTTACAAACGCAAGAATTTGGTGACCCACTCACCATGGAATCACATTCGTAGTTCTTTTGAAAAGTTTTAGCTCCAGAAAACATTCCTTGAAATCCGTCTCCGACGCACGCTTCGAACAGATTTGTTATCATCAGCGCGACTAAGTTGAGCGTCAGCATAAATTGCGTTGTCGTTCGTTTCGAGCACTCGTTCAACGTAATTCTCCTACTATTGCTCGGCGTGTTTGTCGTGCTTATTTTCATCATCGCATTACTATTTCTTTCCTTCGTACGCGCGTATGGTTTCGTCATTCTTATTCTCTTTGCGTTTGTTCGTTTGTTCGAAAAAAAAAAATCTGTTCTTGGCGCGAGTGAGAGAGAGAGATTGCTGTTTTTTTTTTGGTAAGTTTTTTCTTCTTCTTTCTTCTCCTTTCACCTCCCTTCGCTCTCGGGGAAAAAAGAAAGAAAATTTTAGTTGGATACCAGAAAGAGCAGAGCAAGGTAAGAAATTACTTTTCCTCTCTCTCTCTCTCTCTCTTTCTCTTTCGGGAAAGACGCGCTCTAAATACGCGACGCGTCGGTTCTCGCCACGGTTTAAGAGCAGAGGGCAGAGATCAGAGAGAGAGAGAGAGAGGTAGTAAAAAAAGAGAAGAAGCGGAAAAGGAAAGAGAGAGAGAGAGAGCCGCTCAAAAGGACCGAATCGAAAATCGCCTCTTGAAAAGACGACGCCCTTTGTTTCGCTTGTTTAAACACCGCGACAAAGGAGATAAAAAAATTAAGCTTTTCCTGACCTTTTCTTTCGAGCTCTTTTAAGCCACTCCAAAGATGAATAAATCACCAACCAATCGTCCAGAGCGCTGATCAAAGTCACGCGCGGGAGCGTTTGATCCTGATCAGAGGGTACAGTGTTGATATCTATCGCGTTTTCCGTGTGAAATAAATGCGCGCTAGTCAATAAATGACGACGAGTGAGTGCTGTTTTTTTGTTTAGTAGTAGGGTTTAGGGTTTTTTTTCATTTAGTAGCATTTTTTCGTGCCGCGTTATGCCCCACGCCTCACGCTTCGTATCTTTTTTTTTAATGGCGAAGAAAAGATGGAACTAGCGCGCGCGTGCGCGAGCGCACGTATGTATACTTCGTGTGTGTGAGAGAGAAAGTGAGAGACGAATAAAGAAGAATACTACTACTACCAGTACCTAGGTACTTGTTATTATTATTATTATCATTTCCAAATTTTAAGCGTGCGGTCGTAGCCTGTGCTCGCAATAAAGCCCCCAAAACCGCTTCTCTCACCACCATCATCACTACTGCTACTACTACTATTACTACTACTTTTTCTGTTTTCTCCTCCTCCTCCTCCTCCTGATGCTACTCTTCCTAAACTACAATCCATTACTTTGCCCTCGTGTCCTTCCAACCGGGAGAGCAACGAGAAGTCTAGAGCGCTCCAAAGTTTAACCGTGCCGTCGAAACTAGAACTGCTGAACCAACATCCCCGTCTTGGTTCAAAGGATACGGAAGAAACTAATCCAGAGTGGGCGGGAATTGTATACGCATTCACTTGTTTTCTCAAATCCCAAACCTTCACGAGGTTATCTTCTCCACCTGTAACGCATAAAGAATTCGTGACGTCGACTGAAATTGACGTCACTCCTTTCGAGTGCCCTTTCATCGTCCACAAACAACGTCCCGATCTGAGATCCCACATACGAGCATACGCGTCCAAACCTGTCGAAAACAATAAACTCCCGTCGTCGTTAAACGTGCAATCGTAAGATGGCCGCGAATGTGCCTCCTGGCAAAAGATTTCTTGTGAAGTATTTGCGTCCCAAAGTCGGATTGTTTTATCGTAACCCGCCGTGGCGATGGACGTGCCACTCGGATGGTATTTTACCTTTGCTAAACGCCCGACGTGCCCAACGAGAGAGGCACGATTTCTACCCGAAAAGCTGAAAAGATTGCAAGTTCCATCCATCGAAGCGGACGCAAACGCCGGTAAATCTTCATTCTCGATTGTCGCCATTATTAAGGGCGAAAATGCAAGCCCTGTTATTCGCTCCTCCGAGGCTTTTATCGTGTGTGCGAGAATACAACCAATGTTCTCTTCGTTACTTCTGTCGCGCATCATTCCTTCTCTTCTCTCTTCTTTCTCTTCTTCTTTCTCTCTACTCACGCTGTTGCGTACGTTCCAAACCTTGACCGCGCCTGTCCACGAACCGCTTAAAATGACGCCGAGAGACTCGGTGCGGAAGTCCTCCTCGACAGAATTGCTTTCATTCTTGATAGACGACGCCAACATCAGTCCACGATGACTTCTATCGTGTCGCTCGAACAATATTGAAGCTACGGCACTAAGTGGTCTCGAATCACCAACGACTGAAGAGACTGGTGCGAGGCGCGACTTTTTCAAATCCGCGCACTCTTTCCTTCTTCGATTTAAGAAGAGAGCAACGCGCCTCTCCTTCTCGTTTTCTTTTTTCTTTTCTTTTCCTTCCTCTTCACTTCTTGCATCGATAAGACCCCCATCATTGTTGCTGCTATCCGTCAAAACTCTTTCTTTCGCGCATTGCAAGGAAAACTTTACCGTGCGCATTCTCGCGCGCGTCAAAAGCGCGCTCCCTTCTGTGTAAAACGTTTCCTTCCTCTTCTTTCTTCTTTGGTGATTCCCGTCAGCTTCTCCCCCGTTCGATCCGTCCTCGTCCTCGTCGTCTCCTTCTTCTCCGTGCCCTGCTAGATTTATTCTGCGTTCTCCTCCTCCTCCTCCTCCTCCTCCTGCGGCGGCGGCGGCGGCGGTCGTCGTCGACGACGATAATATTTTCTTCAACCGTTCTCTCCTTTCCGCTTTTCCTTCCCCAAAGAGACAAATCGGTTCGTCGAGAGACCGCAATCGTTCCTTCACCTCTCGATCGCTCGTGGGGAGAAGAACGGAGAGCGACGATGGAACGCCGAGCGATAAAGCATCACCACCAACGTCATCGTTCGCGTTGTTATTATTAACAACGATCACCTCTTTTGCTTCTTCTTTCGCTTCTTCTCTTCTTTTCTTTCCGCCGACGAACAAATTGAGCTCTCGCACGACGTTTCTTTCCTTTACCTCGCCGTCGTTTGGCCTCGTCGTCGTCCTCTCGGTCGTCTCCATTACCTTTTCAAAAACAAAACAAAGATCTCTCCCTTTCCCCTGCTCTTTTTTTTTTTTCGCGCGTTTCCCGTCAGTGCGTTTCCGCGCGCGCGACGCAAGTAAATTCGACGATCGTAAATTCCGCGCGCGCGCGTGTTTTTTTTTTGTCTTGTTTTCTGCCCCTGTGACGCAGAGAAACCAGAGAGAGTGACGCAGAGAAACCAGAGAGAGAGAGACAAAAGAAAAAGAGAGAGAGACAGACTACTACTACTCTGCTGAATGAGAGAGAGAGAGAGCGAGACCGGCGGCGACACTACGTACTTGCACCAAAAAAAAACACACGCGCGCGCACGAAAAAAAACAAAACCGAACCGAACGGGGTTCGCGATGACTTCTTCGACGAGAACGAACGAAGAAGCCATCATCCACCGGGCGCTGGAAGCGCTGGACATGAGAGACGATTTGAACGCTCGGAGTAGTGGTAAAAGCGGTGGAAATAATAGTAATAATAATAACAACAACAGCAGTTTTAGTTGTAAAAGTGGTAATAATAATGCGAACATCATTCGCGGAGGAGGAGGAGGAGGAGGAGGATTGGTCGAGTCTTCTTTCCTCGCCGGGGGCGGCTCGTCGTCTCCAAACGCCAACGGGGGAGAGAGGAACAAGATGCGCTTGGAGAAACAGAGACAAAGTTTCCTCTCTCGCCTCGCCGGGGCGAAAAAGAAAAAGGCACGTGGAGAGAGCAAGCGTGATGATGCTACGACCACCGAGACCAAGAAAGAAACGAGTGAAAGAAAAGAAGAAGAAGAAGGTGAAGAAGCACGAAGCGGTTCGACGGCGTCTGTTTCTGCCGCAACCGCGACTGTCTCGTCCACCACCTCCACCACCACCTCCACCTCCTCCTCCTCCTGGGTTGGGATATCGCAAAAGGTGAAAAATCAACTGCGAGAGGTTGAGCGCAAATTTGGCGGCGGCGGCGGCGGCGGCGGCGGTGGCAGCGCTGGATTCGGTAGTGGCGGTGGGTTTGGCGGTAGCGGACAAAAAGTGACGGATAAGAGCGACAGAGCGACGGTGGAGCAAGCGCTCGATCCGCGAACTCGAATGATTTTGTTCAAAATGTTGTCGAGAGAAATTTTTTCCGAGATTAACGGGTGCGTTTCGACCGGGAAAGAAGCGAACGTATACCACGCCGTGCGCGTCATAGAAGTAGAAGAAGAAGAAGAAGAAGTAGAAGAAGAAGAAGAGAAACGAGAAAGGAAAGAAGAAGACAGTAATAGCGAAAGTAGAGATGGAAAGGACGCAACGACAACGACGACGACGACGACGACAAATGAAATAGAAGAGAAAGGAACGAAAATGGAAAAGAAAAAGAATAAAATTCAAATGCGACAACATTTGGCGGTAAAGGTCTACAAAACTTCGATACTCGTTTTTAAAGATAGAGATCGGTACGTGTCTGGAGATTGGAGATGGAGGAACGGATACGCGCGGAAAAATCCAAGAAAGATGGTCAAAACGTGGGCAGAAAAAGAAATGCGCAATTATAACCGCCTAAGAGAGAAAGGCTTGCGCGTCCCAAAAGTAATATGTCTGAAATCGCACGTTTTAGTCATGGAAATGATTGGTGATTCAGAAGGAAGAGCCGCTCCTAGATTAAAAGACGCGGCATCTTCGTTGAGCAGTAAGAAGATGCGTTCGTTATTCGAGCAGCTTTTAAAAGATGTTCGAACGATGTATCAGGATTGTAAGCTCGTTCACGCAGATTTTTCGGAGTATAACTTGCTTTATCACAACGGGAACGCATGGATTATCGATGTTTCGCAATCTGTCGACCTCGATCATCCTAGATGTCTTGAATTTTTACGCGAAGACTTGCTGCATTTGAAACAGTTCTTCTCGAATCGTGCGTACGATGTCGTCGTTCCGTCGGTGAAGGAAATGTTCGATTTCGTGACAGATCCCGCGATAAACACTTCCAACATTGACCAATGCTTAGAGCTGTTGTCGGAGAAAGCGGCGAAAGATTTTAAATTAGAAATCGAGATGAAATCGAGGCTAAGTCAAGGCATCGACGCTGCACAGATACAAAAGGACGACGATTTAAGAGCTGAAAAGGAAATTCAAGCCGCAGTATTTCATCAAGCGCACATCCCAAAAGCGCTTGATGAGGTAGATTATGCAGATAAAGATCAAAGGCGACTGCGCGAAGCGAGCGAAGCCAAGGACGAGAAACGCTCCGAAGGGATTTATTATCAGACAATCACGGGAATGAATCACGATTTGAGCGGTCCGCGAGAGATGCCGAGTTTAATGCTAACGAAGAAAGAAGAAGAGGCGGCGATGAAGAAAGAGGCAAAGAAAAAGACGAAAAAGCTAGAGTTGGAAAAAGACGAAACAGCATTAGAAAAAAATGAAAGCACGACAACCCCTGGAACAATCAAAGGGACGCAACGCGATATAGCGACGGCGAGAGAAAACGAGCGCGATCGTGGGAGCGAGTCAGGTTTGAGTAGCGACGACGACGACGACGAGGACAATGATGACGACGGTGAAAGCGATTCGTCGTCTGAGGAGAAGAAGGTTTGGGTAGATAGAAAAAAGACGCCCGAAGATCTCGAACGCGAGAAGCGAGAAAGGAAACAGCACAAGAAAGACGTCAAGGCTGCAAAATCGCAAAAAAGAGCCGAGAAAATAAAGAAAAAGGACAAGAAGAAGGCCATTAAGAAAGGGAGTGGTAAAAAATAAAAGAGAGCGCGTTAGATTCGTAGTCATTCTTGTTTACGTTTTTCATCGAAGAGCTTCTTCGATTGTCCTATCCCCGACGCCATCGCTAATTTGTCTATACGCCAAGATTAAATCCTTCCTCTCTTTCTCAGAAATTCGAGTTTTGAAACCTTCGTTGATCATTTCAATCTCAGCCGAGTTTTCGGTGAAAGGAAAAACGTTCAAGACGCTCACGATGGAGAATAAAGATAACAAGAGATCCGCAGATGGAGACGTCATTCCCTCGCGTTCTTTACGAAGTGCGGAACAACTCGCCAGAAGCAAATTTCTAATCTTCACCGCGCACGACGATCGAACAATGTTGATCGCTGTCTTTGTAGGAATGTTCAAGAAATAACTCAATCCAACCACAAAGATGTTCACGTCCATACCGAAACTCGAACTCACTCCAGAACGGTTACCAACGCAGTCTTCTACGGCAATCTCTGATGCCTGCCGATACAGTTGCACGCGCGCATTCTCCGGTCCCACAGATTTTGCAATCGAAAGTCGATATTTGTTTTTCTCCTCGTACGGATAGCACTTCAAAGCGGCTGCGCACGCGGTGTGAAAATCTAAAATCATTTCAGACGTCCACTGCACGCCGTTGATTCGAGCGGCTGAAAGAAAACTCGCGCTTCGTTTTGCATCTTGGAGCAAATCTGCTTTTCTTTGTTTATCGATGCCACCGATTGATGTGCGGAGAAAAGGAGACTCTACCCACCACGTTGGAAGGTTTTGTTTTTCTTTATCTTCATCTTCGTCTTCAAAAGTTCTAGAGATTGTTGATTTCGATGTCGACGACGACGTCGGAGAAGAAGAGGATGAAGAACTGTAATAAACTTCGTCTAAGGCGCTTCGGTCGCTCAACTTACTCCCTCTCCTGCTCGCATCGCCATCTGGAACCCAAACCTTGCGACCGCCGAGACTTCTATCTATGACCCACTTGCCTCCCTCGTTGCTATTCTTCCTCTTGTTGAGATTAGAACCTCGCAAGCCGGGTATACTCAACTGAAATCCTCCTCTCGGTATTACCCGTTCACCGTTCATAACTTTCACGACGACATACGCTAAACCTATGAGCATGATCCATCCGGCAATCGCCCCTGCTGCGCCCGTCAAACCGAAAATATTAGGTTGTTGTTGACGATACGCGTAATACGACGACGAAGTCGACGTCGTCGACGGTGTGAACCGCACCGGTCCTCCGTCTCCTCCTCTTCCTCTCCCGCCTCCTAACGAAGACCCAGACGGTAACAGTACGTCCGTCGCTTTCTGCACGTTTCTTTTCGCAAACCTTTTCGCTTTCTTCAGCGCTTTTTTTACTCTTCTTTTTGTATCTTTAACCACAACCGCCGCCGCCGTCGTCGGTTTCTTTTCACCAAATTCGCTCCCCTCCTCCAACGAAAAAGGAGAAGAAGAAGAAGAAGAAAAATAAGAAGACGCTCTGTGACGTCGCAACGCGTCTTCCAACTCGCGCTCGTAATTTCTTTTCTTTTCTTCTCCGTTCGCTCGTCGCGCGGGCTTTCTCCCGCTCTTCGAACCGGTGGTTGTTTTTGTCCTTCGCTCCTCCTCTCTCTTTCTTCGCTCTTTTTCCCTCAGCGCGTTTCTCTTTCCTCCTCCTCCTCCTCCGGAACCGGATGAAGAAGAAACGAAGAAGGAAATCTTCCTCTCGTCCTTCAAAATCCCTCTCTTTCTCTTCGGCGCGCTTTTCGTTCGTCTCGCCCGAGACGGTGTTGGTGACGAGAGCGCCAAAAACGATAGAAACGCACCGTTGTTGCCCGCCGCTTTCATCGTCATCATCATTTTTTCTTTTTCTTTTTTTCTTTTTTTTTTCTTTTTTTTTTGTGACGCGCATCAAAAAAATCCGACAAACAAAAAGAGAAGAATCACATTTACTCACAACATACATATGAGTGCCAGTGCGCCTGCTATCGCGAGCTCTCCTTCGTTCTCTCCTTCTACTTTTCTTTCGAGAGAACTTCGACGAAGACGAGGAGGAGGAGGAGGAGGAGGAGGAGGAGGAGGACAATTTCGAAGGACGATCGCGCCGCGAAAAGGAGGAGTGAGAGGAGTAAGAGAAGGAGGAGGAGGAGGAGAATACATAAATTCCAAAGCGTTCGAGGCGTTGCGAGAGGTGCAGAAGATACAACAACAACA
>Ga0181589_10005643_pt1 | contig 10008 bp, 7 predicted proteins | sample 071ome_25_FD_132444 | JGI IMG/M metagenome (GOLD analysis project Ga0181589, IMG submission 132444) | Coastal salt marsh microbial communities from the Groves Creek Marsh, Skidaway Island, Georgia - 071410BT metaG (megahit assembly) | ecosystem: Environmental > Aquatic > Marine > Intertidal zone... | reverse complement strand
GGTTCCCGAGGAGGCGCGGCGGCGATGCGGACGAGACGAGGCTGTACTTCTGGCTGCAAGCCAACATGGACACCACCTCCACCTACTACACCCAGGAGCGCGCCAACAAGCTCGTCCTGGCCTTTGGCGACCGCTGGCAGTCCGAGTGCTTCAAGAAATCCATCTACGCCTGGTAGTCATCGTGTTACAAGTACACACCTGTCGCTCAACAATTTCATACAAAACCCTCGCCGACGACCATGGGAGGCGACATTCGGAGCTTCTTCGGCAAGAATGCCGCGAAAACGGACGAACAGGTCGTCGTCGTCGACCTGTCTGCCTCGCCCGGAATTTCAAAATCTCCCCCATCCCTTCCCAGTGTTGCTCCTCGCGGTTCCACACGCCCCGATGTTGACACCGCCATGCCCCCAGCATCGGACCCAGACGTCACCGTCGTCGACCAGAAGGCGGCGAAATCCACAGAGGCACCAAACGCAGAGACAGAGACCAAACCGGCCGCGAAGAAGAAGGCCACCGGATCAGCAGCGGTGAAACGCAAGTCTTCGACACCGTCAAAGTCATCGTCGGTGAGGCGGAAGTCTTCTGATCCGGCCCCGATGCTCTCCGAGGGAGCCGACGAAGCAATGGAGCTGGTGCGCGAAGCGATCAAGTCGCTCCCGTCCCAGGAGGACGTCGCCGAGGGCCTCGAGTTCATCCCGGAGGACCAGAAGTGGTCGCCGCCGGACGAACCCCGGAACCCGGCCAAGGGGCCGGTTCCCGTTGGCCATCCGGACTGCCTGACGGGTCTGACGTTCGTGGTGACCGGGGTGTTGGAGTGCATGCAACGAGAAAAGTTTACCGAGTTTGTGAAGCGGCACGGCGGGCGGGTGACTGGGAGCGTGAGTGGCAAGACTGATTTTCTGGTCGTCGGGGATAAGTGCGGACGGAGTAAGGTGAACAAGGCGGCGGAAAAGGAGGTCGATTTGATCACGGAGGACGGTGTGTGGAGCCTGGTGCGGGCGACCGAGGGGCTGGTGAAGGCGGAGGCGGAGGCGGCTGCCGCGACGGCTGGAACGAATGCGGCGAATGCGGCGAATGCGGCGACTGCTGCAGCGCCCGCACTTCCTGCGACGACCGCCCCGCAACCCGCCGCGGCTGCTCCGACGTTCCGTGCTGCGAAGAACCAAGAGCTTTGGGTCGACAAGTACAAGCCGAAAAAGTCGAGTGATCTGGTCGGGAACAACCAGATGGTGACCAATCTGAAGCAGTGGCTATCGACGTGGGATTCGGTGCACCTGCATCACTCGAGCCAGGGGGAGGAGATCAAGAAGCGCGGCAAGGCGCTCGAAAACAAAAAGGCGGTTCTCCTCTCGGGGTCTCCGGGTATCGGGAAGACCTCGGCCGCGATCATCATCGCCCGCGAATGTGGGTACGAGCCGATCGAGGTCAACGCGTCGGACACGCGCTCCAAGTCGGACAGCAAGGTCGGCAAGGGTGTCGGCGGCAAGCTCTCCAACATGATCCGCGAGATGTCGACCAACAGCGCCATCAGCTTTACTTCGTCCAAGGGCGCGGGCGTCCCCAAGAAGAGGCATTGTCTCATCATGGACGAGGTGGACGGCATGGCCGGCGGCGACCGCGGCGGCGTCGCGGACCTCATACTGACGATCAAGTCGTCCAAGGTGCCGATCATCTGCATCTGCAACGACAAGTACTCGCAGAAGCTCAAGTCGCTGCGCAACCACACGGTCGAATTGGACTTCAACAAGCCCACGGCGGCGATGATCAGCAAGCGACTGCGTATGATCTGCCAGGCGGAGGGGCTCCACATGAACGAGCAGACGATGAACGCGGTGATCCAGAACGCAAACGGTGGTGACATCCGGCTGATTCTCGGGACGCTGCAGATGATCAGGAGGCGCACGGATCGGCTGAATTACGAGGACGCGAGCGGCGCGGCCAACACCAAGGACGTGGAGATGTCGCCCTTTGCCGCGGCGCAGCAGATCCTCGGCAACGCCCCGCTCTCGTTCGCCGATCGCATGGATCTGTGCTTCCAGGACATGGACCTGGTGCCGCTGCTGGTCCAGGAGAACTATATCAACCACAACCCGGCCATGGCCATCAACGCGGTCAACCGCCTCCAGGTCGTCGCCAAGGCCGCCGACTGCTTTTCGCAGGGCGACACCATCTCGCGCTCCGTCCGCCAGTACCAAAACTGGAACCTGCTTCCCGCGGCGCTCGCGGTGGGCACGGTGCGTTTAGATCTCGAACAGACACGACGATCGGTGGATCGGTGGATCGGTCGATGGATTGCACGCCCTGACGCTCACTCGCGCTACTCCGCCCGTTCGATCGCCAGGTGATGCCGGCCACGTACGCCAAGGGCAACCGAGAGGTGTTTGGGCTCTACCCGGGCGAGCACAACTTCCCCAGGTTTTCCTCCTGGCTCGGCCAGAACTCTTCGCACAACAAGTCCAAGCGGCTCATCGGTGGGTATTGAACTGAGAGAGGATTGATCTCTCCCTCTCGCTCACTCTCGCTCACCCGCGTTTTGCGCTCGTTCGTTCGCCAGGCGAGCTCCACACCAACATGATCTCCTCCGGCAACTTCCACGCCGACAGGACGGCGCTGCGCCTTGACTACTGCAGCGTCCTCAAGGAGGCCATCGTTGAGCCGCTCGTCAGGAAGGGTAAGGAAGGCGTGAGCGACGCCATCGGCGTCATGAACGACTACGCGTTCAAGAGGGACGACCTCGACGCGCTGATCGACTTGACCAAGTTCAAGACAAAGGCGCAGTGGGCAGAGGACAGGTACAAGGCCGTGCCCACCGCGGTCAAGACGGCCTTCACGCGGGCCTTCAACTCCCAGGGCATCAAGGCGAAGAATGGCGCGGTGCTCAAGGACGCCAAGGTGAGCAAGAAGCGGAAGGCTGCGGGCGGCGGCGGCGACGGCGACGGGGAGGACGACGGCGGGCTCAACCTCGACGACGGCGTCATGGCGGTCGACGAGGAGGACGAGGACGACGTCGATGCCAGCGCCCTGGCTAACAAGCTCGGCAAGAAGGGCGTCAGCCTGGAGTTGAAGGCTGCTGCTGAGACGGGTGCCAAGAAGAAGAAGAAGGCTGCTGGGGCTGGGGCTGCGAAGAAGCCGGCCAAGAAAAAGCCAAAAGCCTAGCCCTCCGGAAACTTTCATTTGCAGCAAAAATCCTACGTTTTACGAGACGCGACGCGGCCCACGCAGAGCCCACAGAATACATAGCACGATGGCGCACCCGGGCACGCGCTTTTTCGATCTGTACGTGGTGGCGTCTGTTGCACGGCGAGCTGGGGCCCGCACACCCACCGACCGAACACACACCTCACACACCCACCACCACCGCCGCCGCCACCGTCCCCGACAGCTACTATTGCATGAACGTGCTGGTCATACTCAGCTACGTCCTCACGCGTACGCGGTTCCTGAGCGACCACGCCAACCTGGCCAACTCGAAGTTCAGCTCGTTCGGCGAGCTCCACAAGATGGAGCGGCAGGCCCTGACCCTGCTCACGGTCGCCCTGCCACTCAAATTCTACCGGAGAGTCTCCCTTGACGGGTTCTTTGTGGACCTCTTCTTCTACTGCAAGTCGGCGATGGCGCTCGTTCTGTGGTACATGGACTACCGGTGGGTATTGATCTCAACCGACGTGCGCACGCCCAGACTCGACCCTCACGCTCACGCTCAAGCTCACTCGCGGGACGCGCTTCGCTCGTTCGCCAGGTGGAGCATCCTCTACCTGTTCTCCTACCTCGTGCTCGCCATGCTGTTCCCGCAGCCAATCTATGCCGGCCCCACCAAGGCGGTCGAGTACACCCCGCAGACCTTCTACGAGACAGTCTTGACTGGCCACGACGAGAAGTATGACAAGAAAGACACCAAGGATACCAAGAAGAAGGAGAAGAAGGAGAAGAAGGAGAAGAAGGAGAAGAAGGAGAAGAAGGAGAAATCGCCGACCACGCCAGCAGACGCTGACCCTGACGCTGTCACGCACATCGTCGAGCTCTTCGCCCCGTGGTCACCCCAATGTCTCGTCCTGGAACCCGTCTTCGCCGAGCTCAGCCAGACGTATGCCACGGAGAAACGCAAGTTCGGCAAGCTCGACGTCAGCCGGTGGCCGGCCATGGCCAAGGAGCTCAACGTCAACCTCAACGGCGCCACGGACCAACTCCCCACGTTCGTCAGCTTCCAACACGGGAAGGAACTCAGGCGCATCCCCCTCGTTGCCGAGTCGGGCAAGGTCTACGGCGGCCGCATCCGCCGACAAGACCTGGTGCAGGTCTTCGATCTTGACAGGTAGTAGTAGTCGGTCACAATCCTAGCCGCCACACGTCAATGTGATCCACGCACAACGCTTTCGGAAACCCCTTCACCTTGCGCATATCCACCACGGAGACATCCCCAAATACCTTCCCGATCTCGGCGATGAACCCGTCCCGCACAGCCCCACTGCGCCGCTCCAGCCCGATCAGCACCTCGGTCTTCGGCCCGCACAGCCGCCGGCACAACCTGACAAACTCGATCGTATCCGGCTGAACACACGCCTCGTTGTCATGGTACGTCACATCGCTTGCAATCACGACGTCCGGGTAGCCCCCGGAGAAGCTCTCGTTCAACGCATCGGCCTTGTCCAGGTGCCCGCACCCCACGCCCCACTCCAGCCCCATCACCTCCATGTTTTCAGTACACCCGTTGGCGTCTGCGTTCTGCCGCAACAGCTCCAGCACTTTCTCCAGGTCCGTCGCGTACACCTTCCCTGCACCCAACTTGCAGAGAAGCGTCGACAGCATCCCCACGCCCGCACCCAGCTCCACCACGCCACAGCCAATGTACGTGTGCCGCGGCTGACACGCCAGGTACGCACCGAGGATGATCGCGCCGTCCCAGAGACACGCCCCGACGCCGACCTTCTCGTTCGCCAGGGCACGCGGGGCCTGCACCACCCGGAGCGCGATGGGCTCGAGCCCACCGGCGTCGTCGTCAGTGAAGGTGACGGAGAGGGTCTCGGCGCAATGGACCTCCCAACGATCAAGCTCGTTCACGAGCGTCTTGAGCTCCCTCGCCCCGTCCGTCCACGAGTCGAAGGAGAGCGTGACCCTCATGATGATCGGGCATCGGAGGTCGGAGGTGGTCGGGTCGGGTTCATGAACGGCGTCGACGTTATTTCAAAAAACTCCGGGGTGTTCAAAAAAACGCAGAGTACGTCGTCATTTCCCGCTCCCCACGTCCACCCGTGGTTGTATCCATGGCGGGGATGCTCTATAAACACTCGGCCGAGGATCGGGAACGGCTGTTCCGGACAGCCGAGCGCGTGGCACGCGATTTTTCCGCCGGATCAGTCTTCGTGGCAACCGCCGATTCCGCGTGCGCCCTCGCCCTCGCCGGCGACCAGGAGGAACACGAGGACGCGCAAGGCGGTCCGCTGGAGCCGGTGCACGTTCAGGACATGCAGCGCATCCTGGGTGCTGCCGTGGCGTACGTGTCCCGGGCGTCGGCGGCGATGGCGGCGACGTCGACGCCGACGTCGACGTCGACGCAGTCCTCGGCCGCGAATACGGCCTTGTTGGTCTCGCTCGTGTCGGCGCTGCTCCGCAGACAGTATCCGTCGTTTCCGAGGGTGCTTTTGCGATTTCATGCGCATGTCCTGTCTGAAATAGGACACAACGATGATCCGATGGTGATCGAGGGGCTGTTGGGGTCGCTGGCGGACGTGTCGATGAAAATGCGGGCGCTGGGGATGGGGGCGCTGACGGTGGAGACGGCGCAGGATGCGCTTCGTACGCATCTGACGGAGATGACGCAGCACCTTTCGACGGCGGGGGGTGAGATGGGTGAGGAGACGGGGCAGCAGTCGGCTGGGATCCTGCGGGACGTGCTGGCCTACGTGGAGCACAGGCTGTCGGCGTACGTGACTGCGAGCCTGGGGGACACGGAGGAGGAGACGGGAACGAAGAAGGGCGTCTCGTCGAATGTCTCGAGCTCGAGCTCGAGCTCCACGAAGACGACGCTGACGCTGCCGGTCTACGAGGTCGTGCAGCAGCAGCGCATCGCCAGTCTGTTCGACTTGGTCATCGACTACCCAGACAGTCTGCCGGCGTTGGAGGATCTGAAGGTGTGCATCAAGCGTACGCGGAAGTACGGCGTGCTGATCCAGGAGTTTTCCAGGTCGATCATGTCGCGGCTGTTGCACCCGGGGGCGTCGACGTCGGACATCATCCAGCATTACATGTCGACGATCAAGGTGCTGAAGTATATCGACCCGAGTGGGTATATCCTGGAGAGTATCAGCAAGCCGATCCAGCGGTACCTGCGGTCGAGGAAGGACGCGATCAAGAACATCGTCTTGTTGCTGACAGAGGACGACGACGAGGATGGCGGCGGGATGATGACGTTGGGCGGTGGGTTGGACGACGACGTGGCTGGTGGAGCGGTTCGTGGAGGGGTCCATGCGGCGATCGGGGATGATCGTGGGGCCGTGTCGTTGGGGTCGGCTGCGCTCTTTGGGTCGACGGCCGGCGGGGCGTCGATGACGGGGCTCAACCAGTTTTACGAGAGCGACGCGGCGGCGTTTGCGAGCATTAGAACGTGGGCGCCTGCACCCTTGGAGATTGCGAGTGTCGGATGGGAGGCGTCCGAGGGCGGCGGCGGTCGGCGGCCTCCGTCCAACACCGACACCATCTCCCTCCTGACCGACATCTACGGGACCAAGGAACTCTTCCTGTCGGCGTATCGGTCGATGCTGGCCGAAAAGTTGGTCCACAAGATCGACTTTGAGTGCACCAAAGAGCTCAAGACGCTCGAGCTGCTGAAGATTCGCTTCGGCGAGGCGGCCCTGCAGAACGCCGAGATTATGATGCGTGACGTCAACGACTCCAAGCGGCTGAACACCGTGATCCACAATACGACAATGACGACGGGGACGACGACGGGGACGACGACGGGGACGACGACAAGGACGAACACCAGGGCAGGCAGTCACGCCGACGCCGACGCAATCCCAGAGCTGTTCCCGTCTCTCCGCGTGCTCGTCACGTCTGATCAGTACTGGCCGAGCGCCAAGGACGACACCATCGACTTCGCCCTCCCCGCCCCAATCGAAGCCGCGACAGCCCTCTTCGCCGAGCGCTACCACAGCCAAAAGGCCCCCCGCACGCTCAAGTGGAAGAAAGCCGTCGGCGAGGTATCCCTGGACCTCACCATCGGCGACGAAACCGTCGACTTCACCGTCTCGCCGGTCCAGGCCACCATCCTCCTCGCATTCGAGGACCGCCCCGAGTACACCGTGCCCGACCTGGTCGACGCCCTCGGCCTCCCCGAGCCAGTGCTCATGCAGAACGCCATCTTCTGGATCAACGAGGGCGTCATGCGGATCGACAAGAATGGCGCTGCCATGGTTCTGCGGAGAAACGACACAATCACGAGACCGATGACGACGATGGACGTGGACGACGGCGGCGGCGACTCGGACGACGGCATCGACGGCTCCATGGATTACCTCGAGCCCTTCATCGCGGGCATGCTCACCAACTTCGACGCCCTTCCGCTCGACCGCATCCACAACATGCTCAAGATGTTCGTCACAGACCCCCCCTACGACCGGAGCATCGCCGACCTCACCGGCCTCCTCGAGCGCATGGTCGGCCGCGGCGTCTGCGCCTACGACAGCGGCGCAAAAGTCTACCGCCGCGAGCAAACGTAGCAGTCGACGACGTGTTTACATTGTATTATTCCACACGAACCAAACGATTCAGCGTACTATATTGGCTCAGAAAGACGAACAAGACGCGCCACCTGGCAAGCGAGCGAGCGCGTGTGCGGGTGAGTCGGGGCGCGCGAGCGCACATCGGTCGGATTTCAACACTCACCAGGTCAGCTGGGTCGCATGACACGCCATGGCCCGCCACACCCTCCGCACGTCCACATTCCAGCAGACTCTCGAAGTCTCGGGAGCCGCCACACGCACCGCGCTCCCCGCCCACGCCAACAACGACGCCACCCACCACGTGCACGGCTCCGCCACCCACGAAAGACACCCCATATACTTGACCACCAACCAACTCGACCTCAGCACCCACAACTCGACGCCTCCCACCCCTTTGCAATACCACCGCACCCCCGCGTGCACGCTCCGATGATTCGCGTGCCCAGACACGCCATAGTCGTCAAACGTCACGATCCGAAATCGAAGCCCCGAGTCGTCCGAGTCGTCGTCGTCCAGGAGCCCCCACGCCCGAACCGCGTCCCCCACCAGCCCCGCCACGACCGACCGATCCCAAACGACCCCCATCCCGTCCCGTATCCGCGCATCGTCCACCAGACGCACCCGCGTATACGGCACGCCCAGCACACTACAGCTGTGCCGGAGCTCGCTGGCTCGTCGACGCCCGAGCCCGTCCGCGTCACCGTTGGTCAGGCACAGGACGTAGACGGAGCGCGCGGGGCTCGACGATCTCGACGACGACGACGATCCAGGCCACCCGGACCGCTGCAGGGCATTCAGTGTCGGCCCGAAGAACATACACTCGTCGTCCGGGTGGGCGATCACGAGGAGAAGGGCTGGAGAAGGCGCCATCGGCCGAGTCAGTCCGAGTCCGGGCAGCCCAAGTTCAAAAATCGTTTTGTTCGTTTCTTGTGGGTTTTCTGACATTGCATGGCGGTGTTCGTGGACTGACACGACCATATGCATTGAATGGGTACGGATATGCCGACGCCGAGTTCGCTGAAAGTGGCCGAGCTCAAGGAGCTGCTGAAAGCGCGCGGCCTGGCCGTGAATGGGAAGAAGGCCGAGCTGGTGGCCAGGCTGGAGGAGGCGCTGAAGGCGGAGGAGGGCGCGGGAGAGGGCGTGGAAGTGGAGGAGGTGGAGGAGGTGGAGGTGGCGATCGAGACGGCAAAGACAGAGAAGCCGGAGAAGACGACAAAGACGAAGACGGCGAAGAAGCGCCAGGCGAGCGAGGGTGGGTCGAGCGGGGTTGCGAAAGAGGAGGCGGTCGCGGCACGGGAGGAGGAGTTGAATCCGAAGAAGAAGAAGTCAAAGACCAAGGACGGGGCGAAGCAGCAGCAGCAGCCAGAGGCGGCGCCTGCTGGTCCGGCTGCCACCGACAAGAAGAAGGCCCCTTCCTCTGCTGGGGGTGATCTCTCCACGGAGGCTTCCGTGCTTGGGGCCTTTTTCGGAGACGTCGACGGACAAGACAGGCAAGACGGGCAAGACGCCGTCGTCGAAAGCGGCCGTTCTATCGCGGATGTGTACTCGGGTTTGCTGGGGGGCGGCAAGCCGAAGAAGGAGGCGCTGCAGAATCTGGAGTTTTATGGGTATCTGGAGCGGTGCTTGGTGCCGTTGTGTGCCTCGGACGCGTCGCGGTTGGCGTCTGTGCCGTGTGTGATGTCGATCATGCTGATGCTGAATGAGAAGTTTCAGAAGGCGCTGCCGAGCTGGGACGCCGTCACGGGTGAGGGTGCGGAGACTGGTGTAGCGTCGGCGTCGGCGTCGCAGGCTCGTCCGGAGTTTCCGTTTGCCGTCTTTTTCAGGAGCGTGCTGACGCTGCTTCAAGTTCAGGACGAGTCGCCCTCGTCGTCCTCGTCGTCGGGACGCGGTGGTGGGTTTTCGCAGGACGAGTCGGTGGTGGCGCTGACGTTCTTGTCCAACTGTGTGCAGTCTCTGGAGAATGCGGTGGTTCGGGGGCAGGTGATGAAGGCGTTTGGGATCGGGATGTGGAAGTGGATTCCGGAGGATCGGCGTCAGGTGGAGTTGCAAAGGCGTCCCGAGCTGTTGGTGAAGAAGTGGCGGCATGTGCTGAAGAAGGAGGAGAAGTCGCCCGGCGCGGTGTTTGGGGCGGTGGAGACGGGTTTTTTTCCCTGGGTGGTGGAGCGGGCGCTCGACGTGCTCTTGCGGGTGGCTGGTGACGGCGGCGGTGGGCAGGGCGGCAAGGGCGGCAAGGGTGGGCAGGGCGGGGGGAAGGAGGGTGACTTGCGTTTCGTCGAGGTGGCGTTGGGGC
>Ga0181589_10005638_pt1 | contig 10011 bp, 10 predicted proteins | sample 071ome_25_FD_132444 | JGI IMG/M metagenome (GOLD analysis project Ga0181589, IMG submission 132444) | Coastal salt marsh microbial communities from the Groves Creek Marsh, Skidaway Island, Georgia - 071410BT metaG (megahit assembly) | ecosystem: Environmental > Aquatic > Marine > Intertidal... | reverse complement strand
GTTGGTTTTGCTAAAAGACCGTTTCCCTTTAAAGCGACACAGATATTCCAAGCCGTTTCACTTTCTTCAGTATCGTTGATCACAATAGCATTGAGTAGCCCTTTACCCCTAACCTTAAGTACAATATTTGAGTTGTCGATATACTTTTGAAGTTCGGCTCTAAAGAGTTCTCCAAGATCAAAGGCGTTTTGAGCAAGCTGCTCTTCTTTTACAACTTCTAAGGCAGCAATACCAACGGAAGCAGCTACTGGATTTCCACCAAAGGTAGAACCGTGAGAACCAGGAGTGATGACTTCCATGATATCGTTATTTGCAAATACTCCCGAAATAGGATATGCTCCTCCTGAGATGGCCTTTCCTAAAATTAATATATCTGGCTTCACCTCTGGAGTTCCACTACAATGGCGATTCTCACAACTACAATGACCACAGGTGGCAAGTAATTTACCTGTTCTTGCAATACCCGTTTGAACCTCATCAGCAATAAAAAGTACTCCATGAGTTTCACAAAGCGCTTTTGCCTGAGTTAAATAATTTTCATCTGGAACATATACCCCAGCCTCTCCTTGAATAGGCTCTACAAGAAATCCAGCTACATTTTCATTTGAAGCTAAAGCCTCTGCTAAAGCAGTTGCATCATTGTAAGGTATTCGGATAAATCCTGATGTAAATGGACCGAAGTTTGTTTGAGCTACAGGATCGTTTGAAAAGGAAACAATAGTCGTAGTTCTTCCGTGAAAGTTGTTTTCACAAACAATAATTTTTGCAGCATTTTCTGGAATTCCCTTTTTCTCATAGGCCCATTTTCTACATAACTTAATGGCTGTTTCAACAGCTTCAGCTCCAGTGTTCATCGGAAGCATCTTGTCAAAACCAAAAGTCGAAGTAGCGTATTTTTCAAATTGGCCAAGCTTATCATTATAGAAAGCTCTAGATGTTAAACTAAGTGTTTTTGACTGCTCTATTAAAGCATTGACAATTTTCGGATGACAGTGACCTTGATTTACTGCCGAATATGCAGATAAAAAATCGTAGTATTTTTTTCCTTCTACATCCCACACATAAACACCTTCCCCTTTAGAAAGAACTACTGGAAGTGGATGGTAATTATGGGCTCCAAATTGATTTTCTAATTCAATTGCTGTCTTTGAACTAAGAATTTCTGATTGGTTCATATATAAAATAATTAGTATTGAACATTAACAATTCCTTCTTTTTGGAGAGAAATCATCCACCGTCCCAAAAATACAATAATAAAATTGTTTTGAAAGGACTCAAAGGCTCACAAAAAGAATTATTTTTGCCTATGCGAAAAAAGAAAGTAAAACAAATATTTGAGTCCCTTGAGGTAGTGGATACAGCTGCTAAAGGAAAAACCGTAGCAAAAGCTCCAGATGGAAAAGTGGTGTTTTTAAACAATGCTGTACCTGGAGATATAGTAGATGTTGAAACCTTTAAAAAGCGCAAAGCCTATTACGAAGGAAAGGTAACTCACTTTCACAAGTTGTCAGAAAAAAGAACGGATCCTGCATGTGAACATTTTGGAGTATGTGGGGGATGTAAGTGGCAAAATATGTCCTATGAACATCAACTCGCTTTTAAAGAAAAAGAAGTTACCAATAATCTTAAACGATTGGGTAAAATTGATGTTGATCAATACATCCCAATTCTAGGTTCTAAAGAAATATACAATTACAGAAATAAGATGGAATTTTCTTTTTCATCACATCGTTGGTTATCATACGAAGAGATTAATTCTGATGTTGAACTTAAAGATAGAAATGCCTTAGGATTTCATATTCCAGGCATGTGGGATAAGATTTTAGATATTAATAAGTGTCATCTTCAAGCGGATCCTTCTAATGAAATCAGAAATGAACTGAGAAAATTTGCTTCTGAAAATGGACTTTCATTCTATAATCTAAGAGAACATGAAGGCTTACTTAGATCACTAATGATACGAACGGCAAGTACTGGAGAACTGATGGTTCTAATTCAATTTGGAGCTCCAGATGAGGATCAAATTGAACAGGTGCTATCCTTTTTAAAGAATCAATTCCCTCAAATAACCTCACTTTTGTATGCCGTTAATCAAAAACAAAATGACAGCATCTACGATTTAACGATTCAATGCTACGCTGGTCGTGATTATATCATTGAAGAAATGGAAGGATTGCAATTTAAGATTCAAGCTAAATCCTTCTATCAAACCAATAGTAATCAAGCCTACGAGCTTTATAAAATTACTCGTGATTTTGCTGGATTAACTGGAGATGAACTCGTTTATGACTTATATACCGGAACAGGGACTATCGCTCAATTTGTAGCAAAAGACGCCAAAAAAGTCATTGGGATTGAATCTGTGGAAGATGCGATTAAAGACGCCAAATCAAATGCAGAGGTCAACAAAATAGACAATGTAGAATTCTATGTGGGGGACATGAAAAATGTCTTTAGCGATTCATTTGTCGAAACTCACGGTGCTGCTGATGTAATTATCACAGACCCTCCTAGAGTTGGAATGCACAAAGATGTGGTCGATCAACTCATAAAGGCTAATCCAAAGCGTATCGTGTATGTGAGTTGTAATTCAGCAACACAAGCTAGAGATCTCGATTTGTTAAGAGATCACTACAAAGTAATCAAATCCCAAGCAGTTGATATGTTTCCACAGACACATCATGTAGAAAATGTTGTACTTTTAGAGAAAATTTAAGCTCATCCATGCGAAAAATCGCTTCACTACTTATTCTATTTTTCGGCTTATTGTCGATGAATTCCTGTGAAAAAGACGACATCTGTATTGCTGGAGACACGCCAAAACTCAGAATCGGATTTTACGATAGCAATGATACTGCATCAGCAAAAGAACCTACTGATTTGGTTATTATTGGAAAAGATAAAACGACCACTTTAAGCAAAATGGTTCCTTCAGATAATAGTGGGTATGAATTGTTGATTCCTTTAAATCCTAGTGAAGATTCAAGTTCTTATTATTTGTTTAAAAATGCTTCCATAGTAGATGGGGTGCTCAGTGGTGAAGTTGAACTATTGACTATTAGCTATGATCTCAAAGCAGTCTATTTATCGAAAGCATGTGGATACATAGCCAATTTTGAGCAATTACAAATTGATCGAGAACTAGATCAGAACTGGATTCAAAATATCCGTATTGAAAATTCAAGTGTAACAAACGAAAACGAAGTCCATGTTAAGATCTATCACTAGTCTATTATTTCTGCTTGCTTCAACTTTTGTTATAGCACAAGAGACTACAGATAATTCTGCCCTTAAAGATTCTACTGCTCAAATGGAATCTTATGGAATCAAGATCAATTTAGATTTGAGTAAAAAATTATTAGAACTCAAAAACAAAGATTATTCAGGTTCTGAATTAGGTGCTGATTTTAGATTAAATCAATGGTGGTATCTCGCTGCTGAACTAGGCAAAGAAACCAAGACAATAGTTGAAGACACTTATAATTACACCTCATCTGGTTCTTATTTTAAAGTTGGTGGAGACTACAACAATTATGAAAATTGGTATGGAATGTATTCCATGATAACATTTGGGATGCGATTCGCACATGCCTCTTACGCTCAAACTTTAAACGATTTTAACTTCTACAATACAGATCGCTATTGGAACTCTGAAAGTTTTGATCCTTCGAGATTGAATCTTAATCCTATTGAAGGATTGTCAGCTTCATGGTTGGAACTTGTACTGGGAATTAAAACAGAACTTTTTGCAAATATTTATCTCGGTGGATCTGTTAGAATTGGTATGTTATTAGCACATGACAACAGTCTAAACTACCCTAACAATTGGATTCCGGGATTTAATAATGTTACTGAAGATTCAAAGTTTGGAGCGAGTTACAACTATACCTTAAGTTATTTGATTCCACTTTTTGAGAAGCCTCGCAAATACAAAAAAGAAAAAGAATTTTTTCCAACCGACGGTGTGGAGGAAGTCGATTTAAACAACAATAACAACAGAGGATTTAATACAAGAAATTAAATCATGCAAAAATTCAAAGCCTTTCTGTATAATTTTATTTGTTTTGCGATCCTGTTCTTTGGATTTAGATACCTCCTATCTGAATGGATTGTTTCATCTTCGCTGACAGCAACACTTATTTCCGCTGTTTTATCAATGGTATTAAGCCCAAAATTCGCAAGTGTTGAGACTGAAAAAGGCAGAAAACTCTTTGTTAAGATTCCCTTTGTAAAAGGAGTCAAAGAACTTTAGTCTCTTCTCTTTTTACTTCCCTGGTACATATCGTAACACACCAATCTGGATTCCAACTGAGAATTAAAAAGTTTGATTTTTCTCGATGTTTTTAAGCCTACGTGTTTTAAAGCATCGAGGTTAGAACTAATCATCCAAGCCTGAGTACCTGGATAAGATTGTTTAAGAGTATCACCAATTGATGCGTAAAACTCTTCCATGTCGATACTGAGTCGTTCACCATAGGGAGGGTTAAACACCATATGAAGTGGGCCTTCAGTATCTTTTTTAGATTCAAAAAAGGAAGTTTGCTCCACTGTGATGTACTCCGATAAATTTGCGTTTTCAGCGTTATCGATGGCTTTTCGAACTGCAGAAGGTGCTTTGTCGTATCCCTTGATGGTATAGTGAAAATCCTTGACCTTATTTAAGCTAGTTTCAACTATTTTTTGGTAGAGTTCAGAATCAAAATCCTTCCATTTTTCAAACGCAAATCCCTTTCTATTGATGTTTGCAGGTATATTACAAGCGATCATCGCTGCTTCGATTAAAAAAGTACCACTACCACACATTGGATCTAAAAAATGACCTCTTCCATCCCATCCACTTAAAAGTAAGATTCCAGCTGCTAATACCTCGTTAATTGGAGCGATATTAGTCGCTGTTCTGTAGCCTCTGTGATGAAGTGAACTACCAGAAGAATCTAATGATAAGGTACAGTGATTTCTCTGAATGTGAAGATTGAATTTTACATCTGGATTCTTGATATCAATACTAGGTCTTCGGCCTGTTTTCTTTCGAAACTTATCGACAATAGCATCCTTTGCTTTTTGAGAAACATACAGCGAATGAGAAAACAAATCCGTAGCCAAGGTCGTATCGATGGCAAAACTTTGATCTTCACTCAAATAGTGCTCTAAGGCCAATGAATAGACTTGTTTGTAGAGATCTTCTTCATTGCGAACTCTAAATTCATAGATGGGCTTGATAATTTTAATCGCCGTTCTCAAATTGAGATTCGCCTTGTACATAAAACCGTTATCCCCTTCAAAACTAACATTTCTAACACCGATTTCAGTCTTTGATGCACCTAAAGATCTTAGCTCTTTTTCTAAAAGTTCTTCAAACCCATAAAGGGTTTTAGCAATCATCTTAAAATTATTGTTCTGTCTCATAGCAAACTATTTGGCAAAAATACGCTAATTTTATCCCATATTCATCACAGAGTGAAAACCAATTTTATCAATGGTTCTAATTGCACCTTTTTTAGCGGTACTTCTCAGTTTTTTTTTCGCAAACAGTTTGAAGCCCAAAAACAAAAACATCATTGCTTTAAGTCTTTCTTTTAGCGGTGCTTTCTTACTTTCAATCATCATTTTTGAACTGCTACCAAAAGTATACGAAAGTGCTGATTCTAAAACTATCGGGTTGTTTATCGCTTTGGGTATTTTACTTCAAATTATTCTTGAATTTTTATCAAAAGGAGCTGAACACGGACATTTTCACTTAGACAAAAAATCCAACTCCATTCCAGTGTTGTTATGGATTTCTCTTTCTATACACGCCTTTGTCGAAGGGATTCCACTCGAATCGGATTCAGGACTACTCTACGCTATTTTAATTCACAAATTAGTCATCGCTTTTATTTTAAGCATGTTTTTAATTGACTCTCAAACCAGTTTTGTAAAATCAATATGCCTGATTACCGTATTTGCTTTAATGACTCCATTGGGTTCGTTTACCATGGAGTATTTGAACGCCTTTCCACAATTAGTATTGGCGTTAAATTCATTGGTAATTGGGGTGCTTTTACACATCTCTACAGTCATACTATTTGAGAGTTCTGACGGTCATAAATTCAATATTAAAAAAATCCTTGTCATCGCACTGGGAATCACAATAGCCTATCTGTTTGCATAAGCCTCAATACTTAACTGAAAATTAATTGTTTCCTTGGAGACAAGAGCTTATCTTTGCTCACTGAAATTTATTGCGCACTATGATTAAAATTACCTTACCTGATGGAACTCAAAAGGAGTTCAAAAAAGGGAGCACACCTATGGACGTTGCTATGAGCATAAGCGAAGGATTAGCTCGAGCTGTTATTTCAGCACGTTTTAACAATGAGACTGTAGAAGCCGTAACCCCGCTTGAGAGTGATGGTTCATTGGTACTATACACCTGGAGAGACAAGGAAGGTAAGAAAGCATTTTGGCATTCGAGTTCACACATTATTGCACAGGCATTAGAAGAATTATACCCAGGAGTAAAACTCACTATAGGTCCTGCAATCGACAATGGATTTTATTACGATGTAGATTTACCTGAAGGAAAAGTCATTTCTGAAAAAGACTTTCCAGCAATTGAAAACAAAGCATTAGAAATCGCTAGAGGAAAACACGACTTTAAAATGCGAGAAGTATCTAAAGCTGATGCTTTAGCAAAATACAAGTCTGAAGGAAATGAGTTTAAGGTAGAACTCATCGAAAACTTAAACGATGGAGAAATCACCTTCTGTGACCACGATACCTTTACGGATCTTTGCCGTGGTGGACATATTCCAAATACAGGGATTGTAAAAGCGATCAAAATTCTCAGTGTTGCTGGTGCTTACTGGAGAGGTGATGAAAAAAAGAAACAACTCACTCGTGTTTACGGAATTTCATTCCCTAAGCAAAAAGATCTCACAGAATATTTAGAACTTTTAGAAGAAGCGAAGAAAAGAGATCACAGAAAACTTGGTAAAGAATTAGAACTCTTTACATTTTCACAAAAAGTGGGCCAAGGACTACCACTTTGGCTACCTAAAGGAGCAGCACTTCGCTCTCGTTTAGAAGACTTTTTAAAGAAAGCTCAAAAACAAGCCGGATATGAGATGGTAGTAACTCCTCATATAGGACAAAAAGAACTTTATGTGACATCAGGTCACTATGCTAAATACGGAGAAGATAGTTTTCAGCCCATCAAGACTCCTAAAGAAGATGAGGAGTTTTTATTAAAACCGATGAACTGTCCTCATCACTGTGAAATTTACAATACCAAACCTTTCAGTTATAGAGAACTTCCTAAGCGTTATGCCGAATTTGGAACAGTGTATCGCTATGAGCAATCAGGAGAACTACACGGTTTGACACGTGTAAGAGGATTTACTCAAGACGATGCGCATATCTTCTGCACACCAGATCAATTAGATCAAGAATTTAAAAACGTAATCGATTTATCGCTTTACGTACTCGGTTCACTTGGTTTTTAAAACTTTACAGCTCAAGTATCCGTTCGTGATTTAGACAATCCAGATAAATATATCGGATCTGTTGAAAATTGGGAAAAAGCAGAGAATGCAATTATCAATGCAGCTAAAGAAAAAGGATTGGATTATGTGATTGAATCAGGTGAAGCTGCCTTCTACGGTCCAAAACTCGATTTTATGGTGAGCGATGCCCTAGGAAGACAGTGGCAATTGGGTACCATTCAAGTAGATTACAACCTTCCTGAGCGATTTGATCTCACCTACAAAGGCAGTGATAATGAGCTACACAGACCTGTGATGATCCACAGAGCACCATTTGGTTCTATGGAACGTTTTATCGCTTTATTGCTAGAACATACCGGTGGAAATTTCCCGCTTTGGCTCATTCCTGAACAAGCAATTATTTTACCTGTTAGCGAAAAACACGAAAAATATGCTGAAAAAGTTTTAAATTCACTAGAAAATCACGAAATTCGCGGCCTCATAGACTCTAGAAACGAGACTATTGGGAAGAAGATTAGAGAGGCAGAAATGAGTAAGATCCCATTCATGCTCATCGTAGGTGATCAAGAGGCTGAAAATAATAGCCTTTCCATACGAAGACACGGGGGTGAAGATTTAGGATCAATATCCGTTGAAGCCTTCGCAGAAATAATAAATAAAGAAATAAATTCGACTTTAAAGTCATTTAAATAAGTTTAACTTAAATCGTTTAGCCATAGCAATAAGAAGACGAAATAATAATTTCAGACAGAGAAGAGAGATTAAGAATCCTCACAACATCAATGAAGACATTAAAGTACGCGAAGTACGTTTAGTCGGAGATAATGTTGAGGTCGGTGTTTACAGCACTAGAGATGCATTAAATCAAGCCAAAGAACAAGGATTTGATTTAGTGGAGATATCTCCAAAAGCTGACCCTCCTGTTTGTAAGATTATGGATTACAAGAAGTTTCTTTACGAGCAAAAGAAACGAGAAAAGGTATTAAAGGCTAAAGCGACTAAAGTAGTGATCAAAGAGATTCGTTTTGGACCTCAAACTGATGACCACGATTACGAGTTTAAAAAGAAACACGCTGAGAAATTTTTAAAAGACGGAGCTAAGTTAAAAGCTTATGTATTCTTTAAAGGACGATCCATCGTGTATAAAGATCAAGGTGAAATTTTACTTTTAAAATTAGCCTCGGAATTGGAAGAAATAGGTAAGGTTGAACAAATGCCTAAGTTAGAAGGTAAACGTATGACCATGTTTATTGCTCCCAAGACCAACAAGAAAAATTAAGTGAGTTTTAATTATAAATAGGAAGAAGATGCCTAAAATGAAAACAAAATCCAGTGCTAAGAAGCGTTTTAAGCTTACAGGTTCTGGTAAAATCAAAAGAAAGCACGCTTTTAAAAGTCATATTTTGACTAAAAAGTCTAAAAAGCGTAAGCTAGCTTTGACACATTCGGGACTCGTTCACGATAATGATGTCAATTCAATCAAAGAACAATTACGTTTAAAATAATCGTAATTGAGGTAATTATTAACCCTGGAGTTAGGCTCAATAAAAGTGCGAAAGCCGCCTACTACAAAAAACAATTTAAATTATGCCAAGATCAGTAAATTCAGTAGCTTCAAGAGCTAGAAGAAAAAAAGTAATGAAGCAGGCCAAAGGATTCTTCGGAAGAAGAAAGAACGTTTGGACTGTAGCAAAAAATGCTGTTGAGAAAGCGATGCTTTACTCTTACAGAGATAGAAGAAACAAAAAACGCACATTTCGCGCTCTTTGGATCACTCGTATCAATGCAGCAGCAAGACTAAATGGAATGTCTTATTCAGAGTTTATGGGTAAAGTAAAAGCTAACAACATCGAATTAAACCGTAAGGTTTTAGCAGATTTAGCAATGAACAACCCAGAAGCTTTTAAAGCAGTTGTAGAAAAAGTAAAATAATAACTCTGATTTAACTCACTTATAAAACCCGTACAAATTGTACGGGTTTTTTTATCTTCACATTTTAAAAATTAGCCTATGAACTTTCCTGACTTTTCATCGATAAAAATGGTGGTATCCGATATGGATGGTACTCTCCTCAACAGTGAACATCAGGTGAGTGATCAATTTTTTGAACTATTTGAAGAATTAAAAAGCAGAGGGGTTCTTTTCGTAGCTGCTAGTGGAAGACAATACGATTCCATCGTAGAAAAACTTCAACCCATATTTGATCATATCTACTTTATTGCAGAAAACGGCGGGATGATCAAAAAGAATGATCAAGAACTGTTATCTATTGCCTTTCCTAAAGAATTAGTTGCAGAGCCTATTGAATTACTGGAAAGACATACCGATATCAACACAGTCCTCTGTACTAGAAAGAGTGCCTACATCCGTTCGGATCAAAAACACTTTAAAAAATTTGTAGATAAATACTACACTTCTACTAATTATATAGACAATTTAATGGATTGTCCAGAGGAAATCATTAAAATTGCTCTGTATCACGCAGATGGTTCAGAAAAAAATATCTATCCAAAAGTAAAGCAGTTTG
>Ga0181589_10005628_pt1 | contig 10023 bp, 6 predicted proteins | sample 071ome_25_FD_132444 | JGI IMG/M metagenome (GOLD analysis project Ga0181589, IMG submission 132444) | Coastal salt marsh microbial communities from the Groves Creek Marsh, Skidaway Island, Georgia - 071410BT metaG (megahit assembly) | ecosystem: Environmental > Aquatic > Marine > Intertidal zone... | reverse complement strand
GAGAACGTGAAAGCAAGCTTCAACGGCATCCAGCTCGGCAGGGACGACGGCCTGAATATCAGCCTGGCCTACGCCTTCGAGTGACACACTATCAAAGGGGGTCAGGAGTATTGGCTTTTGACCCCTTTTTAATCCACTTGCGCCATAAGATCGAGCAGACCGTTGACGATGGCATTTTCCGCACACCCTGGCTGTAATCGCGATGACAGCACTTCAAAGGTGTTATAGCCGAATGCAGCATCGTTGGGAATGTAGCCTGAATTGGCGGTGCCGTTGGTCAGGGTCGCCATCATGGTGTGCTTGTGCAGGGACTCCTTTTTCAGGCGTTGCGCAATCAGGGTATAGACTTCCGCGTTGACGGCACCGAAATAGACATCACCGATACGTAACATCCCGAGAAGAATGCTGACGTCGTCACCGGGGACATAGGTGCCGGGATAACCTTCACGGCCGCTGTCGGTGCGACGCCGTCCAGGGCATGAGACACTTGCCTGGGCACCAGCGATAACGACAGTGCTTGCTGGACGCCCGAGACTGGCGCGCATCACATGCAGCACTTCCTCGCCAAGCATCTGGCCCATAGTGTCGAGCATCCGGCGCTGTTCGTTCATCAGTCGCGCCACCACCGGATTGTCCCGGTCCAGCCCCATGCCACCGGGCAGCATGGCGTTGCTGATATCCTCGCCGCGTGCGGCATAATCATCGATGCGCACCTGCCGCAGGTCATAGGTCTGCTGGAAGTAAATCGGGTTCTGGTCGCCGGCAGCACCGAGGGACCACACCGCCACCACATCATCGCCCAGCGATTCCTCGATATAGCGTGAGGTGGCGCCCGGAATATCACCGCTGACTTCATCGAGCTGGCCGGCAATGACGCCATGCACCGCATAGTTGTAGTACACAGCGATGGGATCCCCTTGGGGAGTTTCAAATGTCACCACAGCCACGGTCTTGTCCGAGGGACCCGCATAGTTCGGCCCTTCATCCCAGAGCCCGGTGGCCGGGTTGATCATGTTGCGGTTGACATTGATATAAGACTCGCCAGTGCCCCAACCCATGCGCGCCGGCTGCAGGTCGGCGGCGGCTTCCTGGATGGCTTGCATGACGAGGCCGGCAAAGCCATCGCCCTGCTGGCGGGGCACGCTGTGGGTGTGGGTGGCCGAGAGCAGGAGATGTTCGGGCCTGATACCCGCCTCGGCCTGGGCGCGGGCCGCTACGGTCTGCCATAACGGCGTCGGTATACCGCCCATGTCCAGGGTAACCAGAGCGGCGCGGATACCATTGTTTTCGATAACAATGGCGCGGGCATAGATGCGGTCATGGATGCCGCGGTACAACTCTGGCAGGTCATCAAGGTCCGGCGTGATATCCACTTTGGCCGCGCCCACCAGCATTGGGGCGGTCTGGGCCATGACAGCCTGGCTGAAGACAATGACCAGGACAAATAAATACCTGGCTGACTTGATGATGACCCGCATGACAAACCTCACGCTATTCAACCAACGCCTGGTAGATGAGGACCTGGATCTTGTCCAGCAACGCCTGGTCGCCAGGCAGCGTCTGCGCATTGATGACATAGGCCAGGTCTTCGGCAGGGTCCACACGGAAGGTCGTGGTCGCCGCGCCGCCCCAGCCAAAACTGCCGGCGCTGTCCAGTTTGCCAAGCCTGGCCGGATCGAGAACGACCGACACGCCCAGGCCGTAGCCCGTGGAGGACGGACCAGTGCCGTTGTTGATGGAAGGGATATTCTCAGGCAGGTGATTCATGGCCATCAACTCCACGGTCTTGCGCCCGAGGATGCGCTTGCCATTGAGCTCCCCGCCATTCAACAGCATCCGGGCGAAGGCCAGGTAGTCACCCGTTGAAGAAGACAGGCTGAGTGTGGCGAAGTGATGATCGGTGAAGCGGGCATAGCGGTCACTATCTTCCGGCGTCAGGCCGCCATCACTATTGGGTGCATGTATCCAGGCGAAATCGGCGCTGCGCGATGCCGGTACGCCGAACATGGTGTCCTTCATGCCAAGCGGGTCGAAAATGTTTTTCTGCAGGTATTCGCCAAACGGCATGCCGGACAATACTTCCACCAGGTAGGCCTGCACGTCGTGCCCCAACCCGTAGACCCATTGCTCGCCCGGCTGGTAGCGCAACGGGACTTTACCCAGCCTGACGATCTCGTCACGCAGGGAGTCCAGTTCGAACATGCCGATGCCGGCTTCGCGGTACATGACATCGACGGGGTGATTGCCGAGCCCGCCCGACAAACCAAGCGTGTGACGGAATGCATCCTGCACGGTCGGTTTGCGTTGCAACGGTTCCAGCATGACCTCGCCGCCGGCGTCGGTGCCGGCATAGACCTGCAGGTCGGCGAATTCGGGTATATACATGTCGAGGGGATCGTTGAGCCGGAACTTGCCCTGCTCGTACAAGGTCAGCAGCGCGACGCTGGTTATCGGTTTGGTCATGGAATACAGGCGGAACAGGTTGTCAGCGGTCATCGGCCGCCTGGTGGCCGCATCGGCGAAACCGTAGGCCTTGTTGTGCACGATGCGGTCATGGCGCGACACGGCCACAACGACGCCTGCAACCCTGCCACTATCGACTTCCGCCTGGATGGCACGATCCAGGACGGCCAGGCGTTCACGCGAAAAACCTCCGCCTTGCGCCTGCACGTTGGCAAGCGGCGCCAGCACGAGCATGAGCGTAACGAGCAAGTGTCGTAGCCGTATCATGGGATGTCTCCTTTTTTTATTGTAATGCCAGGTGCTCGGCGAAGAACGGCAGCACGTTGTCGATGAAGCGCTGGCCGACGCGGTTGCCGTGATTGCCTGCGTAGATTTCGTAGCTGTGCTTGATACCCAGGCGGGTCAGCGCGGCATCGAGCTGGGTATTGGTGGCTGCCAGGCCATCCTCATCGCCCACGTCCAGCGCGATGGCGCGGTACTGCGCCAGTGCGGGTACATACTGATCAACAAAAATCAGCGGCGAGTTCGCCGTCCATTTCGCGGCAACCAGCGGCTGTTCCACTCCGTCCACATATGGCAGGTCGAAGTAATACGGCGGGTTGCCCGGATTCGGCGCCCAAGCCGCGGCCTGGGCCTGCAGCGAATTGTCGAAACTGCCGGGTTTGTAGAACTCGATGCCTTCAGCCATGCGCGCCTGTTGTGTCGCGACCCGTTCCATGTCCGGTGCATTGTTGAGCAGGCAGCAGGAACTCATGGCATAGAGTGCGCCGAACACCTCCGAACGCTTCATGCCGATGCGCAGCGTGCCGTAGCCGCCCATGGAATGCCCGCCGAGTCCGCGGCTCTCGCGCGCGGCCAATGTGCGGTAGTGGCTGTCGATATAACCGACCAGGTCATCGGCGATCCAGCTTTCCCAGTCGCCGACAGCGGGTGAGTTGGAATACATGCTGCCGCTGTACTTGTTGAAGGCGTCCGGCATCACCAGGATGAAATCATCGATGCCGGCCTCATCCACAGACCCCGGCAGCCTGAGCACGCCATCCACGTAAACTTTCGCGCCGACCCCGTAGCCATGCAGGAAATACACCACCGGGTAGCGCCTGCCGGAACTGGCATACCCTTCCGGCAGATAGATGTAGACGTCACGATCGGCGCTGTCGCCGTTGAGATTACCTTCCAGGGAAGGACTATGCACCCGGATCAGGTGCAGTTCACCCTGCGCTTGCGCGGGAAGCGCGGCCGCCAGCAGGACCGCCAGAATAAAAGCCATTCGAAAACAGGTACTCAGGTATTTCATGGATTCCACATCCTCTTGTTGGTTTCACTTGCCTGGCCGGCAAGATAGCAAAGCCGCACCTTCCTTCAAACCGGCTTGACGCCAGTTGTCCCGAATTGGGCCAGGCGTGCCGCCGCCGGTTTACCGGCGCGGTTCCATAATAGTCCCATGCACAAAAGCAGCGAGAACAAGGTCGCCAGCATGAAGCCGTAGCGGATATTACCGAATGCGTCGCTCACCGCCGCCATGGCCAGCGGGCCAACCGCCGCCGCAAACGCCGTGAAGAACAGGATGACGCCGGCGATGGCGCCGTGCTCATCCTTCGGGAAGCAGCTGATGCCCTTCGAATTCAGGGTCGGGTACATCACCGACATGAACAACCCCGACAGCGGCAGCAGCCACACGGCCAGGCCGGGGCCACCGGCGAGACTGCCGGCGAAACACAGGAAAATGCCCACTGCCAGCACCGCCAGCACGGAATCCCACGCCAGGTGGTTGAGCAGCCAGGCGCCGAGAAAGCGACCTGCTGCACGCAGGATGAAGAAAATTGTCAGTGCGTAGGTGGCCAGCCAGGGGGTGGGACCTGTGTAGTCTTCCAGCCACGTCGGCATCCAGACATAGATCGCCACTTCCACGGCTACGTACAGCATGACCAGCGTGGAGAAACCCAGCGCGTAGGGGTTTTTCATCAACTTCATTGTCTGCGCCAGGGATCCCTGCTCGGCGCTGGTATGCTGGATGGCCGGGTAGTCCACGAACAACGCGGTGAAGGTGAGCGCACCACAGATGACCGCGGCGGCCACGTACAGAAATTTCCAGGAGATGCCGGCAGTGATCAGTGTGGCCACCAGAGCGGGACCGACGATGGCGCCGAGGGCGAAGAATCCTTCCACCGTGTTCATCAGCGAGGTGTGCTCGCGCGTGTCGCGCGTGATGTCACCAATCAGACCCAGGGCGCCAACCTTGAACACGCTGACGCCAACACCTGACAGGCCAAGCAGCACGATGAAGAAACCGAAGGTATTGCCGAAAACGAACAGCAGCGAACCGATGCCATACAGCAACAGTCCGAGCACGATGGTGCGCTTGCGCCCGATGCGATCAGCCAGGAAGCCCAGCACCAGGCCGCCGAGAGCGATGGCAATCATGGGAACGTAATGGAAGGCGCTGGCGGCGCTCAGGCTGAGACCGAACTCATCGATCAGGGAAGGAATGATGCTGCCGACCGCGTCCGTGGTCATGGCGAACATGAAGAACATCATGCATGTCAGGACCCTGATCAGGCCGGCCTGGTGTCTGGACCCACGTGGCACCGCCATTGATCCCCCTGTTTGGCGTTGTTTTTGTTATCCCTTTACCGGGACAGCAAAGGTCTGCATTATAGGTGCCCCGATTCTGCGCAGTAAACCGGCCTGAAACAACAAGAGAAAGCTCAAGGAGACTCTGCATGACAACACCATGGCGCGTTATACATGTCCTGACTGCCACCCTTTTCAGCGGTCTCGCCGGAATTGCAGTCGCGCAACCCGGCGACGCCATGCGGGAACTCAACTTGCGACCGGACGAGCCGGGTACAGGCCCCTTCGCGGCCATGAAGGAAGCGGATCCGTCACTCTCCGACCAGGTGGTGTACCGCCCCGCCAATCTCGACGCCATGGGTGATATAAAGCTTGGCGTGGTGGCCTGGGGCAATGGCGGTTGTTCCTTCGACGGTGCCAGCAGCCGCTTCCATCTGCTGGAACTGGCTTCCCACGGCTACCTGGTGATCGCCGGCGGCCAGATACTCAGTGGCCCCGGCGCACCGGAGCGCATGCCGCTGACGGAAGGCGAACAGCCGCCGAGAACATCATGGCAATCCCTGGCAGCCGCCGTCGACTGGGCCCTGGCGCAAAACGACAATCCTGACAGCCTCTATTTTGGTCGTATCGATCCGGCCATGGTCGCCCTGTCCGGGTTCAGCTGCGGCGGCGTACAGGTCAACCATGTCGCCGGCGATCCGCGCGTGAAAACCCTGGTCATGCACAACACCGGCATCCTCAATGAACCATTGCCCATCGAGAACCCTGTTTCCGACATGTCCCTGGGCAAGGACGCGCTGGCCGATATTCACACGCCCCTGATCTATATCCTGGGCGGCGAAACCGACATCGCCTATGCCAACGGCATGGATGATTACGGGCGCATCAACAACGTGCCCGTGGCAGTGGCCAACATCGACAAGGGGCATGGCGGCACCTTCAATGACACCAACGGCGGCAGCGCCGCGCAGGTGGCGGTGAAATGGCTCGACTGGCAGTTGCGTGGCGAGCGCGATGCCGCCCTGTACTTCATCGGTGCGGAATGCGGCCTGTGCAGGGACCCGGAATGGACGCTGGAACGGAAATTTCGCGGCGTGGTCGCACCCTGATATAGCGCAGGCGACCGCAGTTCCCTGGTGAAGAATCGCGTCCAACTGGTCACTTACATCGACCGGCTGTCCGGCGGGGGCATCAGCGACCTGGCCGTGCTGCTCAACGGGCCGCTGGCAAGCCTGTTCAGCGGCGTGCACCTGCTGCCTTTTTACGATCCCATCGACGGCGCCGATGCCGGCTTCGACCCGGTCGACCATTCCCGCGTCGATGCCCGCCTCGGCGACTGGGTGGACATCCGGGACCTGTCAGGGAATGTTGAAATCATGGCCGATCTCATCGCCAACCACATTTCCCGGCAATCGCCGCAGGTGCAAGATTATCTCACCAGGGGCCGGGCATCGGCCTGGGACGGTCTATTGCTGACCCGCGAACGGGTGTTCCCCGAGGGCGCCGACGACAAGATGCTCGGTGCCATCTACCGCCCCCGTCTGGGTTTGCCCTTCAGTGAAACCACACTGGGTGACGGCAGCACGGTCAACCTGTGGACCACGTTCACGCCCGACCAGGTCGACATCGACGTCACCAACCCGCTCGGCCGGGCCTACCTCGACGGCATCCTGGAAACCTTCGCGGATAACGGTGTCGGCATGGTGCGCCTCGACGCCGTCGGGTATTGCATCAAGAAGCCCGGCACGTCCTGCTTCATGCTGCCGGAGACCTTCGATTATATCGATGCGCTGTCAGGCAAGGTGCGCGCGCTCGGCATGGAAGTGCTCGTGGAAATTCACGCGTATTACAAAAAGCAGATCGCCATCGCGGAAAAGGTCGACCGGGTCTACGACTTCGCCCTGCCGCCCCTGGTGCTGCATGCCTTCGCTTTGAAAACGTCCAAACCGCTGAAACACTGGCTGGACGTGCGCCCGGCCAACGCCATCACCGTGCTCGACACCCATGACGGTATCGGCATCATCGATATTGGGGCCGGTGACAACGGCGAACCGGGGCTGGTGCCGGACGCGGAGCTGGACGCCCTGGTGGAATGGATTCACGACAACAGTTCCGGTCAGAGTCGCCTGGCCACTGGCGCCGCCGCGTCCAACCTGGATCTTTACCAGGTCAACTGCACCTACTACGATGCCCTGGCGCGAAACGACCGGCGCTACCTGCTCGCCCGGGCCATCCAGTTTTTCACGCCGGGAATACCGCAGGTGTATTACATGGGGCTGCTGGCCGGCACCAACGATATGGAGTTGCTGGCGCGCACGGGCGTGGGCCGCGACATCAACCGTCATTACTACACCCCCCGGGAAATCGATGCGGCGCTGCACACAACGGTAGTGGAAAAGCTGTGCGACCTTATCCGCCTGCGCAATTCGCACCCGGCCTTCGGCGGCAGCTTCGAGCTGCCTGCCTGCCCGAACACCGAACTGGTCATGACCTGGCGTCATGGGCAAGATACGGCCAGCTTGCACATTAATTTCACAAATGACCATTACAGCCTGGAATACACGGATTGAGGGCGCCCCGCCCGATTGCATCTGGGGTAAACCACCCATTTGCATTCAATACCGTTCGGGGTTAATTTTACCCCCCCAGGACAGTGACAAAAATTTCTTAAACTGCTTATGACAAGGCACCTGCCACACCAAGCTGCCTGGAAACCGGGCAAGACCCGGCTTCATGGCAACGGGGGAAGCCATGCTGAAATCCACACAGGCACAAGCCGGTAAACTCTTTCTCGCCATCACCTGCGCCGTCATGAGCGGCACTGCAGATGCGCAAAATACCCGCACTGACCGCATCCAGCGGGAGCAGATCGAGGAATATTGCATCGGCTGCCACAATTTCGAGGATTATGCCGGCAGCCTCGAGCTCGAAACCATCCTGAATGACCCTTTATCGGCCCACGCCGAGGAATGGGAAAAAGCCATCCGCAAACTGCGCGCGGGCATGATGCCGCCGCCGGGCCAGGACCGCCCGAACACCGAAGCATATCTCGCGCTCACCGAGTGGCTGGAAAACCGCATCGATGAGGCCGCCCCGCTCAATCCCGGCACCAAGACCCTGCACCGCCTCAACCAGAGCGAATACGCCAACGCCATCGAGGAACTGCTGGGCATCCGCATCGATCCCTCGCTGTACCTGCCGGCGGATTCCGCCGCCCGTGGCTTCGACAACCAGGCCGGCTCGCTTACCATTTCGCCCACCCTGCTCGAGGCCTACACCCGCGCCGCCTCGCGCATCGCGCGCATGGCGGTGGGCACCTGGAATTCACCCACCGAGATGACCTACATCGTCGACGCCGACAATTCCCAGAACGTGCAGCTCGACGGCATGCCCTTCAACACCCGCGGCGGCATCGCGGTGGAGCACAATTTTCCGGCCGACGGCGAGTACGCCTTCTCCATGCAGAACTTCGGCCTCGGCAGCTACATCCCCGGCGAGAAGCTGGAGATCAGCATCGACGGCGAGCGCATGCACCTGTTCGACTACACCGGGCTCGGCATCTTCGTCGGCATGGGCGGCGATCACGATGGCTCCCTCGACGTCACGCTGCCCGTGAAGGCCGGCACCCATCTCGTCGGCGCTACCTTCGTCGCCACCAACTTCCGCCCGGACATCGGCCTCATCCAGGAATACGATCGCAAGTCCATCGAGAACAACGACCTGCCGCAGGTGCAGTACCACCCCGCCATCGGCATGCTGAAGATCTCCGGCCCGTTCAACGCGCAGGTGTCGGTGGATTCACCCAGCCGCGAGAAGATCTTCATCTGCAGCCCGGCCAATGCCGACGAGGAAGCCGAATGCGCAGAACGCATCCTGCTGTCACTGACCCGCAAGGCCTTCCGCCGCCCGGTCACTGAAACCGATATCGCACCGATGATGACCTTCTACAACGAAGGCCGCTCAGGCGGCTCGTTTGATGACGGCATCGAGCTGGCCGTGCGCCGCCTGCTGGCAGACCCCGAATTCCTGGTGCGCCGCGAGCAGGAACAGGCCAATGTCGCCGAAGGTGAAAGCTACGCCATCACCGACCTGGAACTGGCCTCGCGCCTGTCTTTCTTTTTATGGAGCAATGTGCCGGACGATGAGCTGATCGATCTCGCCGCCGCCAATCGCCTCAGCGAACCCGCCGTTCTGGAAGCCCAGGTGCGGCGCATGCTGGATGACCCGAAGGCCGACGCGCTGGTGCAGAACTTCGGCCAGCAGTGGCTGTACCTGCGCAACCTGCCGACCACCTCCCCCGACGGCATCTTCTTCCCCGACTGGGACGCCGAGTTGCGCCGCGCTTTCCAGCAGGAAACCGAACTGCTGTTCGAGAGCATCATCCGCGAGGACCGCCCCATCACCACCCTCCTCGATGCGGATTACACCTTCGTCAACGAGCGCCTCGCCAAGCATTACGGCATTCCCAATATCTACGGCGCCCATTTCCGCCGCGTGAACCTGGGCCCGGAACTCGATTACCGTCGCGGCATCCTCGGCCAGGGCAGCTTCCTCGCCCTGACCTGGGCGGAGAACTTCCGCACCTCGCCGGTCAAGCGCGGCGTATGGGTGCTGGAGAACCTGCTCGGCACGCCGCCGCCGTCACCGCCGGCCAATGTGCCCGCGCTGGAGGAGACCGGCGAGAACCGCATCACCAACCTGCGCGAGCAACTGACCCTGCACCGGCAGAACGAACCCTGCGCCACCTGCCACGCCATCATGGACGGCATCGGCTTCGCGCTGGAAAACTTCAACGCTGACGGCAAGTACCGCACCATGGCCGGCCATCCGCGCCAGTTCGGCGGACAGTCGTCGCCGATCGATGCCACCGTGGAATTGTGGGACGGGACAGTAGTGAACGGACCCAGCGGCCTGCGCAACCAGCTGCTGAAATATTCACCGCAGTTCGTGCGCTTCGCGGTGGAGAAACTGATGACCTATGGCGTC
>Ga0181589_10005614_pt1 | contig 10039 bp, 9 predicted proteins | sample 071ome_25_FD_132444 | JGI IMG/M metagenome (GOLD analysis project Ga0181589, IMG submission 132444) | Coastal salt marsh microbial communities from the Groves Creek Marsh, Skidaway Island, Georgia - 071410BT metaG (megahit assembly) | ecosystem: Environmental > Aquatic > Marine > Intertidal zone... | reverse complement strand
GTGATAACCAATACTCAATCAACTGATTCAACTGGTACTGCTTCACATCCAAATATAATTTCTTTCAACGATAAACTCTATCATGTTTGGAAGAGGTTCTCTGGTGAGGAAACATATATCATAGGAAGAATAAGTTCAGATTGGGGTGAAAGCTGGTCACGAGATATAATCATAAAATCTACATCTAATGCTTCTGACCATCCTTTATTAATCAAAGACAGTAAGAGTGTCTATCTGTCTTGGCATACTAAAAATGAAGGATATACCCTAACACCAATTCTTAATATGTAATTCACAATGCGGATATATTTATTAATCACTTATATTTTTTTCTATTCAACCTCAAGTTTTGCAGAGATAAAAGACTTCAAAATAGAGAGTTTCAGCGATATTGAAGACTATTACGATGGCGAAAAATTTCTGGTGATGCTTTGGTCTGTGGATTGCCCTCCATGCATACAAGAACTAACAATACTGAAAGAATTAAATCAAAAAAATAATCTTTCTAATATAGTACTGATCAATGTTGATGGAAAAGCAGAAAATGAAAATGTTCAAGATATAATAACGATGTATTCACTTGAGAATTTAGATAACTGGATTTTTGCAGATAGTTATATGGAGAAATTACGCTACAAAATAGATCAAAATTGGGCCGGCGAGTTACCTAGGTCTTATTATTATGAGCCAAATGTAGAAAGGTTAACTATCACAGGGATGATCCCTAAAGATATCTTCTTCGAAATGACAGATACTAAGCCTAAAGCAGAAAGTTTACAGCAGACTCCATGAGTAGCAAGTAGTCATAAAAGAAGAGTAATTATTGTGAGCGTTATTTTTATTGTGAGTAATCAAGTGGTACTACATGGAGTTTCATGCGAACCATCAGTCCACTAAGGTGGCAATTTTAGCGACATAAATATGTCAAACGTCTCTGTGAAGAACATAGCGAAATAACCTGCTAAGTTTCAGGAGCTTACAGATCAAAGGTGTACCGAAAGTTCGAATTTCTGTGCTATCTTGCGATAACTCTTGCCAGATTTGACACATTTGGACTGGTCTTCGCGTAGTTTTTTTATACTGTTGCTCTCGTCGATATTATTAATGCCGTAACGTAAGCATAGAACTTCTGCTTCAATATTAGTGAGTGTTTCATTTGGATCGTCCGTCATTATATTATTCTCTTTATTGGTTCCCTGCGTTGCACCATGTAAAAGTGATTGTGTTGGGCGATTGTATTGGAACCTGGGGTAATAATAGTGATTAGTTTCACACGGTGATCGTGATTGACAGTTTGTAACAGTTATTTATTAATAGTTTGTGTTAATTCAAGATTTGTAAACTCGTTTAGATTTTGAACGTTTAAATACAGTGTTATGAGTATAGTTGATATTCCATATGCAGCGCCTAAAGCGATTCTTTTCGACTGGCATGCAACATTAGTTGATACCCACGATGCGATGTATCACGCAGTAGATGATGTATTGCCTAAGTTGTATGAGCTTGGCGTGATAGATCGCATGGTTAAAACAGAAGATAGTAAAACGCTAGAGGATGCAAAGTTAGTTAAGTATGTAAGGGATAACTATAAGCTCCATCCTAAAGTGAAGTCCGCGCGCAAAGTATCACGCACTGATATATTTCAAGTGTTATTTGGCAACGATGAAGAAGCCAAGCGTATTGTGCATATGGCATTTGATGATGCTTATCGTAATTATTTTGGGGAAGTACATCCGTTTGAAGATGATGTAGAAAAAATGTTGCAGGATCTTAATGAGCTAAATATTAAAGTGGGTGCATTAACAAATCGAAATCGAGAATTTATGATGCATGAAGTCAATGTAGTTAGTGGTGAAGGTTGGCAACAATATTTTCATACCATAGTTTGTGGTGATGATGTGCCTAGAAGAAAACCTGCGCCTGATCAAATAATAAAAGCGCTTGAAGAACTTGATTTAGAACCAAGTTTAAATTGTTGGTATGTTGGTGATAGCACCACAGATGTGATCGCTGCAAAAGAAGCTGGTATCACTGCCATTTATTATAACGGTGCTAACTGGGATCAAGAATGGATCGATAAAATATTCCCTGGCACGGTTGATCATCCACATCGACCAGAAGTCGTGGTGAATAATTTTAAAGAGCTAATGCATATAGTTAGACTAGAAACGTTTGCAGTCTCTGAATAATATTAAGCAGTAATCGCTTTTAGTTCATGATACGCATTCAGTGCGCGATCTCTTGCTTCACTATGCTCAACTATTGGATGGGGGTAGTCTTCACCTAGCTTTATTTGAGCTGATGCTAAAACATCAGCGGGGCATTGCCAGGGGGAGTGAATGTATTTTTTAGGTAGTTTTTTTAACTCTGGTATCCAAGTACGAACATAATCACCTTGAGGATCGAATTTTTCACCTTGTAGCACTGGATTAAATACTCTGAAATAGGGTGCGGCATCGGCGCCACAACCAGCAACCCATTGCCATCCTGCGGAATTATTAGCTAAATTTGCATCGACTAAGGTATCCCAAAACCACTCTTCTCCTTGCTGCCATGGAATAAGAAGATCTTTAATTAAAAAAGAGGCCACAATCATTCTTACCCGGTTATGCATCCATCCTGTTTTCCATAGTTCACGCATGCCAGCATCAACAATTGGATAACCAGTTTGTCCTTTTTGCCATAAATGAAGTGCCTTATTGTCTTTTTTCCATGAAAACTGACTAAATTCAGATCGAAAAGGTTTATCTGGAAAATCAGGCCAGTGAGTCAGTAAGTGATATGAGAATTCACGCCAAATTAATTGACGCAAATAAGGCTCTCCCGAATCTATAATGTTATGTTGTGAATTTTTAATGCCGACCCATACCTGTCTTGGACTGATTTCGCCAAAGTGTAAGTGTGGAGATAATCTAGATGTGCCTGTGACATCTGGGCGGTTACGCAATACAGAATACTTTGAACATGCATGCAAAATAAATTCATTAAGTACTTGGTGTGCGCCATTCTCACCAGGAATCCAATAGTCGCTAAATTGCATGGCCCAATTTGGCTTTGTAGGAAGTAAATCCCATTGGCTCAATAATTCACTTTTGACTTTATTTTTATAAGCATTAATTTTTTCAGGTGCAGGAATAGGCTGTAGAGGTTGCGAGTGCGATAAACACGATTTGTAAAAAGGTGTAAATACTTTATAGGGTTGATTACTGCCGGTACGAATAGATTCAGGTTCATAGAGTAGATAGCCCTTGAAGCGCTTTATCTCAACCTGGTCAGAAAATAGTTTGTTGATGCGATCTTCTAGTTGACTAGCATAGGGCTCATACTGACGTGAAAAATATAATGCATCGGCATCTGTTTCTTCAATTAGTTGACTTAGAACATCTGTCACTTTGCCTTTATGTAGTATAAGTCTTGAACCAAGTTGGCTTAAGGTATGACTAAGTTCTTGTAGGCTGTGATGAAGCCACCAGCGACTGGCTGATCCCTCGGTCCATTTGTTAGATGTGTCTTCGTTTAGAATATATACAGCAATGATGGGTTTGCCAGATTCCACTGCGGCTGAAAGTGTTGGGTTATCATGCAGTCTAAGGTCTTGTCTGAACCAATAAATCAGTGGTTTTTGCATGTTATTCTTTTATATGAAGTGTCAGAGCCGCTGTACGACGAAGGTAATTAGTATAAAGAATTTTGATGTAGTTAAATAATTCTTGTATAGGACATATATAATTCATACAAATTTACATAGGTTTGGTTAATTAATGTCGAGTTGCTGTAATACACCACCAAAAGAACCACAGAAAGATGAAGTGTGCTGTGATCAAAGTACTTCTTCATTTGATTATTTGCTGTGGGTGTCACTAATATTTTGTAGTGTGCTTTATATATTGCATTGGCAGTTTGCGTCGACAGCTAATGCAATATCTTGGTTATCTGAAGTGTCCCATTCAGTTTTTTCATTTATCAATATCATTTGGTGGGGGCTGTTGCTAGGCGTGATGATGCTTGCTCTTCTCTCAAAGATTCCTCGCGAATTTATTATTGCATTGCTAGGCACTGGCAAGGGGTTTAAAGGAATAATCCGTGCAACCATTGGAGGAGTATTACTAGATTTATGTAGCCACGGAATATTAATGGTGGGTGCTAAGTTATATGAAAGAGGTGCGAGTATTGGTCAAGTCATGGCTTTTTTAATCGCCAGTCCATGGAACTCATTTTCATTAACAATTATTTTAATTGCCTTAATTGGTTTGAAGTGGACATTATTCTTCATCGTGGCGTCAATGCTCATTGCACTAATCTCTGGTTGGTTATTTGATCGCTTTGAAGCTAAAGGAATATTGCCATCAAATCCCCATACAATAGATTTGCCTAAAGATTTCGAATTATGGCGCGAAGCAAAAACTCAATGGTCGCAAGTAAGTTTAAGCAAACAATTATTATTCGATATGTTGAAAAGAGGCATATTAGATTCTCGTATGGTAGTACGATGGATATTATTTGGAGTATTGCTTGCCAGTGTAATCAGAGCCTTTGTCGATGTCTCTTTATTCGAACAATATTTTGGTCCAACGCTGTTAGGTTTATTTTTCACTCTAATTGCAGCAACAATTATAGAAGTATGCTCTGAAGGTTCAGCACCCATCGCAGCTGATTTATTGACTCGTGCAAAGTCGCCAGGCAATAGCTTTGCATTTCTAATGGCGGGTGTATCCACAGACTATACTGAAGTCATGGTGATGAAAGATGCCACACGGTCTTGGAAGATTGCTTTGTTTTTACCTTTAATTACAGTGCCGCAGATATTTTTAATTGCTTGGCTTGTGAATCTTAATACGATGTAATTTAGACTTGGTTAAGTCTAAATATTTTCTATACCGGGATTATTCTCAACACCAATCAACTTAGGTGTATTTAATTTAGTAATCTTAACGCTGTCTTGGTGTTTAATATAATCTGCGACTTGCTCCCAAACAGGGGGTCCAGGTGCTTTGTCATTGACTGTTGCCCAACCTGCGACAGTGTAATTTTTATTGTCATCAATTGGTGTGCCATCGTCTAGCGTCATATTCTCTATGCGATGACCAATAGCTTGTTTAGGTTTGCATGTGTAATTCATACCACCCACGCGCACCATATCGCCGCCTTGTTGGTAGTACGGGTTGGGGTTAAATAAGTTGTCACATACATCTTCTAAAACGAGCTTTAACATTTTGCCTGACATCTCTCTGCGATAAGTTTCAGGGTAAGTCATGCATGTTTGATCGAGTACATGTTCCATCGTAATGGATTGATTCACAGGTAATGTTGTTCCCCAACGAAAACCTGGTGATAAAGAAATTTGCGCATAATTCTGTTCACGTAATGCATCGCAAATCAGTTGATCAAATGTGCCATTAAAATTACCACGTCGATACAAAGTGGTTTCAGTAGTGCCTAGTGTTTCAGTTAACCAGTCTAAATGTGGTTCGCGTACTTTATTAATGTACTGTTGCATGTCTTTGTCTGCTTCTAACAGGTTAGAAAATACAGGGAGTAATTTATATTGATAGCCTTTAACTTTGCCTTGTTTGATATCAAGATCCATCACGCCAATGAATTTGCCATTAGAACCGCCATTGGTGACTAATGTCATTCCGCTGCTATTTTTTATTTCCAAAGCCTGTGGGATGCCATCATGAGTATGTCCACCCATAATGACGTCAATACCAGTCACAGCACCAGCCATTTTGATATCCACATCTGCACCATTATGAGATAGCAATACAACTGCATCGGGTGTGTGTTGAGTACGAATATGATTAACTAAACTTTGTAGTTCAGCTTCATTAATACCGAAAGTCCAATCAGGAATAAAGCGCTTTGGATTAGCAACAGGTGTGTATGGAAATGCTTGTCCAATAATCGCAACACGACTATGGGCAAGTTCTTTAATAGTGTAGGGCGGGAATACATGACCACTATCTTCATCATAGACTTCTACGCCATCAAACATTGCTTCTTCTGTAGCAAATACATTCTGCGCAACGAAGTCACCATTAAATGCCTCAATATTATCTAGCACTTGTTGATCTTGATAGGTGAATTCCCAATGACCAGTCATTACATCCACACCAAGCAAATTACATGCGCCGACCATATCCATGCCCTGAGTTTTAAGAGCAGTCCCTGAACCTTGCCATGTATCGCCGCCATCTAATAACAGCGATTGGTTTTCACCGGCGGCACTGCGTAACTGTTTAACTAATGTCGCCAGGTGGGCAAATCCACCTACTTTGCCAAATGTTTGTGCGGCCTCTTCAAAGTGTAGGTGAGTGAATGCATGTGATAATCGAGGGTCATTTTCTAAATTGAATTGTTTGATTAGTGATCTGCCAACTAAATGAGGCGCGCGACCAAAAGACTCTCCCAAGCCAATATTGACGTGAGGCTCACGAAAATAAATCGGCATTAACTGAGCATGACAGTCAGTAAAATGGAGTAATCGTGTATTGCCAAACGCCGGTAACTCGTAAGCTTGTTTGCTATTCGACCAAACAGAATGGGGTAATAGTCCTGCGGCTGAGGCGAGGGATAAAAGTTGTATGAATTCTCGTCTATTAATCATGACATTTGTTTGTAATATGTACAAAAATGAGTGTCATATTTCTTTAACTTAAGTGCAATTTAAAAGTTAGCTTTTAACAATTGATGTTATCTAATTGATTTAAAATGATTTTAATATGACAAAATATTTCTTTCTTGACTTCATGTTAAATCCAAGTATGTTGCCCACTCTTTTGTAAAAGTTAAACATTTCAATGTAGACAACACGCTGCATTAAGCACGGAATAACTGTGCTGAGATGTTACTATGACTGAAAGAGTATTGGTGATCTGTGTCGGTTCCTTTGCAGCGATAGATTGTGAACCCCGCCAGGCCCGGAAGGGAGCAACGGTAACGGTTGATTCGGGTGCTGAGATCCTACTGGCACAGGTTGCCGCCAAATTTAAAAATAATCAATGTCTCATCAAGTACTAGCGCGAAAATGGCGTCCGCAGACGTTTGCCGATATCGTGGGCCAAGAACATGTGGTCACCGCACTGGTGAATGCATTGGAAGCCAATCGTTTACATCATGCTTATCTATTCTCTGGCACACGTGGCGTGGGCAAAACCACTATCGCTCGTGTTCTTGCCAAGGCGCTTACCTGCGAAGAGGGAATAAGTTCGCAGCCATGTGGAGTGTGTGATGTATGTCGCTCCATCACAGAAGGTAACTTTGTTGACTTAATTGAAGTGGATGCAGCTTCGCGTACTCGTGTAGAAGATACTCGTGAGCTACTAGAAAATGTGCAATATGCGCCAACTCGTGGGCGTTTTAAAATTTACCTCATTGATGAGGTGCATATGTTATCTGGGCATAGTTTTAACGCATTGCTCAAAACCTTAGAAGAACCTCCCGAACATGTAAAATTTCTATTAGCCACCACTGACCCTCAAAAACTTCCAGTGACAGTGTTGTCACGTTGTTTGCAATTTACTTTAAGACATATATCAAGTGAGCAAATAGCGGCTCAACTACAAAAAATTCTCAATGAAGAAAATATTGAGTCAGAATCAGCTGCATTGATTCAATTAGCAGAGTCTGCCGATGGCAGTATGCGAGATGCCTTAAGCTTAATGGATCAAGCCATTGCTTATTCTGGTGGTAACGTCACTGAACAAACCGTTAGCCAAATGTTAGGTACAGTGCCTAGTGAGCAAGTGGACGCACTTATTGATGCTATTTGTGAGTTTGATCCAGCAAATGCCATGCAAATTGTGAATTCACTGACCTCATTAAATGTCGACTTCAGTAAATTACTAGATCAATTCATTGTTATTTTCCATGCTGCTGCGATTTCACAAGCCGTCCCCAATTACGTTGAGCAATTGGTGATGTTTAAAGAGTCGGTAAGCAAAGTGTGTAATAAAGTTGCTGCCGAAGATATACAACTGTTTTACCAAGTCGCATTAAATAGTCGTAAAGATTTATATCTCGCACATTCACCACGTGCTGGGTTTGAAATGGCTGTGTTACGCATGATTATGTTTAGGCCTGGCACAGAAGGCAAAACAACACATGCAAAGCGTGTGGCAACAAAACCAGCAACTACAAATAAAGGTCGAGCTTCTGCAGCAGTGAGTGCCGTGTTAGATGCGCCACAAACTTCTAAGCCAGACAATAAACCAATTCAAGCTGAACCAGTAACAACTGAAGCTTCAGTCAATGATATTTCAGAAGCGGCTGAGGAAAAGATAAATAACGTAGTGGCTCCAACATCGACAAAAAATACACCTCGACCGGTAACTATGGATGCGCAGCAATGGTTAAGTATTATTGAGCAAGCGGATATCACAGGCGTGGTTAAAGCCTTAGCCACACATTGCGCATTAAAAGAAATCCAAGATAATAAAATTACCTTGTTGCTTGCGAAAGAACACGAAAGTTTAATGGCAGGTGCGACTGTGTCTAAACTGACGCAGAAATTAAAAGAAATGTACGGTGAAGATACTGATGTGTCTATTGATGTGATTGAAGAAACCATCGATAGTCCTGCGCAACAAACACGTGATCGTGAAGCTGAGCGACTCAGTCAAGCACAAGCCAGTTTAGAAGAAGACGATTTTATACAAGCATTGAAACGAGATATGCAGGCTGAAATAGTGCCAGGATCCATACAAACCAAACAAGAGGGCGAATCATGAAAGGTGGGTTAGGAAATTTAATGAAGCAAGCGCAAAAAATGCAAGAAGATATGCAAAAAGCGCAAGAAGAAATTAAATCGATTGAAGTTGAAGGTCAATCAGGCGGTGGTCTAGTTAAAGTGACTATGATGGGAAGTCACGAAGTGAAACGCATTTCTATAGACGATAGCTTAGTGGGTGACGACAAAGAAATGTTAGAAGATCTAATTGCAGCTGCTTTAAATGATGCAGTGCATAAGCTTGAAGCGGAAACTAAAGATAAGTATGCGGGGTTAACTGCGGGGATGCCGTTGCCACCAGGAATGAAACTACCATTCTAAACGGATGAAGTTCTGATTTATTCTGATACTTTGTTAAAAAACAATTCAAAATGCTCATGTATTGACATATACACTCCGCTTTTTCATTGTTTTTTGCCTCGTCCCTAGTAATACTTTGGGCGTTACACTAACAAATCATAACTTCATCAATTTTCTAGAATCGATACCGTGGCAGAACACTCCCCCTTACTCACACAATTAATAGACTCACTAAAGCTATTACCTGGCGTGGGTCAAAAAACAGCTCAGCGCATGGCGTTGCATTTATTAAAAATTGAACGTGATAAAGCTATTCGCTTAGGGCAAGACATTTGCAAGGCTGTAGAGAATATTAAACATTGTTCCCAGTGTCGTAATTATACCGAACAAGATTTATGTGAGATTTGTCGTAGCAATAGTCGTAAATCAACACAACTATGTATTGTTGAAACACCTACCGACTTAATGGCGATAGAAAATGGTACCACCTATAATGGACTATATTTTGTTTTAATGGGCAAGCTTTCTCCATTGGATGGTATCGGGCCCGAACAACTAGGTTTGGATAAATTAGAGCAGCGTTTGCAATCAGGTGAAGTTGAAGAAGTCATACTAGCCACAAGTTCAACCATGGAAGGTGAAGTCACCGCACACGTGATCGCAGAAATGGTCAAGAAAAACGGGTTACGAACTACTCGTTTAGCGCAGGGTATGCCGATTGGTGGTGAGCTTGAATATCTTGATCTAAATACCCTGTCACAAGCGTTAGATACGCGCACAGACTATAATTAATACTTTCATCTAAAAAAATCATCACAGTAATTAATTTATATCAATTTCTTCTTGCTGCAAGAGGAGTAGAGTAGTGTTCATAGAATTTTTATTAACCAATGAGGTGATCAATTATGAGTGAAATGATGAGCACATTAGCGACAAAAACTACAGCAATGAAAGAAGCTTATATTGTAGATCCTGCGTTATTAATCACAGTATTTACACTAGGATTCATAG
>Ga0181589_10005609_pt1 | contig 10042 bp, 5 predicted proteins | sample 071ome_25_FD_132444 | JGI IMG/M metagenome (GOLD analysis project Ga0181589, IMG submission 132444) | Coastal salt marsh microbial communities from the Groves Creek Marsh, Skidaway Island, Georgia - 071410BT metaG (megahit assembly) | ecosystem: Environmental > Aquatic > Marine > Intertidal zone... | reverse complement strand
CCTGGACCTTGCGCACGATCGACGTCACCATCCCCGTCTCGGTCCCGAGCACCACCCGCAGCCGCTCCGGGATCGGCCGCTCGATCGCCTCCCCGAGCTTGGCCGCGATAAAGTCCAGAATATTCTGCGTGCTTCCGACCACCCCCATCCCCCGCTTCTTCGCCTCCATCGCCAGCGAGAACATTTCTCCCGGCACCTCAAAGTGCGCAGCAATGTACGCATCCCGGTACACCGTCTCTGTCACTCGACACACCTCCCCGCCGAACAAATGATGCACGATACACGTCCCCTCCTGGAAATAATGCAGCCTCGGCAGCAGCGCCCGCACCGTCTCGGGCGTGTGCTCCGGGTGCAACGCCCGCACCTCCTCCACGCTGCTCTCCGCCAGCCGCTCGAACAGCTGCACCAGGTTCCCGCCCATATACGTATCCGGCCCATACCACACGTGCGCATCCGGCACCTGCGTAAACGCCTGCAGCACCGTCTGCACGACGTTCGAACTCGTGCACGTAATCGTGGGCACAACCGCGTCTGCCGTCGCCTTTGTCCTCAGCGACGTATTAATATACACAACATGCAGCGAGTTCTCGTACGCTTTCGCCTGCGACAAGTACGCCTCGTACGCAGTCGACTCGGCCGCCTCCGCCAACGAGCATCCGATCTCCGCGTCCGACATCCGATACACGTCAACGTGCCCATACCCCGCCTCGTCCAGAATCGCCCGCACATTCTCCGACATGAAGTCCACCCCGAGCACTGCAATCGTCTCGCACCCCGCATCCGCCATCGCCACCGCCCCGTCGGCCATCACCAGCGAGTCTGAAATCTTCACGTGCTCCCAACCCCGCTCCCTTGCCGCGCTCAGCACCCCCTGCACCTCTGGATCCATATAAAAATGCGCCACGATCCCGATCTTCTTCTCCCGCAACACCGACACGAGCGCATCCACCCGCGACCCCTCCGGCTCCAAGAACCGCGCCTGCGTCTCGGCAAACGGCCCCACGGCCGTCGTCCGGTCTGCACGCACCACCAACGACGGAAACGTCGGCTGGTTCCCTTGCAGCACGTACGCCTGCTTCTTCGCCGACTCCAACATGTTCAAAAACCCGTTTGTTCGCGACCGCGTCAGGGCGAACGAGCCCTCGCCCTCGCCCTCGAGTCCACCCTCGAGCGCCACCCTGGCCAGCATCGCCTCGGGCGTCATCTCCACCAGCGCCCCCAGCGTCAGCCCCGAAAGCGCCTCCTCCATCACCGCACACAGCCCTCGCGTCACCAACGCGTCCGAATCCGCATAGACCACCACCTGCTGCTCGTCTTTCGCGCCCTGTGCGCGCACGACTTTCAACCACGTCCGACTCGTGCACCCCATCACCCGATTCTCCGGCACCTGCAACAGCCCAACGTCCATCCCGACCCGATGCGCCTTCCCCATCTCCATCAGCTCCACCACGGAACGAGCGTGCGCGGTACTACCGGGCGCACTGCTGCATCGAATCCTGGATGCGAGTTTCCGTCCTGGACCAAGCTGAGAAGGACAAACGCGAGGTTGACGACGACGATGCTCGTGTGCATCCACGACATCGACGACATTGACGAGCGGGCCGCCCCGACCACCGAGCGCCGCCCTCGCCCTCAGCAGACGCTTCTTCGTACTGAGAATTCTGGTGGGTGATGCCGTTGCGGCGGTGGGACGAGCGGGACACCGGGACGCGCCGAGTGTGCGCGTGTAGTGGGAGTAGGCCGCGACGCCCATGGTACGTATGTGCACGGTAGGTACGAGCGTTCCTTTCAAGAGAAAACGTCTGTGTCCCAGGCTGAGCCTGCCAGGGCTGTGTGGCCGAGGCGTGGGAGGGTGCAGGTTGGGAATCGCGTACAATTGAAATCGTTCTTGACCTTGCGATCCATCCACTATTGTTCTGAACGTGTTTATCCATCCACAAGACAGGTACGTGCGGAACTGGGACTGGAAGGCTTGGAATTTCTTGATTTGCACATTCGGACTCGCGGTCCGATTTCTCCTGCTCGCTCCCTTGTTTTCCCGCCCGGGTCGCCCCCGTGTGTCTCTGTTACATACACGCGTATGGAGGTGGCGCGGTATGGGATATTTGTGCTCAATTTTGGCGCGGACGTATTCAAAATTCCCAGAGATTCTTTCCCGGCTCGTCTGCGCGTCTCACTGGTCGGCGTGTTTGATTTGTCCGTGTATGTTGTAGGGGTTGCGTCTTGGTTGTTTGTGCTCGGGCGAAACTCGTGTCTGATGCAGGGGGACGGGCACCTCGGTCACGGGCAAGGGTGGGGGGAGATTTCCCCGGCCTTGCTGCCCCAGACGTTCGACGAGGGCGAGGGAGACGGCGACGGCGACGGCGACGGAGGGCAGGGGGATGCCAAGCGGGCGCGCTTGCTTGATGGCGGCGGGGTCGTGCCTGGGGTCGAGGAGTACGGTGCCGGGGAGCGCGGGGAGGGGTATCCCGGGGCGGGGGGGCACCTGTCGCCGTCTGCCGGTCCGCAGGATCCGCAGCAGGGCGGGAGCGGGCTCGCCGGCGAGCCCGCTCCCGCCCAAGAGCTCGCGCTGCCGAATATGGAAGACTTGATCCGGTTTCATCATCCGAACGAGGACGAGCTGGCCGGTATGGGGTTTGAGGAGCAGTTTGAGCGGCAGCAGGCCGAGCTCAACTCGGAGATGGTGGCCGGGATTCAGCGGTCGAAGAAGACGCGGTCACAGCTGAAAAAGTTGGGTATTACGATGGAGGGGTTGCAGAACCAGGAGCAGGTGGACCTGCGGGACTTGATCACCAAGACGACGGCGTGCACGCTGCTGGACCAGATTGAGGTCATCCTGGACGAGGAGTGGTCGCCGCTGAAGGGAAACCAGACGGGGGTTCGCAGTTTGAAGACGGTGTATCGGGCGTTCGATCTGGGGCTATATAGCAACCGGAAGATGGCGATGCCGGGGATGGCAATGATGCTGTGGCTGCTGGCCGGGTTGGCCGGGGAAGAGGCGATGTACGAGAGTTCGTGTGCGATAAAGGGGGCGCGGCTGACGGATGGGCTGCAGGGGTTGCTCGCGAAGCGGGGAAAGCAGAAGATCAGCGGGCGAACCGTGTTGGACAAGTGGTTCCGGCCGGTGCTGGTCGGTGGGGACGGCTGGCGCGGCCCGGGGAGGGGGCGCGGGCGGGGGCGCGGGCGGGGGCGAGGGCGAGGGCGGGGTCGGGGTCGGGGGCGGGGATACCAAGCCAGCCAAACCTACGAGGGCTACGACCCGTATCAGGCGCAGGTGGGCGCCTATGACGCCTACCAGGGCCAGTGGGGCTACCAGCAGCAGCAGGGGTACCCGATGCTTCCCCCCGGTCCTGAGCTTCAGAGCCCAGAGGTGCTGCGACAGGAGCTGGTGAGCATGTATTCGGAGGAGTTTGTGCAGCTCGCGTCGATCGGGCGGGTGGTGATGAACGTCAAAGACGGGGAAAGGTTGACGTGGAGCAAGCTGTTCAAGACGGAGTTCATGGCCAACCAGCCGGTCAGCTTTTTGCACAAGGTTACGCACGCGCATGTGCTCGCGACGTTCAACCATAACGGCACGGGGATCATCTGCCAGTGCCCCGCGTGTGACGAGGCGCCGACGGTGTGGGCGATGAACCACAAGGAGTTTTTGCGGCACGTCGGATCGAAGAGCACGGAGATCCTCGAGTGTGTCACGCTGGTCACCTATCAGTTCACGCTCAAGGAGTTGGTGGAGCTGATGATGAGCCCCAAGCTGGCCAACGCGACGCCCATCGCCGACATCTACCCGAGCTACTGCCACCATTGCCGTACGGGCGGAGACCTGCTGTGCTGTGACGGGTGCACAACTGTGTGGCATTTGGCGTGCACGGGGTCGGACGTGATGCCGGCAGACGACGTGCCGTGGCTGTGCCCGTTGTGCGTGCAGGACGGGCGCGTGATCCAAGCGGGCGCCGTGTCGCTGGAGAGCAAGCGCCACATGCAGCGGATCGTGCAGGAGAAGCATGATCGGCGGGGAAAGCGAGGAAGAAAGCCGGGAACCGGGTATACGAAGAAGGACTTTGCGTTCTACGGGTACGGCAACGCGGACGACGACGTCGGCGGCGGACGCATGCGGCTGATGGCGCCGGAGCGCGATGCGCGCACGCAGAGGAACTTGAACCGAAACAAGAGGCTGTTTGAGGGGGAAATCGGTGGTCTGCAGAACGGCATGCGGGTGTACTACAAGTCGAGGTCGGTGAACGTGCTGGGAGGGACGATCGTGATCGACCCGTCGGGGAGCTCGGGCATCCTCTGCGACTGCTGCAGCAGCATTGTGTCGTGCAGTCAGTTCGAGGTGCACAGCGGGCATCAGCAGCGGAGGCAGCCGTATGAGCATATTTGGGTGGAGGACGAGGGGATCAACCTGAAGGGGATGGCGGCCCGGCTCCCAGAGCTGCCCACCGGGACCATGTACGGCGACGATCACCACGGGCCGCACGATGCGTATGCCGAACTTGATGTGGTTCCCACCGGCTGCGCGTTCTGCCGCGAGCCCGACTTCCAGAGGGAGTTTGGCGCGCGGACCATCATGATCTGCGAGCAGTGCATGAGGGAGTTCCATGTCGGGTGTCTCGAGGAGAACGGCCTCGCGAAGCTCGAGTCCCTGCCCGAGGGCGACTGGTTCTGCGATGCGCACTGTGGAAGGATTCACGGGCACTTCAAGGGCCTCGTCAAGCGGGGCAAGATGCCCGCACAGGTGCTGACGATGACGGTTGAGTCGGCCATGGAGGCGTACGGTCTCAGCATCGTTCTCGGTCACGATGGCGCGGCCGGAGGCGTCGAGGACAACAGCGAGGCGCTTCTCAGGCGCAGAATGCGTGTGCCGAACCCGTACAAGTTGGACCTGAACCACTACTCGTTCTACGTCCTGAACGGGTCGGACGGCTCGCCGGAGACTGACGCCGCCATCCTCGACGCGACCCGCCTGCTCCAGGAGTCGTTCGACCCCATCATGGACCTGGCGAGCAACACTGACCTGCTGCCGCTGATGATCAGTGCCAGGCAGGTGGGCGACTGGGACTACTCGGGCATGTATACCCTCCTCCTGAAGTATTGCGACATCCCGGTTGTCGCGGCCGTCGTACGGGTCTTCGGCCCTCAGATGGCCGAGCTGCCCCTGATCGCCACCTCAAAGGCGCAGCGCCGCCGCGGGCACGCCAAGGTTCTCGTCGATCTCTTCCAGAAGCACCTGGCCATGACTGGCGTCCAGCGCCTCGCGCTCCCCGCGGCCCACGAGACGGTGTCTGCGTGGAAGAACGGCTTCAATTTTTTCGACATGCCGTCCCAGCAGGTCAAGCTTGCCAAGCAGCAGCTGCACTTGCTGGTGTTCCCCGGAACCGAGATGCTATGGAGAGAGATCCAGGGACCGCACCCGGCCCTCGATCAGAACTCCCACCATCACCTCAGGCCGGCGATTTCCGACGAGGACAAGTTCGAGATCATGTTCGCGACGCGCGACATGGTGACGAAGGTTGTCGAGGCCGAAGAGAACGGCGTCGATCTGTGAAATATCAGTCGAGTTCAAGTAAAACCAGCCAGCTACAACTGAAAATCGCTCGACGGGAAGCCACCTTGTGCGAGAACCCGCTAGGTTGCAGACGCGTCTGCAATCTCGTCCCATGTCGGATGCACCGAACACCTGGTCCCGGACACCGTCTGTTGTTTGACGAGATTCCAGTTTCGACGATCCCTCCCTAATTTGATATCATGTTTTATATACTCAAGGCGTCATTGATCTTGTCGGCGCTCTTCGCGAGCGCCGCTGGCCTCGGTAAGTGTCGATTTGAAGTCCCATCGAACGAGCTCACCACCTGACGATACGCGCCCCCGTCACCCTCTCCGCCAGGTTCGCAGATCGCAGACAGCCAGCAAGACCAGGACAGCATTTTGAAGCTCCACAACGACTTCAGAGCCCAACACGGCGCCAGTCCACTCGCGTGGAACGACGATCTGGTGGATACGGCGGCCGCTTGGGCGGCCGAGTGCAAGTGGGAACACTCAGAGGCCGACGAGCGTGATGGCGCCGGTGAGAATCTCTACGCGGGGACCGGTCTGCCCGTAGAGGACAGCTACAATGCGGCTGCGATCGGCTGGTATGACGAGATCGCCATGTATAATTTCGGCGATCCTTCGGACCTGTCGAATGCCCCGCGCGGCTTCGTAGATATCGGGCACTTTACGGTGGGTATCGATCTCGACTGACGTGGGCTTGCACAACCCTCTCACTCGCGCTACGCGCTTCGCTCGCTCGCCAGGCAATGGTGTGGCTCGATACAAAAGAGTTGGGATGTGCCCGGCGGCTCTGCCCGCCCAACGAGTTCGCCCCGTTCAGAGGTGGCGAGGGCGACGACAAGGACTGGGTGTTCGTCGTCTGTCACTACAAGGAAAGCGGCAACCGACTGGCGGCGGGCAACGACGAGTACAAACTCTTCCGCCAGAACGTCGTTCCCGTGTTGCCCGACGCGCCGCCAGTCCCCCCCATCCGGTCCTGCTCGTCCGACACGGTCACTGTCGAGATCAGCGTGACCGCCGTCGGAGCCACGTGCGATGCCGCAGACACGCTCGCAGACGCCATCGAGCAGACGACCAACACCCTGATATGCAGGCACGGCTGGAGCTGCTCTGGCTACCAATCGACCTCGATGCCGTTCACTGCACTGCTCACCATCGAGATTCCCAAGACAGACGTCGAGCAGGTCGGCAGCACGCTTGAAGACGACATCAGGCTCCTCGAGATTGTCTGGGCCGGCGAGACGGCCGAGGCGTCCGCCCAGGCCGGCGCGTCGATCGCCATCCAAAACGTCGGCGTGGATATCAAGCGCGACAATGCCGCGCTCGTCTAGACATCGTTATTACCCATCCGCTACAATACATAGAATCCGTCGTTCCGCAGCTGCGCTTGGCCTCTCTCCACGCTTGCGTACAGCCACCGCTCGTTGACCACGGCCACCGCCGCGTTCTCCTGCAGCATGCACAGTCGCTTCTTCTCCGAAACAGACAGCGACGATAACCGCTTCGAGTCCACCACGCACGTCACCTTCTTCTGGGTCGACTGACTCGGGTCGCCTTCCGACAGCGGCATCCCCGTCCCCGTCCCCACCCCCGCCTCGTCCTCGCCGCCCTGGAACGTCCCGCCCGCGAATTCGATCAGCCGCATCAGCTGATCGGATCGCTTTGCGCCCGGCGCAAGCACGAATGACTGTCCCAGAAAGACTCGTTTGCCAGCGATCGCACGGATCCTTGAGTTTTCAGGCAGACCAGCTTGCGTCGTGCCGTCGTCACGCACGTGTCCGTGCGCCGCGTGATACTTCTCTCCGACAATCTCCCCGCCGTTCTGCAGCGAATCTTCGAGCCAGCTCGGCGAGACCACCCAGCACCCCACCGCGCACGCTTCCAGGTACTCCACCGTCAGCTTGGTCATTCCGAGTGCGTCCATGCCGACGACAAAGTGCGTCGTCTGCTCGGAGATGGCGTCCTCGACTGTGACCACGGTGCCGTGCTTTGCCTCGAATCGCTCCAGCAGCGACATCACCGTGGGATCATCCACGATCGTCCGTGCATCGACGACGACCCGGATCGACCGAGTTTCCCGGGACGACGACGACCCGTTTGATCCCCGCTGCTTTGCCTTCTGCCACAACGACCGCGGCTTGACCGACGGCTGCTGCTGATGATGCCGATGTTCTTGTTGGGGGTCGTTGGACGGCCTCTGCGCCGTGCCGGGAGAGCGAGCGTCTGTCTCCTCTGCCTTCTCCACCTTCTCCACCTTCTGCGCCTTTGCCTCCCCGCTGCGCTCCACGTTCGGCTCCCGCACCGTCAAAACGCGTGCGCTTGCCGCGACCTCGCCGACCTCCTCCTCGTGCTCGTCCTGAGAGTCCGGGACCACGCTCGCCTCCCGCTCCCGCTCGCCCTCACTGTCCCGCCGCACCACCAGATGATGCTGTGTGCTCGGACTCTCCCCCTCGCCTCCGTCCCCCTCCGACCCCTGCGTCACCGGCAACTCGTCCATGACCTCGAGCACTGCCCGAAGACACCGCACGTCTTCCATCAGATCGTTCTTCGTCACCTCCCCAACCTCCTGGAACGTAAACAGCGACGCCCCCGGCAGCGACGGCGTCGGGCCGGGCGACGCACACGACCCAAACGGATTCGCAGGACTCCTCAAACTCGCCAACAGACTCTCTTGCTGCATCTCGGTCGGCTGCACGCTGATCGTCACCCGACGCTGATCGTCCGTCCCACAATCGATCATCAGCTCCAGCGACCGCCCTTCCTCGGTCGAGTTTTCAATCTCGTCCTGCTCCACCTCGTCCTCCCTCTGCGTCTCCCTCTGCGTCTGCTTCGTCTCCAGCTTCTTTCTCTTCGCGTCCTGTATCTTCTCGACCCCGTCACGCCCCGCCCGCTGCTCGCTCCGATTCCGCTCCTTCGCAGCCTGCACGTTGGCCCTGGCCAGCTCCCCCATCATCCGCCGCACCTGCCCGATCGCATTTCCCACCAGGTGGTTCGTCTTCAGATCCTTCCTACACCCCGCCTGCCCGCACGTCGGACACCCGGGCCACCGGATCCCCTTGCCCTCGAGCGTCTTGATCACGCACTCGAAGCAAAACGTGTGACCGCACGTTTTGAACGTGGACGGCTTTGTCATCAGTTCCGAGCAGAGCGGACACTCGAGCGCGTGGACAAACTCGTACAGCGCATTGTACGTCTCTGTGTACGCATCTTCGTTCCCCTCTTCGCGGCGGTGGGCGGGACCGCCCCGCATGTCGCAAGAATTGCTCGTCTCCAAATCACTCGTCTCCGAATTCGATTCGAATCCGCACTCGTTTGTGCAAATCAGACGCTGCGGCTCGTCGCAGACATGCCGGATGCTTTGCCGATTCAGCGTACGTCGTCGTCGCTCGGAACGGTGCGTCGCTCCCTGGTTTCGTACGAGTCCTTTCGTTTAAAAAACCCGGGAGAGTTTTCGAACTGCCCCCGACAGAAAATTCTTAGCCTCGTTCCACGTTCCACGTTCCACGTTCCACGTTCCACGTTCCACGTTCCAGTCCTCGCCTGCCGCATGACTGCTGCGAGCGAGCGCTCTGCGGGCGTGGGTCTGACGCTCACGCCCGCGTCGAGAGGTCACAGGCCGGGCGGGACGGTCCATTTCCTGCTTCACGTCGCGTCGGCCAACTCGGCCCCGTCCGCCTCCGTCCAGCTGGAGGATATCACCATCGCGTTCAATGGTGTAGAGCGGGTCGATACGTCGTGGGTGTCTAAGGAGTATAGGAAGGGCGTGCCGGCGCTGAACGCGGACAAGCGACGGGTGCAGCGGTCCGTGGTGTCTTCGACGCTTCGGGCGTCGACGAGAGGGTTTGGCGAGGAAGGGTGTCGCGTGTACCTGATTCGTATGCGGTTGCCGGCGTGGTTGCCGCCGACGTTTCGGGGCGTGGCAGTGCGGTATCATTACGTCATGGAGGTGGGCGTGCGGTGGAGTGAGCTTGGGGAGGAGCGGGAGGGTCGGCTGAAGCGCTCTGTGTGCGTGTGGCCTCTGGAAGAGGACGGGGTTCTGGGCTCGGGGCGTATTCGTGGAGAAGGCGGTGCTGGAGGTGCTGGAGGTGCTGGAGGTGCTGGAGGTGCTGGCGGAGTGAGCTCTTTGAATTGGGCGACAGTGCTGGACGAGGGGAACGCTCTGAACGCTCTGAACGGTCTGGCGCTCGCGCAAGTGCCGCAGATCAAGTGCTGGGAGGTGGGGTACGGGACAACGATCGAAGATGCGATCGAGAATGTAGAGCTGTTGCGTCAAGATTCGGCGAATAGCGTGCCGTACAGCCCTGCGTACTTGAGTAACTCGCTGTCGAGGACGACGAGTCTGGACCAGCCGGGGGCACGGTCGTCCCAGCAGCCGGCCGAGGTGCTCTCTCGGCGGTTGTTTCATGCGGCGCAGGAGGCGATGCTGGAGGAGCAGCGGCGGGTCGGTGTCGTGACTGTGACCGAGGAGGAGGCGGGGGTGGTCGGGGTGGGG
>Ga0181589_10005607_pt1 | contig 10045 bp, 7 predicted proteins | sample 071ome_25_FD_132444 | JGI IMG/M metagenome (GOLD analysis project Ga0181589, IMG submission 132444) | Coastal salt marsh microbial communities from the Groves Creek Marsh, Skidaway Island, Georgia - 071410BT metaG (megahit assembly) | ecosystem: Environmental > Aquatic > Marine > Intertidal zone... | reverse complement strand
GGTAACGTCCGCAAGGGCTCGCAACTGAGTTCTCGTGATTCGAGCCTCGTCCTCCCATTTCTCATTTTGCTAAAGATAGAAGTCGCAGTGCCCCGACCTCGGCGTGGATCCGGTGAATGTCGTTGTAGCCGAAGCGTCAGGCCGCTGATCTCTACGCGAGGCAGGAACGTGGACTGTAGATCAGGTCGATCACCTTCCTGTCCAGGTCGGTCAGCCGCTGGCGCTCACGGTAGGTGTCGTACATGAGGGAGTCCCGATCGTCGGAGTGTCCGATACCGAGCACGTGATACATCTCGTGTTCGATCGTCGACCTTCGCTTTACCCCGGCGGCTGAATCCCGCATGCCACGGTTTGTCGTGGAAAGCTTTACGAAGCCCCGGTAGATGTCTCCGGTGCGCTCCCATCCACCGATCGCGATGACGGACTTGTCCTTGATCCGTCGCCACGAGAAGTCGATCTGAGCCTCGGCTGGATCTGTTGTCGCCACGAAATTCAGACCGGTGGCCTTCGAGATGCGTGCCAGTCCCTTTGTAACATCGTTCTTGGTACGGCGCGCCGATCGCGGCTGCTGGTCGGCGTCGTAGTACCAGGAGACAGCGCTGCACTCGGTGAATGTGCCTGAGCCACCGCCATCCACGCGTAGACCTCGAATCGCTGCCCCGTTGTGCGTGATTGCCCCGTAGGGCCCGGTAATTGAAATAGTCGTCGGGGTGAAGTTGCGGACTGACTTGGCCGTCACGACAGTCTCGATCTCTCCGCGCGACATCGGTGCGAGCTCCACCGTCGCCCGGACCTTGCCACCCACCGACAGCGTCGCCGTCGCTGGCTGGTCACTCTCGTTCCACAGGCGACCGAACAGCAGAGAGCCGCTGCCTCGCTCAACGGTGACTATTCGATCGGCGGCGATTGAGTAGGGCGGTTCCTCAACAGCACCCGCGGGCGAAATCGTCAGCAGACAGGCCGCAACGCTGGCTGCCAGTACTGCCCGCAGGTGTCTGATGAACGTAGAGCCACCTCGGCCGAGCCTGATCTTTTGAGGGTGCGCGGAATGGGGTCTACTTGCGGTCAAGTCGCACCTTCACTCGTCGTCCCTAGGACGGTCCTTTGGTGCCTTCGGATCACGGGAATTGCGTGGCGGGGCGGTTTGCCCGTCGTACGTGATGTACTCGTAGGAGTAATGACCCTCGCTCTCGTTCGTGGCCTTGGGCCCAAAAGGCTGCGCCTTCGCGAGAGCAGGGTTTGCCGGAAAGAGGGCTGGCGATCCCACAAGGCCCGCCGTCAAGAAGTACTGAAACCGCACAAAGGCACGGTAACAAGGACCCTGCACACCATTCGGAGAAATCCTCAAGCTCTAGCACGGCAACGATCTGCGCGGGTCACAGTCCACTGTTCGAGCGATTTAGATGATGGATTTCGAGGCACCGTGACCTAGGGTCTAACGGTGATTTCGAGCATCCAGGAAACGCTCTATCCCTTTTCCACCTGCTTTGGGTGCGGCCCGGCCAATCCACAGGGTTTGCATCTCCGCAGTTTCAAAGACGGAGACGACGTTGTCGCCGAGTTCTCTCCTGCGGAGTTCCACAGCAACGGGATGGGGACGTTGAATGGTGGCGTCATTGCGACGCTTCTTGATTGTCACTCGGGAGCTGCCGTCTTCGTCGCGTCGGCCCAATCCTGGAGTTCTCCGGCGGAATTCGAACCTTGGGTCACTTCCGGTTTGGAGATTCGTTACCGACTACCCACAATGATGGATCAGTCGTGTGCGCTACGAGCGCGCATCGTTGAATCGGATGATTCGGTGATGAAGGTAAAGGCGACGCTTTCGATGGCTGGCAAGACTCGTGTTCAGGCCGAGTCCCGATGGGTGCATATCGCTAGGTAGTTCTCCGCTACCTGGGAGTGTTCACCCGGACTTGACGTATGTGTTGAATCGATAGCTGAACGTCGTCACCGGCTGTGCAAGTCAGGACGTGCCCTCCAGCAGACCGGTCACTTGTCATTCCGTGCAAGTGCAGCCCGGGTTGGCCGAGCCCGAGAGCGTCGTCGCCCTGTCGGAATCCCACGAGCGCAGCGCGCTTTTTTCCCAGCGGAAAGACGGTTTGCTCGGCAACCGTTGTAGCGAGTGGTTGATACGGCGGGGGATCAGCGGTGACGCTGCGAGTTGTGAGGTCGGTGAAAGTCCCGCGAACTCGAACAGCGACGATTCCGTCGTTTGATCGTGCCGCTGAGTTGATCAGCGGGATGAGGTTTGCGCATTCGGTTCCTGGTGGGATCGGAATACTCACATCGGGACGAAATTTGACTGCTTGCAGGAAAGGAGTCGTGGCGTCGGCTGCTGCTGGGCGCGGCGTGCCATCGGGTTTCACCTGAAAAACGGTGCCGCCGATCATCACCAGTTCACCGTCGAGGTTGGTGAATGTCCCCAGGCCGATCGACTCGTTCGTCAGAACTTCCCGGATAACGGCGAGTCCCTCAAAGTCCGGCTGCGTGAGGTAGTCGTAGGTGCCGACCTGAGTGAGGTGCCCGTCTTCGTCGGCGTGTGCGTTGACGCTCTGACCTGCCGCCACGAGAGACAGGCTGGCTAGGGACAGGGCTATTCGCGCCACGACTCGGCTGCTGGAGTACATCGGGACATCCTCGCCTATCGAGGCTTACTATCTGCCATCCGCATCTGCAGGGAGGCCGTCCATGGGCACGATTGATCGCGACCGATTAGTCGATGCGCTCGAGAACGAACGAGCTATGTATCGGCAACGAACGCCTGAGTCGAATCGGCTGTTCGGCCAAGCGCAGCACCTCCTTGGTGGTGTGCCGATGACATGGATGAACAAGTGGGCTGGTGGTCATCCCATCCACTTTGCAACGGCCAAGGGGAATCGCATTGTCGATGTCGACGGCAACGAATACATCGACTTCGCTCTCGGAGACACCGGCGCGATGGCTGGCCACTCGCCCGATGCGACGGTTCGCGCCATTCGTGAACGGATTGAGGGCGCGGGCGGCATAACCACGATGCTTCCGACCGACGATGCTGAATGGGTTGCCGCGGACCTGTCGCGGCGTTTCGGCATGCCCCAGTGGTCAATGTCACTTACGGCGACCGACGCGAACCGGTGGGCCCTTCGCATCGCCCGGCTCGTTACGGGTCGCGACAAGATCTGCGCGTTCTCCTACTGCTATCACGGGGCTGTTGACGAGACCCTGGTGCGAACGGGGCCGGGCGGGGCAACCATCGAACGCGAAGGCAATGTCGGACCGGCGGTGCCGGTCGCGCAGACCACCCGCGTTGCCGAGTTCAACGACCTGGAGTCCGTGGAACGCGTCTTGGCACATGGCGACGTTGCCGTTCTCATCGCGGAGCCGGCGTTGACAAACATCGGGATCGTGCTGCCCGAGCCGGGTTTTTGGGAAGCAGTCAGGGAACTGTGCGACAAGTACGGAACGTTGCTCTTGATCGACGAGACCCACACGATCTCGGCTGGACCGGGTGGGTGCACTAAGGCCTGGAACCTTCGACCTGACATCGTTGTTATCGGTAAGAGCATCGGAGGCGGGGTTCCGTCCGGCGCCTACGGCCTCACGTCCGAGGTCGCGGCTCGCATCGTCAACCACCCGGAAGCGGACCTCGTAGACGTCGGTGGAGTGGGGGGCACGCTCGCCGGCAATGCTCTGAGTGTCGCGGCGATGCGCGCCACGTTGAGCGAAGTTCTAACTGACTTTGCCTTCGAGCACATGATCGAGCTCGCGATCCGCTTCCGCGAAGGGGTTGAGAAGGTTCTGGCGAAGACCCAGATTCCTTGGTCGATAGCTCAACTCGGAGCCCGTGCGGAATACCGATTCGTCTCGCCTGCGCCGAGAACAGGTACAGAGTCGGCAGCCGCCCACGACGATGACATCGAGGAATACCTGCACTTGTTTATGGCCAATCGCGGCGTGCTTCTCACTCCTTTTCACAATATGGCGCTGATGTGTCCGACAACGTCGGTTGGCGACGTCGACCGGCACACCGAATTGTTTGAGCAAGCCGTCGAAGATATTGCTCCCGAATAGCCCCACCCTCGTCTTGATGCGTCTAGGGTTCAAGAATGTTAAGGGGAGGTCTCGATGGTCGAGTTGTGTGGACTCGACCGAGTTACAGCGGACTCCTCGGTGCGGCGGCTGGGTTCATTGCGGCTCTAACGCCATCACTTCTTCCGCGGGCTGTCCCCTTCATGATCGTCGTGGCAGCGGTAGGCATCACTGCTGGGTACGCCGTCGGTTCGGCGATTGAATGGTTTGCCCGATCAGTAGCCCGAATAGAAGCGTGGTATCCGGATAGGAAAGTAACGACCGTGACTTTGTTGGTCACCTGGGGGCCGGCACTGGGTTTCACACCCATTGCTGTGGCACTGCAGGAGATCCAACAATCAGAACTCAACATGCCCCGGGCAGTGCCGGGCTCACTGGTATTGATCACCGCCTCCGTAGGGCTTGGGGCGCTCTTCATTCTCTTTGGACGTTGTATCCGCAAGCTCGTTCGACTCATTGCTTCGGCGGTAGATCGAATCCCCCCGCTTGCCCGTTGGGTGAAACACAGCCGTGAGCGCGTCAGATGGACTCGAGTGGGTGTTTCTCTGGTTTTCACGATGGTCACGTTCGGTGGACTTAATGCTGCCTTTGACTGGCTTACCGATGTCTACGACCGAACCAACAGCGATGCGACTGACCAAGTGGCTGCTGGCCTTGGTGTGAACAGCGGATCCACCGCAAGCCCCTTGTCCTGGGACACGCTTGGGCGCGAAGGGCGCTACTTCGTCTCGAACACGATGTCGAGGGAAGCAATTTCTGAAATTACATCGAGGCCTGCTGAGCAGCCAATCCGGTTATACGTTGGAATGCAACAAGCAGAATCTTTTGAAGATCGGGCGGCTCTGGCGGTCCAAGAGCTGGATCGGGTTGATGCCTGGTCGCGTGAATATCTGGTTATCTTCGGCGTGACGGGAACAGGGTGGGTGGATCCTGATGCGATCAACGCACTTGAAGTCGTGACGGGCGGAAACGTAACCACAGTCGCTACTCAGTATTCGGCCGTTCCGTCGTGGATTGGTTTCGTGATCGACTCTCAGACGACGATAAATCAGAATGCTGCGACCATTGATGCTGTCGTGCGGAGGTGGAATCAACTACCAAAGAACGAACGTCCAGAGCTCGTCTTGTTCGGTGAATCACTTGGATCCATGGGAACCCAAGGGGCGTGGGCTGCCGGGGCCACACCCGAGGAAGTAACCGAAGACGTCAAGCGAATCATTTGGGTCGGGCCACCGGCTGAATCAACGTTGTGGAAGTCATGGCAGGCGGAGCGAACCGCGGGACCCGCGTGGGATCCTGTCATCGGTGATGGGCGTATCACTCGAGTGCTTGTTCAGACCGACGATCCGGATCGATACGACGAACATGAAGCTCCCACCATCGTCTTCGCTGCTCACGCCAATGATCCAGTCGTGTATTGGCGTCCAGATTTGTTCTACCGCGAAGCGGACTGGACCTTGCCTCCGCATGGGCCCGGTGTAATGCCGAGCCTGCGATGGTTCCCATTCATCACCGGCTTTCAAGTAGGTATGGACCTAATCAGCGGCGGCGCCCCACCGGAAGTCGGGCACAACTACAGCGCGGACATGGCCGCCGCCGTTGCTCTCGGTGTTGGAAATCCAGAATGGACCACTCGAGACACCGTGATGTTGCAAGAGGTTCTTCCACAATTTCGATACGAAACTGGCTGACGATTCGTCAGTCACGCACACTCTCTGGCACTCCCAAGACCTCGGACAGTCGATTGACCTCACGCTGGATGAGCGCAAAGTTGGAGTCCCTAACGGTGGGCAGATTGAAGCGCGCTTGGCGAACCTGGGCGTAATCCAATTCGGCGATGATCAACTCCTGTTGGTCACCGGCTTGCTCGATGATCCTGCCGTGGGCGTCGATGATTGCTGACCCGCCCCAAAACTCAGCCGCTCCTTCGACACCCACTCGGTTGGTCATAATCACCGGCATCCCGTAAGTCATTGCGTAGAAACGAATGGCGAGATCCCATCCGTGCGGATTCGAGAACTCCCCGTCCACTGCGTCAATGGATGAGCTGATCGGAATGGACAGCAGGGTCGCACCGTTCATTGCGGCGAGATGGATCAAGGCTGGATTCCACGCGTCGGCGCAGATCAGGATTGCGTAACGCCACACGTCGTCGAGCATTGCGGTCTCCATGAACCGGCCCGTGGCGAAGTGTTTGTTCTCATCCAGTTTCCCGTAGGACGGCAGGTTGACTTTTCGATGCAGATGCTCGATCTTGCCGTCTCGAACCGCGAGCGTTGCGTTGTAGAACTGGGCGCCTGGGCCCTCTTCGATAAAGCCGAACTGGGTGGTCATGCCCTGTGACGCTTCGGCGATCTGACGCACGACCTTGTCGTGGCGTGAGCGGGCCAGACGATAACTGTCGTCGGAGAGCGTGTATCCGGTCAGGGAGAGCTCGGGGAATACCAAGAGATCCACTGCCTGTGCTCGGGCTCGAGCGATCATTTCCAGGTGGGTTTCGAGATTCGTCTCGATCTCCTCAGGCGGCGTGGCGATCTGAGCGGCCCCAACGGTGATCTTTTCCGGCATCGCAGAATTGTGTCGGTAGTCGAGCGCCTACGCGAGGTGGGAGACTTCGACCCCCTAGGAATCGCGCAGTTGAACGAATGTCACGAAGGCGATCACAACCGAAATGGCCCCTGCCCCAAGCAACACCCAGGTGAGTGTGTCGAAGCCCAGAGCGAACCCGCGGACTAGCCCCGCGCCCATGAACATGACGATGGCGAAGAGTTGTAGGAACAGCGAGAACCGGAGTCGACCTCGATCGTCCATAGGGCAACGGTAGCGGCTCTCTAGGAAGTGATGTCCTTGCGATCGAATCGAAGGACGGCGATGGTCACCAAGACTGCAAACGCAATGATGTTGTACGCCGCGCCAACAGCCATCTCATTCCAGACGATCTCAGGGTTCAGCGCATCGACCCAGGCGGCTCCGTAGTCGGTGGGCAAGAATCTGCGCAGATTCCCGAGCGCGTCGATGGCATCCAGGATGTTGAAGATGATGACGACGATGACGGCCGTGCCAACGGCACCGAGGGGAACGTCGGTCAAAACGCTCATCAAGAAAGCGAATCCCGCGGGGAACAGGAGCGTTATGGCGATGTAAGTGGTGACGATTGATAGACGTTGGAGAGACTCGCCCTGACTCAGAGCACCGCCGAAGGGGCTGGCCAGAGCCTCGGTACCGAAGGCGAGAGCCCCGATCGCCCACGATGCGACGACGAGGGTAAGCAAAACGATCAGGGTCAGGATCAAACCGACGATCGCCTTGGTCCGCAGAAGTTTTCGACGAGGTACGGGTGCGACGAGTAGGTAACGCAAGGTCGACCAGTTGGCTTCACTTGCCACTGTGTCGCCAAGAAACATGGCGGCGATGATGATGAGCAAGAAGCCGGACGAGAAGAGCAGCATTGTTAAAGTGAAGTTCCATGCACCGCTAGTGGCGAGACCGACAAGATCGAAGTCCCCGTCACCGAAACCACCACCGCCGTCGCCTCCACCGTTGTCCGAGGAAGGACCGAACTTCACGGCCGTCACCACGATCAGGGGCAGAGCTACCACCAGGAGAAACGCGACTAGTGTTCTGCGTCGCTTGATTTGACGCACGAGTTCTACTCGAAGTCCGAGGGTGTCCTTTTGCGAGTAGTCGAGTACCGGTGCGCTCATGTTGTGATCACCTCGTGTCCGTCACCGACGATCTCCATGAACACGTCCTCGAGTCGAGCCCCGGATCTCCCAGCGAGGAGCTCGGCGACGGTGCCCTGAGCGATCAGGTTGCCGTGGGTCATGACGACTACGTGCGAACACGTCTGTTCAACTTCGCTGAGCAAGTGCGAGGACACGACGACCGTTCGACCGGTAGCCGCATAGTCCTGCATCACCTGACGCATCTCGCGGATCTGTGGCGGGTCAAGGCCGTTGGTTGGCTCGTCGAGCACGAGGACGTCCGGCATCCCGAGCATCGCTTGCGCGATGCCGAGCCGTTGACGCATCCCTTGGCTGTATGTGCGGACCTTGCGGTCGATGGCACTTCCTAGGCCTGCAATATCTAAGACGTAGTCGAGTTGAGCGTCGTTCTCGTCTCGGCCACTGGCCTTCCAATAGAGATCCAAGTTCTCGCGCCCGGATAGGTGCGGCAGGAAGCCCGGTCCTTCGATGAAGGAGCCTATGTGCGCGAGAGTCGCCGCTCCGGGGAAGACGGGCTGGCCGAACACGTAGGCGTTGCCACCGCTGGGATAGATGAGTCCCATAACCATTCGCATGGTTGTGGTCTTGCCAGCTCCGTTGGGGCCTAGGAGTCCCAGCACAACTCCGCGTGGCACCTGGAAGGTGACGTCGCTTACGGCGTGCACGCCGCCTTTGAACTGTTTGGACAGGTTCTCCACGGCGATGGGAACTTCGAGTAGGTCGTCGCGGACGTGCGAGGTTGATCGACGGGGGCGAAGGATGCGAACCGCCAGCAACAGGAGTAGAACAACTGCGCCGGCGACGAGCGGCCACAGCCATAGTGGAGTGCCAGTGTTCTCCGTTGTCATCGGATTCATAGGAAGTTCGACTTCGGTGCCGGCGAGAGCGATGGAGTACACAGCCGGACCGGGCGGCATCCTGAACGCCTGATCGGTGGTGCCCACAACCACGCTGAGACGTTCGCCGGCAGCAACATCGGCGACGATCGCCGGGAGTTCTACGTCGATCCTTTTTGGTTCAGGACCCACTGAATCGAGGCGAATAGGTGCGACGAGCCCGTTGGGTAACACCGGCCTGTCGGTGCCCCCGATTATTCGCAGGCTGGCGAAGAGCGTGACGTCATCGGCAGGAGCGTCGCTGGAGATGTCGAGCGCGACGGTCGGTGAACCGACGATCCGGGTCGGTTCCGACAGCGGCTCTGAGTTGAAAGCGGCTGTCTGGTTCGGAAGCGGCAGTGCCAGCAGGCTCCCGGCCAGACCCGCGAGACCACCGGCGCCGGGGAGCGAGGAGACGGCCGCTGGTACGCCACCAGCGGGGGCGAGCACCTGTTGCGTGGGACCCGCCACCTCGATGCTCTGTGTGGATGAGCCGAAAATGCCGGGGTATGTCGTGCTCGACAGCACATTGACCGCGATGTCGCCCTGGTTACCGAACGCCGAACCCTCAACGAGTGACGCCTCGAAATCGTTCGAGATCTGTTCACCATCGGCGAGGTGGGCGTCGAACCAACGCGCGTTCAAGTCTCGCAGGCGGTCGGATTCGTTCACGCCGCCGTCGTGACCCCCGGCGTGCCAGACGACCTTCACGTTCGGGTTGTTCGCCGATATCTGCTCGGCGTTCGCATTCACTTCGGCGAGGGGGAATAGCGAATCGGACTGTCCGCCACCGAGCAGCGTCGGGATCGAGATGCGACCTGTGATGCTCGCAGGTGAGGATGCTGCCATGATCGCGCGCGCTTGCTCGGTGAGAATTCCGTCGGCTGCAGCATCGGAGTAAGCGGCGCACCAATCGGGAGCAAAGCGTCCGCAGTCGGTGACCTGACCGTCGTTGGTGATCAGACCGGCACTGAAGAAAAGACCGCTCCACAGTTGCTTGAAGACACCGACGTCCTCGGACCCGATGGCCGACTGTCCGAAGAGTGAGGTTTGGAGATCGTTCCAGGTTATGTCGGCAGAGATCGCGTCGACGCGTTCGTCGTATCCGGCGACCATCAAAGAAAGCGCGCCGCCGTAGGAGCCTCCGGCAAATCCCACGCGAGGGTTTCCTGAAGAGTCTTGAACAACCGAGTCCTGGGCCGCGAGGTAGTCGATGACGGATGAGGCGTCGGCCACTTCGAATTCCGGCGCGTTCATCGAGATGGAGCCGGTTGATTGACCAAACCCTCGTGCGGTGTAGGCAAGGACGACGAATCCGCGATCAGCCAAGTACTCCGCCTCGCCCACAACGGATTGCTTGCTGCCGCCGAAGCCGTG
>Ga0181589_10005606_pt1 | contig 10045 bp, 7 predicted proteins | sample 071ome_25_FD_132444 | JGI IMG/M metagenome (GOLD analysis project Ga0181589, IMG submission 132444) | Coastal salt marsh microbial communities from the Groves Creek Marsh, Skidaway Island, Georgia - 071410BT metaG (megahit assembly) | ecosystem: Environmental > Aquatic > Marine > Intertidal zone... | reverse complement strand
AGTCAGTAACGTTACCATAGAGGTGCCGCCGTAGCTAATTAAAGGCAACGGTACGCCCACTACTGGCAATAATCCTGACACCATGCCGATGTTAACAAATACATAAGAAAAAAAGGACAAACTAATTGCGCCCCCCAGTAATCGTGCATAACACGTTTGCGCACGTGCTGAAATTACTAAGCCCCGCACGATAATAAATAAGTAGACCATTATTAGTAGCGAAGTTCCAAAGAAACCAAATTCTTCACTCATTACAGAGAATATAAAATCTGTTGATCGTTCAGGAATAAAATCCAACTGAGACTGAGTGCCATTTAGCCAACCTCTGCCATAGATCCCTCCAGAACCAATCGCTATTTTCGACTGAATAATATGGTAACCCGCGCCTAGAGGGTCACGCTCAGGATCAAGTAAAGTGAGAATTCTTCCGCGTTGATAGTCACGCAGATAAAACCAAAAAACGGGTGCCGAAGCCAATAACAATCCAATAAATACTGCAATGACGCGATAACGAATGCCTGCAAGGAAAATAACAAATAAGCCGGCCAAGGCCACCAAAATAGAGGTACCCAAATCAGGCTGCTTAATAATAAGTGCTGTAGGAACAGCGAGTATGGCAAAACCAACAAATATATCTTTTAAGCTAGGTGGTAATGGACGCTTAGCATAGTACCAAGCCATCATCATTGGCAGCCAAATTTTCATGAGCTCAGAAGGCTGGAATCGCACAAAACCTAGATTTAACCAGCGTTGCGCTCCTTTACCAGTGTCGCCCGAAATCAGCACAATAACTAATAATGCAACACCTGCTATATATAATGCTAAAGACCAACTCTTAAGCTGATCCGAAGACACTTGAGCAAAAACAAGGAGACCCGTAAACCCTATGGCCAAACGAATTAACTGACGCTGAATTGCACCTAGGTCGCCACCGCTAGCACTGTAAAGTACTACCAAGCCACTCATACTTAAAATGACTAACGCCATAAACAACGCTGTATCTATTTTTAAAAAATGATATATCACCCTTAAAGGGTGTTCATACAAGCTAGATTTAGCGACTGACAAATTGCTTACCCTCTTGCTGATGACTATCTGCTTTAACTATTGTTTCTATGGGTTGTTCATTAAGCAAATATGCGTCTAAGATTTTACGCGCAACAGGCGCTGCAGACGAACTACCACTACCTCCATTTTCCACTACCACAGCGATTGCTATTTGCGGATCCTCGACTGGTGCATAGGCAATAAATAATGCGTGATCGCGTAAATGTTTTGGTGTGTTTTCTTCATCATATTCTTCATCTTGCGCTATTCCATAAACTTGTGCTGTCCCTGTTTTACCTGCAATTTTATATGTGACATCAGCGCCAATTCGCCGCGCCGTACCATTTGGCGCATGGACAACATCCACCATTGCTTGCTCGATCGCGCGCCAATAATTTTCTCGTTTAACTTTAACTGGGGTCATTTCAACAACGGGTGTAGTCTCAAATTTAAATGTATCTACATTTCGCATTGCACGTACAAACCGCGGTTTAAACATTTTCCCGTGATTTGCAATATACCCTGTCATCACTGCGAGTTGTAAAGGCGTTGTAAGCATATAGCCTTGCCCAATACTTGTAATAATAGTTTCTCCAGGGTACCAAGGCTCACCACGAGCAGCACGTTTCCATTCTCGCGAAGGCATCAATCCTTTTACTTCTCCTACCGTGTCTAACTGAGTACGTGCACCTAAATTAAACTGAGTAAGAAACTCATGCATACGATCAATACCTAACTCATCACCCAATTTATAAAAATACACATCGCATGATTGAGAAATTGCACTATACATATCGACAATACCATGCCCTTCTTTTTTCCAATCTCGATACTTGCGTTCTTTACCGGGTAATTGAAAGAAAGGCCCGGCATACATAGTTTTTTCGGGCCAAGTGAGGTTATATTCCAAACCAGCTAAAGCAACTATCGGTTTTACAGTCGAACCTGGTGGATATTGTCCAATTAATGCGCGATTATACAAAGGTCGGTGTTTATTATCACGTAAAGCAGCATAAGCCACTTGACCGATACCATTTACAAAAGCATTAGGATCATAGTTTGGACGACTTACAAAGGTAAGCACATCACCGTTATTGGGATCAATAGCAACAACAGCACCATTCTCATCTTCGAGCGCATCCTGGGCAACTTCTTGGAGCCTTGCGACGAGAGATAATTGAATGTCTACACCAGGGATTGAAGGTTGTGTTTTTAATACTCTTAGCGCTCGACCTTGAGCATTAATCTCTACATGTTTATGACCTACTGTTCCATGCAATTCTTTTTCATACCGCTTTTCAATGCCTAGCTTCCCTACATGACTAGTACCCTGATAATTCTGATTATCAAGCTGACTTAATTCTTTTTCATTAATGCGGCCCACGTAACCTAATGCATGTGCAAATGTGTTTTTTTGTGGATAATAACGTGTTGAATGTGCCGTTATCTCTACTCCAGGAAATCGATGTTGATTAACTGCGAGTTTTGCTACTTCTTGTTCTGTTAATTTTAATTTTAGTGGCGCTTGTTGAAACGCTTGTTGACGTTTTACGGTTTTATAAAAGCGTTCCAACTCATGATCTTGAATTGTTATAAATATTGATAGCGTCCTAATAAGTTGAGACATGTCTTCAACTTGCAAAGGTGTTATGACTAATTGATAGTTTGGTGTGTTATCCGCCAAGATCTCACCATTACGATCAAGAATTAACCCGCGCGTAGGTGCAATCGGCAATACACGCACACGATTATCGTCTGATAGTGTTTGATAATGAGAAAAGTTAGTAATCTGCAAGTCATATAAACGTACTAACAGCAATATGAACGTGCCCGCAACTAAAATAGCTGAAAGAATTGCACGCTCTCGGAATATCAAATATTCCAGTCTAAGATTTTTGAGTGTAATTCGACGTGCCATTTTTAATTCATCATTAAAGCCATTAATTAATCTAATTGAACATTGGCCGTACAATAAGTATTGGTTATATAATGCCCTTGTAAATTAATAAAAATTATAAGTTGTTACCTCTTAACCAGTGAAAGCTTTTTAAGACATAACAACTACTACCGGGAGTAATACTAACCATGTCTATCGATCAAATTCCAGTCGCCTTTGGGGTGTTCGGCTTGATTGCCGCATTTGTTGTCTACCAAGTCGTGTTGCGCCACTCTCCAGGCGAAGGAAAAGTGAGGGAAATTTCGGATGAAATCCATGTTGGTGCAATGACCTTCATGAGAAGAGAGTATTCCATACTATTTGTATTCGCTGCATTAGTCACTTTAGCAATTTATTTTTCTGATTTAGGCCTACCTACTGCCATTGCTTTTGTAGTGGGTGCAATCTGTTCAGCTGGAGCAGGCTACATTGGCATGTACACAGCTACTCATGCGAATGTCAGAACAACAGTCGCGGCAAATCAGCATGGTTTAGATAAAGCATTGGATGTAGCATTTTTTGGTGGATCAATCATGGGATTGACAGTCGCTGCGATGGGATTGCTCGGCCTAGGCGCCTTATACTTATTATATGGGTCTGATCCTGAGACTGCTCATATCATCCATGGTTTTGGCATGGGAGCCTCAACTGTTGCGTTATTTTCACGTGTAGGTGGTGGAATATTTACTAAAAGTGCTGACGTCGGAGCCGATTTGGTTGGGAAAGTGGAAGCAGGTATACCTGAAGATGATCCCCGTAACCCTGGTGTGATTGCTGATAATGTAGGAGATAACGTTGGTGACGTTGCAGGAATGGGATCGGATATTTTTGAATCTTACTGCGGATCTATTATTGCAACAATTGCTATTGCTTCCACCTTAGGCGCAACCATACTTGCCTCACTTGGACCACAAGACGCTCTTATGTTTTTACCATTAGGTTTAGCATCCATGGGGTTATTATGTTCTTTAGCTGGCATTATCATTGTAAAAGTACAATCCAATATGGCACCAGCAAATGCATTACGTCTGGGTACGTTTTCAGCCGCCATTTTATTCATCATCGCATCTTATTTTGTTATCGATTACTTAGGAATTTCTGTTGGTGTTTGGGCGGCAGTGTTAAGTGGTGCTGTAGGAGGCATTATTATTGGCTTGGTTACAGAGTATTACACGGGTGGTAGCCCAGTAAGAAAAATTGCCGCTGGCGGTGAAACTGGTTCCGCCACAGTCATGATTATTGGCCTAGCAACAGGCATGCAATCTGTGTTAATTCCTGTGCTAAGTATTGCGGCAATTATCTTTTTTGCGAATGAATGGGCTAGCTTGTATGGCGTTGGGATTGCTGCAGTCGGAATGTTAGCAACAGTAGGTATCACTATGGCCATTGATGCTTATGGCCCGGTGGCAGATAACGCCGGCGGCATTGCAGAAATGGCTGAGCTTGGTGAGGAAACTCGAGAAATTACCGACAGCTTAGATGAAGTAGGCAATACTACTGCAGCTATCGGTAAAGGATTTGCTATCGGCGCAGCTGCTTTAGCTGCACTAGCTATCATTACTGCTTTTATTAGTGAAATTAGTAGTCATGGCAGCGGCGCTGTAGATCTAGACTTGAGTAATCCGATGGTATTAATCGGTTTATTCATTGGTGGTGTATTTCCATTCTTAGTTGCTTCACTCACTATGACTGCTGTGGGTGATGCTGCATTCGATATGATCAAAGAAATTCGCCGTCAATTTAAAGAAATACCAGGCTTACTTGAAGGTACCGCAAAACCCGATACGGTTCGTTGTGTAGATATTGCGACGACAGCAGCATTAAAAAAGATGGTGCTACCTGGATTCCTCGCGGTCGTAGCTCCAGTTGTCGTGGGCTTTGGTCTCGGCCCTCAATCTTTGGGCGGCATGCTTGGTGGCGCACTACTTGGTTGTGTATTACTAGCATTAATGATGGCAAATGCTGGCGGCGCATGGGATAACGCCAAGAAGTATGTCGAAAAAGGTAACCTCGGCGGCAAAGGCTCAGATGTTCATAAAGCAGTGGTAGTTGGTGACACAGTGGGCGATCCGTTTAAGGACACCTCAGGACCATCGATGAATATCTTAATCAATGTGATGGCAATTGTTAGTTTGGTTATCGCACCTTTGCTATAAGATTCAAAAAATATGTAGCGTCTTAATTTACTAGGCGCTACATATTACTATTTCAATAGGTCGTCATTTTCTAAATATTGTTTTTTCTTACGTGCAATTATATCTGATTGCATATCATTAAGACGCCGACATTTTTTTACATGTGGGCGCAACAATACAATAAACTTTTCCACATCCTCACTCAGTTTAAGCTGATCCCGATACTCATTTAAGTAAGTATTATAAATTTCACCTACCATTGCTTGCTCGAAGTTACCTGCTTTAGCTAACTCTAACGCTACGACTCTTGCATCCAACGACGCATGGTGCTGTTCATGATTATAAAATTCTTCTTCTGACTCGCTTAATATATTTGCCATCACATTTAACACTGCTTCGCATTTAGCGTACTTATTCACTTGCGCATAATAATCGAACCCTTCGGCTTGCACTGCATGTGACATAACGAATGATAAAACATAAACATAATATACAAATATATACTTAGACATCGTTTTACATCGACCACCGAATACATTCATAGCTTATCCATCAAAAATATAAATAACTTAATCAATATATGGAAATATCCCTTTCATCGGGAATTAACGGTCAAACTATAGCAATACGTTAACTAAAGCACATCTTCGCTTCACCTAAAGAGAATAATTTAGCTCTAAGAAAGCTATTAAATCTTCTAATTTCAGTTTGATAGTAGCCGATAGCTTGTTTAGAAGTATTAAAAAAATAATAACAAAGGAGTAAGCCATATGTGTCGTATCATTATTATTTGCAGTATTCTTTTTATGGCGACAGCGAGTGCCAACGACTGCACAATGAATATAGAATGTGGAAAATGTGATCGCAAGTCAGAATTTGCTTGGAATCCTGATACTTCTTTTATTACTGATCAATTAGCATATTTCTATCAATTACCGGAACTCATAGAAGCACATTACCAACAGGGTAATATTAACGCTGTGGATAAATATGCAAATGATTATCTTGATCTTGCATTAGCATATCGCTGCAACTGGAATCATGGTAATGCCATACACGAAGCAAATCGCTACTTGGGTTTAATTAGCCTGAGAAAAAACGACATCGACAAAGCCACTATCTACTTACTTCGTGCCAGCAAAACTCCTGGCTCAATGCAAATTGGAGCATTTGGACCGGAATTAGACTTAGCCAACTTACTATTGGAAAAAGGCAAACACGCTGAAGTGATTGAGTATCTTAGCAAGATGGATTTAATTTGGGATAATGATCAACAGATTAATAAGTGGATTAGCAAAATTGAAGAAGACAAAAAAATCACCTTGCAACGCCCTAGTGAAGCACAACTACAACAGCGTTTTGCGTCTAAAAATATTTTTTAAACCTATATATTTTTACAGATAGTATTACAACAGATAGCAGTACAACCATGCTGCTAGAACAAGATATAAAGCACATAGTGCGAGCTGTGCACAATCATCGTTGATTATATTCAGCATCAATTTAATCTCTGTCCAAATAATTACTGAGACAGAGCAATATGTTTAAATTTACAAAAATTGTATTAGCATTAATTTTATTTTTTTCTTCAACACATAGTTATAGCGCCACCATAAATACCGGCGACTTGCTCATTACCGAATTAATGAGTAATCCTATGTTGGTATCCGATACAAATGGCGAATGGTTTGAAATATTCAACGCATCAGCAAGTGCCATAGAACTTAATGGCATAACAATTAGTGACGACGGTGGCAATTTACATGAGATAAATAATACAGATAGTTTATTGATTCAAGCTGGTGACTATTTCGTACTCGGTAGAAATGGAGATACTTTATCAAACGGTGGATATAACGCTGATTATGTTTACAACAATTTCACATTAGGCAATGCGAGCGATCAAATCATATTATCAAAAAACAGCATAGAAATTGCACGCTTAAATTATTCTGGCTCAACATTTGGTACTGCAGGCACTAGCGCTGAATTAATTTTTCAAAGCATCAGTCCATCACTGTTAGATTACCAATTGACACCACAGAATTTTATTTATGGTTTAGGAGACACAGGTACACCAGGTGCTGCAGGTTCACTTAGCCTGACTCACGCAAGCCCCGTCCCAATACCTAGTGCATTATGGTTATTTATCTCAGGAGTAGCTTTGTTATATAGGAAAACAAGCAACTCAACTAACAGGCAACAGATTCGACCCATCTAGAAAAAATTTTGCTTGCAGATGTTTTCCATGGATTGCTGATACACTTTCTTAACTCTTCCTCAGGAAAGTCATCTAACATTATTTGCTTATTAGTCGCATGCTCTACTTTTGATTGATAATCAGCAATATGCTGCATTGCTTGCTGATTAAAGTAATTCTCAGGAGCAGGCGGATAAACATTTAATTCGCCTGTTATGTAACGAATAATTTCCCGCTTATATTCTTTAAGCAAGCTTATATCATCGTATTCTGGATGACCCTGGAAATAAACTATACTCAAATCAGATTCGGCCGCTAGTTGCACTCCTACTTGTTCGCTTTCTATCAGTATATCAACACCATGCATAACAAATAATTCAGCAGAAATATCATTAAAACGAGAATGACACATTTGCAGCTGAGGCTGCACATCTTGCACTAATCTATGTTCACAATTCGTTACTTTATGACTAAAAACACCCCAGCACTTATTCCCTAGATGCTGACGATCAACACCGTAAAAAACTTTGGCCGCCGCATGAGTTGCTAAACATGAGCATAATGTTGAACGAACATTGTCTTTCGCCCAATTTAGTACATCTACTAATTGTGGCCAAAATAGCTCATTTTGAAGCAAAGGTTGCGATACATTTGCGCCAGTAATTACCAGCGCATCTACACTAAGTGTTTTTAATTCACTGTAGTCAACATAATATTGATCAATATATTCTTTTGCTTCTAGCGAACGCGTGACACCTGCAATATTAAATGGGTAGAAATAGCAATTTACATCATTATTTGCTCCTACTAAACGTAAAAATTGTCTTTCGGTAGCAGATATTGCCGCATCAGGCATCATGTTCAAAAAACCAATATTGATACTTGGCAACACAGTATTTATCTCGCCAGGCACACAAACAGCAACGCCCTCCTGTTGAACGCGATCAATACTTGGTAAATTATTATGTTGTACTAAAGGCAAAATATATTTTTATACTATTAACCTTGATCTATAGCTTGAGCGATTAGATCAATAAAATCATTTTCATCGCGAACGTTTTGAATATCATGCAAACTCACAGTATAGCCATATTCGTTTGCTATTGATTCATATAATGGCTTACGGTGCTCCAGTAATTTAGGAAATACCCAACTACCAAATTCATCTGGCACAATTTGATTGACTGAGGCAATGTTTTTCTCTTCTAAAAACATTTCCAGATGCTTATCAAGAAACGCCTCCTGAAAATATAATGGCTTTGGATGAGACACTGCACGTTCACATAAAGTTTGCTCATGCTCGTCATCAGCACGGATATATAAAATCAAGGTGTGTTCAGATAATACTTCAAACACCTGTGGATCATTTAACTCACACAAACTACCACCCGCATCATTGAGAAAGTTTGGATAACCGTAAATATCTTTTGCTTTGCCAATAAATTCTGGCACATCCAACATGGCATATATCTCAGCTTGTCGATGCAGAAACTGTCGTCGCTTAAATTCTTTTAAATCCAAGCCACCTAACTGATCGTTTCCCACTTTGCCTAAGAATGTAGATACTGGATCTAAGTTATTTACAGTGATATTGCTACAAATATAAATTGAGTCTGTGCGTAGGAGATCAGCCAAAAAATCAACATTCATCGCTTTGGCTTTGATGTTATCTAATATAGGCTCTTCTAAGTACTTTGTGCCTATTCGATAGTCGCCCGAGTAATGAAACCATTGTTTCCTATCTAATTTGTTAGCCAATGTGGTTTTGCCTACACCTGACATCCCCAATAGAGTGATAGCCTTATTCGGCAAAGACTTTAATTGTTTAGATGAGAGTTTCATTACAGCGCTCAGTAGTATTTGCCAGGCAATAGTATCAGTTTAATTTGGAATTAAAAGAACTAGTTATTAACTTCTTCGGTTGGCTTATTAATAATACGTTCATAAGTGATACGTCGCAGGTCATCAAGCACCATGTAAAAACATGGCACCACGACCAAAATCAGCATGGTGGCAAATACCAACCCAAACCCGAGACTCACCGCCATTGGCGATAAGAAAGCGGTTTGCCCACTAGCAAAAAATATTAACGGCGATATGCCTAAGAAAGTGGTAATCGTTGTCAGCAAAATCGGTCGAATTCTTACTCTACCCGCATCCACCACGGCCTCAAAACACGTTAACCCTTGAGCCCGACGTTTTTTTGCAAAATCGACTAGTATTAGAGAATCGTTTACTACAATTCCAGTCAATGCAAGAAATCCGATCATCGACAGGAACTGTAAATTATAATCAAAAATTATATGCCCTATTATGACACCTACAATTGCAAAAGGAATTGCCAACATTATTACAAATGGATCAAGCAAAGATTTAAATAACGCTGCCAAAATAAAAAATATTATTGCTAACGATATAATCAAAACATTAAACATATCGTTAAACGAGTCGTTTGCTTCTTTTTTCTCTCCTAGAAATAGCAGATTATAGTCCGATTCTTCTTGCATAAGTGTCGTAAACTCAAGTGCAATTAAATCATTCACCTCTAGTGGTGTAGTAACTTGCAAATCGACTTCAGCAGTGACAACTGCAAGCCTCTGCGCATCTCTGCGCAATATAGTTCCAAGACCACGTCCTAAATTTATATTTGCAACTTCACCTAAATAAACTGTCCGACCATCAGTCAGTGTAATAGGCAAATTGTCTAAACTACTACTGCTTTTCCTT
>Ga0181589_10005603_pt1 | contig 10047 bp, 10 predicted proteins | sample 071ome_25_FD_132444 | JGI IMG/M metagenome (GOLD analysis project Ga0181589, IMG submission 132444) | Coastal salt marsh microbial communities from the Groves Creek Marsh, Skidaway Island, Georgia - 071410BT metaG (megahit assembly) | ecosystem: Environmental > Aquatic > Marine > Intertidal... | reverse complement strand
TGCTAGCGCGATTGCACGCGTGCATGTCGCGGACGCGATCGAATCACTGGTACGCGACACCCGCCCCACCCTCTAACAGGTAATTGACGCGTGACCGCACTCAACCGTCATCATCGGTTGGGGGGCGCGGTTTGCGAACGAATTGACGACCGGTTTGCAGGGCCGCTTTGCCTAATTTGCCGTGAACCTTATCAATCGCGGTTTCTAGCTTGTCGCGGCGGTCATCTGCAGCCACAGTTAGCCCCGGTATCTGCGGATCATGTTCTTCAGAAAAATTACTAATACAAATTCCTAAAAGCCTGAATGAATTATGTTTTTCTGAAGCCAGACGCATCAAATCATGCCCTGTCTCATAAAGCTGATAGGCCTTGTTCACCGGTGCCGGCAAGGTACGGCTTCGGGTGATAATCCGGTGGCTGGCAGTTTTCACTTTGACGGTTACGGTGAGGCCAGCCAAGGCAGCGGCTTTCAAGCGCCCCGAAACCGTCTGGCACAATGTCTCTAATTCAGCCTCAAGATCACTGAACCGGCTGATATCAGTCTCGAATGTGGTTTCTGATGACAGGCTTTTGGCAGCGCGGTCCGGCGTTACCGGACGCGGGTCAATGCCTTTGGCGCGGTTGATAATATCAGGCCCCTGCGCCCCGACAATCGATGTTACCAGCCGGCGGTCTGCATCAACCAGATCACCACAGGTTGAAATGCCAACGGCGTGTAATTTAGCGACTGTGGTTTTACCAAGCCCGTATAATACAGACACCGGTTGCGGGGCCAGCCAGCCGCGCGCCTCATCCGCGCCAATCACAAAAAAACCGTCCGGCTTGTCTTGGTCGGACGCCATTTTTGCGAGCGATTTATTGACCGACAACCCCACCGAAACGGTTATTCCGATCTCTCGGCGGATATCGCCTTGGAGGCGATGTAACATTTCAGCTGGACTGGCGCGGTGCAATTTTTCAGTGCCTGCCATATCAAGAAACGCCTCATCGATCGACAAGGGTTGGACCAAGGGGGTCAAGGCGTGCATTTTTTGCCGAATCTGCCGGCTTACCGCCAGATAATGCGCCATTCGTGGCCGGATCACCACCGCATCAGAACATTGTTTTAGCGCCTGCCATGCCGGCATCGCCGACCGCACCCCAAAACGGCGCGCAATGTAGCACGCTGCCGCCACCACGCCGCGGCGGCCACCGCCGACAATCACCGGCCGCTCGGCAAGTGCCGGATTATCGCGTTTTTCCACCGCGGCGTAAAAAGCGTCACAATCGATATGGGCGATTGTCAGGCGAAACAGGTCGCGATGCGCACGCACATCGCCTGACCCGCAATCAGGACAGGTTTCGGGCGCCACCGGTGCCCCGATATGGCCGGTCAACCCACAGGCCCGGCACAGAATCGCAAATGAACGGCTTGGCGGGGGCATCACACCCCTCGCCATAGCGGCTGACAATCAGGAAAAACTGACCGCCCGCGCATATTGATTTGGCACCGATGACGTGGACCGCAATGCCTTGGCGGCGCGCCATGTCCAATGTGGGTCGCGCAAAAATTCCCGTGCCAACGCCACCATGTCAGCCTGGCCCGTACGGATAATGGTCTCGGCTTGCAATGGTTCGGTAATCATGCCAACCGCAATCACCGGCATATCGACCGCATCGCGGATCTGTTTGGCAAGATCGGTCTGATAGCCATAGCCAATCTCCAATTTCTGTGCCAGCGAATTGCCACCGCTTGACACATGCATTGCCGCACAGCCAGCCGCCTCCAGCGCCTTGGCAAAGGCAATCGTGCCATCAACATGCCACCCGCCATCAACCCAATCACTGGCCGAAACCCTGACCAATACCGGCATATCGGCGGGAACGACCGCCTTGACCGCATCAAATAATTCAAGCGGAAAGCGCATGCGGTTTTCAAGCGACCCCCCATATTTGTCAGACCGCTGGTTGCTGATTGGTGACAAAAATTGATGTAGCAAATAGCCATGCGCCGCATGCAGCTCAATCGCATCAATACCCATTCGGACCGCCCGCTTGGCCGCCGCAACAAACGCATCCTTCACTCTGGCCAGACCCGCATCATCAAGGGCTTCAGGCACATGCCAGCCATCGGCAAATGCAAGCGCCGACGGCCCGTAGGTTTGCCATGCCCCCTCTTTCAGGGCGTTACCGCCTTCCCAGGGCCGCTCGGCGGATGCTTTGCGACCAGCATGCGCCAGCTGCACAGCGATTTTGCTATCACCAACCGATTTACAGAAATCAACCACACGCTTCATCGCCGCTTCATTGGCATCGGAATAAAGACCAACACAGCCGGGGGTAATACGGCCGGCAGCCTCTACCCCGGTGGCCTCAATGATCACCAGCCCCGGGCCACTCATCGCAAACTGGCCCAAATTGACAAGATGCCAGTCATTCATGGTCCCCTCTTCAGCCGAATATTGGCACATTGGGGCAACGGCAATCCGGTTGGGCAAATCAAGTCCGGCAAGGGTGATGGGGGAAAACAGCATACTCGACATAAATAAAAACTCCTGTAACTGGCTGAACGGTACTGGCTTTCATATAACCGGCTGAACGGTAACGCGGCGGACGGCGTTGCCAGATAGCTTGTGATAAGGCTTTTTTATCTCTATCACGAGCCGTCTTGTAAAAAAAATACTTATCTTTTCTTTAATCGGCCCAGGCCGCTGCACCGGATCCCAGTTGCGGTGTTGGCAAATCCCAGCGTGGCATCGTCTCCGATAGCCGGAGCACCGGGCCCAAATGCCGGATATGGCCAAGATGCGTATCGGATTCGACCCGTAGCGCATCAACTTCAGCCGCTGCCAAATGTGGGTCATCAGGCAGATGATCGGTCTTGCCTTGCCGATAGATCATCATCGCGGTTTGACACAGTGACACCCGCACATGGTAGCTGCCACCCTCGCGAGCGCGCCGCCCCAAGGCGACAAGCGCCCCAAACGCGCCTAGATAGCCGGTGATGTAATCATTGGCGGCGGCTGGCAATAGCCGTGGTTGATATGTGGGGCCAGATTGCACCCCTTCGGCGGCAATACCGGTCATGATCTGGGCAATTTGTTCCCATCCAGCACGGTGGCTGAACGGCCCGTCAGCACCGTAACAGCTGATCGAAACATAGATCAGCCCGGGGCGATGCGCGGCCAGCGCCTCTGGCCCAAACCCAAGCCGTTCAATCGCCGCCGGTCGATAGCCTTGCGAAAACACATCCGCCGTGGCGACAAGATCAAGCAATTGTTGCTTTTCATCAGCCTGTGTCAGGTCAAGAAAACAACTGCGCTTGCCATGGCTGGTGTCACCAACATAGGGCCACACCTGCGGCACATGTGCGGCTGCGACCATCAGCACATCTGCCCCATGCTCGGCCAAAGTGCGTCCGGTGACAGGTCCGGCTAAAATCCGTGTCAGGTCAAGCGCCCGAATACCGGATAGCGGGCGCGGCCCGACCGGCATTGGTTCGGGATCACTGTCGGCGATCTTCATGATCTCAATCACCGGCTTGGCGGCTAGCACCTGTCCATGTGCTTCACGCATCCATTCATCGTGGCTGCGGATCATGCCGCCACATAGCCGCGCCTCATCAATTGCCGCCTCAAGATCCATCGCGTCCCATTTCGCCACCGCCTTGGCTATTGATGCGGGGTCAGGGTCGGCCTGCAATAGGTCAAGCATCCGCCGGCGCAAATGATCAAGCCCAAAATGCGGCAACGCCCAGCGCCCGTCCTTGGCTTGATAACAGCCTGTCAAACCACGGTTGGCCTCGTGCTGCGGGTCAAAAACATAATCATAGCCGCCCTGCGGGTTGCGTGCTTCGAGATATTTGTTGCTTCGCAATGCCGCCGCCGCGGCCCGCACATCGATTGCGACCTGCTGGCGTCGGCCGGTTTTCATATCCCATAAATCATTGATCGCCACACCAATACCAGCCAGCACCGATGCAGCCGTTTCCGCAATCCGAAATCGGGTCTCCAAGACCGGATCCGCGCCGCTAACCTGCACTTCATCTGTGGCTGGGTGCGGCAAACCACGAATAGACATTATTTCATTAAAAGCAGACATTTACCGGCCCTTTTTATCTTGTTATTAACAACGTCAATTTCACCTATGCCATCAGGGGCGCCGCGATCAAGCCGGGTTACGATACCCGCCGCACCGCCTGTTCCCGATAGAATGAATAAAGCCCGGTCACCACAATCAACAGGCTACCGCACCATGTCCAGATATCCGGCCATTCAGCAAAAATCACCACCCCAAGCAGGATTGCCCAGACAAGGCCAAGATAGCGGAACGGCGCCACAAAACTGAGATCACCATGCCGCATCGTTGTCACCTGCAACAAATAGCCGCCGGCCACCGCGACCGCGCATAGCAGTAAAATCAGCCACTGACCACTATCAACCGCCGTCCAGGCCGTTATGGCGGTCATCACACCGCTGAACAAACACACCGCTACCGCCGTGAAGAGCGCTGCAAACAATGCCGGAATGCGGGTTGGCAAATAACGCGTGACCGCATCATTGACGGTGGCAAAGCCAACCGCGGCCACCGCCAAAAGCGAATATAAATTGAAATCGGCATGCCCCGGACGAATGATCAATATCACCCCGATCAAGCCCATGATCACCGCAGACCACCGCCGCCAGCCAATCACCTCGCCAAGAACCAAGGCTGCGACCATAATCAGGGCCAACGGCACTGCCTGCATAACGGCGGCAACATTGGCCATCGGCATATGCGATAACGCCAGCAAGAAACAAGCTGCCATGCCGATCTGGGCGGCACCACGGACCAGCAATATGCCAATATCAGCCTTGCTCAGGCGGACCAACAGACTGTTTTGATAGCAGGCAACAGCACCGATCAACGGCACCGCCAGCATGCCGCGCAAGAACATCGCCTGAAACACCGACATATCGGCAAACAGAAATTTCATTAACGCGTCGTTGGTGACAAAGGCAATGCGGCCTGCCGACATCAACAACGCACCTTTTGCATTGGCCGACATCATCGCCCACTCACCCAAAAAACGCCCCCCTATTAGGCGGGCAATTCTTGGTTAAGGCAACAGCTTTTCGATATAGGCCGGCAACCCGAACGCTGCCTTGTGAACCGCTGGAGTGTAATAGCGTGTTTCGATCCCGGATGCGGCAAAACGTTCGCCAAGCTGTTCAGGCGTAACCGCCCGACCCGCCGGCGATTGACTACCCCAGCCAAATGCCATAGGGCCGCCTGCATAGGTCGGAATGCTGGCAATGTAGCAGCCCCAATCGGCAAACAGCTGCTTGAAGGCCCGCATCGTTCCGGTCAGTTCATCCGGTTGCATGAAGGGCACACCATTTTGCGTCACCAGAATGCCACCTTCGGCAAGCCGGGCGCGCGCATGATCATAAAAACTGTCGGTAAACAACACCTCACCAGGCCCAATCGGGTCGGTCGAATCGATGATGATCACATCAAAATGCTGGTCGGACTGGGCCATGAAATCGGCGCCATCCGCAATCACCAGATCAAGCCGCGGGTCGTCAAACGCCCCACCTGAAAGGCGCGGCAGGTAGGTTTTGGAAAATTCCACCACACCAGCATCAATTTCAACCATGGTAACATGGTCAATCCGGGCATGACGCAACACTTCGCGGGCCATTCCTCCATCACCACCGCCGACAATCAACACCCGGCGCGCCGCCCCATGCGCCAGAATCGGCACATGGGTCAACATTTCATGATAGATGAATTCATCGCCTTCGGTGGTTTGCACCACGCCGTCAAGCGTCAGCACACGGCCAAACCGGCTATTTTGAAACACCTGAATATGCTGAACGTCACTCTGGTTGTCATACAGCACTTCGTCAATCTTCAGCGACTGACGGTAATCGCTATGCAGCGTTTCATCGAAAAACCGGCTCATAGGCACGCAGCGACGATGTCTTCACCGCGCAACAATTCCTTGACCCGAACATCTTTCGTATCAAACGCCTTGGCCAGTACATCGACCGCTTTCCACGGCTTGGCGTCGCCACACATAAAGACGTCAAACGCCGCATAGCCAATCTCAGGCCATGTATGCACCGATATATGGCTTTCGGCCAATACCGCCACACCCGAAACGCCTTGCGGTGAAAATTTGTGGGTGTGGATGTGCAGCAAGGTTGCCCCACATTCATCAACACATGACCGAAAGGCGGATTGGATCCGTGCCTCGTCATCAAGGCCAGTGCCATTGACCACTTCGATAATCAGATGGGTGCCGGCAAAAACCTTACCGTCACGATGCACAAAATGATCCTCGCGCGACAAATCGCTGACAAGTTCCAATTTTTGCTTGTTTTTGACAGAATCATTTGCCGCCACATTGCAGTGACCGGCGTCGAAATCTTCCGCTTGGGTGCCCGTTGCCAGACCTATCCCCAGTTGGAAAAGGTTGGCGTTGTCCATGACGCACCCCTTTCAGAACCAGTAGATGAACCAGCAATGCCTTAGCGCCCCCCACATCAGCTGTGAGCTAGGATCGGTCATCGCAACGCCGGTCATTTACGGCTTTTGACCATTCATGACAAGTAAAAAAATTAGGAATCTCTAAAATTTATTTCAGCCGATTGTCACTTGACCTTGTTGCCACGGTCAGGCTACGCCTAGCGCCACCGCCCGCCAGCACCGGCTGATCGTCAGCAAACTCCCATCAGCCTTGAAACAGGCGGCGGCAACACCCATTTCAATGGCGACGGATTAGAGACGCGAGGCCAGCATGAAAGATCTAAAAGCGTTAGGCAAACCATCAAAATTGCCGGACAGCCCCGATGAGGCAGAGCTGGAACGGGTGCCAAACCCGCATCCGGACGCATATTTTGTTGCCCGCTTCACGCAACCCGAATTTACCTCGCTTTGCCCGGTAACAGCACAGCCTGATTTTGCCCACCTTGTGATTGACTATATCCCCGACCAATGGATGGTCGAATCCAAATCATTCAAGCTGTATCTGAACAGTTTTCGTAACCATCAAGCGTTTCACGAGGCCTGCACGGTCGATATTGGCAAAGAGCTGGTCGAACTGCTGGCCCCGCGCTGGTTGCGCATTGGTGGCTATTGGTATCCGCGCGGTGGCATGCCGATTGATGTATTTTGGCAATATGGCACGGTGCCGGACAATGTCTGGGTTCCAGATCAGGGGGTCGCCGGCTATCGCGGCCGTGGCTAGACTTATTGGTCAGCGTTCTTGGTTAACGTTCTTGGCGCCGCACCACATAGCTGCACAACCGGTCAACGCCGAGGTGCAATAGCAGCGTCATAACCGCCAGCACCAGCAAGGCCGCAAACATCAGATCAATCTTGGCCCGCCCGTTTGCCAGCAGCATCAAATAGCCAAGCCCCTGTGAGGCGCCGACCCATTCGCCGATAATCGCGCCAATTGGCGCATAGACGGCGGCCAACCGAAGTCCTGAGGCCAACCCCGGAATCGCCGCCGGAATACGAATATGCCGCATAATCTGCCACCGCCGCCCCTGCATTACACGCCCAAGGTCAAGCATGCCGCGCGGTGTTTGCATCAACCCGTCAAAAAACGCCGATGTGACCGGAAAATAGATGATCAACAACGCCATGATCACCTTTGGCCCCAACCCGTAGCCAAGCCACAAGGTCAAAACCGGGGCCAGCGCAAAGACCGGCAACGCCTGACTAAGCACCATCATCGGCCGCACAACAAGTCGTGCCAGCGGTGACAGCGCCAAACCGATCGCGGTAGCCGCGCCCAATACCGCCCCAAGGCCAAGGCCGATCAACACCTCGGTCAATGTGACCATCGCATGCCCGGCTATCAGCTCGGCATTTGCCCACAACGCCTGACCAACACGCATCGGGGATGGCAGAATGAAGGCTGGCAAGTCAGCGAGCACAACAAGTGCCTGCCAAAGCCCAATAAATATCCCGACAACCGCGCCGACAGCTAGCAAACGGGTCATGGCAATTCCCGCAGCAAGCGTAGAAGCTGCCCCTGACAGGCCAAAACATCCGGCGCATCATAGGGGCGAATCACCGGTGTTGGCGGCGGTTCTATCGCCGTTAACCCCGACCGCCCCATCACATAGACGGTTTCACCAAGCCGCGCCGCCTCGCCCGGATCGTGGGTGATCAGACATACCGTCCTGCCGGCAAAAAGACGCGCGGCCAGCTCCTGCATCTCGGCTCTGATACGGGCATCAAGAGCAGAGAATGGCTCGTCCAACAACACCACCGGCCGGTCTTCCATCAAGGTCCGGGCCAGCGCGACCCGTTGGCGTTGCCCGCCAGACAAGGCACCGGGTTTTTTATGCCCGTGATCGGCAAGACCAACCTGTACGATCAGCAAGTCGGCTCTGGCCATGTCGGCAGGCTCTCGGCGCACCCGACTGCCGAGCAGCACATTGTCACGCACGGTTAACCACGGCATCAGATTATCCTGCTGTGCCATCAACGCGACCCGGCCATCGAGACCGATGTTATCATTGGTGCTGACCGTCCGGTTACCGCCAATATCCTCGTCGAGGCCGGCCAGAATCCGTAACAGGGTGGATTTACCAACACCGGACGGCCCCAAAAGACAGGTCCATTGCCCAGCCGGTATAGCAAGACAAAGATCCTCAAACACCGTTACGCCGCCAATGATTGCACTGCCGCGAAAATCAATGGCCGGCGCGCGCATTTCGGCGCCAGATAGGCCCATGGCAGCTGTCACCGACCAAGCCCCATATCCCAGAACCCAATTTCCAGCCGGGTAGCGGTGGCAAACAGATGACACAGCTCAGCCCAGCGGGGGCTGGATTCGGGTTGATCTCCAATCCGGCGGGCCACTGCCCCGTCGATCAACGCCCCGACATCACGGCAAACCCCCTGATAATCGGCCCCGCCATAGGTGTTGATCCAGTCAGCATAAGGTCCCTCAACCCGGCCCGTGGCCAAACGCGCACCGATTTCCCCATAACCAAGAACACATGGAGCCAGCGCCGCCATCAAATCCAGAAAATCGCCACTGTGACCGGCATCAAGAACATAGCGCGTATAGGCGATGTTCGCCGCCCCCTCTTCCGCGGCGAATAAGGTGGCCTCGTCCAATCCGGCCGCCGCACAAATACGGATATGAAGGCTAATCTCATCATTCACCAGCGCGTTGACCGTGGCGGCCGCGGCCCGCATTTCATCGACCGTCCCGGCTTTGGTAACGGCCAACGCCCACGCCCGTGAAAAATGAATCAAGAACAGATAATCCTGCACCAGATAATGCAAAAAGGCCGATTTTGGCAGGCTGCCATCGGCAAGACCGGCGACAAATTCATGCGCCACATACTGGTCCCACTGCGTGCCGGCAGCCGCCCGCCATTTGACGAAATTTATGCCATAATCGGTCATTTTTCACCCAGATCAACTGCCAGCTCTTCTACCGGACGGGTTGTTTTTAACATGCCTGCATCCTTCAAAAACCGCTCAAACCGGCTGTAACGCCCAACGTCAAGTGCCTGCGGCCGCAACGCAAAGCGCGGTAGGGTGTCGACCCAGGCGCGGGCGTTTAACTCATCATTCAGCTCGGCTGATGTTGATTTGAAAATATCCCAACTGGCCTGTGGATGGTTGACGATATATTGGGTGGCCAATTCGGTGGCCTGCAAAAAGCGCCGCACCACATCCTTGTTCATCAATTTCGGGTTCGCAACATAGATCAGCTCATCATAAGCCGGCAGCCCTTCTTCTTCTAGATAGAAACAGCGCCCCGCCACCCCTTCAATATCCATCTGGTTCAACTCAAAATTACGAAAAGCACCGATCACCGCGTCAACCTGACCCGACATCAAGGATGGTGACAGCGACCAATTTACATTGACCAGTTCAATATCGCCCATGGCCAAACCATGTCGTGCCAGAATTGTCGACAGCAACGCCTCTTCGACACCCGCCACTGAAAACCCGACCTTTTTCCCCTTCAAATCGGCAATGGATTTAATGGACCCCTTTTCCAGCGTCAAAAGACTATTCAACGGGGTCGCAACCAAGGTTCCAACGC
>Ga0181589_10005596_pt1 | contig 10050 bp, 8 predicted proteins | sample 071ome_25_FD_132444 | JGI IMG/M metagenome (GOLD analysis project Ga0181589, IMG submission 132444) | Coastal salt marsh microbial communities from the Groves Creek Marsh, Skidaway Island, Georgia - 071410BT metaG (megahit assembly) | ecosystem: Environmental > Aquatic > Marine > Intertidal zone... | reverse complement strand
ATACAGCAGGTTCTGATGTTTGTGTTATTACAGCGGGTGTCCCTCGAAGACCCGGAATGAGCCGTGATGATTTATTGGGAATTAACGCCAATATCGTTCGTAGTGTAACTCAAGAATTGGTTCGTTATTCCCCAGACACCATTCTTATTATTGTTTCAAACCCATTAGATGTAATGGTTCAAGTGGCTAAAGATGCTTCTGGATTACCCTATGAAAAAGTAATGGGAATGGCGGGCATTTTGGATACTGCACGCTATCGTGCTTTCATTGCCGAAGAATTAGATGTTTCACCTAAAGACATTCAAGCATTACTCATGGGTGGCCATGGAGATACAATGGTGCCACTTCCAAGATTTACCACACTTTCAGGTATGCCCATTACCCATTTCATTACCGAGGAACGGCTAGACGAAATAGTAGACCGCGCTAAAAAAGGGGGGGGGGAAATCGTAGGACTTATGGGAACCTCTGCTTGGTATGCTCCTGGTGCGGCGGCGGCTCAAATGGTTGAAGCTATCCTGCTAAATCAAAATAGAATTTTCCCTGTCTGTGCTCATATCGATGGACAGTATGGAGTTGAAGATTTATACATAGGAGTACCCGTAAAACTAGGAAAGGGCGGAATTAAAGAAGTTATTGAGGTTGAATTAACCGAAAAAGAAACCGAACTTCTACATGCATCAGCCAAAGCCGTTCGCGGCACTTTGGATGAGTTTAAAGCACTTATGAACAAAAAATAACGAGGACTAAGGTTCTCACTACTTGCTTTAATCCCACTGCCTTAGGTAGTGGGATTTTTTTTGTTCCAATATCCAAATAGACCGGTTTGGATACTTACTACTCCAAGTACACTCATTAAAAATATACCCACGGTTAACCAAAAATTAAGGCCTTCCTCATCTAAGTGCCCTTGGTTAATGAGCAGAACAAGCCCGAGAGATAAGATCATCGTGAGTATATTTCGAAGCATATTATAAGGTATAAACATGACCTGTTGAGAATATCTATACAGTAAAAAAGCCATGACCCCATAACTTCCAAGTGTGGCCAAAGCCGCTCCTTCCATGCCCAGGGTTCGGATGAGTAAGAGATTTAAAACAATAGTAACCACCGCACCAACACCGGTTATCTGAGCCAAGCGTTTCGTTTTTTCTTTAATAAACACACCGGCTGAAAAATTCACATACCAACCCTGAAACCAATAGGCCATTAACAACCAGGGGACTATTCCAAGACCCGACCAATAGGCTTGATTGATGAGGGTAGTTCCTAATAAAGGAATCGGTATGGCCACTATCCATTGGAGGAACAAAGCAACGAATAAGAATACGGTAGCCGCGCCTATATTGAAATAATTAAATGCCTTAGCAAATAACTCAGGGGCTTGTTTTCCCTCACTTTCCCTCATAAAAAAGGGTTGCCATGCCATGCGATACATCTGCACTAAAAGCAGCATAAAAACGGCCAATTTATAGCATGCATTATAGATTCCTACAAGGTAATCGGCCGACCAATCAAAGCCATAGATGGCCATGATCTGCTGAGCATCTAAGCTTTTTAAAAAAAATCGGTCAAGAGTTTCGTTGACTACATGTGCGAGTCCAGACGGTATAAAAGGCCACGCGAATAGGAATAACATCCCCACAGATTCAGCAGACCAGGCACCCATCCATAAGAACCGTGTAACTACAAACACCAAAAGTAAACTGACTAGTGAGGCTGCAAAATTCGCCGCAAATATGGCTTCAATCCCCCAACCCATGGCCAAAATGAGCAGTACGTTGAGCCCTAAATTTACCCATACATTAACTAACTTAATGCCTGCAAAAGTCATGGCTCTATTACGTAACCTAAGTTCTGCAAAGGGCACAATAGCCAAGGCATCGGTTACCAAAATAGCCAACATGAAGGCAAATATAGCCCCTCCATCAAGTCCAGAAATCGGGTGAGCAGGTAGGGCACTCAACGATAGCCATTCAGCAATTGGATCATAGGCCAACCATAAAAGCAACGTTAAAACCAATGAAATTAGGATCAGTAAACGTTGAATGGTGCTGAATAAATTAGCCGTCTTATTATCCTCCTTTCCATATCGCAAATATGAGGACTCCATGCCAAAGGTAAACACAACTTGAAGCAATCCTATGGCTGCATATACCAACCCTACTACTCCATAGGCCTCCGGGTTAAAGAGTCCCGTATGTAAAGGAACCAACAGATAGTTGATAAACCTAGCTAAAACACTGCTAATACCATAGATTAACGTGTCTGAGAATAAATGCTTTAAAGCTTTCACTTAACCGAGCGTTCGATGGCTTTAATTCCTAAAATATAACTCTCCGCCCCAAAACCTGTAATAATTCCATCCATCACTTGGCCGGTAATAGAGTGCTCACGGAATTCTTCTCTGGCGTAAATATTAGACATATGAACCTCTACTTTTGGACATTTAAGGGGTTCCAATGCGTCTCTCAATGCTACAGAAGTATGGGTATATCCCCCCATATTAGCCACCACAGCTTCTGTTCCGTCGGTAAGGGCTTCATGTAATCTATTGATAAGCTCCCCTTCGACATTACTCTGAAAAAAGGATATATGATGCTCAGGAAACTCAGAAGTAATATAGGTATTAAGGTCTTCAAGCTTCATAGACCCATAGGTTTTTGGATCTCTGGTTCCCAAAAGATTCAAATTAGGACCATGTATTACCAATAGATTCATAACTCAACCTCATCACTTATGTTATCAGCAATTTTCTTCATCTCTTCCGGTGAACATTCAATGGAATGACCCAAACGAAAAGGGCCTCCCGTTTCATACATGGGTATGAGATGGATATGCGCATGCGGAACCTCCAAACCCTCTACCGTTAAGGCTACTCTTACAGGGTTCATCGCCGCATCTATCGCATGTGCTATCTGCTTGGCAAATTTCATTAGGCCTAGATAATCGCTTTCCTCTAAATCAAACAATACATCTACCTTTTTTTTGGGGATTACCAAGGTATGCCCCTTAGATACCGGACGAATATCTAAGAATGCAAAAAATTCATCGCTTTCTGCAATTTTATAGCACGGAATGTCCCCATTAATAATTTGAGTAAATACGGTAGCCATGTCTATGAGCTTATTTATCCAATGATCAGGATGAATGGTTTGTATGCTAATAGTACGGTATTCCTTGCTATTAGAAAAAACTAATCCTTCATAAATCACATCCGTCTGTTAATCTCCTGGACAAATCGTTTTTTAATGCACACGTAATTTTTCTTTTTTTGATTGAAAAGAACTCGGAAAAGGTCGTATATTTGAAGTCTGTGAATGAACCGGTAGCTCAGTCGGTAGAGCAACTGCCTTTTAAGCCGTGGGTCGTGGGTTCGAGTCCCACCCGGTTCACTTTCATATATTCTCCCATAAAAATTACTGAAAAGTTGCCTTTCCCTATATGGGCAGCGCCTTTTTTCAGATAGTTTATGGCAAGAGGATATGTTGAATCTCTCTTGACCAACCCCGTTCGCTTGAAACCGGACGGGGTTTTTTTATGTGTTTAATATCTAAAATGATGTATTTTGTGCCTTAAATTACCCATCTTTTCACGCTATGAATGCTGAAATTCTGAATCCTCTTCGTTGGAATAAAAAAATACTCTTAGGCCTATTAGCGCTGGCAATACTCATATGGTTTTTATTTATCGACGTGTATAGTCTTAAGACACGTTGGCAACTACAGCAGCAGAAACAAGAGCTTATAGAGAAAACCCAAGAGTTGGAAGAGCAATCCGAAATTCTGAAATCCGACATAGAAGCATTGGAAAAAAATCCCGACCTCATCGAGAAAATAGCTCGAGAAGAGTATGGCATGAAGAAACCGGGGGAAACCGTTTACAAAATTAAGAAAAAAGATTAACCGTTCTCATTCAGATACCTTATGAAAGCAATTGCTATTGATTTAGGCGGCACCAACATAAAAGCTGCTGTTGTAGACCAAGATCTCGGCATTATAGAACAGAGTTCTACGCCCACACACGCCGAATTGGGCAAAGATCATCTCTTAGATAGAATTGCTGGTGTCATAATGGAGCTAAGCAAAAAAGAGGGTGTGGTGGGCATTGGGATGGGCTTACCTGGCATGGTGAGTATCGATCAAACGACGGTTTACTATCCTCCTAACTTACCCAGTTTAGATGGAGTTAATGCCGCTGAGGAAATCACGAAGCGAACAAAACTGCCTTGCCGGATTGAAAATGACGCCAACATTGCAGCCTTAGGATCTTTGCATTTTGGGGTAGGAAAAAATTATAGCCACTTCATCATGCTTACTCTTGGAACGGGTGTAGGCGGTGGAATTATCATTAATAAAGAGTTATTCAAGGGCTCACGTGGCATGGCCGGAGAGTTAGGACATATTATCTTAGACTACCACGGTCCACTTTCAAACAGTGTGACTCGCGGAACCATTGAAGCCTACTTAGGTCAACGATTCCTCAGCCGATTTGCCATGGACATGATAACTCAACATCCTAATAATCCACTTTACCAAAAGTTCAGTAAAGACTTTGATAAACTAGAACCGGTAGATTTAACTCAAGCTGCGAATACCGGAAACGACCTAGCCATTGAAATTCTTGAAAAAGCGGGGCAGCGCCTAGGCTATGCTATCATCAACTATACCCACATGATGGATATACGCACCTATGTGTTGAGCGGAGGAGTAGCCAAAGCTGGTGAATGGTTGTTTGGTCCTGCACGCGATATAGTAAAGAAACATATGATGCCTCCTTTTCAGGAAGGTTTTGAAATTGTTTACGAAGATTTAGGAAATGATAGCTCACTTCTTGGCGCCGCTGGTTTAGCATTCGACTCCTTTAGTTAATCCTACAGAGTGTGCGATTCCAGCCAAAATATCTCTTAATCCCCGTTTTGATGGCCATAGGTACACTCCTATGGTCTTATGAGGTATTTGGTCAGGTTATGGCTCCCCCCGACCAGGGAATGGGCAATGTCGGTAGTATGGAAACAGGCATTGGAACGGATGGCGCAAATAGTGGCAATGGTGCTCCAGCCAATGCGGTTCGATTTCAGGCAAATGACTCACTTATTGTTCGACTACTCAACGGACGTAAGGCTTTTTTATTTGGAACCGCTAAAATCACACATTCTACCGGGACCCTACTGGCCGGGAAAATAAATATGAATCTTGATTCAACTACGGTTGAAGCTAGAGGTTCATCGCTCCAAGATAGTCTAACCATGCCCGTGCTAACTATGGGTGAAGACGAAATTAAGAGCAATCGCATTCTATTCAATTACAAAACGGAGAAAGGTAAATTTGAGGACGCACAAGTAAACGTTAGTGATGGGTTGCTCATCGGGGCAAAAATCAAAAATGTGAACAAGTCGGAAGTGTTCATTCAGGACGGAATCTATTCAACCTGTCCTCCTGACTACCTTTATTATTACCTGGAAGCCAAACAGATGAAAGTGGTAGATGAGGAGGAAATCTTTTTCACTAATGCACGGCTCTATGTGCTTGATATTCCCTATCCCTTTGTGCTCCCTTTCGGTTATGTACCTGCTCAAATGGACAAGAAACGATCGGGTTTACTTACACCCACTTATGTGTTTGATGCCCAGGCTTCAAAAGGTATTGGGCTGCATAATTTAGGGTGGTTTCAATACATAAATGATTATGTCACCACTACGCTTAGCGCGGATGTCTTTACTTCGGGCACCTATTATGCCAACAATTCCACTCAATACCGATTAGCCGATCGTTTTAGTGGCGCCATTACACTTGGTTACTCTCGTGATCAGGGTTTGGAGCCCACCGACCCCGATTTTTCAACCCAAATAAACAAATCCATTGGTATACGGCATCAACAGACTATCTCGCCCTATGCCAGTATTTCGGCCAATGTGAATTTGAGAACGGCCGACTTCTTTAGCCAAAACTCTTTCAATATTGAAGATCGTGCCCAGACCAGTTCTACCTCCCGTATAGCCTATAATTATCGAGATCCTGAGGGTCTCTTTAGTTTTAGTACCAATGCTAGTATGGTTCAAAATTTCTTCACGAATTCAACCTCTTTGGATGGCCCTGGATTCACCTTTTCGACCAAAACTCTAAGTCCGTTTAAATCCACTGGTTCGAGTAGTAATGCCAAGTGGTATGAAAGTATAACCCTAAGATATAACAATAATTTTGACAGTAATTTTGATTATCGCCCATTAGACGCCGATACCGCTAGCATAGGCTTTATAGACGCTTTCCTTTCTCCCAGTCAATACCGTGAAGCCACAGGTACAAACGACTACATACAACTGGGTTTAAAACAAAGTGCGAACCTAACGGTAGGAAAAATTATCGACTCCCCTTACATCAATTCCTCCGTGGGCGTTCAGTTAAATGAATATTGGTATCCAAGTTCTATCAATAAACGTTTCGACCCAGAAACCAATCAAGTTGTTACCGACAAGGTGAATGGATTTGTGGCCGGTAGAGATTTTTCTTCCTCTCTTAGTTTGTCCACTACTTTATACGGAACATCAACTAAAAAAATAGGCAGCTTTGAAGGACTTCGTCATACACTAAGGCCTTCTATAAGCTTTGGATATCGGCCCGATTTTAGTGAGCCAAAGTGGGGATATTTTCGGGAGGTTGTGAGTGATACCCTTGGCAACACCCAGCGATACAGTATTTTCGATAATGAAATCTATAGAGGCCCCTCTGCCGGTGAGCAACGAGCCATGAGTCTGAGTATTCAAAATATCCTAGAAACTAAGCGAGTCCGTCGCGATACTACAGGCGAAGTAAGTGAAAAAAAATTAAAGATCATCGACAACTTATCGCTTAATACCTCCTACAACTTTGCAGCCGACAGTCTTCAGTTAAGTCCGCTTAGCGCTTCCTTGAGTTCAAGTAGTTTGAAAGGTATACGCATTAATATGCGGGCGAATTTTTCATTTTATCAACGAGACTCGTTGGGGAGATACTTTGATCGCTTTTTGATCAATGGTTCGAATAAGCTAGCACAAATGGAGAGCTTTCGTTTTACCGCAAGCACCAGCTTTAGGGGAGGTGGTGGTGGGATCGAGCCGATTACCCCAAAGTACCGTCGTAATTATGATCCTTTTCGGCAGGGTTACTTCAATCCCGTGGATGCCGCATTCGGAGAAGAACCTGTTATCCCATTCAACTCTCCCTGGAGCTTCAGCCTAAATTTTAGTTACTCTTGGCGCTATCGCCATAATGACGACCCCTTGAAAAGTGCCACCTTAAATGCTCAGAGTATCAGCTTCAATTTGACACCAAAATGGCGTTTTGGTACGACTTTAGGGTACGATTTCATTCAAAAAGAATTAACACCTTCGCAATTTTCCCTCAATCGAAACCTTGAGTGTTGGGATTTATCTTTTCAGATTAGTCCTTTTGGAGATTATCAATACTATTTCTTCCGACTCAGCGTAAACAACGCCCAAATTCAATCCCTATTCCAAAAATTACCCGTACTAAAAAATTTAGAGCGTAGTTCTTCACCCAATGGACGGTCGGGCCGAGGCAGCAGCACGGGTTTCCCAGGTGGAACCAGTTTCTAAGAACGGTTCCCATTCATTTTGGCCAGGTATTTGACCACATATTTGCCGATGACATCAAATTCCAGATTTACCCCGTCGCCTTCTGCTTTCATCGATAAATTGGTATGCTCCCAAGTATAGGGAATAATGGCTACCCGAAACGCATCACCTAAATCTTGAGCAACCGTTAGACTAATGCCATCAACGGTAATACTCCCTCTCCCAACAATCATATCACGAAATTCATCCGATAAAGCAATGTCGATCAACCAGCCGGTTTCTTCTGCCTCAATACTGCGGATATGCGCGACGGTATCTACATGCCCTTGAACTAAATGTCCTTCAATGCCTTTTTGAAGAGTCATAGACCGTTCTAAATTTACTTTCTCACCTACCTTTAAACTTCCTAGGGTGGTTTTACGAAGGGTTTCTTCTATACTCTGTACCGTAAAACTAGTTTGGTCAAATGCCACTACGGTATGGCATGCCCCATTGATGGAAATACTTTCATCAATATGACAATGAGCACCGAATGAACACGCAATCCGAGTCTCTTGTCCTCCGTTATTCAAACTTTCAACGGAGATAATCTCACCCATTTCTTCTATTATTCCTGTAAACATCGCTTTTGAATTTATATGTAGGCGCTAAGCAACAAATCGTCTCCAACTTGGCTCCATCTCACCTCTTTTAATGTACAAATGTCTCGCATTCCGTTAATTCCTAAATCCATAATGGACCGAGTACCGCTCCCTAACAATTTAGGGGCAATAAAGCATTCCAGCTTATCCACAAGTCCTTCCCTCAAAAGAGCCGAAGCCAATTGCTGGCCCGCTTCAACCAGAACAGATTGTATTCCCAAAGTTCCCAAGGCCTGAATAGTTTCACGGAGGTCTACATGGCCATCTTTTTTGGCAACACGAATAATTTGACCCCTAAAATAATTATGCCGCATCAACTTTAGCATGGGATCCGCATCATCGGAGGAAGCTTCTTTGTTCCAGGTTACCACAATGGTTTTCTCCTCAAATTTATCGGAAAATAACTGAAGTTCTTTTGGCAGGGTATAGGGTCCATCCAATACTACCCGATAGGGTTGGCGACCTTGAACATGACGTACGCTTAATTGAGGATTGTCCACCATCGCGGTGTTTCTACCAACCAATACCGCGTCATAAAACGCTCTCCATTCGTGAACTTTTTTACGTGCGGGCTTACCTGTAATCCATTGGGAATCGCCATCGGGGGCGGCTACATAGCCATCAACCGTTTGAGCAAGCTTAAGAGTAACGAAAGGGCGGCCATACTGCTGAACATGATTAAAAAACTCATTTAACTTTTCAGCCTTTTCTTCTAATACACCTAGCTGAACCTGTTTATCAGCGGCTTTCAGCTTCTCAATTCCCAAACCATTCACTTTCGGGTTTGGATCTTTTTGTGCGATTACAACACGATCGATTGGCAAGGAAGCCAACAGTTCGGCACAAGGCGGCGTCTTTCCATGATGAGCACAGGGTTCAAGGGTTACATAGACGGTAGCGCCTTTAAGATGGTCGGGATTTTCAATCGATGCCACGGCATTTACCTCGGCATGAGCTGCCCCGTACTTCTTGTGATAACCCGAACCAATTCGATTCCCCTGTTTATCTACAATCACACAACCTACCATGGGATTGGGTGATACCGAACCCTTCCCTTTAACCGCAAGATCCAACGCTTGCTGCATAAAGAAGGCATCCCGCTCTTCTTGGGAGTACGCTGAAGCCATATGAGCTTGACTATTGATTAGTAAAAAAAAGGGATGAAAACCACGTTCTCATCCCTTTAACAAAGTTCTTTAGGCAAATTATTGAAGTAGAACCGATCGGTTATCTACAATATCTGCTTCGCCTTTTAACTGTGAAATCCACACGCTCAAGTACTCATTGTTCAGAGATTGCTCGAGTTCTTGGCGAATGGTATCGTAACTCTCGACAGAAGCGGTACCCAAGGTAGGTGCATTTACGGATTTTACGAACACCACATACATCCCGCTTTCCCCGGCAACAGCTCCAGAAAGCGAACCCGCTTCAAGGTTAAATACTTGGCCAATAACTTCTGGCTCACGCCCTGCCCCACGAAGTACCGTACTATTCGAAGAAAGGTTTTCTACGGTTTGAACCGTCTTATCGGTAGCTTCTGCTAATGAAGCTAGATCGCTATGCGCGGCCAACCACTCGTTCAACTGAGCAGACAACACCTCTTTTCTTTTTTCGGTCCGAACAGCAGTCTCCACTTGAGTACGTACCTCTTCAAGCGGCCGAAATCCTTCTTCAATTATTTCATCAAGTTGTATCACTACTAATTCTCGGCTTAATTCAATAGGAGCCGAAATATCACCTTCATCGGCACGAGAAAGAAAATCGAGCACCTGCTGAGAGTTTCCTAAACCAGAAATAAAGGTATTTCCATCGGTAGCAAATATGCTTCCTAAGCTT
>Ga0181589_10005593_pt1 | contig 10051 bp, 10 predicted proteins | sample 071ome_25_FD_132444 | JGI IMG/M metagenome (GOLD analysis project Ga0181589, IMG submission 132444) | Coastal salt marsh microbial communities from the Groves Creek Marsh, Skidaway Island, Georgia - 071410BT metaG (megahit assembly) | ecosystem: Environmental > Aquatic > Marine > Intertidal... | reverse complement strand
TTCGATCTTTTAGATATTGATCAATGTTTTACCGAGCAGGTGCCAGAAAAGTTAGGCACTACACTACCATCAATTTTTGCTCAAAATAGCCAAGCACCAGTATTTTCGAAAGACACATTTTCTGCTTTTGGGTGCAAGTCTTTCGTTGAATGGATTGAGTTAAAAAATATTGATCATTTATTTTTATCTGGAATAGAAGTTCCTATTTGTATTTACCAAACTTGCTTGGATGCACTAAGAGAAAATCTGCAGGTCACAATTATTTCTGATTGTGTCGGTGCCAGGCGTTCTATTGATAGGGAAGTTGCTTTAGCACAGCTCTGTTCTTTTGGTTGCAATGTTATTCCCTTAGAAACAGCGGTATACTCAATTTTGAAAAGCTCAACTCACTCAAAATTCCGAGAGGTTTCTAAATTAATTCGAGATAGAGAATAACTTTTATGCTCTCGACTTCATTATCTGCTACTCTTTCCGGAGTCTCTGCCATAATGGTGACTGTGGAAGCCAATAGTGGCGAGAAAGGAGACCCAAGGTGTGTGCTGGTTGGGTTGCCTGATGCAACAGTAAAGGAATCGATGGATAGAGTCTTTTCAAGCATCGGTAACGCTGGTTTTAGTAAGCCAAGGACACATGTAACTATAAATTTAGCTCCTGGTGATATTCGTAAGGAGGGGGCTGCATTTGATTTACCAATCGCCCTCACTCTTCTTGCTGCAACTGGCCAAATCGAATGTACAGATCTTGATGACTTTTTAATTGCTGGCGAACTCGCACTATCTGGTGAAGTAAGAAAAGTTAGAGGAGGATTAGCTATGGCAATTTTAGCTAAAGAGATGGGGAAGAAAGGAGTGATTCTTCCTCGAGCAGCAGCAATGGAGGCATGCTTGATAGATGGGTTAGCCGTTTATCCAGTGGAGAGCCTAGCCCAAGCAATTGCTTTTCTTAATGATCATACTTCCCTTAGTGCTTTGAGTCCTGAGGAATCACCATTTTTTGAATATGCAATAAATTCTCAACTCGAGGATTTTGCAGATGTTAAGGGGCAGTATGGATTGAGGCGTGCATTGGAAGTATCCGTTGCAGGTGCACATAACTTGCTCATAATTGGACCGCCTGGTGCCGGAAAGTCTATGGTTGCAAAGCGAATTCCTTCAATACTCCCAAAGCCTGAGTTGGAAGAGTTTCTGGAAATTTTAAATATATATTCAGTTGAGGGCAGCGACTTACTTTTGCATAGCAAAGGGATGGTTAGACCTGTAAGAACGCCTCATCACACAATTAGCGATGTTGGTTTGCTCGGTGGAGGTTCAATTCCCGGACCCGGAGAAATATCTCTTGCTCATAATGGGATTCTTTTTCTTGATGAATTGCCGGAGTTCAAGCGTTCGGCACTTGAGGTATTGCGTCAACCTATGGAGGACGGTCAGGTGACGATTTCAAGAAGTGCTGGTAAAGTTACTCTTCCTTGTAAATTTATGCTTGTTGCTGCAATGAACCCTTGTCCGTGCGGCTATCTGGGTGATGTGAAAAATACCTGTCGCTGTTCTATGCCCCAAATTCAAAAATATAGATCAAGGATAAGTGGCCCGCTCATGGATCGAATTGATATTCATGTAGAGACACCAGCTGTGAAGATTGAGGAGTTGCAGGATGAAAAAAAAGGGGAGGACTCGTCTTCTATCAGGAAAAGAGTTGAGACTTGTCGAGATTTTCAAAAACAAAGATGCCAAAAGCTAGGAGTAGAGTTTTATACTAACTCTATAATTCCTCCAAAATTAATGGAAGAAGTTTGCTCAATAGGTTTAAGTGAAAAAAAACTACTTAAAAACGCTATTAATAAACTATCCTTATCTGCCAGAGCCTATGATAAGATACTTAAAGTCGCACGGACAATTGCTGATTTAGAATCGTCTAACAGTATACAGGAAAATCATCTTCTTGAGGCAATACAATATAGAAGTTTAGATAGAAATATTTAGAAATATCTTTACAGAAACCATACAACTTATAAGAAAAATATATTATGAATATTGACGAAAATCATTCACTTAAAGATCTTGAGCGTTTAAAGCGTAAAATAGAAAAACAAATAGAAGCAAAAAAATCCACTAAAGTAGACCAATCTGCTCTTTACGATTTAATAAAAAAAGACCACGAGAAGCATCGTAGGGATGACGGCAGGAAAGTTTTTCGTGGTGTGGTTGACTACCTCGAGTGTTATGTTAACGGCTTACCTCCAGTAGCTAAATCTGCTTTCAACGCAAAATTTGGTATCGGAAGTAAGCGTTCGAAAGTTACTCCGGAAGTCGTTACACAAGCCAAGGAACTTCTTGCTTCCGGGAATACCCTTAGCCAAATAGCAGAGATCACTGGGGTTTCAACTGCAACTTGCCAGAAAATAAAAAAAGGCGACTACGACTCGTTGGCGTAACTCATTATCCACAGTTCTATCACTCCTAAAGTGGTAAAGAAGATTAAGGGAGAGTATTATCTCACAAGATCTGAAGCTATCGACTACCTAAGAATTGTATATGGTGCTGTTTGGTGCATGACCAAGTGGGAAAGGTCTGGGGTGCGTGTATCGTATCAGCTCACATCCAATTGCAAGGGCACTCATAAGTTTAACGCTTACAAATGCGATAAGACCAGCAATGTTAGGCTTAGAAAAACAGATTTAGATATTTATTTCCAAGGGAGAGTAAATTCCTGATTTACATTTCGTCTTCAGGGATATTCAGTCGGTGCATGGTTGTAGGTTCGCCTTTCGCATTAACTGTGATCACCTCCATTATTTTGCACTGATCACCTTGAGCCTGAAAGCGTTTTGGCTCACCATCAGGACCAGTTTTTTGCAGGAGGCCTGGCTTTTTATCTATCTCTACACACTCCAATAGGTCTTTACCATTATAGCCTTCTTCGTGTGATGTTGAATAAAGTCCATCAGGATGCACGAAGCAAACAATCCTCCCGTACTTCATTGTACCGCCCCTTTTATATTGTATTACATCACCTTTCTCGAAGGTCTTCTTTGCGAATAAAGTTTTCCTAGGGGTGTATATTTTGAGTTTTGATCGCTTTGCTTTAAAAGTACGTATTCCATCAGATCCCTTCTCGAGAGGAGTCAGTTCATCTGGGTGAACTTCAATGCATTCTAGAGTTGGATCCCCTACATTATCTTGAAGAATGCTTACTACCTCCCCGCATTTCTTTTTCCCATTGGTTGCTTTTAATTGCCTTACGAAATCGCCAATTTGTACATCTCTAATATTCTTTTTTCCTTTTTTTTTGTCCATGAAATTTAATCTTTCGTCATGTTAGCTCTTTGCGTCCTGCAGTCATTACATATGCAGAATTTACCGTGACCAAAATCACCGGGAATTGGTATATCCTCAAACAAATCCTCAGTTTGCACCGTAGAAGGTTTGTCAGTGCTTACTTTGGCACTTAGTTTCATTTTCTCTCTTTTGAGATGTTCCTGATATTCCCTCTGTTGCCTTTTCCTAAGATCAAAAAGGTATGCAACACCTAATTTGAAATCTGTGTTATCCATATTGATAGTTCCTCGCATTTTAGCACTCTTGCTGGGAGCAATAAGGAGCTGATCTTTATTTGCACCTACAGCAACCACTTCCGATCCTTCAGGGATAGTCGATTTGGCAATAATTTCCCCAGAATTGTTTTTTATACTAAAGTCGACAGCCTGCTTAATGGTTACAGCAGCCAGCGGGAAAACTGATTGGGGAATTTTATTCCAATTTGAGACTGCAGATAACAGTTCTTCACTAAATTCAGGCTGAATAGGACTGGATACATCTTCAGGCTCCAGCGTGGGCGAATTATCGTTAACAACCGCAACTGGCTTGGGTTCGATTATTTTCGCAGGTTCTTTTTCGTCCTTTACGGGGAGGATGGATACAATTGAATTATCATCGGGACTGACTTTTTCGGGAAGAGATTGCAAGGATTCATTATTTTCTTTCGCCTGTGGTTGTGCATCTTTCAGTTGCTCACAAGAACATAAAAATAGTAAGAGCAATGAAGCGATGAAAGTTTTTATATACATAAACTATTTCTTTTTTAAAAAATGCATTGTGGCAAGTCCATTAGGCACAAAATTTAACTTTAGAATTACATGAATTTTTCTTCCGGAAACCTTTTCCTTTATTTTTGCGGATTAAATTTCTTTTTATCTTTTTTAGTTACTATTTTCTCCCTTTTTATACCTTCCACTTATTTTTTGGGGATATTCTCTTTTGTGCTTATGTTCTTAAATTCGATATTCTTTTTCAGAGAGATGCGAAAGAGATGGAAGTCTAGTAATATTTTAGATGACTCGGAAAAAACAGAGAGTATTCAGATAGATCCACGCATAATGTCTGATCTCGATACTGAGCTAGCTAGAAGAAAGACACAGGAAAAACTTGAAAGAAATTAATTGTATGAGCTCATTTAGAAACAAGCCCTTACAAACGAAAGGATTACCTCCCGGTATTCCTTATATAATAGGGAATGAGGCTGCAGAAAGGTTTTCTTTTTACGGAATGAAAAGCATATTATTGGTTTTCATGACGACCTATTTAGTTCAACCGGATGGGGGATTGGATACTTTTTCGATAAAAGAGGCAGAAGCATGGAATCACCTCTTCGTTGCTTCTGCTTATTTTTTCCCTATTGTTGGCGGCATTTTGGCAGATGCTTTTTTGGGGAAGTATCTGACGATTATCATTCTTTCACTTGTATACTGTCTTGGCCATGCATCTTTGGCATTTATGGGTTACTCCGGAGATACTAGAATGTGGCTTTTTGCAGGTTTGGCACTCATTGCTATTGGGTCAGGGGGGATTAAGCCCTGCGTTTCATCTCATGTCGGCGATCAATTTTCCTCAGGGAATAAAAATTTGCTCTCGAAGGTATTTGGGTGGTTTTATTTTTCCATCAACCTGGGTGCTTTCATGTCCGGTTTATTGACCCCATTTTTACTAGAAGCTAGAAATTCAATTGGTTCTTTTGGCGGAAAAATCTATCCGTATATGGAATTTCTAGTTGGGGAGAAAAAACAAGATGAAATAATATTTGGAGTCCATTATGCTTTCGGATTACCAGGAGTTTTAATGGCATTGGCAACTCTGTTTTTTTGGCTTGGTAGAAAGGATTTTGCTCATATTCCCCCTCGTGGATTAATTTACTTTAGAGAAACTTTTTCTATAAAAAGTCTAAGGCCAATCTTTAGACTGACATTGATTTTTTCATTTGTGATAATGTTTTGGGCACTCTTTGACCAAATCGGAACTACATGGCAAATTCAGGCAAGAAGTTTGGACCGGGTATTGCCTGAGTGGATTCCCTTTTTTGGCGGCAAAGAAATGCTGGCATCTCAAGTTGCGGCTGTATGGAATCCTCTTTTCATTCTTATACTTATCCCTGTTTTTTCTTTTTACATCTATCCATTTATTTCAAGGTTTATTAACCTCACGGCTCTACGGAAGATGTCGATTGGTTTTTGGGTAATGGGCTTTGCTTTTGCGATAGTTTCCGTTCTTCAGCATTTTATAGATATTGGTACCTTCCCGTCAGTAGGTTGGCAGATATTAGGGTGTTTTTTCCTCACTGCGTCAGAAGTCATGATATCAATTACATGCCTGGAGTTTGCATATACGCAGGCTCCAAAGAACATGAAATCTTTAGTAATGGCTTTTTTCCTACTCACGGTCTCTCTCGGCAACTTTCTGACTTCCCAAGTTAAGTTTCTGCTGCTGGAAAGCGACGGTTCTTCTAAAATGAATGAATCACAGGAATTGTGGTTCTGGACTTTTTTGATTTTGATGACTGCTTTTGTGTTTCGATATGTTGCAAGAAACTACAAAACAGTTGAGCATTTGCATGAAGCCTAAGATTGAATTAATGAATTTTGATGTCAGATATTTCAAAACTAGGGTCTAGTCCTGATATCTTTTTTACCAATAATTTTTTTTTGAAAGTTAATTCTTGTTTCACAGTGCTACTCGAACAGCGGATAATTAAATATCCCTTGATTGGGTCCAGCCTTTCAGGGGCACACTTATTTGCTAACTGAACACCCACTAATTTACTCCAATTCTCCGAAATTTTCTGCTCTGGAGATACATCAGTCCCGATTTTCCATGATTCCCAAACTCGGTCAATGACATCGCTGAATCTAGCCGGATCCTTCTTTTTTCTTGGGTCTTCAGCGATAGGCATTCCTGTAAAACTGGAAATGAGGCTTCTTTCTTTATAATTCACAAAAGGGATAAGTGTAGTTGGTAATAAGTCATTTTGCTTAGGCACAATCGGTGCTATGATTGAGTTCCTCTTAACTTAAAATAAAAGATGATAGTAAAACCAAGAATAAAAGGATTTGTGTGTATTACCTCGCACCCAATAGGATGCATGGCATCAGTCAAGGAACAAGTGGGGATTGCGCAATCTGCTATTTTAGACAATGAAGTATCTCCCAAACGAGTTCTTGTGATTGGAGCCTCTACAGGTTACGGGCTTTCAAGCAGAATTGCCTCAGCTTTTTCTGCGGGAGCAGACACTTTAGGAGTTTATTTTGAGCGACCTCCTAAACCTGATAAGCCCGCAAGTGCTGGTTTTTATAACTCATTAGCCTTTAATAAGTTAACCAAGGATTTAAGTTCAAAGCATCTTGATATAAACGGGGATGCTTTTTCCCATGAATGCAAGCTGGAGGTTCTTCAAAAATCCAAAGAAATGGGTGGGGCGTTCGACTTGGTTATTTACAGTTTGGCTTCTCCAAGGCGTACGGATCCTGAAAGCGGTCTGGCTTATCGAGCTTGCTTGAAACCAATAGATGCGGTCTACCGAAATAAAAGTTTAGATACTGATAAAGAAGAGGTGAAAGAGATTTCAATTGAACCCGCATCAATCGATGAAATTGAAAGTACCCGAAAAGTAATGGGTGGGGAAGACTGGAAATTATGGACCGAATTTCTGTTAAAGGAAAATTTATTGGCTAAAGGGTGCATGAATATAGCCTACTCCTACATTGGACCTGCAGTTACACAACCAATCTATCGTAACGGTACCATCGGAAGAGCGAAAGAGGACTTGGAGGATACTGCCGCTGGTTTAACTCAACTGATGAAGAAGGTGTGCGCAGGTAGTGCGTATGTATCCGTTAATAAAGCTGTTGTCACGCAAGCAAGTTCCGCTATTCCCGTTGTGCCACTTTATGTTTCCTTACTTTTCAAGATTATGCACAGTAAAGGCACTCATGAAGGTTGTATTGAGCAAATTGTCCGCATGTTCAAAGATCGTTTATATAATGGAAAAAGTGAGGTTTTGGTCGATGATAACAACCGAATTCGGCTTGATGACTGGGAAATGGATCAGGATGTTCAGGACGAGGTTATGAAGGCTTGGGCGACGATTACTACTGAAAACTTAAACCAAACAACAAACTTTAAAGAATATCAAAGTGAATTCTTAAAGCTTTTTGGTTTTGGTATTGAAGGTGTTAATTATGACGAGGATATAGATCTTGTGGACCCATTTACTTCTTCCTGATCATGTAAAGGATTGGGGAGCCTGGCTTTTTGTTACCAAATTCTGTCGTACAATCCCATTGAGACTCGCTGATTAGATTTTTCACTGCTGTATTTTCCTCAATTCCACCTTCATGACCTTGATAAGTGATGACCGAGATTACACCATTTACACTTAACCAATCATAAGCTTTTGCTAGGGCTGCACAAGTTGTTCTTGGGTTTGTGGTGATGAGATGATTTCCTTTTGGTAAATAGCCAAGGTTAACCATGACTGCAGAAATCTCTCCTTTCAATTTTCGAGGCAAATGTTCCGTAAAGCTGCCATGGCATTGTTGAAAGATTTCGACTTGAGAAATACATTTATGCTCCATAAGCAGATTTCGAGTAAACTGAACGGCTTGCTCCTGTATGTCGAAGGCATAAACTTTTCCTTCCTTTTTAACTAATTTACTGAGGAAAAGTGTGTCCAGTCCGTTGCCGCATGTTAAGTCAATGCACAAAGAACCATCTGTAACAGATGATTTGATATAAGATTTAGCGCACTCAACTAGTCTCATGGGCTTATTTTCCTGTAGTATTCCATAAATCTATTAAGATTTATATGACTGGGTAACTCAACATTTCTGACAAGAAGATTAATCAAATGATTTGCGCTTAATTTGATTGTCGTGGAGCCTCGTGAACCGAATCCATTAAAAATGAATAAGTTCTGATGTGTTGGGTGGCGACCAATGATTGGATTGCGGTCTTTGGTCCCTGATCTAATTCCGCTAAAGTGATCTACTTCTCGGAATTGGTTAATCGGAATGAATTTCAATTTCCTGTATATCTCACTCTTTCCTTCAAGGGTGGGGCCTGAATTGAGGTCCGTATGCTTCCATGTTGAACCACTTAAGTATTTATCATCACAATGGGGAAGCAACCATGTTCCATTACTGACCGCAGGGAAATGGGGCCCCTGTAATTCAAGGATTTCACCTTGAGCCGGAGCAAATGGAAGCCAGTTAAAGAAAGAATTATTAGCAACATTGTATCCCTCTGCAAAAATAGTAGTTGGTTTGGATTTTGAACTCATATCAGCCTCTCGAGGCTCGATCCATGAATCCATTGACATAAGCAGTTGCTTCGATTTTTCAATAAACCTTCCTACATCGAGTCGATATGATTTAGTTTCTCCGGCACCCCATCTCCCAGAAATGCCCATTTGATTTAAATTTTTTTCAGAAACAAACGATTTTGCGTATTCCGATGAATCAGATAATTCTTTCCATTTAATAACTTGATGCTCGGAACTGAAAACTCTTAATAAGGTTTCCTCCTTGAAAAGGTTTTCTCCATATAGTTTTTCCCACTTTTTGAAGAATATTATATTAGCCTCAATGCAATCTCTGAATTCCTGAGGGATATTTAGTTTTGGACCAATGAATGGATTAATTAGACCTGCAGCTACCCGACTGGCAGAATGGTCGATTTCCGCATCTGTACAGTAAACCTTAAATCCCTCATCAAGAAGAGAATGTGCGAGAATAGCACCTGCCAGACCATGACCCACTATGAAAATGGGGTTCATTCTTAATAGATTACGAGTTGCATTTGCGATGAACGCCGAATTCAATGGGTAAAGTAGTAATGAGGGTATTAAAATTGATTTCGCAAATATTGGTATTCATTGCCTGTGTTTATTTAGCCAAACAGTTGTTTACTCTAGATGAAATTAAATTAATTAACACAAAAAATGAATCCAATGAATCCTTCTCTCATGATTTGATCATTAAAGAGAATCTCCTTACGGGTGCTTTCAATAAAACAAAAGAGGAAGCAAGCCATTTGAGCTTAATAACTAGCCAAATCATCGATGCAGGTAGTGACATTTTGCTTTCAATCGGCACATCTAATAAATTGGACATGAATTTCACACAGTCTCCATACGGATTTGAAATAATTGATTACTTGGAGTCATTAAGGACCATCAGGGTAAGAGTTGATGATCCGGTTTCTTTCGCACAATTTTTAGCTGATAATGGTGATGGGTTTGAGTTTGAGCAGAATGTGCGACTAAAGCTTCCTGCCGTGCCTGAGCAACGAATTCTTGAAGCAGAAGAGCCTTTTTCGGGTCTTTCAATGAACTGGCTTGGTGCTAAGAGTGACCGTCGAGAGTCAGGTCATGGCATTAAAGTAGCTATACTCGACACCGGTATAGACATAAACCACGAATCTCTGTATGGATTAGATTACTGTGAGGTGTCGTTGTTGGATAATGGTATTGATGCCGGAATTGGGCATGGCACTGGTATAGCTTCAATTATCGCTGGTCAAACAGATGAGTTTTTAGGATTGGCTCCGTCTAGTGAAGTCTTGTCGGTTAAAGTATTGAACTCTGATGGAGTTGGAGATTCTTTTACGATTGCCAAGGGGATCGTTTTGGCTGTCGATCAAGGTTCGGATATTATAAACCTAAGTTTAGGAGGATTTTCTTCCTCGGCGGCAATGGATCAAGCTATCCAATACGCAAAATCCAAGGA
>Ga0181589_10005588_pt1 | contig 10056 bp, 7 predicted proteins | sample 071ome_25_FD_132444 | JGI IMG/M metagenome (GOLD analysis project Ga0181589, IMG submission 132444) | Coastal salt marsh microbial communities from the Groves Creek Marsh, Skidaway Island, Georgia - 071410BT metaG (megahit assembly) | ecosystem: Environmental > Aquatic > Marine > Intertidal zone... | reverse complement strand
TCAAACACTAATGTTTTTCATTGTAGACCAAAAATCATCCACGCTGCTAACAAAGTAACTAAATTGTTGAAAAGATTGATTTTACAATTGTTTTCCTTTAACACATTGTCACAATAAATCAGTTAAAAACTCCAGGAGCTATCTTTTCAATCTGTTAATCGTTTTATTTCCAAAATTATACCGAAGGTCTCTGTATAGGAGAATTAGTTAGCCATTGCGGTTACAATAATTGCTGGAATCATTCATATTCCCATTTTGAGTAACTCAGGTTCAGTAAGTGCTAATGAGATAATTTTTGCAGCGGGCGTGGCCGCACTCGGAAAATACACCTTTTCTTGTGAAAATCTCTTTTGTGCTAAATCATAAGTCGGTTGAAAGATTTCCTTCAGTTCTTCATTCTCAAGAGAATCCCAAACATCTTCCATAATTGATTTAATCATGACTTCAGGCGAAGGATACGATTTTGACAGTGCCTTAATTAAATTCAGAAAAGACAACGGCGGTCCATTCAGTATCGGGTTAGTGCCACTGTATAGTTGGAATGGCTCCAAAGCGCTAAATTCGATGGCAAAGTCAAGAAAGTCTAATCGTTCTATTATCTCATTTGGGGCCAAATTATACTTCGAATTTTCAAATGGATGCGCAGCGAGGTCTGGAGAAATCAGTATGATTAGATCTTGTATAATTTGATAATCATGTGATGATTGACTTCTAGCACAAGAAAATAGATTTTGGTCGATGAGTGGCCTGTATCCTAATGTAGAGGTAGAGAGATAGCGACTATTTGCAATAGGAGATTTGTAACAGAGATGATGCCACATCATATCCTCATCACCCATTTCTTCTCCAATCATTGACAATGAAGAACGAATGGTTTTCCTCACTGAAGATAACCGATTATTCTGTTTCTTTATTTTATGAATATTTGAGAAAACAGATCTTGAAAACAGTGCCTTTTTAGAAATCTTCTTATTCCCTAGCAAATGGTTGAAATTATTTTTGAGAAATGTGCCTTTCAAAATCTCGGCTCCGTGTCCGCCGACACGAACAACTGTTGCGTTCATAGGAAAATCTCCATTAAAATACATCATGTCAAACATCCCCATGCACGATAATCTCCACATGGAAAATTTCTTTTCAAGGGTGTCTTGTGAGATCATTTTCCTTCCTTCTGTCCTCAAACCTCTATTGTTGAATTCAAATCCGAATTGTTCTGAAAGAGATTTTACGATTTCAAAATCTCCCGATCTAGACAAATGGTTGTTTGTTACAAAATACATATTTGTTGTTTTTTGTTTCAGTTTGAGTAGAAATGCAAGCATTAATCTTGAATCGAGACCGCCAGACAATGCAAGTTCGATTTCTGTTTCAGGTCTCTGAGATAATGCAAACAAAGTCCTGTATGTATTTGTTAGATAGAGTCTCAATGATTCTTGATAAGTTTCATCGGTTTTCGAAAAAATTTCTCTAACCATTCTAACTTCTAAATTGAGATAAATCTGTTTGGCTGAAATTTCTAGTACGATTTTTTGTCCAGGGATTAAATGATGAATTCCATTCACTTGTGTTTGAGTACTTGGAGATGCACATGCTAACCCATGTGTCCATGCACGAGCATGGAGTACCGATTTATTGTGTGACGTATCAAGATTCAATATTCTCCTACAGTGAGCCAAGACATATAGTGAATCAGATGCAACAAACATGTCTGATTCTGAAAAATAGATTACGGGAAACATCGAGAATAAATCATTCTCCAACTGTAACCGGTTTTCATCCCAAATCGAACAAATATAACTTCCTTGAAAGTTGCTTTGCGCTCCATGCGTATGAGAACCATGATCTTGAAACCACTTACCGAATCCTTCATGGCCGACAACAACTGACTCAGATTTAGGATCTGAAAACCATCCTTTGAAAAAGTGATTCCTTCCTTTAATATTATTACTGATTGATTTTTTTTCAATAATCATAAGCGAATGATATCCATTCAACTCTTGAATCATAATCTCATGTTCTGTTGTTTCAGTTAGAAACATAGATTTCAATTCGCTTACCTTTGAAAAAGGCCCTACAGCAATGAGATAATTTGACATAATTACCACCATGATTAAAATCTGAAATAAATAAAATCAACAGATTCTGAAGGTTGTACGAAATATATTATCGCAATCATGAGACCTATAATTAGCCCCCAAGTTGTAGAGCCTTGTTTTGATATTTGATACACAAACCCTCCAAACCTTCCACTGAGTCCATGACCAATGATGAAAACAATCGCGAGAACAAATATTAGCAATTTGATATCTGGCAAAAACAACATAAACTCCGAGAAATCAAAATACCCTCCAATTCCAACAAAAGTTTTCATGCTTTCGAATAGAATGTCAATATCTTCAATTCTAAATATTAACCAAGTAAAAAATACGAGATATTGTGTAACTATCCATGATATAATTGTAGAACTAGTTTTGAAATTCATGAATAGTTTTTCGGTCAAATTTAATTTTGAAAAAAATCTATGTCCGACGAGCAATAATCCATGAGCTAATCCCCAGATGATGAAATTCCATGACGCACCGTGCCACAAACCTCCCAGAATCATTGTTGTCATGAGTGCAAAAAGCATGACCCGTTGACCATGTCTAGAGCCCCCTAGAGGAATATAGAGATAATCTCTCAACCAAGTAGATAACGAAATGTGCCACCTCCGCCAAAAATCTTGAGGTGATGTTGCAGCATAAGGAGTTTTAAAATTCTCGGGCAATGAGATTCCAAGTAATCTCGCAGAACCCATTGCGATATTCGTATATGCTGAAAAGTCACAATAGATCTGGATACCGAAGCACAATGAGGCCCACCAAATCAAGCCAATATTACCTAGATGTTCTCCTTCGGTGAAAATTTGATTCGCATGAATGGCAAGATTGTCAGCAAATACAATTTTCTTGAATAATCCATAAATAATCAATGTAAGTCCAACTTTTATATTTGCCGAACGGTAAGAAATTGGTTGGTCAAGTTGTGCCTTGAAATCATCTGCTCTAACAATCGGCCCAGCAACTAATTGTGGGAAAAACGATGCATAACAGCCAAAATCAATGAATGATTGGTAAGGTGCCATCTTACGGCGATAAATATCAATCGTGTACGACATTGTCTGGAATGTATAAAACGAAATCCCAACCGGCAACGCCAAGCCAAATTCATCTAGGCCTGGAGAATTTGATATTTTCATTGCAGTCAAATTAAAACTTCTGATAAAAAAATCCAGATATTTGAAAATGCTTAGAAGGCTAAGATTAGTTATCACACTTACCATCAACCATCGTTTTCTTATTCTTTCGTCGTTTGATGCATAAATGGAATTTCCACAACGCCAATCAATTGAAGTAGAAAAGAGAAGGAGAAGCACATGCCATCCGGAAGCAAGCCAAAAGAAGACTAAACTCATCACAAACAAAATTATGACCTGAGTGTTCTTTTTCCTTGAAAAAATTAGAAGGGTTAGAACCAGTACTGCAGGGAGAAAATAAAGATAGTATTCAGGAGTTATGAAGTCTATCCCATCACCTCCTCTGCAGGTATGAACGAAGGGTCATTTGAAATAAGAATTCGTCTCAATTCCACTCCATCTTCTTGCATCCAAATTTTCATTTTGATATTCCAATGACCTTGTACCCACATTTTTAAAGGTGACATCGAGCTTTCATTCGTCCATATCCACTCACCATTTCCTTGAGGGAAAGATGAAATTATTGAGTAACTTGTTTCAGGAAGATTGGGTCTTTCAAAATTAACTGCAAAAGTGTCATCTGAACTACTTTCTCCTCGAGTTTCAAACCAGAAGAAATACCATCCAGATTTTTGAATTGTTATATTATATCCAACCATTGGACCATCAACAATGTTTCTGGGCGATTGGCCAATATCAGGGTTTAAACGAATCCCTGTACTAAGGCCTGTTTTTTCCCATATATGTGGTAATCGCTGGTCTTTGGCTAATGAACAGAAAGAATACCCTTCAGCTGGGATAATTGTATTCTTGGAAATCACGAACCATGTTAAATCAGAGCCATCGCATTTCTTTCTCTGATCGTAAAATTGTTCAAGAGTGGGGTTTACTGGAAAAATCTCTGATTGGTTGTCATTAATTCGGTCTATGGCTTTAGCAATCCTTTCACATGCATATTCTCTTCCATGTGTTCCGAGATGATTTCTATCACGAAACATCCATTCTGGCCAATCTTCCCAAAACATGTTCATACCATAAACACCATCATATTCAGCGTATTTATTGAATGTTGAGTTGTATTCATCGAGTTGGTTTTCTGACAGATATTCATGCACTTGGGGGTGGTGGGGAATACCAAGTAATAATACCTTAATTCCGTTTTCCCTCAACTCCCTAAGAATGTACTCATATGAGTCATGATTTAGTGTACCTTCAGATCTTGGATTGTAAACAGAACCATTTGCAATTTTTGGCATATTTGCTTCAAAATATGCCCTGACCTCATTAGAAGATTTCAGTTCAAAATTCGGAGATTTATATGTTGGCGTCATTAGATACTCCAACCAATTATCATCACCTATGGCGGGCACTCCTGATTTTAGGGGGCGGACTTCTGGAAATTCGGATGCCATCTCCTCAAATGTAGACTCAATACTCTCAATTGAGTAGATCTTGCTCATCCTAATTTTTTCTACATCGGTTAAAGCCACATATGGTAAATCTCGATCACGAATTAATTCGGTCCAACTACCTACGTCATCATGTTCCATCGTAATACTATTTATCGAAAACCTAAATTCGATATAATCATCTAGAGATTGTGAATCGTAAAATTGCCAAAGGTTGTTTGGCCCAAGTTCCAATAGGACGAGATTGGTTTTGCTATTTATCACTGCTTGTGTTTGAATCATTTCAGTGTAAGGGTTCCCTCCAGAGATCCCTAAATTGAAAATCCCTGCTCCTGTTTCCGAATCCATTTTTTGTGAGATACAGAGGCCATCCACTGCATCACGAATTATTGATGAACCGATGGCTGTGGCTTTGAACCCTCCAAATTCTTCTATTGTTTCATGGGCATCATAGACAATCGCATAGCGGCCATTGCTGAGTATTTGAGATTCTATCATTGCATTGGTAACCAATGGGTTTACTACGAAAGTTGATACAAAAAGGAATGTCAAGCCTGCAATGATTATTGATTTGGCAAGACTGATTACATTTTCCTCAGAAATAGCCAAGTCAATCACTTCAAATCTCGTTTGTTGGAGTTCTCATGGTATTCGCTTATCGCCATTTCTATGTCAGTCGTATCCAACACCAATCTTCCCTCATCAATACAGATAACACGTCCACACATGTCTCGAATTAATTGTTCATTGTGGGTTACTATAATCACCGTCGAATCACCATTGACCATCTCGGTAATTCTTTGTTTGGAGCGTGCCCTAAAAGAGCTGTCTCCAACTGCAAAAACCTCATCAAAAAGCAAAATTTCTGGGTCGAGATGAGCAACAATCGAGAATCCCAGGCGGGCCCTCATCCCTGAGGAGTAGGTGCGGAGAGGTTTATCGATGGAATCTTCCAATCCTGAAAAGAGAATAACGGACGGAATGAGTGCCCGAACTTTTTCAATTGGTATCCCATGAAGTGCTCCGCTGAGAACGATATTATCTCTGCCAGAGAGATCTCGTTGAAAACCAGTACCAAGTGATGCTAAGAGACTAATCTTTCCATTTACACTGACTGTACCTTTGTCTGGTTGGTAAATTCCAGCTAATAGACGCAATAAAGTGCTCTTGCCTGCCCCATTGTGCCCAAGTACCCCAATCACTTCTCCCTTCATTATCTGTAAATTGATGTCTTTGAGTGTCGAAGTTATCTTGTCTTTACGGCGAGAGAATATTGAAAATAATCCCTTAACTGAAATCAAGGAGCCTTTACTAACTGGATAAGTTAGATGGACATTTTCCAATTCGAGGGCGATTTCTTCATTCATAAATGAATCACCGCCCTATTCTGATATCGATTGAATATCGAACTCCCAAGAACAAACACAAGAAGTGTAATCCCTATTGCCCTGAGGACTACAAACGGGGTGATAATCGAAAGGTCCCCAAGCACCGCACCTCGACAGATCTCGATATAAGTCGCAACCGGGTTCATAAGATGATAATCAAGATATTTTGATGGAATGTAGGTTGCTGAATAAAAGACTCCTGAGAGGAAAAATAAGGCACGTAATCCAATATCAACAACCATATTCATATCTCGGACAAAAACGACGATGATACATAACATCAGTGAGATTCCATGAGCTAGTAAGATGATTCCGATGATAGAAATTGGTAAAAGTATGAGTGTCCATGAAAATGAGATACCCATGTATATCATGTAAATAGGAACGATAATCAAACTCAACAATAGACGAACGAATTGAAAACCACTTACATTTGCTATGAGTAATTCGCGAGGAAATGAAACCTGTTGAATAAGCGATGCGTTACTGATGAGTTGGGAAGATCCTTTAGAAACTGTTTTTGAAAACGCACTAAAAATCAAGATTCCTAACATGATATTCAATGGAAGTAGCGTGTCTGGATTCCCTCTCAAAATAACAAACACCAAGAAGAAGACCATCGTAAAGAAAATTGGTTCAAGAAGCGTCCAAGCATATCCAAGAAAATAATCGCCGTATGTGACCTTAAGATCGCGGCGAACCATTAGCGAAAGTAAATTTCTGTTCTTCAAAATTGATTGGAATGAAATGAGTGGGCCACGGAAAAATGATGGCCGGGTATAAATGTCCATTTCTTTCACTCCTCTTTTTAAACTAACTTTTTGTATGTTATGAATATCGCTGATAAATTTGTTGATATTTATGGACAATCTTTGGCCATGTTCGTTGATTCAGCACGTACTGTCTTGAAGCTTCGCCCAATTCGTTTCGTAAATCAAGATTTGATGCCAATTCAAAAATCACATTCGATAATGCGTCAACATCCTCTGCTGGGAAAGTCATACCGGTTACTCGATGTTGGATAATTTCGCACAACGCTGGTAGATGGGCAACAACGGTTGGTTTTTCTCGAATCATAGCTTCTAGTGGTTTGATTGGAGGGACTATACGAGTAACAGTAGTATCAGGTCGACTCACAACAAAAATATCGATCAAATCGTAAAAATGTACGATTTCATTATGCGGAAAGGGGCCTTCAATGAATGTTTGATTCTCAATCCCTAAATCTAAACATAAGTCTCGTAAGTGATTCTGATTTGCCTTAGAACTGCATACGAGGAAGCGAATGTCAAGACCATTATGCACACATTGAGCAACAGCCTTTGCTGTATCATCCACACCCTCCAGTTTTCGAAGGCTTCCAATATAGCCAACTACTATTGTTGAATCGTTTAATTTTAAACGATGAATCAGTTCAATAACGTTTTCAGGAATTTGATTTTCGAATTTCAGTGGGTATGAAGCCATGTCTCGACCAACTGCATTTGGTACCATGGTGGGAGATTTAAGGGTTAAATTCCTACCTACAATCTCCTTCATCAGGTTCTCTCCAATTACAATAACTTCATCTGCATATTTGATTACTTTGTTTTCTTGATTCCTATAATATCGATATGGAATTGATTTTGGGGTCCAACGTCCCTGAGCAACTGCAGAATCTTCCCACATACCACGTACTTCGTAAATGAATGGAATTTTGAGTTTTCTCGCAGCACGTAACGCAGGTAAACCCACGCGGAATGGCGTATGAGCATGAATGATGTCTGGTTGATGTATTTTAGCACGGGATATGATTTCTTTCTCAAACCTTCTCATCATTTTTTTTTCTCCTAAAAATTTTCGAAACATAGAAACTCGGTTGTATGCCGGGCGAACAAGGATTTTGAACAACATTTTTGATTTGTAAATGACATACTTTGGTGCGCGAATCATCAGCGGCTTAGTCTTTGACACATTGAAGCCAAGATTTTTGTTTACTCTAGATTTTGATGATTGAAGCATTGAGCGATTGTATTCTATTCCATCGACTAAAGCATCTTCTCTCATTGCTTCCCTGTCAGGATAGTATGGAGAAGTTAGAACGAATGGCTCGCAAATATTTGCAGTCTTCAGGGACACAAGCAAGTCGTGACTTCGAATTGCATACCCATTCAAATCTGGAACACTATTAGCAAGTATGTGCATGACTTTGGGAGTGGGCAAAACCATCACCCTTCGATACATTCAATGATGGCATCTACGATACGTTTCGCAGTTTTCCCGTCCCAGAATTTAGGTTTCCTTGGTTCCAATGAATCTTGTTTTTGCAATGCATCATCTACTGAAATTTGTAACGTAGACAAATCCGAGATAAGGCGATTCGTGCCTTCTGTAATTGTAATTGGTCGTTCGGTATTTTCTCTAAGCGTCAAACACGGAATGCCGAGCGATGTTGTTTCTTCTTGAAGCCCTCCTGAATCAGTGATAATTAGGGTTGATCCTCCAACAAGTGAAACAAACTCTAGATATCCAAGTGGCTCAAGGATGTGAATTGAAGGTTGGTTTTCCAATAAGTGTAGTTTGTCAAATTTTTCCAGATTATTCTTTGTACGAGGGTGCATTGGAAAAACGATTGGGATTTTTCGAGACGTCTCAATTAAATTTTCAACCAGCAGAGTTACTTTTTCTTCATCATCAACATTTGATGGTCTGTGTAGCGTAACAACACAGTATCGCCCGATTCCCAGGTTGTTCGCAGGGTTGGAATTGGTAGATTTTACTCGTTCAAGAGCATCATAAAGTGAATCAATCATGATATTTCCTACAAACTTAATCCGAGATTCTAGAACACCCTCATTTTTTAGATTTTCATTTCCGTCGAGTGAAGGCGTAAGCAAAAGGTCTGAAATGCTGTCAGTAAGAATCCGATTAATTTCCTCAGGCATTTCCCGATCAAATGAACGCAATCCAGCCTCTACATGCGTGACTAAGATTCCTAATTTCTTAGCCACGAGTGTGCAAGCTATGGTGGAATTTACATCACCAACAACAACAACCATTGCAAAGTCGTGTTTATTGCATACTTTCTCGAATTCAATCATAATGCGTGCGGTTTGAGATGCATGCGTTCCAGAGCCAACATTTAGATGAACATCAGGAGATTTCATATTGAGATCATGAAAAAATACATCTGACATGTTTTCATCATAATGTTGACCAGTGTGAACGAGCAGAGTGTCGATTCCTCTTTTTTTGAATTCCCTATCAATCGGTGCGATTTTCATAAAATTGGGTCTTGCACCAACTACCAAACAAATTAACAATTCTATCACCTAAACGAACGCATAAATCTCAGGATTTTCTGAGCCCAAAGTAATTGCATTACTCAGGAGTTGCTCATCTGTTGCATCCCATGTGTGGAAGCCTTCAACCTTTTTCCGCATATAAACAAAATTGTAAGGATCTGTTGCATATATCTTGTATCCAGCCTTCAATGAATCCTTCAGGAAATTTGTGTCTTCACTCTTCGATAAATCACGCATTTTCACCTTTTCTGACACTTCTCGCTTGAAAAAGAATGTTGGTCCTAAAACCAAATCTCCATACTTGTGCCTGTTATTCGGGAAACGAAGATACGTTTGCTCCGATTTTTCATGGTACATGAAGGTACACAATTTACCAACGATATCTGCATCTGTGTACTTGAATGGAAGTAATTGGTCTGCTATGTAATTAGGGCCGTAGAGGTCATCATCATCAAATTTAGCAATAAAATCACCTCTTGAAAGTTCCATCCCAATATTGAAGCAATGTCCTAGACTAAGCCCATTCGAAACCTGATGTAGAGTTACGCCTTCCTCTTGTCCGAGTAAGTCATTGATTTCCTGAAATTCACTATCGATACAATCTATGACAATGATAAGTTCTCGATTTTTCCAAGTTTGATGGCTATAGTTGTTCATAATATTTGAAATCAGATCTGGTCGATTTGTGCAAGTCACCAAACTAACTAATGGATTATCAGGTGATATTCTGGACGCCATCC
>Ga0181589_10005575_pt1 | contig 10065 bp, 12 predicted proteins | sample 071ome_25_FD_132444 | JGI IMG/M metagenome (GOLD analysis project Ga0181589, IMG submission 132444) | Coastal salt marsh microbial communities from the Groves Creek Marsh, Skidaway Island, Georgia - 071410BT metaG (megahit assembly) | ecosystem: Environmental > Aquatic > Marine > Intertidal... | reverse complement strand
GTCAGTAATTAATGAAACTGATTCAACAATTGGCGTATCATCAAACAAAATTGATATGTCCAAGGCGCTGGATATGACTGAGCGAACAGATTTGCTGATTGCTGCAATGGCTAGAGCAAAAGTTGAGCTTGGTGGATCTTCTGTAGTTAAAGATGCAAAAAATCCACACTTCAAGAGTGATTATGCAACTCTTGATGCAACACTTGATTTCTTTACGGTAGCTTACGCAAAGCAAGGAGTAACACTCTCACATTTCCCTTATCGTTCTGGAGAACGTGAGGTTGTTCTAGGAAGTTTGCTGGCTCATTCAAGTGGACAGAAAATTTGGAGCACCTATCCATTGAAGTGGGATGACAATCCTCAAAAACGTGGATCAGATTTAACCTACGCTAAGCGTTATACAACTCAATCAATTGTTGGTATTGCGCCATCTGATGATGATGATGGAAATCAAGCTGCAGGTAAGAAATCCATTAGACCAGCAATGGATACTAGCTGGGCTGATTACTATGCATCAAAGATTAGAAATTCTGACATCACTCAGCTAAATGGATTAATGGCTGAGTATATTTGTCATGGTAATGATCTTGAGTTCACCAAGACTAATCATGAAGGGATCTTCAATGAACTACAAGCAGTAAACGCTTCGGCTGTGAATCATACTGTTGAAGTTCTCAAGCCGGTTTTGGGGGCTTATCGAGAACGATTTGCCTATGATCACAACTTGGCGGTTGTTGGTGTTTTGAACTCAATGATGGATTTAGATGCTGATGCTAAGACTCGAAGCCAGATTATCTTAAACTTCTTTACTAAGAATCCTTCTGATCTATCTCAAACAGATAAGATTAATGCAGCAAAAGACGAGTTGAGGGAACTCTTTTCTGAAGCGGAGATTGATGTAGACACAATTAGGAAAGTATTTCCTGAGCTTCAGTTGAGTGCTCCTGAGGACAAGGGGCCAACACCAACATCTACTAGGAAGCGAAGTTCTAAGAAGCCTGCTGAAGGGGAAAGTAATGATTAAGAATGAAATGGAGCGTGTTGAAAAAAGACATGCAAAAGCAAAGCTCAAGAAAAAAGCGGCTAAATTATTAGGAATTGGAGAAAGGGTTAATGATGTCGCTCAAAAAATTGGGGTCACTAGACAATGCATTCAGCGTTGGCGATGTGACCCTGATTTCAATAGAATTAGCAGAGAAGTTGAAACTGAATACAACAAATTCAAACAAAGCATTATGGATGTGAATGAGTGAAAATCTAAATATAGACGCCTATGCGAAAACCTTTGGTTTCTCTTCTCCAGAGAAATTAAATCATGAAGAAGGTGCTCTACTTTGTTGTTTTCTCAGAGATCCTGACCTAATCAGTGCAAATAGCAAGATTATCAAGGATTTTCAATTTACAGAAACACGACATGCCATCATGTATAAATGCATGGTCAATATCATTGAAAGGGGAGGTAAAACACTCCCCGTCGAAGAGATTGCCATGCGAATGAGGGAACTTGATTCTTCTATGATTGAGAAAGATCAGATCCAATACATGAACGCCTTGATTCATTCCTCAAAAGAACCAGATTTCTTTAAATCAGCCAACCGATTCTGGGAAAACTACAAGTTGCGAAAGATTCATTGGAAGTTCAAAGAAGTCTTGGAACTCAACAAAGATGAGAATGGAGATAGCAAGGAAGTTGTAGATCGTCTGGAAAATCTCTTGATGCTGAGAAAGGAACCGAATCCTTTTGCAGGCTCCTGTAAAACCGCTAAGGAAGCTCTTGTGAGTACATTCACGATGCTTCACTCGATTTGGGATGGGATTGCTGAATTTCCAAAGGTGAGGACAGGTTATCCTGAAATTGATCAGATTACAGATAACGGCTTTGATGAGGGTGCTTTTGCTGTGATTGGAGCCGCTACTGGCCATGGTAAAACAGCTATTAGTATTAACTTGGCTGCCTCAATGGCCAAAGTGGGCAACAAGACGGTTTTTATCTCTTTAGAGGAAAGCTATCGGGACGTTACTCTAAAGCTGATTATGAGCCAATCTGGAGTTCCTAGAAAGCATCTGGTCAATCGAAACTTGATTACAGAGCAAGAGCAGCGGAAGGCACATCAAGTAATGGAGCATTTTTCTACAGATGAGAATCTCCTTCAATTTGCTTGTGGCTCTAAGACAGGAGCCGAAGTGTTGAGCTTGATTCGTTCTCATCATCAAAGAGATGGATCTCGTGTTTTCATTATCGATTATGTGCAACGTATTCGAATGGAGACAGAGAATCGAACAGCAGAGATTGCTAGATTCGTGATGGCTCTTGGAGAACTTTGTAAAGAGTTGGGGATTTTGATTATTGGGACTTCTCAGCTTCGCCGTGAGGGTCGTCGTGAGATGGCAAAGCGGAAGCCTACGGGGTTTGATCTTTCAGAATCTGCTTTTATTGAGAATGAGGCTAGTTATATTATCACACTCTTTCGGCAAGATGAAATTGTCCGAATGTTTCCTGATTTTGAAGATAGTGATGACTTTAACTCAGATGATGAAGGAACCGTCGAATTTATTGTTTGTAAGTCCAGAAATGGGATGACTGGATCAGTCAAACTCTGGTTCAAAGCTGAGTGTACTAAGATGTCTAGCAGACTTGGTGAATTTGTAGAATCAACTGAGTAAATATATGGCACATAGATCAATTTCCCAGATCAACCTATATCAAGGTTGTGCTCGTAAGTACAAGTATAAGTACTTAGATAAATTTCCTGAAAAATCCTCAGAACATTTGGTCATTGGCTCTGCCTTCGATGATGCGATGACTTCGATTATTGAGAATCTAAATGGTGCTGAGGTTCCTTCACCTGAGTCTATTCGTCATGCAATCAGCTTGATGAAGCTGAAGACACAGGAATACCTATCTACTTCAGATATCAGTTCTGAACTCAAACAGAAATCAAGAAATGTGATTCATCATCTTTCTCATCTGATTTCTCCTTACTTCTTGGAGTTTCTGCCGAATGAAAGAGTTCGTCAGTTAGCTGACAAAAGTACGGTAAAGTTAGCACCTTTAGCACCAGTAGAAACTCAACACAAGATTGAGTATCAATTACCTGATATCGGTCTGCCAATTGTTGGTTGGATTGATATGGTTGCTAAAAATCTTAAGACAGGAAAGTTAGTTGTTGTTGATTTCAAAACAAGTGCTTCTGTCAGAATGGATTATAGACGGCAAGTCTGGACTTATGCAAAGGCACTTCAGGAAGAATACAATCTGGATTACTTACCAGAGTGTGAAATTCATCTTTTCAACAAGAATACTCCATTGACCAAACAAAAAGCAAAGTCACTGGGTGTAGAAGGTGTTCCTTATCAAGATGTCGATGATGATCTCATTGCCAATTTATACACAGATTCAGTCCTCAAGTCCAAAATAACGATGGAGGATATTGAGTATTCAGAGGCTGAATATGTAGCGATGAGAGAGGCTTTTGTAGATCTTGAATTCTCATTTAAGTTCAATCATTGGCCGAAAAACAGAACAAGTGGGTTGTGTTCAAGAATGTATTGTTCATTTTGGGATCACTGTACCTCCAATAGTGAGGTTCATCGATCCTTATCTTCAAAGAGGCAAATTGTTGCTTCTGATTCTAGTTCCCTTCCTGAGCCAGAGGATGAGGAATTTCAATTAGACGTTAGTGTTGCAGCACCAAGTGTTGAGCATCAGCGTTCAAACTTCTTATTATAGGAGACTATTATGGCTTTCAGTTTAAACGAAGTACGTTTGTTGGGTAATCTTGGCTTTGATCCTGAAAAAGGAGCTAAGGACAATTCTCCAGTTCGATTGCGAATTGCAACCTCTAGGTCTTGGAAAGACAAGAATACTAATGAGTGGAAGGAAGCCACAACATGGCATACGGTAAATGTCTGGGGGGCTAGTGGTGATTACGCAATGAATCATCTCAAGAAAGGTGATTCTGTTTACGTTGAAGGTGAAATCAATAACAATGAAGTCACTGATGACAACGGAAATAAGCGTACCTTCACCGATGTAAAAGCAAGTCGGTTGCAATTGGCTAATCGAAAGAATGGAAATGGTAACGGCAATGGTGCTAGCTCTGGAGTAGCGCCGAGTGCTGCTGCACCAGCATCATCTAGTAGCGGTTCTTCCTTCAAGGAGCCCTTTTAAACTAATTTAACCTTTTAGGTCAGGCCTCAGGCTTCACGGCCTGAGATCTGACCAAGGAATAAAAATGAAATCAGATAAGAAAAAGAAGAAAGAAATTTCAAGGGAGCAAGTTCAGGAAGCAATGGCTCGATACTTACAGAGTGGAGGCAAAATCATTAAGCTAAAAACCATTCCTGATGATTCTTCTAGAAAAGTTTATCCAGAAAAGAACAGGTCACATTATGAATTTGACTCAGGACTTGATGAATTTAATTCATGAAGGTTCTTTTTGCTATAAGTTGCCATTACCTAAGTTTGAAATTGGGGAAATAGTTGTTGAGAAATATTGCTACAGCATAAATATCATTCCGATGAAGATAACAGAAATTATCTTTCCTGAGAAAGATTCTAAAAATAGATACTGGAAAGGTTACAGTTATAAAATTGAAGCAGCATTATTTGAGGATAAGGGGACTTATTTGGATGGAAAGATTCTAGAAGAAAGTCTGCTTCTTTCTTTTATTGACAGAAAGAAAGAGGTTATTGGTGCAATGATGTCGAGAATACATGATTTAGAGGAGTTAGCTAATGCAAGATAAATCTTGGGGGAAATTGTTAGAGTTGCATGAAATGATGTTTACTCTTTTCAAAAAGAATTTCCCCGAATCTGATGAATTAGATGAGTTTGAGAACTTAAGGCTGGAACTTGAGAACCAAGTAGAAGGACTTAAAGATCGTGAACCTGATGATCAGATCACTGAATCAGTTGTCAGGAAGATTGTCAACCGTTCAAAGATTGGAGCCATCACCTATGGCTATAGTATGGAACGTGAAGACATGACACGTGAACAATGGCTGCAAGAGTTGAGTTCTGAACTTACTGATGCAGCTATTTACTGTGAAAAGCTTCTCGAACTAGAGAGAGCTAAACAGCATTAACTTTTGTACTAGGAGACATAGTGGCATTAAAACAACTAATTCCTAAAAAGGAATTGAGCAAAGACAGCTATAAGCAACTTTTTGAAAATTTAAAAAATTCGAAAGAAGTTGCCTCGATGCTCAGCATTAGTATTGACAAACTCAGGCAGATTCAAAGATCTCACAATCTGGGATTTACATTATCACCCGGAACAGCAGTTCTTTGGACATCTGATGATATTGAAAAGGCTAAGGGCATTCTTGAGAAAAACAAGGATAAGTCAGATCCTTCAAGTATTTCTAGTAAAACAAAGGACTATTCTCTATTTGCAGAACAACAAGAATTGTTAGGTAGAATATTTACAATCACTAGCGATTTCACAAGTTCCTTAGAAACAGAATCAAAAGCTAGAAAAGAATCTTTCCAGTCTTGTTTAGACTTGATTGAGAAGGTGATTGAGCAAAATAACCGTTTGTTCAAACAGGTGGAAGAAAATACAACTAGATTGGAACTTCTCATGGAAGAGATTTCTGTTTCTAGTACAGAAGATAATGCTGAAAAGCGGGGTGAGCCTTGGGGGGCAACAGATGAGAAGATTGAATCTACTAAAAAGCGGGTAGATGTTTCAAAGATTATTGAATTTATGGAAGAAGAGGCTGAGGCTGAATTTGAAGCATTGCCTATTCCAGAAAAGACCAAGATCGAAGAGATTGACACCAGTCGTCCTGTGCATCCAAGAGATGCAAGGTACGACAAGGTAACATCATATGACACACTTCGCCAAGGTCTTGATGATTATCGTAGGTTTGTAAAAACGAGAAAGATCAAGGATCATAACTTTGAAAAGTTGACAGAAATGTCATCCAAAATTTATCAAAGACTTGTTGAAATTGGCGGTCAGGGAATGTCGATTTCAGACATCAACAACGATCCTAATATCCCAAACAAGTCTTATCGTGTGAATGTTTTAGCAGCAATCCAAACTCTATATAATCAAGAGTTGATTAGACTTTGGAGGTATTCTCCAAAATCTGGGGGAATGCCGACAACTTATGTGAGGCTGAGAAAATAATGGAATTAGCACCAAGCATTGAAGCTGGTGCTGAAAACTCTGATCCAGTCGATCTAGCCCAAAGCGTGAGAGACTGGGCAGAGTCCGCTTTTCAGCAGCACTATCTAGACATTTTGCAGGGGCCTGATCTTTCTTTTCTGAAGCCATATGTTCGCAAGAAGGATCTTGTTGAATTGACTGAAAAAGAATGGGACATCGTTTATAAAAACAATCCTTCATTCAAGCATGAAGAGCCTAAAAATTGGAGACAACGTTGGGGATGGCAAATTTCCAAAGCTCTTCCTAAAAGAATGAAAAGACCTAAAATCAATGATTGGAAAGAGGCTTATACGTGGCTGAGATTTCTGGAAGAAGAAAACACGAGTGAACGTATTCACAATGGCAGAATGAAATCTTTCAAGAAGAAGATCTCAAAAATGAGTCTTGAAGAAGTTATTTCAGAGTATCCAATGTTTCTTCGTTTCAATCCTAAACGCTACTGTCTTCCTGAGTCAGCAGATACTGAATATTGGGTAAAGAGAGTAAATACCTTTCTTGACCTAAAGTGCAAGAATCGGAATGTTTCAATCCCTGTTCATTGTTATTCATCAATAAGAAATGGGGAGAATGAATTAATTTTATACAGGGTCTCAACAATGATTGAGTCTGATTTGTCGAAGGAATCTTTTGATAACGCAATTGAAGAATTCAATAAGTCAAAATCTGAGTTGAAGCCTTTGGATTTCTTTTACTCAGCAGATGCGGAGGTAAAAGATAAATATGACTATAATCTTGAATTCAAAAAATATGAAAACAATAGTTTTCACAAAGGAGACTACTTATGGGACAGCGACTGATGATTCAAAGGTCTTTTGAGACGTTAAGAAGATTTCATTCGAATGTTCATGTAAATTTAAAACATTGGAAGAAAAACCCTAATTATGATTCACAGCTTTGTTATGTAAATAACAGAAGTGAATTAGAGTCTGTTGCCAATTTTCTGGACTGGATAACAAAAGCACTTTCTTGGTGTAATTTCTTTGAGTTTGATGAAAATATAAATATGGATGAATTCTCCGAAGATACTGGGTATCGAAAAGAGCTTTTAGAAAAATTATTTTCGTTAAGAACTCCTTATGAATATACATTTATTCAGTATCCAATAGATAAATGGACACAAGAGCATTTAGGAAATGGTCTTCTTGAGGAAGAAGGTATCCTCTTTTGGAGAACGAAATTCTCAAAGCTTTATTCTCAACTCAAGAAGATGACTGATGGTTATACATTCTATAAAGAATATCTTGAGTCAAACATTAAGGGGAAGTTCTCTTCTAATGAAGAAGTAGTCTTTGGACTTTCAATTGGAAATGTAAGATCGAGAATAGATGAGAGTATTATTACAATACCACTTTCTCCAACAGGCTGGATTGTAAGTGCAGATATCCCCTTAAGAGATGATGATATATTTCTGCCAACTGATACATACTCCGAGTCGATTGGTGGATTGGACACTGGAATTCACAACATGTGTGAATTATTTAGATTATATCAGCATCCTCAAGATGTTGATGGATGGTTTCAGAAAATGATTCTTGGATTAGAATCGGACAAAGTTTTGAATTCTTGTTATGTTCCCTTAGGGCCTGTGACTGAATACTATATGGAAGTTTCTTTACGAGATCGGTCAAAAAGTGAATTCGGATCATACTCAAAAGAAATAATAGATGAAACTTCAAGTTCACTAAATGCTAATCCGATAAACGAGATTCGTGGGGAAATTTGGAAAACATTAGCAAACTGGGAAGATTTCGAAATCGATGAACTGATAAACTTTATCAAAAATTCTGAAAAGAACGGGAAAATAAATGTTAGAGAAATATCTAAGATACTAGATGTTTGGAATGCATTTCAGATGACAGCTAAAAGCCTAGATCTAGGGATTCTTTATATGCAATATCTCTCTGTCATGCTTCATAATAACATTGTCAAAGACATTCCAGCTTATAATCATAGTGTCTTAAAAAAGACGAAGGTTCCTCAAAAATCTTCAAAGTATCGGGCTAGAACCATTGTTCTGCGCTCCAATGGTCAAAAAGTCCGCTCTCTTTCTATCAAGATGGGTGATGAGAAAGAGACAACTGGTGTAAAGAAAGCACCACATAAGCGTAGAGGTCATTATCGTCATTATAAGTCCGGGTTGCGAATCTTTATTGAGAATATTGATGTCAATAAAGATCGGGGGGTTGCAGAAGGACAGAACTATATTATCAAAGAAGGTTGATATGGATGCTGTACTTCGTTTTTCTTTATTCTTATGCTTGAGTTCTATTGGATTCTTGCTTTTGGTTCCAGCAATGATTAACTCAATTAACTTCTGGATGAGAGTCTTTGATATCTCAAAAGAATCAATTAATATTCCACTTTGAATTTGGTAGATTAAAACCAAATTAAAAGTGGAATCTGATAACCTGATTATTATAAGTTATTGATTCGATGCTGGGCTTTGCGTTCCTTTGCGGAGCAGGGCGTGGCGCAGCTTTGCAAGGCACTCCAAGGTAAACACATTTTAGATTCTAGAAGCTGTTCTTTACTCGGCCTAGCGTGGCAGGGTACGGCTAGGCAAGTCATGGCATAGCGCAGCTTTGCAATCCAAGGTAAATTCAAATCATCAAAATTAAGTTTTCGAATTACTTCATTCCAGTTGAGAGATACATTGAATATCAATAATCAAAAAGACCAAAACCTCTGCACTGAGATTGCAGTACGGGATGTTGCGATTGCTAACCTAAAATACAAAAATCACAAGATGCTAGAAATGATTAAGCGTCTAGTCCATAGCTATGAAGCTGACTATGAATTTCAGATGAATGTCAAAGAGTTCCTGAGACAGGAAACAGATTATTTAGGAGGTTTTTTTCCAAGTCAAAAATTTTCGTTTGAACAATTAACTGCTGTTCGGGGAGGGATGTGATTGAAGTAAGACTCAATAGTTCTCAGCTTTATCAAGCCGCAAACGTTGGGATCATTCGTCAAGTCAGAAATATCGCTGATAACCGAAAGCCAAGATATGAGGCAGGCAATCAAAATGATTGGCAGCTTCATATTGAAGGCTGCTGTGCAGAAATGGTTGTCGCTCAACACCTCGGTTTGTTTTGGGATGGCAATATCGGAATTCTGTCGGCTGGAGATGTGGGAGATCTGGAAGTTCGGTCAACACAACATTCATCAGGAAGATTGATTCTTCATCCAAAAGATAAAGACCAGTCTAAGTATATTCTAGTAACTGGAGTTAATGGAATTTACCAAATCCATGGATGGATTCTTGGTGAAGATGGAAAACAACAAAAATTTTGGGAAGATCCTACAGGAAGAAGACCAGCTTTCTTCATTCCAAAGGAAAACCTTAATGATATCAATTCAATATCGGACTTAAGAACAGAGAAACTTAATCACAAAATTGCTGCATAGGAGTTATTTCATTATGAAATACCAAGAATACATAGCAAAGAAACTTCAAGATCTCGAATTTCTCGAAAGAGTTAACGCTCAAACCAAACAGATCAATTTGACTCAAACAACTCTAATTGAAATCGCCAATCCAGAACTCAAACAGGGGATTTGTAAGACCATCATCAATAAGCCAGATGAAGAAATCTATTTCTCTGCAGAAGATTGGGAGCGTTTAACAAGAGAGAACATTGAAAAAGATTTCGTTTGGAAGATGGAAGACAGAAAGGAGCAGAACAAAAAAGCCTTTAAGGCAATCCAAGCACGGTCATTTGAGAAAGCGGCAATGAGCGCACTTTATGGTGAAGATAGTTTAGAAACTTACGAAGAAAGTTCAGGTCTATAAAAAATCACAAGGTTCAATATGGAAGTTGAAGCGATTTATCTTTTAATTCTCCAAGCAGGACTAGTAATAGCCTGTCTATATTACTTATTTTC
>Ga0181589_10005573_pt1 | contig 10069 bp, 10 predicted proteins | sample 071ome_25_FD_132444 | JGI IMG/M metagenome (GOLD analysis project Ga0181589, IMG submission 132444) | Coastal salt marsh microbial communities from the Groves Creek Marsh, Skidaway Island, Georgia - 071410BT metaG (megahit assembly) | ecosystem: Environmental > Aquatic > Marine > Intertidal... | reverse complement strand
CAGGTGAGGACAGTGCCGCGGCCGCACCTCCGATTTTCCCGCTGAGGTAAACGAAGTCGCCGGGCTGCGCGCCGGTCCTCCGAAGGACCCCTTCGGGCTCAACTTCACCGCCTACCGTCACACAGACAGCCAAAGGCCCTTTAGTGGTGTCGCCTCCGATCAGAGCGACTTCGTGTCGGTCAGCCAACTCGAAGAATCCATCGGCGAAACCATTTAGCCAGTTCTCATTCACCTCAGACAGGGTAAGGCTTAAAGTCGCCCAACCCGGCACTGCGCCCATGGCGGCGATGTCACTCAGATTCACCGCGAGCGCACGGTGCCCGACTGAGCTGGCGGGTTGCGACTCCAGGAAATGCACGTCAGCCACCAGTGTATCCATTACAACGACAGCCTGTTTGCCGGCTGTCACATTGATGACGGCGCCATCATCTCCAATACCGATCGCGACCTGCGAGGATCGGCCTTCCGGACGATGGAAGATCTGATCAATCAGCTCAAACTCGTCCATGGGGCTATTAGCGGCTAGACGTCTCTCGGCTCACCAGCCAGACGGTCCAGAACGCCGTTTACGAATTTGAAACTGTCGGTCGCGCCAAAAAGGTGCGCCATCTCGATGGCCTCGTTAATTGCCACTCCGTTAGGAATATCGGGACGAAACAGGATCTCGTAAGCCCCGATTAGAAGAATTGCCCGCTCTACCGGATCCAGTTGACTCAAAGGGCGCTCAATCATGCCGTGGAGGCGTTGTTCAAGCGTGTCGCGTCTTTCCGGCACTGCCTCGATCAAATGCCTGAAGTAGGAAATATCTAAATCGCTCAGCCTATCATCACTGATGAAGGCAGCTTCGATTTCTGCCGTGGGTTGGCCTGTCAGCATCCATTGATACAGGGCCTGAGCGGCGCAACGCCGAGCAAGATGGCGACTAACCGAAGCCAACTCAGTCAGCTCGAGAACCCGGAAGATACTCAAGCACCTCCAAGCCAAAGCCAGAGAGCGCATGAGTCCGAAGCGGAGTCCCCAGGACCCGGACTTTGCCGGCACCGAGGTCCGACAGGATCTGACTGCCTGCACCCAGCATACGCAATTCACGCTCTTTTCCATCCGTCGCCGACTCGCCCCGGACCCGGCGATCTAACTGAACCGCATCTTCCGAATAAGTCAACAGAACCAAAACGCCGCAAGGTGACTGCGCGATTCTCTCCAGTGCTGAGTCCACGCTCCAGCTTTGGGCCTCACGGGCTTCTGCCAGCATGTCAAAAGCGCCGCGGTGCGTGTGAACGCGAACCACAGCTGGCGTCTGGGGTTCGATCGTTCCGTGCACCAGCGCCATATGAACCTGTCGCAATTCACCATCTTCATAGATCACGGCGCGGAAGTCGCCATGGCGGGTGCTGACGATATTCTCCGAGATTCGCCAGACAGTCGGCTCAGTGCGCATGCGATAACGAATGAGATCTGCGATGGTGCCCAGTTTCAGACCGTGAACCCGAGCGAATTCAAGTAAATCCGGGAGTCGGGCCATAGTGCCGTCTGGATTCAGGATCTCGCAGATAACGCTGGCAGGTTCAATCCCCGCAAGACGCGCAAGATCCACCCCCGCTTCCGTGTGACCTGCCCGGGTCAGCACTCCTCCAGGCTGCGCCATGATGGGGAAAACATGTCCGGGGCTCACGATATCCTCCCCTGTGGCATTCTCACTGACTGCAGTACGAATGGTATGGGCCCGATCTGCGGCAGAGATACCGGTACTCACGCCATCGGCTGCCTCGATTGATACCGTAAAGTTGGTTGAGTAGCGCGCGTTATTGTCATTGACCATCAGGGGTAATTTCAGGTGACGGCAGCGCTCTTCGGTCAATGTCAGGCAGATCAGCCCTCGGCCCTCGGCCGCCATGAAATTGATGTGCTCCGCCGTCACAAATCCTGCGCCGATCACAAGATCGCCTTCATTCTCGCGATCCTCATCGTCCACGAGGATGACCATCTTGCCATCCCGATAATCCTGAAGGACTTCCTCTATCGGGCTGACACCATGCTTGTTGTCGGTCTCGCTCATTATTGAACCTTATCTCTGTCAGGCACGGTCAGTCCCCGGACTCCTAGCCTCAAAAAACCCAAACTCGGTCACCATCCGCTCTTGTCTCAACTGCATTCCTGCATGCGTTTCAGGTAACGGGCAACCATGTCTACCTCAAGATGAACACTGTCTTCCGCCACAAGCCGTCCAAGTGTTGTGACGCCAAGAGTATGCGGAACAAGATTCACCTCAAAGATTACTCCCGCTTGAGTATCCTTCACGTCATTCACAGTCAGGCTGACACCGTCCAGGGTGACAGAGCCTTTTTCCGCGATAAAGGCCGCCACCTCACGTGCTCCGGAAAACCGCATTCGGGTTGATCGGGCCGAGGCCTCCGACTCTATCAGGGTAGCCAATCCATCCACATGCCCACTGACCAAATGCCCGCCAAAACGATCCTGAGCACCCATCGCCAACTCGAGATTAACGCCGTCACCCAGTTTCCGGTTTCCGAGCAAAGTCCTAGATAACGTCTCTTTTGACACATCAAAAGAGAGACAACCCGATGCAATACTCACGGCAGTCAGGCAAACCCCCGCCACAGCAATGCTGTCGCCAAGTTTCACGAGCGTCGTATTGAGGGCGCTCGGGCGGATGCCGATAACGAGATCACCCTCACGAGGCTCTAAAGACTCGATCTCGCCAATATCCTGAACAATCCCAGTAAACATCCCCTACCCCTCTTTCGACGGACTATAAACAAGCCGTAAGTCCCGCCCAATTTTGGAAACGTCCTTCAACTCAAACTTCACGCGATCGCCTATGGACCGAATTCCACGCATCACAAACATCCCTCTGCCGCCGGTTCCAAGCATATCAGGCGACTGGTAGATCCAGATTTCGTCTACCAAGCCGCGTGAAACAAAAGCACCTGCGACACCGGCCCCGGCTTCGACCAAAACCTCGTTACAGGCGCGCTCCGCGAGCAGATCCAACAGCCCCGCAACATCTACCCGGCCATCTTCTCCAGCGAGGCAGAACTGTTCGGTTCTCGCATCAAATCCGTAGCCTTCATCATCTACACGACTCGTAACAATCAATACATCTCCAGGCTCGGAAAACAGACGAGCGCTCGGGTCCAATTGCCCATTTCCATCCAGAACCACCCTCAGGGGCTGCACGACCTCTTCGTCGACACGAGCATTCAGACGCGGGTCATCCTCCCTCACGGTCCCGATCCCTGTCACTATCGCACAGCTGCGCGCCCTTAACTGATGCACCTCTGCCCGCGCAGCCTCTCCGGTAATCCATTGACTGCTTCCATCATTGGCAGCCGTTCTCCCGTCCATCGTGGCCGCCACCTTAAGCCTGACCAAAGGACGACCACTTGTCATCCTTTTGCAAAAACCCGCATTAAGCTCTACCGCGCCGCAGTCCTGCTTCGATATCTCAGCCGCGATATCCGCAGAACGAAGCATCTCAATTCCCCGACCGGCAACTTGCGGGTTGGGGTCAATCATCGCTGCCACGACTCTGCTGACCCCAGCATCCACGAGAGCTTGGGCACAGGGTCCTGTGCGTCCGGCGTGCGCGCACGGTTCAAGGCTGACAAAGATCTCGCTTCCTTTCGCCCGATCACCCGCGGCAGACAGCGCGTGGATTTCCGCATGGGACTCACCCGCTCGCTCATGCCATCCTTCACCAACAATTTCGTCATCCCGAACGACCACGCAACCGACGCGCGGGTTGGGCTTGGTCGTATACAGGCCCCTTTTGGCAAGTTCCACCGCGCGGGCGATAAAACGAAGGTCTCGATCCGAATGATCAGGGGTATTCATTTCCGCCGACCTGATTTTGGCTCTGCCAGCAATGACAACTGGGTGACGTTGCTTGTAGGCTGTCGGTCCTTTCGCAACCGATCAATCTCTTTGCTGAAAGCCGCCACATCCTCAAAACTTCGGTAAACCGAGGCATAACGGACATAGGCGATTTCATCGATCTGTGGAAGAAGGCTCATCACAATCTCCCCGATCGCAGCGGATCGCACCTCCGGCTCACCGCTTAACTGAATCTGACGGCTGACGTCGTTGATCAGGGCATCCACCTGATCAAGACCTACCGGGCGCTTCTCCAGCGCACGAAGCAACCCACGGCGAAGTTTCTCTTCATCCCAGGTTTCCCGCCTGCCATCACTCTTGACGACTCTCGGTTGTTCACGCTCAAAACGCTCAAACGTCGTAAAGCGATGGCTGCAGGCCTGACACTCCCGACGTCGCCGTACGCTCGCACCGGCGTCGCCCAATCGTGAGTCGATAACCCGGGTATCGTCGCTGGAACAGGCGGGGCAACGCATAGCAGGCCTTTCAGGCGCCGCAACAGGCCTAAGGAGCCGGGTCGCCCTCCGCTTCCGCACCTTCCTTGGCCACAGGGAGCATATCCTCTCGGGAAATACCCAGGACCAATACGGCGGGACTGGCGACGAAGATTGAAGAATAAGTTCCGATCAACACACCGATCAAGAGCGCAATCGCGAACCCTTTGATGATCTCACCACCGGCCAGCAGCAGGGTCAGCACCACCAGCAGGGTGGTCACAGAAGTCAGTACGGTACGCGGCAGCGTTTCATTAACCGAGCGATTCATTATCTGAAGAACAGAGCCTTTACGCATTTTGCGGAAGTTATCCCTGATGCGGTCGAACACAACGATCGTGTCATTCAATGAATACCCGATCACCGCCAGGACAGCCGCTAGAACCGGCAGTGAAAACTCGATTGCCAGAACAGAAAACACGCCCAGCGTGATCAGGACATCGTGAACCAGAGCGATAACCGCACCCACCGCAAAACGCCATTCAAACCTGAAAGCGACGTAGATGAGAATGCCGATCAACGCATAAAGCATTGCGAGTCCGCCCTTCTCGGTCAGTTCGTCTCCTACCTGCGGGCCCACAAATTCGACTCGGCGCATTTGAACCTGGCAATTCTCTACGCCTCCTCCGGCGCCGACACATTGCTGGAGGCCGCCCTGCGCGCTCTCTGTCAGGGTCTCTCCAGCCGCAATCCTGAGAGCGCCGACGACATCGTTGCTCTGTTCAGATGCCGCTTTATCGGCATTCACCGGAAGCCGGACGAGGATATCCCTTGAAGTGCCAAAGTACTGCACAATAGCATCCTCGATTCCGGCTTCTTTTAGCGTTGACCGAACCGCAACCGGATCCGTCGACTGCAAATACTCCAGTTCCACCAAAGTGCCGCCTGTGAAATCGATCCCGAAATTCAGGCCGCGAACCCCAAGCGAGCCAATACTGACTGCGAGAAGCACGGCGGACAATATCCATGCTGCCCGGCGCCTGCCAAGAAAATCGAACTCGGTGACTTTTTTAAAGATCCGCATTGCTTCAGCCGCTAGATTGCCAGGGACTTAACGCGCTTGCCGCCATAAAGGTAATTCACCAAAGCGCGGGTTACCACGATCGCTGTAAACATTGACGTGATAATCCCGATGCTCAATGTGACGGCAAATCCCTTGATGGGGCCGGTGCCAAAATTAAACAGTACGATGGCGGCAATCAAGGTAGTGATGTTTGCATCGACAATGGTTGAAAGTGCCCGCTCGTAACCGGTATGAATGCTCGCCTGAGGCGTCGAGCCATTTTGAATCTCTTCCCTGATGCGTTCGAAAATCAGGACGTTCGCATCCACCGCCATCCCGACGGTAAGCACAATACCCGCAACACCCGGAAGCGTAAGCGTGGCCTGCAGCATGGAAAGCACCGCCACGATCAGAACAAGGTTGAGCGCGAGGGCCACATTTGCAAATACTCCAAAGACCCGGTAGTAGATCATCATAAAGATGAGAACAAGAATGAAGCCAACCAGTACTGATCTGAATCCCTGATCGATATTGGCCTGACCCAGACTTGGACCCACGGTCCGCTCCTCAATGATCTCCACCGGGGCTGCAAGGGACCCTGCGCGCAGCATCAGAGCAAGATCACGGGCCTCGTTCACGCTATCAAGCCCTTCGATCTGGAATCGCTTGCCTAACTGGTCCCGAATGACAGGCGCGGTGATGACTTCCTCAATTCGCTGCTGGGTACGCAGGACACGACCCTGATCGTCTTTCATCGGCAGACCATCCGCATCGGTCCGGATCGTTGACCGATTCTCGATATACAGCACGGCCATCCGTTTGCCGATATTCTTGCCGGTGATCTTCTGATTAATTCGCGCCCCAATTGCGTCCAGAGTAATGCTCACGATTGGGCCGCCGCTCTGCGTGTCGATACTTGCCGCCGCATCGACAATGTTTTCTCCAGAGTAGATAACGCGCTTCTCCAACAAAATCGGGCGGTCATCACGAAATCGGTAAATCTTTGATCCCGGTGGCACCTTACCGCCCAGCGCGGCTTCCAGGCTATGCTCTTCATCGACCATCATCATCTCAAGCGTAGCGGTCCGGCCGAGAATACGTTTGGCGCGAGCGGTATCCTGAACCCCCGGCAGTTGGACAACAATCCGCCGATCCCCCTGTCGCTGGACGACGGGCTCGGCCACGCCGAGTTCGTCGACCCGATTTCGTAGAGCAGTCACATTCTGCTCGAGCGCAAATTTGAACAGCTGATCAATTTCTGTTTCCGCCAGGCTGGCACTGAGGACTTCATCTGAGCCTGTATCGTCCGCAGTTGCCACGAGTCCAGGCAACTCTTTGCGGATCGTTTTGAGTGCTTCGTCGGCCGCATCGGCAGAGCGAAGCGTGATCTTGATGCCGCCCGCGCCGTCACGGGCAATACCGCGATATCGGATCTTGGCTTCTCGCAGTGTCGCTCGAAGATCTGCGACGTACCGATCCTCCGCGCGCCTCTGCGCCGTCGCCATATCAACCTCGAGCAGAAAATGCACTCCTCCCCGAAGATCCAGACCAAGATACATCGGCAGGGCCCCCGCGTTTGAGAGCCATTGGGGTGCTGCCGGCAGAAGCGTCAGCGCGATGGTGAACCCGGCCGGCAGGCGCGCCTCCAGCATGTCCCTAGCCTGAAGCTGTTCGTCCGTTGTGCTGAATCGGATTCGAATCCCCGAATCGTCCAGGGATACAGAGTCATAAGCGAGACCCGCCTCATCCAATACCGTCTGATCCTCTTGGAACTGTTCTGCGCCAAGGGTGCCGCCGCGAGCCCCGCGCAGTTGAATGCCGGGATCATCGCCGAAGATATTGGGCAGCGCATAGAACGCGCCGGGCACGATAACGACCGCGATGATCAGCCACTTCCACCACGGCGTGTGATTACGCATCGGTTTAGTAAGTACCTTTTGGCATTACCTGGGAGACCGCTTGCCTTTGGACCTTAACGGTCAGTCCACTCGAGATTTCCAGGGAAATAAAATTGTCATCGACATCTGTCACTTTTCCCAGGAGACCGCCATTCGTTACCACCTCTTCACCCTTGGAAAGGGCCGCAACCATTTCTTTATGCTGTTTGGCGCGCTTTTGCTGGGGGCGGATCAACAGGAAATAAAACAGTACGAAAATAACAACCAGCGGCAGGAGGCTGAACAGGCTGCCGCCCGCTTCTCCCCCAGCCTGTGCGAAGGCGTCGGAAATCAGGAAATCCATTCTGCTACCTCACGAATCGGGACATGGAAAGGCGCGCGATTATACGACAACATCAGTATGACCGCCGAAAATCGCCATAAATTCATCCGCAAAGGCGGAGAAACGCTGATTGGCGATCGCCTGGCGAATATCGGCCATCAGCGTCTGAAAAAAGACGAGGTTATGCAGCGTGCAGAGTCGCGGCCCGAGTAATTCGCCGGTCACGTGAAGATGGCGCAGGTAGGCTCGGCTGAACTGTGTACAGGCCGGGCATGGGCAGTCAGGATCGATCGGCTGGGTGTCTTTTTTATTGACGGCGTTCTTCAATCGAACGATACCCCGACGGGTGTACAACCACCCATTGCGCGCGTTTCGGGTTGGCAGAACGCAATCAAACATATCGATCCCTGCCGCGACACCCGCTATTAAATCCTCGGGTTTCCCAACGCCCATCAAGTATCTCGGCCGATCGGCTGGCATTGCGCCCGTCACAGCATCCAGGATCCGCAGCATATCCTCCTTAGGCTCTCCAACCGATAGACCTCCAAGGGCGTAGCCATCGAAACCAATTGACTGCAGGCGATCCAGAGCCTCGAGCCTCAGGGTTTCATGCATCCCGCCTTGAGCAATCCCGAAGAGCGATTGTCCGGCTGACAAGGGATAACTCCGGCACCGCTCCGCCCAGCGTAATGAGAGTTCCATAGACTGACGCGCTTCCTCTATGGTTGCAGGATAGGTCGTGCACTCATCAAAGCACATGACAATGTCTGATCCCAAGGCTTTTTGCACCTTCATTGAGGTCTCTGGATCAAGAAACACCGTGGAGCCATCTACCGGCGAACGGAACGTCACCCCCTCTTCTCGAATGTCCTTTTTTTTGGCGAGGCTCCAGACCTGAAAGCCGCCTGAGTCCGTCAGAATCGGGCCGCTCCACCCCATAAAGTCATGAAGACTTCCGTGCAGGTTAATGATTTCGGTACCCGGTCTCAGCATCAGGTGAAAGGTATTTCCCAGAATTATCTGGGCACCCGTCCCGGCCACCTCCTGTGGACTGACCGACCGAACCGAACCTACCGTCCCAACCGGCATGAAGGCCGGAGTATCGATCACCCCTCGGGAGTTCTCTATTTGCCCCCGACGCGCGTTGCCATCAGTGTGGAGGACTGTGTATTTCACGGCACACTCCTGGATTCCAACAACATGGCATCCCCATAACTGAAAAAGCGGTAACGATGGTCAACCGCATGCTGGTAGGCCTCACGAATCCGCTCGACACCCGCAAAAGCGCTAACCAACACAATCAAGGTCGACCGGGGCAGATGAAAGTTTGTGATCAACATGTCCACGACACTAAAACGAAAGCCCGGACGAATAAAAAGTTTCGTGGGCCCCTGCATGGGCGCCAGAACACCGTGCTGAGCGGCTGACTCCAGCGCCCGCACGACGGTCGTGCCAACCGCAACCACGCGCCCGCCGCGATCCCGCGCCTGACATACGGCCTCCACCATGTCCTCATCCACTATGATTTCCTCCGCATGCATCTCGTGTTGATCCAGGACTTCAGATTTCATGGGGGAAAAGGTACCTGCGCCTACGTGCAAAGTGAGTTTGGCAAGCCGAACCCCCTTTGCAGCCAGATTCTCAAAGAGTTGCTCATCAAAGTGCAGGCCGGCCGTCGGCGCGGCAACGGCCCCCGGGTGCTTTGCATAAACTGTCTGATAGCGTTCGTCGTCTGCTCTATCTACCGGACGCTCAATGTAGGGGGGTAACGGCGTCTCACCTTCCCGGTGCAGCAATTCCTCAAATTGCTCTCCAAGATTGCAGCCAACAACGAAGAACATCCCTTCTCTGCCCAGCACTTGAAGAGGCGTGCCCCCTGTGGTCGTAAGTTCTGTTCCGACACCCGGCGACTTGCTCGCCCTAAGCTGAAACAATGCAGTACGCTCGTCCAGCAAACGCTCAAGCATCAATTCCACTTTCCCACCGGTATCGGATTTTTGACCATGCAGACGCGCTGGCAATACCTTGGTCTCATTGACAACCAACAAGTCGCCTGGGAGGAGCCGATCCGCAAGATCAGAAAAAGTGCTATCTATGAGGGCACCATTGCGCGGCGGAACAATCAGTAACCGACTGTCTGCGCGCTCGGCCAACGGCAACTGAGCGATCAATTCCTCCGGCAAGTTGTAGTCAAAGTCAGCGCTGTACTTCATCCAATCAAAAAGAGGCCAAATGGCCTCCTGTGGTCCTGGCTAAACCCGGATTCTATCGGGTCGGGCTTGCAGGAGGGATCATTCAGAAACACCGGTTTTTCGTCTAGACCGGGTATTGACAGGATTTGCTGCTTCTTTCATAATGTTTGTGTTACAAACTGGTTTGTATTGAGGAAGCGAATGTCTCCAGAAGAACTGAATGTCCGCAAAGCCATTGCTGACGTTGAACTTATCCGTCGGGTCCT
>Ga0181589_10005557_pt1 | contig 10080 bp, 6 predicted proteins | sample 071ome_25_FD_132444 | JGI IMG/M metagenome (GOLD analysis project Ga0181589, IMG submission 132444) | Coastal salt marsh microbial communities from the Groves Creek Marsh, Skidaway Island, Georgia - 071410BT metaG (megahit assembly) | ecosystem: Environmental > Aquatic > Marine > Intertidal zone... | reverse complement strand
TCTTCTGCTAAACTGGTTCCTGCAAAGTACAAAAAGGAAAGCTGGTCAAGTTTGGGTATTAATCCCGATGACCGATACTTTGCGATTTATGTGACTCCACCAGATAAAAAGAAGATTGTAAAACGCTTGAAAGATAAGCTGAAAGGTGTGGATGAACTCATATTAGCAACAGACGAGGATCGAGAGGGCGAAGCGATATCCTGGCATCTTTTGGAGGTGTTGAAGCCAAAAGTACCGGTGAAGCGAATGGTTTTTCGTGAAATAACCAAGGAAGCGGTGCAAAATGCGCTCGAAAATACTAGGGACATTGATATGAACTTAGTATATGCCCAAGAAACTCGACGCATACTGGATCGGTTAGCCGGTTATACGGTATCTCCATTGTTATGGAAAAAAATTGCTCCCGGACTCTCTGCGGGGCGTGTTCAATCCGTGGCTGTTGAATTTATTGTTCAGCGAGAACGAGCGAGGATGAAATTCAAAAAAGGCCGGTACTATGACTTACAGGCTATTGTTCAAAAGCAAGGAGAGCAAGACGAATTCAAAGCAGACCTCACCCATGTAGAAGGCACGCGTGTCGCCAGTGGAAAAGATTTTGATGAAGATACAGGCGGATTGAAGAAGCCAGGTTCCGTTGTCTTGTTAGACGAATCAGCGGCTAATGACTTGGTTAACCAACTCAACACGGCCGAATGGAAGGTTCAAGACGTTGATGTAAACATTCAAAAAAGAAACCCGGCTCCTCCATTCATTACTTCCACTCTTCAGCAAGAGGCGAATAGAAAGTTTGGATTTTCGGCGCGAGATACGATGAGTGTGGCACAGAAATTATACGAAAAGGGTTTTATAACTTATATGAGAACAGACTCCACCCGTCTTTCTGGTCAGGCTATTGAAGCGGCTAGAGAGGGTATTTTGGATCAATACGGCGAGGAGTATTTGTTTGAGCGTGTTCGAAATTACACGGCAAAAGGTAAAAGTGCCCAAGAAGCTCATGAGGCCATACGTCCTGCAGGCTCACGTTTTGTAATGCCGGAGCAATCGGGTCTTAAAGATCGAGAACTTAAGTTGTACGATTTAATTTGGAAGCGCACCATTGCCACTCAAATGGCGGAAGCCAGTTTAGAATTTACTAATGTAAGTATTGACGCCCTCGTGCAAGGCACCCCTAAAGCTACTTTCCGAAGCAGTGGTAAGAGGATCATATTCCCCGGTTTTTTCAGAGCCTATGTGGAGGGAAGCGATGACCCAGAAGCGGCTTTGGAGAATCAGGAACAATTTCTACCTGAACTTCAAAAAGGGGATGTGACCGATTTACAGGATTTGGCATTCAACGAACACGAGACCAAGCCACCTGCACGATATACCGAGGCGACACTTGTGAAAGAACTCGAGAAAAGTGGAGTAGGAAGACCTAGCACCTATGCGGCGGTTATTTCCACCATTCAGGATAGAGGCTATGCCAAAAAAGAGGGGAAAGCCTTGGTGCCAACCTTCACGGCATTTGCCGTAACCACCCTACTGGAGCAGCATTTCCCAGACCTAGTGGATAGTGACTTTACTTCTAATTTAGAGGATAAACTTGATGAGGTGGCCAATGGAAAACAAGATCCTGTGGCCTATTTAGACGATTATTACAAAGGATCCAATGGACTAAAAGCCAAAGTGGACTCTCAGGAAGATCAAATCGATCCACAAAAAGCCAAGCTATTAGATCTACCTCTAGAAGGTCTGGAAGGCATTAATATTGCGATTGGTCGTTTTGGACCCTATGCGAAGATGGAAAAGGGTGGTGAAGAAATTACTACCTCACTTCCCTATGATATGGATCCAAGTGATTTGACGGCAGCAAAGCTAGAAGAATTGATTCAACGCTCCTCCGAAGAGGATAAACCCTTGGGTATAGACGAGGATTCAGGTTTACCCGTCTTTGTATTGTCGGGTCGCTACGGTCCCTATGTACAGCTTGGAGAAGTCACCGAAGAAAACAAAAAACCAAAGCGAGTGTCCTTACTGAAAGGCATGAATCCAGATGATTTAGACCTCGATCTTGCCTTACAGCTTTTAGCCTTGCCAAGGCATTTGGGTGAACACCCTGAAGACGGGAAGGTAGTAAAGGTGGGAGTCGGTCGCTATGGACCTTATGTGGTGCACGACGGCAGTTTTAAATCTTTGACGAAGGATGACGATGTACTCACCGTGGAATTAGCACGAGCAGTTGAGTTACTTCAACAAAAAGCAGCTAAGCGAGGTAGTTCCGAACTGTATGATTTGGGCAATTTCCCGGATACGGAAACCCCCATAAAAATTATGAGCGGGCGTTATGGTCCTTACATTAAGTACGGGAAGAAAAATGTAGGATTACCTAAAGGAACGGCTCCCGAAGATGTTACAAAAGAACAGGCCATTAGCCTGATAAACGCCAAAAAATAGCCTATTTAATTAAGGTCATACTCCGGGTGAAACTACCCGAGGTCGAGCACTTTAAAATCGAAAACAATACGCTTAAATCGCTTGTCGTGATTTTCTTTACGAGTTTCGACAAAATCAACTTCTAGTTTGCGATTAATATGGTTGATCAGTAGACCACGCTTTATAGAGTATTGATTGGCTTGATAGTGTTCATCAAATATAGAGTTATCAAAGTCTGAAAAACTGATACTATTCACTCGTTGTTCTTTCAGTGTTTTAACTAAGTCCCAAAACCGTAAATCAACGGCTTCATCAAAATGGATGGTTCTTTTTTTGCATTGAACCATAACGGAGGTTTTAGCCTCATTGAACTGGATTGAGGTACTTAAATGAGATGTTTTTTTGTTTTTGTATCGAACGAATCCCAGTCCGAATACAGATAAAATAACTACTAAAATTAAGGTGTACCAAGCACTGAAGGATGTTTTGCTTGAAATTGGCTCCAGAAAACCAAGTACATCTTCCAGAGGAACTACCATGACCCCTAATTGTTTATCCATATTGTTTAAATCCCCAAATATAAGCACCGAGTCATGACCACCCGTTGGAAACATACCAAGGGTCTTGTTTATTTTTTGGTTGATGCTAGGGTTTTTAACAATGAAGAGTTGATTCGCTTCCAAATTCAACACAAAATTATTATGTAGGCTTAGCCAATCTTCTCCTAAGAAGGTATAATTACCCGTGAGCGGATAGGAATTATAGTCCGCATCTCTGACCGAATTGTCAAAATCATAGCTATCTATGTATTTTCACTCATAGCTAAGTGCCGAAAGTTCATAAATGACGATTTTTAAATCCCAGATTCTTTGAATGTAGAGATATCGGTTACGAGCAGAATCAAAATAAAGTTGGCCAAAAAGATCATCGGTAGGTTTTTTCCCTAAGGTCTGTATTTCGGTCCACTCTTGGAAGGTTTGATCAAACTTCAAAAAATTATGTTTATGAACAAACTCACCATAGCCACCTAATGCATAAATGTCTAAAGTAGTATTATCTACCCATGCCCCGTGTCCATAGAAACCTCTCATATCATAGGAAAAGTCGAGTTGTTGTAATTCTTTACTGTTAAAATTATAGGAGTGAACACGCCCAAGCCCAGCATCCCAAAACAGCATGCTCTTCTCATGGGTTTTAGGATCTCTATAGAAATGGATTAATTTAGATTCCCTCGGCATTCGATCTTTATTTTGCTCATAGTACACCGAATACTCCATATTGTACCGAAACCGAATGGTATCTAACACCTGTACGTGCTCATTTTGAATGGCAAAGAGCTCTAGGCTTCTGTTATTGAAGCCATACAGAATACCTTGGCTAGTGTCGGTAGAAAAACTGATGACCGTATCCATGCTAAGCAAATTCCCTTACCCCACCACCTTTGTGGAGAAAAATAAGCTAGAAATAAATAAAAGTGTGAATATGGCTAAGCGGCCATTCACAACAATATTACCTACCATATTCTTAGATATCAAACCCATTACCATACCGCTGCATATTTTATTTTACACCGGTAATAATGTATAAAAAAACTCCTATATCAAGCGACAAAAACTTACGATTGACACAGGCCTCGCCGAAAGGTATTTTAGGTTAAATATTTCAAGCCTATGCAGAAAAGAAGCAATTTTCACTTTACCTATCCCACCAACATAGCAGAGCTCGATCTGGCAACTATGGTGAGTATGTACAGAAGTCGCGGAGAACCTAGGCGGGCAGCACCAGGAGAGTATTTTTGCTGTGCATTATCGCATGAATTACTCAAAGAGGGCAAGTATTGGTTTGGGTTGTATTACGCTCAAAAAGTTTGGGACGAGTTGGTTACCAAGGGAAGCGAAGGGTACCCACTAACCGAAGCAGAATTAACTGTTTTGGGTTTGGTGTTTATGAGTGAGGACGAGCCGCCTCATCGCGAATACGTTGAGAGAAACTCTAAAGTAGTAGATAAACTCTCCTACTTAATTGTTAATGACTTACGGGGCTTTGGTTTTCTGGTTGAAGACGAAAGTGGCTATCTCCGCATAACTCCACGAGGCGAAAAAGCTTTACATGGTATTGCCCGTAGAATGTATGATAAACGTTTCTTACCTGAAATGATTGATCAAAGCCCTCGACCTGAAGCGCCAAAAATAGAGCAGGCTCAGCGGCGCAATCAGGACCAAGGAAATCTTTTTATTTAGTCTTGAGGGACTAAAAACATAACATAGTTGTTGGTATCGTTCACATCGGCAAGGCGATCACTAGGATCGATGGAGACGGATTTAATGCCCGATTTTGGGGTAGGAATTGTGAAGGTATAGGAAAGCTCAACCCATGGCCAATCTTCCAAAATAGTTCGAGCCCCTTCATGTTCTGCCGGCTTTTCACCTCTCATTATGCGCATAGGGATATAAAACTCCTCGGTACGGCCATCCTGATACTCCACCCAAACATCGAGTGGCATGGGCATAAGCCCAATACGATCGATTTGAATAAGCGTTTGATTGGCATCTACTGGAGCACTTTCAAACGAAGCAATACCATAGTCAATAGTTTTGGTAGTATGAATAAAATACTCATGAAACCAATCTAAGATCATACCAGACTCTTTTTCCATCAGACGTATAAAATCCAGGTCGGTGGGGTGTTTAAGCTGCCATTCTTTGTGATAGCGTAACATACCCGAACGAAAAGCCTCTTCACCCATGATATAACGTAGCTGATTTAAATAAACGGCGCCTTTTGAGTAAGCGGCACGTCCATAAGCAAAGTTAGTATGATAGTGATCGGCATGGGTGGCCATAGGTTCCTCTTTACCCGATTCAACCAGTCGGATATATCCATTCATTGAACCATTATGAGGGTTCCCGGTAGATTCGAAAAGGTGTTGCATGGTTTCTGAACTTGCAAAGCTAGTGAAGCCTTCATCCATCCATTCGTACAAGGCTTCGTTGGTCGCCAAAACATTTTGATACCAACTATGATACATTTCGTGAACGGTAACCCCTACGAGGCTTCGAAAACTTCTTGCCCCTGTGATTAAAGTTCCCATAGGATACTCCATACCGCCATCACCGCCCTGAAGAGTGGTGAATTGTGGGTAGGGATACTTTCCAAAGTGCTTGTTGGCATATTGAAAGGCTTTCACCGTTAGCTCGGGTAGGGCCTCCCAATGTTCTCTGTAGCTTTCATTCTCGGCATCTGTTTTGTTCACAGCCACCACGGGATCTTGATAGAGAAAGTGCAGCATAGGACCATCTGGAACCTGTGTTTTAACATGTTTGAAATCGGGATCAGCCCCCCAGAAAAAATCCAAAACATCTTCTGCTACAAAATGCCAGGTCAGGGTTTCCCCCTCAGGATTCACACTCACCCCTTCCTCTTCATAGCCATGTCCTACTTCATTCGGATTTTGAAGGATTCCTGTTCCTCCAAGTACATAGTCTTTATCTATCGTGATTTTAACGTCGAAACGCCCAAATACCCCATGAAATTCGCGACCAATATATGGGTTAGGGTTCCATCCTCGAACGTCATATTCGGACAATTTTGGATACCACTGACTCATTGAGAATTCCACCCCTTCGGCATTATTCCATCCGCTTCGTCGAATTTGTAGCGGAACCTGACTGGTGAAATCCATTTCTAATACCGTTTGTTCACCAGGTAATAAGGGCTTGGCTAATGGAGCGACTAAAATGGTACCTTCAACCTGAAAATCAAGAGCGACGCCGTCCTGTGTGAGGCGTTCTATTTTGTGATATCCGATTTCGTCTTCACTTAGATAAAAAATTCGGTCACGTACTCTGTTGTCGGGATCTTCAATGGTTCTGGAGCGGACATCCATCATGCTTCCAGGTTGAAAAGCATTGAAATACAAATGATAAAATACCCGATCAATCACGTCCGGAGAGTTATTGGTGTATACCAGACGTTGTTCTCCTTGGAATTGATGCGCTGGAGCATCCACAACAATATTCATGGTATAATCGACCTCTTGTTGCCAGTAACCGGCGGTATAGGCCGATTGTACGGTTGGAGCCTGAGTATTGGTCGCATCATTGGATTGCGCAAAAATAGGTAGGCTAGTGATCGCAAAAGCATATAAGAATGATAGCAAGATTTTTTTCATCAGGATTTATTTGGTTAATAAAAATAATAGGTAAACGTAGATGACCTTTAGAGCGCCGTTCTTGAATTAAAGGCTCTGCTTAAGGTAACTTCATCAATGTATTCGAGTTCAGTACCCATAGGGATGCCATAAGCAATCCGAGTAACTGCTACTTCATAAGGTTGTAACAATTTATGAATATAATACGAAGTTGCTTCACCTTCTGCATCGGGATTTAGAGCAAGGATCACTTCTTCAATCGATTCTTCTCGCACGCGCACTAATAACTCTTTTATTCGAAGCTGGTCGGGACCCACATTATCCATGGGTGAAATGATTCCCCCAAGCACATGATATCTTCCTTGGAATTCATTGGTGCGTTCTATTAAATAGACATCATTGAATTCTTCCACCACACAAAGGGTTTTGGATTCCCGTTTAGGGGAGGTACAAATAGAGCAGGGGTCGGAATCACTGATGCTTCCACAAATGGAGCATCGACTCACTTTGGTCGATAAATCAAGAAGGGCATTGGCTAAATTTTGAACGTACTGATCGTTTTGTTTAAGCAAATGAATGGCCATTCTTTGAGCTGATTTACGGCCAGTCCCTGGTAACTTGGACAATTGCTCAATCGCACGTTCTAGATATTCTGAAATTAGTGGCACAGGCTTACTTAATTATGGCTAGTTATGACTGGTGAGGAGTGGTTATGACGCATGTGAAGGGGCAAGTAGTGGCAAATAGTTGCGAATTATAAACCGAATTTAGAGAGATCGAAGCCTGGAATTCCCCCACCTGGCATCATGCCTTTGTAGGCACTTTGCATTTCCTCTTGTGCTGCTTCTTCGGCTTTTTCCAACGCTCTATTAACCCCAGCAACCACCAAATCCTCTAACATTTCACGATCATTTTCGCCCACAAGGCTTTCATCCACCTCGATTTTCAACACCTTCCGATGTCCATTGGCCGTCACTTTAACCATACCACCGCCTACCTCGGCATGAACTTGAATATGCTCCAATTTGGCTTGGCTTTCCTTGACCTTTTCTTGCATTTCTTGCATTTTTCCGAACATGTCGGCCATATTAAAATTATTCATAACGTCTAGTTATTGGTGAATAGTTTTCGCATTTAGTATTCGAGCTCTGCGCCTAATTTGTCTACAATATCTTTTAAAATGGGGTCTTTTTTGACCAGCTCTTTAAAAAACTCGTAGGGATTTTTTTCTTTTTTGGGCGCGCTTTTTTCGGTAATTACTTCGATCTGAAAACGCAGCATAAACCCTATTTTATCCTTTAGGTGTAAACATAACTCTCGGGATTGTTGATCCAACATTTGCTTGGATAAAGGATTATCACACTCTAATTTCAGCAGGTCTCCCACCAGGTCTACCGGCCGTACACGCTCGACCTGAAGCTCTAATATTTTAGGAATCTTACCAGAGAGTCCTCGAACTAAATCTTCCCAAACGGCCTCGATGGCATCGAAGCTAAGTTGCTTTTGATCATTGCTACCCGTCTCTTTTTCAGGACTTTTTTCTTCGGGTTGAACCGAACTGCCTTCCTCTAAGTCCTGATCATTGCTTGGGGCTTCAGTTGAAATGGATGCATCCTTTTTTGGAGATTGGTCAGGCGTTCCTAAGGATGGAGAACCCAAGTCGATTCGATCTAAAAAGCTGGGTTTATCTTTTTGGACAGGAGTATCTAGTTCGGGTTCAGGTTCGGGTTCTTCGGGCTTGGTTTGCGAAGTATCTGGTTCGGCTTCTGGTTCTGATGACGATTCTGTTTCCGGGTTCTCGGTGGGTTCAGCTTCCTGTGTCGTCTCGGTGGTCATAGGCTCTTCGGCTGCTTCGGAAGCTTGTGTCGCTTCTGAGTTCTGTGAAACCTCGGTGGTCATGGGCTGTTCGGTGGCCTTTGGGGTTTCAAGAATCTCGGCAGGTTCTACTGCAGCCACTGACTTCTGCGTGTTTTCATCACTCTGAATAGCCCCACCTTCTTGCACTTTGGCTATCAATTTTTTCAACCCGTCTAATGGTTCTAAATGAACCATTTTTAGAAACATCAATTCGAAGGATATTCGGGGCTGACTTACTTCTTTAATTTTTATTTGATGCTCGCTAACCAAGTACAGATAGCGCATAATATCCGTAGCATCTAATACCTGCGCTTCCTTTAGATATCTGTTCTTGGTTTCGGCAGAAGCTTCAATTAATGCCATTTTGTTGCTTTGCTTTGCAACATACAGGTTGCGGAGATGTTCCACGAGACCTACCAAAAATTCCTGAATATCATAGCCTTCTTGTAACAGGGTATGAATAAGCTCAAGACCGCCCGATGGATTGCGTCCCGTAACGAATCCCATAAACTCAAATAGTCGATCAGAGCCTACGACATTAAGAGCTTTAAGCAATTCATCGTGCTGAATATTGTCTCCACAAAAAGCGATCGCTTGGTCCAGTAAACCCAGAGCATCTCGCAAGGCACCATCGGCTTTTTTTGCGATTACATGAAGTGATTCATGGTCTATGGCTATTCCTTCATCCCGAGTAATTTTTTCTAACCGAGTTACGATTTCATCTACCGCGATACGCTTAAAATCGAAGCGCTGAACCCTCGATAAAATAGTAGGCAATACCTTGTGAGGCTCGGTGGTTGCGAAAATAAAAATGGCATGCTCGGGGGGTTCTTCCAGCGTTTTTAAAAGCGCATTGAAAGCGGCTTTTGATAGCATATGAACCTCATCGACGATAAATATTTTATATCGGCCATTTTGAGGAGGTATGCGAACACTCTCACGCAAATGATGAACATCTTCCACTTTATTGTTGGATGCGGCATCAATTTCGATAATGTTGAGTGTTTGGTTTAACGCTTCGCCATCGACGCCATCGTCAATTCCATTGATTACTCGGGCCAATACTCGGGCCATGGTGGTTTTTCCCACGCCTCTGGGGCCACAAAACATATAGGCATGAGCAATACGATCTTGCTCAACGGCATTTAATAAGGTATTGCTTACATGCTCTTGAGAAACAATATCATCAAAGCTCTGTGGGCGATATTTTCGTGTAAGTGCTCGGTAGGAATTAGACATAGAACAAAGGTACAAAAAAGACGGACGATTTGAAGGCTTAAGCTATGAATTCATAAGGTCTTCAATGCCCTGGCGGTCTTTTACGATATGAGTGAGGTTTTCATGCCCATTTTCGGTGACTACGATGTCATCTTCGATCCGCACTCCCCCAAATGAAAGTAGGGAGGTGACTTTATCGGCGTTTAAGAACTGATTTTTCTCGCTATCCTGCAGGGCAGGCTCTAAGACAGCAGGCACAAAATAGATCCCGGGTTCAATAGTTACCACCATTCCGGCTTCAAGTTCGCGTCGTGCCCTTAGATAAAAAATACCGGGACGATCGTAGCGCTCTACCCCCTTAGGATAACCGCCCACATCATGGGTGTCTAGCCCAAGAAAATGTCCCAGTCCATGCGGGAAAAATAGGGCAAAAATATTGGCTT
>Ga0181589_10005549_pt1 | contig 10087 bp, 9 predicted proteins | sample 071ome_25_FD_132444 | JGI IMG/M metagenome (GOLD analysis project Ga0181589, IMG submission 132444) | Coastal salt marsh microbial communities from the Groves Creek Marsh, Skidaway Island, Georgia - 071410BT metaG (megahit assembly) | ecosystem: Environmental > Aquatic > Marine > Intertidal zone... | reverse complement strand
CTTAACTACCTCGGACGGATGGGCTGGTCCATGCCCGATGAGCGCGAGAAGTTTTCGCTGGCAGACATGGAATCAGCATTTGATATTTCCCGCGTGTCCTTGGGCGGGCCGATTTTCGACACCGAGAAATTGAAATGGTTGAATGGGCTGTGGATTCGTGAGGATTTGGATCTTGAATCACTCGCCCAGCGCCTTCGCGACTGGGCATTGAATAAAGACAAACTGATGCAAATCCTGCCTCATGCCCAGGGCCGGATGGAGGTGCTGTCGGATCTCATTCCACTATCCGCGTATTTGTTGTCGGGGGAAGTGGCCGTCACAGAGGCTTCTTTTTCTGACCTAACGGAGTCTTCGGAGGAGACCGTGAGGCGACTGCAATTTGTGTTGTGGCGTTTGGAGGCACAGCAAAAGTGGGAGCGAGGCGCACTGTTTGATTGCTTGAAATCCCTCGCGACTAGCATGGCGCTAAAACCAAAGGATTTGTTTGCGCCATTGTTTATTGCCATCGCCGGCAGTAACGCGGCCTATTCCATGCCAGATTCCATGTCGATTTTGGGCGCGGATATTACCCGAGCCCGGTTACGTCATGGGATCGATGTGTTGGGGGGCGTTTCGAAGAAAGCCGCAAAACGGCTCGAGAAAGAGTACGCCGCGCTCGACTGACCTATCGAAGCAATCAACCTGCCATCTGTGCAGCATAGGCTGCTACCTCGAGTTACTGGGTTAATGCAGCGACGTGACTACGAGACCTATTTTTTACGAGTTGTTAGCAGGGCGAGACCCGCCCAGAGCGCGGCAAAAGTCTCGAAAGCTAAAGCACCCCAGGTGTAGGCAGTGAAACTCGAGCTCATGTCGATACCCAAAGAGCTGTTGGCCACCTGGAAGCTAGAATCGAGGTCTCCAAGCGCCACACTGCCGCGAGCCACCGCGACCGCGCCCACGCAGATCAGAATGAGCCATAAGCCAGCACGCTCGTAGGGCTTTAAAAAGCCTGAGGCGATCAGGATGGCACCAAAGCCACTCTGCAAACCGCCGTAAACTGAGGCCATTTCTGCATAGCCATCGTGGGTAGCAATGAAGAGTCCCGCATACTCTGCGGGCAGTTCGGGGTTTACCCAGGATAAGACGCCGTAGCCCAGAAAAACGGCCCCCGATAGTACAAGTAATACGCGTGAGTACATAGTCACTCCCAGCGCCTGATTGCAGGCTCGTAGTTAGATTACAGATCCAAGGATACGCTCATTCGGGGGAAAAGCACCTGTTGGCTGGCGGAGCCCGTGAAAGTTGACAGAACGGGATGATCTTAATAGCATGCGCATCCCTTGTCGTCCCAGACAAGACTTGTGGGGCTATAGCTCAGCTGGGAGAGCGCAACACTGGCAGTGTTGAGGTCAGCGGTTCGATCCCGCTTAGCTCCACCAAACAAACAACCCTCACGCGAAAGCGTGGGGGTTTTTTGTTTGTGGATTGAAATTGGGTGAGAACCGCTGAAGCGTGTCCCCCGTCTACGGTTTAAAGTCCTAGCAAACGACTCTTAATCTCCCTGAAGGTGGTGCCTTCCTGCTGCCGCCGGCGGCGGGGAATGGATGTTTTGAGCGTTCAGGCAATAGCGATTACCCCTGCGCGCTGTTGAGTGCATCCTCAACCTGATTCAATCGCTCCTTGCCGAAAAACATGTCCTCACCCACAAAAAACGTGGGTATGCCGAAAGCGCCCCGATCAGCCACGGCTTGCGTCGAGTGTTTTAAAGCATCTTTGATACTGTCGGTTTGAATCAGCTTGCCGAGCTCATTGGCATCGAGACCGCCTTCTTGCCACACGCGCAACACAGTGTCGGGGTCACCCATGTTCATGTCCTGCTCCCACATGGCAGACATGACGACATCGATGTACTGGGCCTGCACATTCAGCTCACGTGCGGCTACCAACCCGCGCATGATCATCACGGTATTGATGGGAAAGTGACTGTTGAATACAAAGTCGTTAAGCTGGTGTTTGGCTTGGAAACGCTCATTTTCAAGCATTTCGTAAGCCATTTTTCCTTTAACGTCACTGAAGGTTATGAAGGGTGCTTGGTTGCCAGTAATTTTAAACAAGCCGCCCAAAAGTGTTGGCAGAATAACGAGCTCGGCGCCGGTTCGGTCAATAAGGTCGGGTAATACCTTGTGCACGTAGTAGGCGTTGGGGCTTGCAAAATCAAAGACGAATTCAAGTGTAGCCATGGAGTTCTCCGCAGGGGTGATAAGGGGTTAATGGTTCCACCAGGCTAGATCGGTGTGGGCACGGAGATCTAATTCATGGGTCCACGCTGAACGGTGTTGCTGAGCCAAATGAAAATAGGTATGGGCTATTTTTTCTGGCAGGAGCAGGCCGTCCTTGTCGCCACCGTGTTTAGCGCGTAGCTCCTCAAATACCTCGGCGCCGAGCATCTTACCAAGGGTGTCTGGGGCATCGACTGCACCATCGATTAACACGTGTACAACGTGTATGCCTTGACGAGCATACTCGGCGTTAAGTGACTGACACAGCAATCGCCGTCCGCCCATGGCCGCCGCGTGGGAGTGTTGTCCGGCGTTACCGCGCATGGCGGCTGTTGCTGAAGTGACCAAGATGACCCCCTTACCCCGTGAGGCCATTAGTGGGCACACTGCTGAGGCCGCACGAAACAAGCCAAAGGTCGCTAAGCGCCAGCCTAGTTCGAAGGCTTTGTAGCTTGTTTGTTCTAGGGAGCGATTACCGATCTGGGCGCCTAAGTTGTAGAGAAGTACCTCGATAGGTCCTATCTCCGCTTCCACCTGAGCAATACGCGCTTCAATGGCGTTGTCTTGTGATGCATCAAGCAGGTAGCCAGTCGCGCTGCCGCCATCGCGCTCAATATCGTTAACCAGTGACTCTAGGCCTTCTACATTACTGCGCCGACATAGAACAACGTGGTATCCCTCGGCAGCAAAGCGCTTGGCAACGTGGCCACCGATGCCGGCGCCAGCGCCGATGACCATACAGACGGGCTTCATAGGCATTACCTTTACATGCATTCATAATTTTTATCTGAAGACCTGCAAGTTAGCATGGCGCAAGCGGTAATGACTATGTAGATGAATGTGTGGCAATCTCGCGATCATGGGTGACGTGTGGATGCTAACGCGTTGGCGCAGGAGTTGATGTATGAGCTTTAGGTTGATGGCGGCTTTCGCACTCGTAATTTGTTAGGTTTTATAACAACGGGGTTTTTGGTGAGTGCGGGACCCGGAGACGATAATTTAGCTTATCGCTGCTTAGAAGCGATCCGTAATCTGTATTGAATTGGTTGAGTGTTTTTTTGAATCTGCTACTCGTTCAATGATGCGCGCTAAGCTATCTGACAACAGCGTACTTTTAAGAGTTCTGTTTCGCTCTTGTCTCTACAATCCCAAAAAATTCAGCATGGGTGCGAATCCGCAACCAACAATTATCGATCTTCATTGGTACCGTTCGTCAGGATGAGATTGTTATCGTCTTTCACGACAAACAGACCATATGTCTGGGCCAATGTCTGAGTAATGAGCTCCCGATCGCGAAGGTTAAATGTACCGGTAACTTCGAAATCCTGAATGTCCGAGCCGAGCTGAATCTTGTCGGGGAAGTAGCGATTGATCTCGGCAACCACTGCTTGCAGTGGTACATCTTGGAATGAGAGCAGCCCCTTACTCCAGCTGGGCGAGATTCGAATTTCACTGATGACAACTTCTGCGGTGTCAACAACCGCGCCGCGCTTCAGTATGAGTTGCTCACCTCGGTTCAAGACTGGCTGCCTGCCCTTAGGTAAATTCTCAGATCCCTGGCTGTCGTCTACTGCAACTTTACCTTCCAAGACGGCAACCCGCATCTGCTCAGTTGACCGGTAAACACTGAAAACTGTTCCAATGGCACTAACTTCGGCATCGCCGACCCGGACGACAAATGGCCTCGATGGATCGTGCGCCACGTCACAAAGCACCTCACCCTGTTCGAGGTTGATCGTACGACGGTCACTGGTTATGGAAATCTCTAGTTCAGTTGTCGTATTCAAGTGAATAGTTGAGCCATCCTCAAGCTGTATGCGGCGTTGCTCTCCCATGGCCGTCTCATAGACGATTGGAGCCTGCGACTGGGTCAGAATCAGAGATACTGCAAACGCTGCGAGTGTTGCCGCAATGGCAAGCCGCCATCGCCATCTGTGCGCGGTGTTGCCTAGAGATTCATCCTGAGGAGTGCTTTGATCGAGCGTCGAGGAGTCAACATCAGTTGCAGAATCCCAGCGACGGCAGACAAGTTCATAGGCACTCTGATTCTGCTCGGATCCCTCTAACCATGCAGTGAATATGTCACGCTCCTCATCCGTACAGTCACCTGACCTGAGTCGAACGAACCACTCGATGGCAACTTTTTGTACTTTTGAATCAATGATCGTCATTGCTGGTCCTACTTCAATCCAGAATTTCCAGATCACCATATTGAAATAGGAGATGCTGAATTGCTTTGTTCATATGGTATTCCACGGTTTTCTGAGAGATTTCCAGTCGGCTGGCAATAGCAGCATAGTTCTCTCCCTCAAATCTATGCAATTCGAAGACTCTGCGCGTTTTTTCCGGCATAGCCGCTATGGCACCTGATACCAGAGCCAATTCTTCGTGGCTGCTACTGACGCTCTCAGGGCCTGGTTGTCCACTACTGTGCTTGTACTCATCGAACTGGACCACACCTTCTCCGTCTTGGCGTCTCCGCCGGATCTGGCGCAGATAGTTAAGCGCGAGCCTCCCTGCAATCTTGTAGAGGTAAGCTCTGGGATGTCTGATGACCTCAGGATCTTTCATTGAGAGAATTTTGCAGTAGGTTTCCTGCGCAAGATCTTCTGCCGCTTCTTTGCTGCCCACAAAGCGCTGCAGATATCGCAGAATATCCTCCAGCGAATCTTCATACAGCTTTTCAGTCAATGTGTCTTTTTTCATCATGCCCTAACACGGACCTCTACATCTAACAGACACCGGTAAAGCGGAAATACCCTAGTTTTATATGGCATATATTTTTTTATTGGCGAAGTACTGAAAAATGCTAGGGTAAATCTTACCTGTTGGTGTCCAAGAGAGTGAAAGGTGATCGTTTTTCATAGGGAAGCGACGAGAATAACAGCCAGGCTGATAATTTTCCTTGCCCTGATAGGGTGGGGCACAGCCAAAGCCGAGCCCGTGCAATTCAATATTCCCGATGTGGGAATGAAAACGGCATTGCTCATGTTTGGACAGCAGGCGAAGTTGACTGTCGTACTTTCTCCCGATGTGGCCGATCGCCCTGTCAAGGGAGTGGTAATCCGTGACGAGCCGCTAGTCGTGCTGCAACAGCTTCTTGAAGGCAGTGACCTGGGGTTTCGGCAAATCGGTAACGATGCGTTAGTCGTCGAACGAGTCTCCACTCCTGATGAAAAACAACCAACAGGAGACACCAAAATGGGCGCGGAAACTCATAAGAAATCCATCTTTGTCAGGGTGTTGGCTGCAGCCAGTGCCTTGTTGATTGGCAGTAACAATGGCCCAGCGGCAGCCGAGGAAATCGTACGCAGCGGTGTGCTCGAAGAAATTGTCGTAACAGCTCAGAAACGTTCAGAGACGCTGCAGGAAATGCCAATTGCAATATCTGTGGTGTCACGGGAAGCAATTGAGAAGGCCAATCTTAGCGGTGTGCGTGACCTTAAAATGATGGTGCCCAGCCTGAACTACAGTGAAACTCAGGGGATCGAAGTCTACGTATCGATCCGGGGCATAGGCTCCGAGCTCAGGAATATTGGCGCGGAACCCGGAGTGGCCATGGCCCAGGATGGTGTACCGCTGTCAAATCAGGTCCTATACAACACCGATTTCTTTGACTTAGAGCGGGTGGAAGTTCTGCGAGGTCCGCAGGGGACTATCAATGGGCGCAACTCCACCGGCGGCGCTATCAACATCCACAGCCGCATGCCGACAGATGCGTTCGAGGGCAGAGTGAGGGTAACCGCGGGCAATTACGATCGAAGGGGAGCTGAGTTTATATTGAGTGGCCCCGTGCTTGATAACAAGCTGCTAGCCAGACTGGCTATCAAATCGGAACAAGCAGATGGCTGGCTGGAAAACACATTTCTTAAAGAGGATATGAACGGTACAGATAAATTAACCGCTCGCCTTGCGCTTGTGGCTAATTTAACTGAATCGTTGGAGGCGCAATTTGTCTATGAGCGCATTGACGACGATGCCGATATTGCCTCCACGGTCGATCTCGGACGCCTCCGACCGGACGTACCAGGATTTGCAGAGTCGTTCGGGGTGCCCGCCGTTGACATGAAGAACTACGAGTACCAAGCCGATTATCCAGTCACTCGTAGCATGGAGAAAAACCTCGCTAGCCTGAGATTGGCCTGGGACATCACACCTTCGACTACCATCACTTCCATCACTGGCTACACCGACCACGACCAGAATCGTTCGGACGATTTCGACGGCACCATCATCGCTGGCAGTCATTTCGACAGCACTCAGGTCGAATTGGAACAGTGGAGTCAGGAGCTCACGCTGACTACAGGTCTGTCAGATCGCCTTGACCTGATTGTTGGCGCATTGTATCTGCAAGCTGACGCTGCTGAACCACTGAGTTTTGGTTTACCGCTATTGGGCATTCCGGTCGGTGCATTTGTACTTAAGACCTTTCAGGAGCTGGAGTCCTACGCCGTTTATTCACAGCTGAACTACGATATCAGCGAGGCGATGACGCTGACGCTGGGAGGCCGTTATACCAAGGACAAAAAGGATTTCAGTGAGGACTTCACTATTTTTGCCCCGCTAGGATCTACACAAGCGGACCAATCCTGGAGTTCTTTCACACCGAGGCTTGCGATTGATTACTCACCTTCAGATGCTTTGACGGCTTATGCCAGTATCTCGAGAGGCTTCAAAGCAGGCGGCTTTAACTCATTCAGTTCGTTGGGTAGCGCTGCCAACGAATTTGACCCTGAAGACGTCTGGAGTTATGAAGCGGGCCTTAAATACAGATCTACAGACGGCACACTTCGTGCTGCCTTGTCAGCCTTTTACATGGACTATGCCGATATGCAGGCCGCGCTGTTTTTAACTGACGAGGCAACTGGGATTTCAGTTCAGAGCGTGAGGAACGCCGCTTCGTCTACGGTGCAGGGCATCGAAATGGAACTGGAGGCGCTGATCAACGAACACCTTCGGGTCCGCCTGGGAGGAACCTACCTTGATGCCAGCTACGACGAACTTATGAGTTCAGACCCTGTATTCCCTGAATTGGGCACACCCGACGCGGCAGGGACACTCGTTAGGGATCTCTCGGGCAACAAAATCGCAAGAGCGCCCGAGTGGCAGTTTAATGTCGCTGCGGAGTACTTCGTACCCCTTTCATCAAACTGGAATCTCACATTAGCGGCCAACTATGTCTGGCAAGACCAGATATATTTTTCCTTCTTTAACCATCCTTCTGATATCCAGGATAGCTATGGCATCGGAAACATTTCAGCGACGTTGGAAAGTAGCGATGGCAGATGGGAAGTGCAGGCGTTCTCAACGAATGTCTTCGATGAACACTATGTGCTTGGGGCCTACAGGCAAAACCTTGCTGGCATTGAGCAGCGTTATGGTGACGTCGGCCGGCCGCGCATGGCAGGTCTGCACCTTGGCTACCGCTTCTAGTTAGCGGCATGGCAATTTCGATGGTCCGCCTGGTTGTATGCCTCCTGTTAACGGCTCAATTGGCTCTTGCACAGGCGCCAGGAGACAAGGTGATTGTCACCGGTGGAGAGGTGCTTGGGAGCATCACGAACGATGGGTTAAAGAAGTTCCTCGGTATTCCCTATGCAGCCCCTCCTGAGGGGCGTTTCCGCTGGGCTCCGCCCCAACCAGTCAAGCCCTGGTTGGGGACCCGTGATGCCACCCGATACAGCGCTCAGTGCATGCAGCCACGCCCAACGAGTCTGTTTTATATGTCACAAAGGGACAATCAGTCGGAAGATTGTCTTTACCTGAATGTATGGACCCGCGCCATCAGTGCTGACGACGCCCTGCCCGTGATGGTGTGGATACACGGCGGCGCGTTGCAGGAAGGGGCAGGGGAACTCTACCCCGGTGACCGGTTGACTCGCGAGGGTGTGGTGCTGGTCACATTAAACTATCGCCTTGGCCCTCTGGGCTTTTTTGCCCACCCTGAACTTACGCGAGAGAATAACGGGCACTCTGGAAACCAGGGATACCTCGACCAGATTGCTGCGCTGAGGTGGGTACAAGCGAACATCCGTAAGTTTGGCGGCGACCCTGAGAACGTGACCATCTTTGGCGAATCCGCGGGCTCATGGAGTGTCAACGTCCTTCAAGCGAGCCCGCTGGCAAGGGGGCTGTTTCACCGAGTTATCGGGCAGTCCGGCGCCAGGCTTTTGCCACTATCGGAGCTGACTCGTACGACAACCTTTGCGCCCTCTGCCGAGAGTCATGGGTTGCTGACGGTTGAGCAGCTTACCGGTGATGCTGCAACGTCGCTGCAAGCCCTTCGCGACCTGCCTGCCAAGCAAATTCTGGCGCGATACTGGGAGTCACAGGATCTTGCCTGGAACTTCGATGCCCTGACTATTGTCGATGGCCATGTTCTTCCTCGTCAGATCATCGAAATCTTTCGCACGGGCGAACAAGCCGATGTACCGGTGCTTGCTGGTTCGCTCGCAGATGAATCCGTGACATTCCTGCCGCCAGATGTGGCTGCGTCGAGTCCTGACTACTGCAAGTTGCTGGTCGAGATGGCGGTTGCGCGACTGCCTGAGGTGGGGGATGTAACCGACCACTACCCTTGTGATACCCCTCGGCAAGCGAATTTATCTTATATCGCTTTTGAAACGGATCTTGTGTTTACTCAACAGGCTAGGGCTTGGGCAGCAGCCATGCAGACTGTAGAGAGCCCAGCCTATCTCTACTGGTGGGAGAGATCCCCGCCACTTGCTGGTGATAGACGACTAGGTGCTTTTCACGCCGGTGAGATTCCATACGTCTTCGGCTGCTTCGGTGAATGTTCGATTTTCGGATTTTCCGTAGACGATGTCGTTTCAGAAAGACGATTTTCAGACACGGTTATTGGAATGTGGACCAACTTCGCCAAGACTGGGAATCCTTCGATGGGGAATACGCAATCCTGGCTGCCGTACCGGCAGCAGAGTCCTCGAATCATGGTATTCAGCGAAGCCTTGAAGATGATCGAGGGTTTGCGAGACCCGCAGTTGGATATGATTACCAAGGCTTACGAAAAAAGGATTGGCTTGGCCGAGTGAGGGAATAGGGCTCTTAAGCTTTAGGACTCAATTGGTCACTGCAACACATTTTTCAAAACGCTCTGAATCGCCCCGGGAATCCAGGAGACTTTCTTTCTTGAGAGGCTATCTCCATAACGAATACGAAACGCTTTTCGCTAGAAGTGCGTGAACGGGCCGTTCGCTTGGTGTTTGACCAAGAGACTGAATATTCATCCCAGTGGTCGTGCATCTATCCGATCTCTGCCAATGTAGGCAGTCTTCCCACGCCTTCTCTGCAAAGACTAACCTCACTCAAACAGCACCGTTTCTTGACTCTCGCCGTCATCGAGCTCTGCCATAGCCGCGATCAAGCGTCGCGTATTCTTGGGGCTCCGTAGTAGATATGCCGTTTCCTCCAGGGCTTGGTAGTTGTCAATAGAAATCATGACAACGGCACCTTCTCCTTTGCGGGTAATGGCAATGGGTGCATGGTCGTTAAAGACTTGCTCCTTTGTTCCATGACCCGCCTGACCCCTAGTAGGGGCCGCTGTAATTATCAAGCGTCTCGCGTTGCTTGGGGCTTACCTGATGCCGATAGGAGCGCCTCTGTGCATTCATCATGGCGGTGAATACCATCGGCGCAAACAGAGCTATGAGTAGTGTTAAGCAAAAAGTAAGCATTGCAAATCCCTCACTGTTTTTGATCAGCTTTGCGTTGCGAGTTCTTTGCCTGCTGCTTGATGCTCTTTTTTTCGGCAATGGTTTGCGCCACGGAGTGCCCCATATGCGCTTCACCCCGCCGCTTGGCCAGCT
>Ga0181589_10005529_pt1 | contig 10102 bp, 6 predicted proteins | sample 071ome_25_FD_132444 | JGI IMG/M metagenome (GOLD analysis project Ga0181589, IMG submission 132444) | Coastal salt marsh microbial communities from the Groves Creek Marsh, Skidaway Island, Georgia - 071410BT metaG (megahit assembly) | ecosystem: Environmental > Aquatic > Marine > Intertidal zone... | reverse complement strand
TGCCTGGGTACTTTGAAGCATGATCAGATCAAGCGGGGTGCAGCCAAGGGTGTGGGGAATCCTGTCTACTACGTAGGGGCTCCGACGGGGCGTGATGGTATGGGCGGAGCCAGTTTTGCGTCCAAGGATATTTCGGAAGATAGCCAGGAGGATCGGCCTGCAGTGCAGAAGGGAGACCCGTTTATGGAAAAGCTCCTGATGGAGGCTTGTCTGGAAATGATGGCGGTCGAGGGGCTGGTTGTGGGGATTCAGGACATGGGGGCTGCGGGGTTGACTTGTTCCACTTGTGAGACGGCTTCCCGGGGTGGAACAGGGGTGGAAATTGATATCGATCTGGTGCCTCAACGGGAAACGGGTATGAATTCTTATGAAATCATGCTGTCTGAAAGCCAGGAACGGATGCTGGTGATTGTTCAGGCGGGTCGTGAGCAGGAGATCGAGGATATTTTTGAGAAGTGGGATTTGCATGCTTCCCGAATCGGGCAGGTGGTGGAAGGGGACCGTATGATTGTCAAGAAGTCCGGTGAGACGATTGTTTCGATTCCGGCTCAACAGCTTGCCGATGATGCACCTGTTTACAAACGTGAGACGCAGTTGCCTGCTTATCTTGCGGAGAAACAGGCATGGTCGCCGGATGGGCTTCCGGATGTGGAGGCTGGGGATGTGGAGTCATTGCTGAAGGGGTTGCTTGGGCATCCGACCATTGCTTCCAAGGAGTGGATTTACCGGCAATACGACCATCGTGTGATGGCGGATACGATGGTGGATCCGGGCTCTTCTGCCGGGGTGACCCGGATCAAGACGGATGGTTCGGAGAAGTACATCGCGATCACCAATGACTGCAATAACCGCTATTGCCATCTCAATCCTTATCGCGGAGGGCGGATTGCGATTGCTGAAAATATTCGGAATTTGACCTGTTCTGGTGCGGTGCCATTGGCCATGACCAATAATTTGAACTTCGGGAATCCCTACAATCCGGAAACCTATCACCTGTTCAGTGAGTCTGTACGTGGGTTGGCCGATGCTTGTAAGTTTTTTGACATTCCGGTGATTGGCGGAAATGTGAGTTTGTATAATCAAAATCCTCAAGGTTCGATTGACCCGACTCCGGTGGTTTCCATGGCTGGACTCATTCCCTCCCGTGAACAGATTACCAGGAGTACGGTACAGTCTCAAGGGGAGGTGCTGGTACTGCTTGGCGGATTGCCACATGAACTTGGCGGAAGTCTTTATATTCAAAGCAGGTTTGACCTGAAAACGGGAGATGCTCCGGAAGTGGATCTTGATCTGGAGCGTAAGCTGAGTGCTTTTGTATTGGGGCAGATCTCGAAGGGAAGAGTCCGTGCTGCGCAGGATTTATCTGAAGGAGGGCTGCTGGTTGCCTTGGCGGAAATGCTGTTTGGGAATGACTGTGTGGGGGCAGACATTGAGTTGGATGCTGTGCCGGAGGGGTCCCGTTTGGATGCTCTTTTGTTTGGAGAAAGCCAGAATCGCTATGTTTTATCGGTTTCTCCGGATGCCATTTCTTCACTTGAGGAAGATGCCCGTAGCGAGGGTATTTCCTTCCACTGTCTTGGAAAAGTCACCAGCAACTCGATTTTCCAATTAAAGGTTGGCATGGAAAAGCATCTGTCTGTAAAAGTGGCAGATCTTCAGGAGGTGTGGGAAAAAGCCATCCCAGAAAAGATGGAACAAGCCTAAATCTCCGAATTTCTTATCTCCCAAAATTAAAACTCCTGCAAAACCAACATGAGTGAAAAGTTGACTCACGAATGCGGCATCGCCCTCATTCGATTGTTGAAGCCTCTTGAGTACTACTACGAGAAGTATGGTACCAATCTGTATGCCCTGCAAAAGCTGTTTCTTCTGATGGAAAAGCAACATAACCGGGGCCAGGATGGTGCCGGCATTGGTTGTATGAAGCTAGATACGGAAGTTGGCTTGCCATTTATGTTTCGGGATCGAAGCATGGAGACCAATTCTCTTTCGCAGATCTTTAACCGGCAGTTGGCTCGTTATGATAAGTTGAAGACGGATGGAGCCATGCATCCGGAGTTTCCGAAGACGGTGAAGGAGCACTTCGAATTTGCGGCAGAAATTTATCTCGGGCATCTTCGGTATGGCACATCGGGCGGTTATGGGATCAGCTCCTGTCATCCTTACTTTCGGAGGAGTAACTGGTCCGCCAAAAACTTGTTGCTTGCCGGGAACTTCAATATGACCAATACGGAGGATCTCAATCAGGAGATGATTGCCAGTGGTCAGCATCCGATTTTTGACACGGATACGCAGTCCATTTTGGAGTCGATAGGCAGCTCTCTGGATCAGGAGCATGATCGGATCTGGGAGGAACTTTCGACGAAATCACTTACAGGCCGTGAGTTGTCCCGAGCTGTGGGAGAGGCGATGGATCCCGTGGAAACACTTTTGCAAACTACCAGGAGTTGGGATGGCGGCTACGTCATTGCCGGGCTCATTGGGAATGGGGATTGTTTCCTTCTCCGTGATCCTACGGGAATTCGGCCGTGCTACTATTTTATCAATGATGAATTTGCGGCCTTTGCTTCCGAACGTGCTCCCCTGATGAGCATTTTCGAGAAAGAGGAGAGTGGAATTCAAGAAGTGGAACCCGGTGAAATCATTTGCATCAAAGCAGACGGGAGTCTGCATACCGGGCAACAAGAGGCTTCGAAGGAAAAGCGGGCTTGCTCCTTTGAGCGTATTTATTTTTCCAGAGGCAATGATCCTTCCATCTATGCAGAACGGAAAGCTCTGGGGGCCTCTTTGAAAAATCAAGTGCTCGATGCGATTGAGCACGACTTTTCCAACACTCTTTTCAGCTATATTCCCAATACTGCAGAGACGGCCTACTATGGCTTTCTGGAGGAGTTGCAGCATCACTTCCAGCAATACATCAAAGAGCAGATTCTGGAGGCACAATCCAGGAATCAATTAACCGATGATCTTCTGAACGATCTCTTTGATAATCCGTGGGTTCGGGCGGAAAAGATTGCCAATAAAGACATCAAGCTGAGAACTTTTATCACTCAGGAACAAAACCGAACACAGCTTGTTTCCCATGTTTATGACATCACTTATGGAGTTGTAAGCCCTGGGGAAAACCTGGTTTGCCTGGATGATTCCATTGTCAGAGGTACGACCCTCAAGGAATCGATTCTTAAGATTCTTACCCGTCTCAAACCGGGAAAGATTGTCATTGCATCGACGGCTCCCCAGATCCGTTATCCGGATTGCTATGGCATTGATATGTCAGAGATTGGGAAGTTTGTTGCATTTCAAGCTGCGACTAAGCTTCTTCATGAGCGGGGAGCAGAATCCCTATTGAACGATATTTACCAAAAATGCTGTGCTCAGGCTGACAAACCGCCAGAGAAAATGGTTAATCATGTCCGCCGCATTTATGAGTTTTTTGATACGGATGAAATTTCTGCCAAGATCTCAGAAATGATTCGACCGGAAGTGGATTGGGATGGAGAGATTGAAATTATTTTCCAAAGCCTGGAAAACTTGAGTGCAGCTCTGCCCGACCATACGGGAATGTGGTATTTCAATGGGGAGTATCCAACCCCTGGAGGTTATGCAGTACTCAATAAAGCATACATCAATTACTACGAAAATCGAGTGGAACGAAGTTACTGAGGCAAAGGTGGCACAGAATCGTAGCAAAGAAACCTTTGACGTCTATCTAATGATCGTCATAAACCCCTTTTCATGGGAAATGAGTCAGCACAACGGATCCTCGTATTGAACCGATTGTGGCAGCCCGTCAACATCATCGGCGTGCGAAGGGGCTTTAGTCTCCTCTGCCAGGATATGGCCCAAGTGATCCACACTGCTGACGGGCATTTTGAGATCTTGGATTTTTGTGGATGGCATGAATACAGCCTATGTAATCCCACGGAAGATCCCTCGAAATTAATTCATACCGTACGCTTAGCTTTTCGTATCCCCAAAGTGTTACTTTTACGGGATTATGACCGGTTGCCTATTCGGGAAATCACTTTTAATCGTCAGAACCTTTTTGAAAGAGATGGGCATCGTTGCCAGTACTGCAATACTACGCATACTCCCAAGGAATTGAATCTCGACCATGTCATCCCCCGTGACCGAGGAGGCAAAACATCCTGGGAGAATGTCGTCACTTCCTGCATCCGTTGTAATTCCCGCAAGGCGAACCGGCTTCCTCATGAAGCGGGCATGCACTTGGTCCGTCGTCCTGAGAAACCCAAATGGCGACCCTTTGTCAGCTCCATTCGAGAAGAACAATGCGATGATTCCTGGAATCAGTTTCTGAACCTCAAAAGCTGATTCCATTGCAGTTATTCGGAGAACTCCTAGTTGGGGAATTCTCTCGCCCCAACTGCGGAAATGAGCATTTTGCTGCACTGCATCATGGAAACAGAAGACATCTGGCATAAAATTCAGGAAGAAGCGGAGGACGTGATCAAGGTTGAACCTCGCCTGCGTAACTTTTTGGAACGTACTGTTCGTTTTAAACCCACTTTGGAGGATGCTCTCGCCGCCTATCTCTCCCGTAAATTGGGCACTGCCAGTGCCTGTTTCCCTACGGACCTTTTTTTGGAAGCCTATTCTGAACATCCCGAGACCATTGAAGCAATCAAACGAGACCTGCAGGCGGTAGATGAACGGGACCCTGCTTGCCACAGCCTCCTGTCCGTTTTGCTCTACATGAAAGGATTTCATGCGATTTCAAGTCACCGTCTGGCACACTATTTGTGGACATCTGAGAACCGCAAAGATCTGGCTCTCTATTTACAAAGTGTGAATTCTGAAATCTATTGCGTGGACATACATCCTGCAGCCAGAATTGGTTCTGGTGTGATGCTGGATCATGCGACTGGTTTTGTGGCAGGGGAGACCTCGGTCATTGAAGATGATGTTTCGATTCTCCATGGAGTCACTCTTGGGGGAACCGGGAAAGAAGAGGGGGACCGTCATCCCAAAGTGCGCAGGGGAGTGCTGATTGGTGCTGGTGCCAAGATCCTCGGCAATGTGGAAATTGGTGAAAGTTCAAAAGTGGGGGCAGGTAGTGTTGTGCTCAAAGATGTACCAGCTCATGTATCGGTTGCCGGAGTGCCTGCAAAAGTGGTGGGTAAGACTCAAGACCTGCCAGCATTCCGTATGAATCATAACTTATAACCACTTTTCCTGTTGAAAAAGCTGACTCCTTCTCAACTCAAAAAAGCCTACATTGCTTTGGGGGTGTTGCTGTTGAGTGTGTTGGCGTGGGTTTGGATTCCCAATCGGGAAATCATCGGTGAACAGGCATTGACCAAACGTATTGAGAACCTCAACCAACTAGGATGGTTTTATGCCAACAAAGGGGACTATAACAAAGCGAGGGAACTTTACACCCAAGCCTATGAAATGGGGAAAGGACAACTTCCGAAGGACAGTAGGATCATCTTGGCCTGTATGACCAATGTTGCCTGGGTCGAGAAGTTGTTTGGGAACTATACCGCCTCCCTGAAACTTTTTGAGGAAGTCTATGACGCTCATTTGGCGATTCAGGGACCCGATCACCGTGAGGCGCTGAATTGCAAGGTCAACATTGCTAATCTGAATTATATGAGGGGGAACATGGATACTGCCAGTCAGCTCTATCGAGAGATTCTGGAGGTATCCAGTCGCACTCTTGGTTCTGAGGATTTGTATACTTTGAATAATCAGATTAATTTGGCGTCTGTGCTTCGGGACACCGAGAAGTCAGGGGAGGCAATTACAGTTCTGGAGAAAACACTTCAGGTTCTTACTGAAGTCCATGGGAGAACACATGCAACCACCCTCCATGCACTGCTTGAGCTTGTGAAGACTTACATTTCCGCAGACGCATATCCACAAGCAGAGTTTCATTTGTTGAAACTGCTTGGTTTATATAAAGAAACTTCATCTGCAATCGACACTCGGTTGTTGGTGCATTCCATGTTGGCAGATTGCTATCGGAGCATGCATCTCTTTGAAGAAGCGATTGAACACCTCCTGATTGTACGGAATGAAAGGCATGAGCACTACGGACTCTCAAATTTATTGACTGCGGCTGTGCTCTTTGAACTAGGCAAGGTTTATGCCGATGCAGGAGACAGGAACAAGGCGATTGAAAGCCTTTCACAAGCAGAATCTATTGCCATCCGGCGCTTAGGGCCTAGTCATCCATGGAGTCAGCAAATCCATGCAGAGTTGGAAAAGGTGAGGAGGGTACAGCAACTCCTTCACAACACCCCAAATTAGTGACAGTACGAAAGTCCCTCTGTCGGAAGAATTGGTGTCCTATCTCATCTGGGGTTTAAACTCCACAGAATCTCTTTCTGTGGTTTGTTTGTTGTCCGCCAGTTAAAGGGTTCTCCGGGGGCAATCGGCGAAACAGTATATGTTGTAGGGACGATAAATACATCGTTTACAAGTGGGTTTGAACCTACACCTACTTCAAAACCGTCATACCAACCATCCTTGTCTGTATCAGGGTTTTGTGGGTCAGTTCCAACCAGAACCTCGTAATTATCTGGGATACCATCATAATCTGAGTCGAGTCCTAAGCTATCTACTGTGTGCGGGTCAGTTCCAATCCCTAATTCCACGGAGTCAGAAATTCCATCTCCATCCGAATCAGCTTCACCTGGTTCCAAGCCATGTACGATGTATTCGTAGCCATCCATAAGTAGGTCACCATCGGAATCACGATTGTTTGGATCTGAGCCTAATTGCTTTTCCAGACTATCTCCCAAGCCATCTCCATCTGAATCGATAATAAAGGGTTCTGGCTGGGCCTGTAATCCGGCTGTAACTTCCATTGCAGTGTCGATATCGACTGCATCAGCAGGATCTGGGGTGACTGCCTCAGAAATCACTTGTTGTGGGTCTGCATCTGCTAACACTTCAGCGAGAGTTACATCCACCAGTTCGCTTGCAATGTCATCCGATATATTTGCAGCCGCTTCTCCTACAGAGTCGATCACATCTTCTGAAGCTCCAATTAACGTGGCTGCAGCGACACTGCCTTCAACAGAGCCAGTGATGGTTGCCGATAAGGCAGCGGTTTTGTCCAGATCCAATTTCTCTGCAATTTGAAGAACTTCTGCTGCAATTTCGTTGGTTACCCCTTCAATAATTGCGGCAACCTCGGCTGGGAGTTGATCCGTACTGACCGTTGCAGTAACCGTTCCTTCTGCAGCACCAGTGGCAACTTCTTTTGCGACTGCAACCACTTCTTCCTTTGGGTCCGTTTCTGCAGCGGCAGAGTCATCCTTTCCTTCTTCTTCTGGAGTATCTTCGTCTTTGGGTGTTTCATTTCCCTCAGAAGGTGCGGGAGTTGATTCTGATTTGATTCGTTCTCCTGTTTCTTCGTAAGCCTCGACTAGCTGCTCGACGGTAATATTTTCAGCTGCTTCTGCAGATTCACTGTCCGATTGTGCCACAGCTTCAGTTTGTTCCTGATTCAAGGCCACCGTTTCCGTAGTTCCGATTTGTTGACCATCTGATGTCGCCTGAGCTTGGACGGCCTGCCCGCCTCCAACATTGGAGACTCCTCCAGATTGATCTGTGAAAACTGCATTACCTTCAATGAGTCCAAAACTTCCTGTATACGCTTGAGTATTCGGGTCTTGTTGAACATTTATATTTCCAGTAGTGCCTCTGATTCCAGCACTACCAATAGGAGATTCGATTTCAAAACTCGAACCAGGCCTCAGCTTCTTAACACGAAACGTGAGATCTCCATAATTTAAATTCAATTTCGCTTCCGAATCACTGACTTCTTCCTGAAGTTCAGTCAGACGCTTTGGGTTCCCTTCAAATTCTTTCTGAAAAAATTTCTTTATCTCCATTTTAGATTTCCCTTCGAGAGTCGTGAGGGAACCGGTAGAGAAGAGAAGAACCACCTTTGAGTCTGCTCCAGTTTCGACTACGTAGCCTTCATTGATAGATTTTCCTACTGCGACATCTGCAGGCGGCAAATAATCTTCGGAGTCTACCTTTCGAACTTTAACTTCTCCCTTGATTGAAACAAAGATCACGGCACCTGCTTGTGACTGTCCTTGCATAGAAGCAACCATGCAATACAGGAACACGTACAGTAGGATCAGCGGTAGCCATGCACGGTTGTTTAAATTCATTCAGTGGATTGAGTTAGGGGTCATAAAAGCGTGGAAACTTATAAAATACACTTCGCAAGTCAATTTTCAACTCAACCCTCATTAAATAATGATCAGGTTTGAGCTGAAGGCGGAAAAAGGGATAATTATTGGCGGGAATGCACCCGCTGATCAACTGAGTAGACTTAAAATACCTTCACGGGTAAAATTGGCCTGAGCTAACATGGCGGTATTGCTCTTGGACAGCATCTCGAACTTTGCCAACTTGCTCGATTCTTCTGCAACGTCTGCATCCATATATTTCGATAATGCGGATTCCAAATTGATCCATGCTGCCTCATTTTTCGCATGCAACCGGCTGAGAGACATTTCAGCACCTGCCATTTCTCCCATGGCAGAGGAAACTTCGTCTTGAGCACCTTTGACGATGTCTACCAAGTCAGCGGTATTCAGGTTTTCATCATTAAAATCGAATTCCCTGCCAGAAAGCTGAATTAAATTTTCGGCGACTCGGAGGTACACTTCCGGGATATCAAAGGTTTGGGTCGCCAGTTCTCCGACCCTCAACCTTGGGCCGGTTCCCGCTTTATCGGCAAAAATTTCCATGCCATTGAATGCTCCGCCTGCCAACCCCTTAACAAAGTGTTGGTTCATTTCTGCGGTATCCCCAACGGTTGCGGAGTCAAAGGTCAACGTGTCGGCTTTATCGATGACAGATATCAGCAGTTCCCCGCTTCTACCAGCGTAGGGTCTGGCTAGGGCTCCAATCGTTTCGTCCCGTTGGATTTGAGTGATCAAGGAATCACGGATTGTTGTGGGAGTGTCTCCAGGCTGAGCCTCATGCTCAAATGTGACATCGTTGACAGTGACCTGAAAGATATCCCCGTCAGAAAATCCGTTGATGAACTCAAAGCTTTCTGCATCATCCGTCCCCATGGCATCACGTAATTGTTCAGCCAGTTGATTGAACTCAAAGGCATGCATATTTCTCTCCGCCGAACCGAAAATGTGAGCGTTGGCTTGTGTCGCCAACTCTGACATGCGGCTCAGGTTTTCATGAAGGGTTCGCATGATTCCCAAGGAGTGTTGAGCGTAAGAAATACCCGTTCTGATGGTGTCATTAGCTTCGCTCAACTTGGCTTGGTTTGTGACGAATTCCTCTGATTGAACAATTCTATGTGGATCATCCACAGGTGAAATAATTTTTTTCCCGGTATTGATCCGAAGAAGAGTTTGGGTGAGGTTCTCAGATGACTGGTACCAGTTACGGGTTCCCAGATTCACTAATGCCTGTTGCGAAATATTCACGATCTATCCTTGTTCCAATTTTGCCTGTTGGCAGCATATAGGATCATCCCATCCTGACGCGATCCACTGCCTATTTTATCTATCTTGGGATACACAATAGTACAATCCTTCGACATTTTACAACTGTTAAACTTTATTAAGTGCAATTTTTCCAAAACTTTTCTGTTCATTTCAAAGCATGTCGCATGCCTGATTGGATTTAAGATTGCTATTTGTTGTCGCCAACCAAAGGTAGGTTTTTATCAAAAATATAACATGAAAACGGTAGTGATTACAGGCTGTTCCCGGGGACTTGGGAAAGCCATGGTTCCCGAATTTATCAAGGCTGGTTGGCAGGTTGCGGGCTGTGGTCGCAGTGCAGATACACTGGCTGCACTTCAGAACGAATATTCGGGTGAGCACATTTTTTTGCCTGCGGATGTTGCCGCTGAAGAGTCCGTTCAGGCATTTGCTGATAACGTACTGCAGCAATTCGGAGGTCCGGACCTGCTGTTGAACAATGCCGCTATGATTAATGCCAATGCTCCTCTTTGGGAGGTCCCTTCAGAAGAATTTTCAAATCTGGTAGACATTAACATTAAGGGAGTGGCCTCTATGATTCGCCATTTCGTGCCCGCAATGATTGAAAAGGGGAGTGGAGTGATTGTGAATTTTAGCTCAGG
>Ga0181589_10005528_pt1 | contig 10104 bp, 7 predicted proteins | sample 071ome_25_FD_132444 | JGI IMG/M metagenome (GOLD analysis project Ga0181589, IMG submission 132444) | Coastal salt marsh microbial communities from the Groves Creek Marsh, Skidaway Island, Georgia - 071410BT metaG (megahit assembly) | ecosystem: Environmental > Aquatic > Marine > Intertidal zone... | reverse complement strand
GTGGCAAACAGCGCCCTGGATTTATTAACGTCGTGAATATGCTCTAAGGTTGCCCAAGCGATAGATAATCCGTCATATGTGGCGGTCCCGCGGCCGATTTCATCTAAAATAACTAATGCGCGATCATCCGCTTGATTTAGGATTGCTGCGGTTTCCACCATTTCCACCATAAATGTCGAACGTCCGCGGGCTAGATCGTCGGACGCCCCAACACGGCTGAACAGCTGACTAACGGCCCCGATTTGCGCATGATTGGCTGGAACATAGGAACCTGCCTGTGCCAATATAGCAATTAGAGCGTTTTGGCGCAGAAATGTGGACTTACCTGCCATGTTTGGACCCGTTAGCAACCAAACCTTACCATCACTCAAGGCACAATCGTTTGCCACAAAACGCGCACCATCGGATTGCAGCGCAGCCTCTACCACTGGGTGGCGTCCACCAGAGATTTCAAATGCCTTGCTGTTGTCAACGGTTGGTCGCGCCCAATCATTTGATTGCGTAATTTTCGCAAGGCTTGTCGCAATATCTAATTCCGCCAGGCCGCTTGCTGCACCAGAAATTTCATCGGAAAGTCTTAATATTTCCTTTGTTAACGACTGATATATGCGCTTCTCCAACTCTATTGCATGATTGCCTGCATTCAGAATTTTAGTTTCAATTTCTGAGAGAGGCACCGTTGTGAAGCGTACTTGGTTGGCCGTTGTCTGGCGGTGAATAAAGGTCTCGTTTAGCGGCGGTGCCATCATCTTGTCCGCATGCGTTGCGGTCGTTTCGACGAAGTACCCTAATACATTATTATGTTTGATCTTGAGTGAGGATATCTCGGTCTGTTGAATATATTCCTGCTGCATCTGCGCGATGATACTGCGGCCTTCATCCCGTAATTGACGGGTTTCATCCAGTTCCGCATCATACCCAGTCGCCACAAAACCACCGTCGCGCGACAGTAATGGCGGTTCATCGACAAGCGCGTTGTGCAAAAGTGCTACCAAATCATCAAACCCGTTTAGAGTTTTTAGCGCATCATTGAGCAAAACAGGCAATGTGCATCGATTATATTTCATTGAAATATCAGACGATTGGGTCAATCCCGAACGAATGCAAACCAAGTCACGTGGTCCTGCACGGTCCAGTGCGATCCGCGATAGGGCGCGGTCCAGATCGGGTACCTGACGCAAGGCTTGTCGTAGCGCGTCGGCATCTGCTGGGTGATCCAACATGTATTGGATGCAATCAAGCCGATTATTGATCAACCCAATATCCATAGAGGGGGATGAAATCCGCTGCTCCAACAATCGACCGCCGCCCGCGGTCACGGTGCCATCCACCGTTTCCAACAGGGATCCAGCGCGTCCGCCACTTAGGATTGATCGCGTGATTTCCAGATTGCGCCGCGTCGCCGCATCAATTTGCATAACGCGCTGACGGACTTCCTTATTTGGACGCTGTAGGCGGGGCAACTGACCCTTTTGAGTGATATCCAGGTATTCAATCAATGCACCCATTGCCGATATTTCAGCGCGCTCAAACCCACCGAAAGATTCTAATGATGCGACACTAAACAACGATTTTAGACGTATTTCTGCATTCTGACTGTCAAATGCGGCGCGGCCCAATGCGGTTAATGATGCCCCTACCTCTTCGACCAATTCACGGAACCTGTCCTCTGTCGCTTCTGAAACCAGCACCTCACTGGGCGACAAGCGTGCAAGCTCTGGTCCCAGCATAACCGAAGGGAGAGCCATGACATGAAACGCTCCTGTAGAAATATCCACCCATGACAGCGCAGCTTCGTCACGAACCAATGCATAGGCGGCTAAATAGTTGTGACGCCGCGCATCTAACAAACTGTCTTCAGTCAGAGTACCTGGTGTGACCAGGCGCACAACATCGCGATGCACAACAGCCTTGTATCCTCGCTTTTTTGCTTCAGCTGGGCTTTCTAGCTGTTCACATACGGCAACACGAAAACCTTTGCGGATTAGGGTCAGTAAATACCCTTCTGCCGCATGATGGGGTACGCCGCACATTGGGATATCTTCGCCACTGTGTTTTCCGCGTTTGGTCAGGGCGATGTCCAAGGCACTCGATGCTGCAATCGCGTCATCAAAGAACAATTCGTAAAAATCACCCATGCGGTAAAACAACAATGCATCTGGGTAATTTGTCTTGATCTCCAGATACTGTGCCATCATTGGTGTCACGGGCTTGCTCCTAATATTTACCTTGTAAACTTACATATCCGCGACTTTACAGAAAAGCCAAAAACGATCAGGTTGCGCCTAATAAAATTGCGCTGTAAGGAGGTTTTGCGCAACAAAGGACGCGATTTATGACGAAATCTAAAATTACCCGTGAAGAAGCACTAAATTTCCACCTAGAACCCACACCTGGTAAGTGGGAGGTTAGCGCAACCGTCCCAATGACCACGCAGCGAGACTTGTCGCTGGCGTATTCCCCCGGCGTTGCTGTTCCGTGCGAAGAAATCGCAGAAAACCCTGAGCTGGTTTACGATTATACGAACAAGGGCAACTTGGTCGCTGTGATTTCAAACGGCACGGCTGTTTTGGGTTTGGGCAATTTGGGTGCGCTGGGAAGTAAGCCCGTGATGGAGGGTAAGTCCGTTCTATTCAAGCGGTTTGCTGATGTAAATTCAATCGATATTGAAGTAGACACCGAGGATCCAGATGAATTCTGTAAAGCGGTTAAACTGATTGGACCAACATTTGGAGGCATAAACCTTGAAGATATCAAGGCGCCTGAATGCTTTATTATCGAACAGCGCCTGAAAGAGGAAATGGACATCCCCGTTTTCCATGATGACCAGCATGGAACGGCCGTGATTTGTGCTGCAGGCTTGATTAATGCTTTGTATATTTCAGGGAAAAAGATTGAGGATGTGAAAATCGTCCTAAACGGTGCGGGTGCTGCGGGAATCGCTTGTATTGAATTGTTGAAATCCATGGGCGCACGCCATGAAAACTGCATCGTTTGTGATACCAAAGGCGTGATTTATCAGGGTCGTACTGAAGGTATGAACCAATGGAAATCTGGACATGCGGTGAAAACAGATTTGCGCACTTTGGAACAAGCGATGGTAAACGCCGATGTGTTTTTGGGCGTTTCGGTTAAAGGAGCCGTCACGCAAGGTATGGTGAAATCCATGGCGGATAACCCCGTGATTTTTGCTATGGCGAACCCAGACCCCGAAATCACGCCAGAAGAAGCGCATGAGGTGCGCCCCGATGCAATCGTCGCAACAGGTCGAAGCGATTATCCAAATCAGGTCAACAATGTGTTGGGCTTTCCTTATCTTTTCCGTGGTGCGTTGGATATTCATGCCCGCGCAATCAACGATCCGATGAAAATCGCTTGTGCGCAGGCCTTAGCTGAATTGGCCCGAGAGGATGTTCCAGATGAAGTCGCGGTGGCCTATGGCCGTAAACTGACGTTTGGGCGTGACTATATTATTCCAACGCCCTTTGACCCACGCCTGATCCACCGCATTCCACCCGCGGTTGCACGGGCAGGGATGGAAACAGGGGCTGCACGCCGACCCATCGTTGATATGGACGGGTATGAGGTGTCCTTGCAATCACGTATGGATCCAACGGCCAGCATCCTACGTGGGTTAAATGCCCGCGCCCGTGCAGCACAGGCGCGAATGATTTTCGCAGAAGGGGATGACCCTCGCGTGTTGCGTGCTGCTGTTGAATATCAGCGTCAGGGTATGGGTAAGGCCTTAGTTGTTGGTCGTTCCGCCGATGTCAAAGCCAAGCTTGAGGCTGCAGGCCTGGGTGATGCTGTGCGCGAGCTTGAGGTTGTGAACGCCGCCAATACACAGCATTTGGATACTTACAAAGAATTCCTGTACAAACGATTGCAGCGCAAGGGGTTTGACCGCGCCGATGTGCATCGCCTTGCTTCGCGAGATCGTCACGTGTTTTCTGCGCTAATGTTGGCGCATGGTCATGGCGACGGTTTGGTCACGGGGGCGACACGCAAATCTGCTCATGTTCTCAACCTGATCAATCACGTGTTTGATGCCGATGCGGATCATGGTGCAGTTGGTGTAACCGCCTTGTTGCATAAGGGACGGATTGTTCTGGTGGCCGATACATTGGTGCATGAATGGCCGAACGAGGAAGACTTGGCAAATATTGCCGAACGCGCTGCGGGCGTGGCGCGTCACTTGGGCCTTGAACCTCGTGTGGCGTTTGTTAGCTTTTCAACATTCGGGTATCCCGTTTCAGAACGGGCTGAAAAAATGCACATTGCACCACGTGTGTTGGACAAACGAGGCGTTGATTTCGAATACGAAGGGGAAATGACGGTTGATGTTGCCCTGAACGCGCGGGCGCAGGCGCAATATCCATTTTCACGCCTTAGCGGGCCTGCTAATATCTTGGTTGTTCCCGCCCGCCATTCGGCCAGCATTTCGGTGAAATTGGTGCAGGAAATGGCAGGTGCGACCGTGATTGGCCCGATCTTATCTGGGGTTGATAAATCCATCCAAATTTGCCCATCCGTTGCCACAGCGACAGATATTTTGAACATGGCAGTTTTAGCAGCGTGTAAAGTCGGCTAATATCGGCCCATGGCGATTTATAACCTTGGTTCGATCAACATCGATAATTTCTATCAGGTGCCGCACATCCCAGCGCCTGGGGAAACCATTTCGGCGGGACATATGTCTATAGGTCTTGGGGGGAAGGGAGCGAATATGTCCGTTGCTGCCGCCCGTGGTGCTGCGCGTGTTGTACATATTGGTGCCATTGGTCCCGAAGGCGCATGGACGCGCGATCGACTGACAGAATACGGGGTTGATACGCGGTTTATTGCTGAAGGCACCCGCACAGGACATGCGATTATTTGCGTGGCTTGGGATGGCGAAAACGCCATCACATTGTTCACAGGCGCAAATCACGAAATTACACCCGATCTGATTGGGGCCAGCCTGTCAGAAGCACAGACAGGTGATATTTTCATTACGCAAAATGAAACAAACGCACAGGCACAGGCCTGTGAAATGGCAAAGCGATTGGGGTTGCGCGTGGCCTATGCTGCAGCCCCGTTTGATACCGTGGCTGTTCAATCAGTTTTGTCTCATATCGATATGCTTATCATGAACCAGATTGAGGCGGATCAATTAACGAGCGCGTTGGGTCTGCGCCCTGATCAGTTGGATGTTGACGATGTGATCGTCACCCTAGGGGCCGACGGGTGCCGCTGGTTTGATAATCAAAACGGCAGCGCTCATGATTATCCCGCGATCCGAACAGATGTGGTCGATACGACGGGTGCTGGGGATACATTTACGGGTTATATTTTGGCGGGGCTGGACCGCGGTATGCCAATGGAACAGGCGATCCGTCTTGCATTACATGCGGCGGCCATTATGGTATCGCGCCAGGGTACAGCGGATGTTATTCCAGATCTTAAGGACATTCAGGATCGGTTCGGGGGTGTTCGCTCTGGCTACGTATGAATTGGTCGAACCCGAATAAAGGGGCCCGCAGACCCCTCATTTGCATCGAATTTAGCTGCGAACCAGCTTTTCATAACTTTCTGAAATATCGCGGGTAAGTGCGCCAACCTCGAAATTATAATCGCCAATTTGGCCAACGGGCGTGACTTCGGCCGCGGTCCCAGTGAGCCAGCATTGCTCAAAGCTTTCCAGTTCGTCTGGCATGATGTGGCGTTCGTTTACCTTAATGCCTTTTTCTTGCAGCATGTCGATCACGGTTTGACGTGTGATCCCATTTAGGAACGCATCGGGCGTTGGTGTGTGAACCTCTCCATCTTTTACGAAAAAGATGTTCGCGCCTGTCGCTTCGGCAACATATCCGCGATAATCAAACATCATCGCGTCAGAACACCCTTTGTCTTCAGCAGCATGTTTGGACATGGTTGCGATCATGTATAGGCCGGCTGCCTTGGCTTGTGATGGGGCGGTCGCGGGGTCTGGACGGCGCCATTTTGCGATGTCCAATTTCGCACCCTTCATTTTAGCATCACCGTAATAATTGCCCCACGCCCAAACGGCCACTGCCATGCGAACGGGATTACCGCGGGACGCGACACCCATATCATTGCCAGCGCCGCGCCATGCAACTGCGCGTACATAGGCATCTTTTAACCCGTTGGCATCCAGAGCGGCTTGTTTCGCAGCTTCGATCTCATCAACGGTGTATGGAATTTTGAAATCAATCAGTTGACCAGATTTAATGAGTCGCTCTGAATGTTCACGGCTTTTAAAGATTTTGCCTTCGTAGCAACGTTCGCCTTCAAACACAGAGCTGGCATAGTGCATCGCATGCGTCAGGATGTGGACCTGCGCATCACGCCACTCAACCAATTGACCATCAAGCCAAATTTTGCCATCGCGATCTTCATAACTGCCAGCCATCGTACTATCCTCTTGCTGTGTTTTGTGGGTTAATCTTTCGTAATCTTTCACAAACTATGTCCGTTTCGGTCATAATATTGCGCAAAAACTTTGGATCGTTACCAGTTCGCACTTGGAATGTCAACAACACTGACATAAAATGCGGATTAGTAAAAAGGATGCTGGATATGGCGACCTCTAATCGTTCCACGGGCGAGGCCCTGTTATTTTTGACTGATGAACAGCTACGTCAGGGGATCGAAGCCATGTTTTTCGCGTATCGTGGATTCACTGCTGATCCTGATCGTATTTTGGATAAATATGGGTACGGACGCGCCCACCACCGTGCCATACACTTCATTAATTGCGTGCCTGGGACGACGGTGAATAATTTGTTGCATATCTTGGGTGTGACGAAACAATCCTTAAACCGTGTTCTTCGATCCTTGATTGACGATGGATTGGTCGAGGTACACGTTGGTCACAAGGATCGTCGTGAACGACATTTGTATCTGACAGAAACAGGACAATCCTTGGAACAAGAATTGTCAAATGCCCAACGTGCACGCATGCGTAGTGCCTATCGCGATGTGGGTGCAGATGCCGTTTCAGGATTTCGCCAAGTGTTAGAGGCGATGATGGACCCAGAGATGAAGCGCGCCTATTGGAAATTGCGTGACAGTGAGTTGACAAAGACATGAACGCTCACCTTCTTATTGTTGATGATGATGAACGCATTCGGTCTTTGTTGAAACAATTTTTATTGCGCAATGGATTTTTAGTCAGCGCCGCACGCGATGCAATGCATGCCCGAAAAATCTTGTCTGGTTTGGATTTCGACATGATTATTCTGGACATCATGATGCCGGGTGAAGATGGCGTAAGCCTGACAAAACACATCCGAGAAACTCGTCAGACGCCTATTTTATTGCTAACAGCAAAGGGCGAAACCGAAGACCGTATTGTGGGACTTGAAGCGGGAGCAGATGATTATTTGGCTAAACCGTTTGAGCCTAAAGAATTGTTGTTGCGCATTAACGCAATTTTGCGCCGCATCCCCGAACCAAAAATTGCGCAAGTCACACCAACGATCCTACATCTTGGGATTTGTCGGTATGACATTTCTCGTGGCGAACTGTGGCAGGGAGATCAACTGGTGCGATTGACGGGGACCGAGCATCAACTGATGAAGATTTTTGGGGGCTACGTGAATGAGCCCGTTTCACGCGCTCAGCTGGTATCGGAACTGGGTCGCGACGAAAGCCAAGCCCAAGACCGCGCGATTGATGTCCAAATTACACGGTTGCGTCGTAAATTGGAGGCTAACCCAAAAGAGCCGCGTTACCTTCAAACGGTTCGTGGTGCAGGGTATATGTTGGTTACCGATTAGGTAACATACGCATCGACGTTATGCTGACATGATACTGAAGTTCATTTTAGCTGGGTTTGATACTAGCCGTAACGTAATTTACCGACAAATCGCGATCAGATAATTTCCAGCCCCAAGTGATTGGGTTAAAAACAAACCCTTTGCGATCCACAGGTTCCAGCCCCGCGTTTGATATCAGTGTATACAATTCATTGGGTGTAATAAACTTGGACCATTCGTGCGTCCCCTTGGGAAGCCATCGCATCACATATTCTGCCCCCACAATCGCCATCGCAAAACTTTTGGGGTTTCGATTGATTGTTGAGCACACCATCAAACCACCATCGCGTAGCAGCTTTTGACAGGCCGTCAAATAGGCCAGCGGATCCGCCACGTGTTCAACAACTTCCATATTCAGCACGATATCAAAGACTTCACTGTTTTCAGCTAATTCTTCGGCTGTTCCAAAACGATAGTCGATTTCTAAACCTGACTGGCGGGCGTGTGCTTCTGCTACAGGTATATTTCGTGCTGCGGCATCTACACCAACCACAGTTGCACCTAAGCGCGCCATAGGCTCGCACAATAACCCGCCACCGCACCCAATATCCAAAATGCGCAGCCCCTGAAACGGATTAGGTGTATTTAGATCACAATCAAATTCTCCGGCAATTTGCGTTGTTATATAATCTAAACGGCATGGGTTTAGCATGTGTAGTGGTTTGAATTTCCCATGGGGATCCCACCATTCTGCCGCCATTGCCTCAAATTTTGCAACTTCTGCCGGATCAACGGTTGTCTCTGAGGCTTGCATTTTCGTCTCCGTCTGGTTTTCTTGGGTTTGGATCACATATAGGACGTATATGGACAACCGATCAGAGCAAAAAGCAGAAAATTCGCCATTATACCCCCCACTTGACCCGTTTTTTCAGGAAATGTTGGATGTCGGGGATGGTCATAAGGTTTATCTGGAACAATCCGGTGCGCAGGATGGCTATCCTGTGGTGGTTGTTCACGGTGGACCTGGTGCTGGGTGTAGTGCGTCGATGCGCCGATATTTTGATCCGACTAAATATCGGGTCATTATGTTTGATCAACGCGGATGTGGTCGATCACTGCCCTATGCAAGCATCGAACACAATACGACTTGGGATTTGGTGTGCGATATGGAGAAAATCCGGACCCACTTGGGTGTGGAGAAATGGGCCGTATTTGGGGGTAGTTGGGGTGCGACACTATCGTTGATCTATGCACAAAACCATCCTGAAAGTGTCAGTCACCTGATCTTACGTGGTGTGTTCCTGATGACGCAACCTGAGCTGGATTGGTTTTATGGTGGAGGCGCGGGAAAATTCTGGCCGGAGCTATGGCAGAGATTTGTTTCCGTCATCCCAGAGGAAGAGCGTGATGACCTGATTGCTGCTTATCATAGACGGTTGTTTTCTGGGGACATGCGCGAAGAAATGCGGTTTGGCACCGCGTGGACAAATTGGGAAAATGCGCTGGCATCGTTTCAATCTAATGGATTTGGTGGGCACTGCCCACCAGCCTATGCGCGCACGTTTGCGCGGATAGAAAACCATTATTTCATAAATGATGGTTTTTTAAATTCGGATCAAAAAATCCTGAGCAACATGGGCAAAGTTTGCCATATTCAGGGGTATATTGTGCAGGGGCGCTATGACATGATTTGTCCTCCTGCAATGGCGTATGAAGTTTCGCGGAAATGGCCAAGGTGCGACCTACGTATTGTACCATATGCAGGACATGCAATGTCTGAACCCAAGATAAGTTCAGAACTGGTTTCAATCATGGATAAGTTGCGATTTTGATCTGATTAGGTTGAAATTGGTTGTTTTGTAGATGACCGTTCCGACATATGTTCAAACCAAAAAGGAGTGGACATGCCCGAAGTAAACCAAGCCGCATTAGATTTTTTGATGACGCGCCGGTCGCGCCCTGCGAAAACGCTCGACCTGCCAGTTCCTCATCGTACAGAATTATTGTCGCTACTGACGGCGGCCGCTCGCACACCAGACCATGGTAAGTTAGAGCCGTGGCGTTTTATCGTTCTGTCCAAGGATAAATTGCGCAGTTTGGCGCATTTGGTTGCTGATCGTGGCGCTGCGCTGGGACATGAGCCAGAAAAAATTGAAAAGGCCCAAGGTGCCTATAACACTGGGCATCTGGCTGTCGCAGTTATCGAGGTTCAAAAACATTCTGAGAAAATTCCAGCGATTGAACAAACCTATTCCGCTGGTGCGGCTTGCCTTGCGCTTTTAAACGCAGCACTTGCGTCTGGTTGGGGGGCAAATTGGATTTCTGGTTGGCCATCTCATGATCG
>Ga0181589_10005526_pt1 | contig 10106 bp, 12 predicted proteins | sample 071ome_25_FD_132444 | JGI IMG/M metagenome (GOLD analysis project Ga0181589, IMG submission 132444) | Coastal salt marsh microbial communities from the Groves Creek Marsh, Skidaway Island, Georgia - 071410BT metaG (megahit assembly) | ecosystem: Environmental > Aquatic > Marine > Intertidal... | reverse complement strand
TATCTTGGAATGAGTGATGAGCATTTCTTGCGATTATTGCAAAAAGCATTTGGTTACCGCTTAGGAAAGTTTTTAGCAGTAGGCCGAAGAGCGGCATATCCCTTATCAATGACATTAAGTGAAGAATTAACTAGAGACAATGCAGTACTTATCGGTAATGCTGCGCAAACCGTTCATCCAGTTGCTGCACAGGGGTTTAACTTGGGATTAAGAGATGTACATACATTAGTGTATATGCTGAATAAATACGAATTTAAGCCAGCATTATTTAGCACTGTGTTACATGAATATGCACTACAAAGAGCACCTGATCGTAAGCATGTAGCACGTTTAACTGATGGCTTAACCCGCTTATTTGCACCACAAATTTGGCCGGCAAAATTTCTGCGTGGTCTGGGAGTTCGTATGATAGGTAGCTTGCCATTGGCGCAACGCAATGTGCTAAGACGCAATATGGGAACTCGGTTTATGTTGGGGTTTGAGAAAGATAAACATGGTCAGTAGTGTCACCGAATTTGATATTGCTATAGTTGGCGCTGGTGCAGTGGGTCTAGCAGCAGCATGTCAATTAGCGCAACAATACTCACGAATTGCATTAATTGATTACAAGCCATTTAAACCCTGGCAAAGTAATGATGATTATGGTTTGCGTGTTAGTGCAATTAATTTAGCTAGCATCGAGTTATTAACTGAGCTAGATATATGGCATGAAGTACAAGCAATGCGTGCATGTCCTTATCAGTCAATGCATGTATGGGAATATCAATCTGATACGAAAATAGATTTTGATTGTAATGACACATCGCACGCTATGTTAGGGGCGATTGTTGAAAATCATGTATTACTAACGGCAATGCAAGAAAAAGTAAGCGAACAAGCAAATATCTCCCAATTTAATGGATATGCATTACAAGGCTTATCGGCTGTTTCTGGTTCCGCCATGTTGATTGAGTTGGATAATAGCGTACGACTTAGTGCGGAATTAGTTTTAGGTGCTGATGGACAGCAATCTAAAGTAAGAGAGTGTATTGGTGTGAGTCAACAGGCGACTCATTATCAACAGTTGGGTTTGGTGTGCACAGTAAAAACTGAATTAGATCACCAGCAGACTGCGTGGCAGTGTTTCACTCCAGATGGCCCGCTAGCTTTGTTACCTCTAGACGATCATATTTGTTCCATTGTGTGGAGTGTCACTGAAGATAAGTGTCAGGAGTTGATTTCTATATCTGATGATCAATTTAATAAAGAAGTTAGTCAGGCATTTGAATATAAACTGGGCCAACTTGAAGTGAGATCAGAGAGAAAATCTTTTCCTCTGCAAGGTGCACAGGCAAGTCAGTATATAGATCACCGTGTTGTGTTACTGGGTGATGCGGCTCACGTTGTTCATCCATTAGCCGGTTTGGGTCTGAATCTAGGTTTGGCTGATGTCCAACATTTAAGTGATTTGTTGAAGCTGTCTGATAGGCCCTTGGGTAGCGAGCGAGTGTTACGTCAATATGAGCGAGCACGTAAAAGTGAAAATGTATTAATGCAAAAATCATTGGAAATGATCGATGCATTGTTTAGGGATCAAAGAGAGTTGTTTAAACAAACACGTTCAATCGGCGTGAATGCTACAAACAAAATGTTGCCTCTAAAATTGATGTTTATGCGTCATGCGCTAGGTGTGCCGATTTAATGTGTCCAAAAAATTATCAGTTAAGGACAATAATCAGTTAGAATCCGGCCCCAGCACAATTTATATACTAATCTTTAGTCCAAAATCATCGGTAAGTTAAATCAAGGAAATCAAATGAAAGAAGTTAAGTCTGTAGGCGACAATACAATATTTGAAAAAAGATCAGGTCGCTATGCGGTGAAAGACGGTAATAAGAAATATGTTAATGGAGATGAAAAAGCAAAAATTCTCGCTGAAGCTGGTTTGGTGACAATACCTGAGCCAAAAGCAGCACCGGTTGAAGATGCAGCAGAAGAGGCCTCAGGAGATTCGGGTGAAGATAACTCTGAAGAAGCAACAGAAGAGTAAATTGCAAAAATAGGAGAGTAACATGGCTAAGGCAACAGCAAGGCACATATTGGTAGATGATGAACAGCAATGTATCGAATTGAAAGATCAAATTGCTAATGGCACAGACTTTGGTGAGGTAGCAAAGCAACATTCAAAATGTCCGTCTGGAGCATCAGGCGGTGATTTGGGCGAGTTTGGTCCTGGCATGATGGTGAAAGAATTTGATGAGGTTGTATTTAGTGCACCTATCAATGAAGTGCAAGGTCCAGTAAAGACTCAATTCGGATATCACTTGCTTGAAGTGACCTCACGTACGGATTAACTATAGAAAGCTATGATTTGCTCTGATACTTTGTTAAAAATTTCTTCAAAATGCTCATTTACGTTTTGTAAACTCCGCTTTTTCTGAAATTTTTGCCGCGTATCAGATGCTTTGCTAGCAAATCATAGTCTTCTATAATCCAATTAACATTTTAGTTTTGATACTTGGCATGACCGAGCATCAGATTAGTTTGCCACTTATAAATCTCTGTGCTTGATCTGATGACGGTCCTGAAAAGAAGTCGCCTGCATCAGATTGTTCTATCATTTCACCTTTATCTATAAAAATTATTTCTTTCGCTAAACGATCTGCTTGAGAAAGGTCATGTGTAGTCATAATTATTTTTGTTCCAGACTGTTCGAACTGGCGGATAATTTTTTCAAAGCTAATCATGGATGGCGGGTCAAGTGCTACAGTCGGTTCGTCAAGCAGGATAACGCTGGGCTGTAACACCCACGCTCTTGCTAGTGACGCTTTTTGCAATTCGCCTCCAGAGAGGGACTTGGTGTTGCGTTGTCTTAAATGAGTAAGTCCACACACCTCTAAAGCCTGTTGGCAGCGATCTTTGTGTTCATTTTTGGCTATTCCGGCAATGCGTAAGACAAATTCAATATTGAATTCTATTGATTGGTTAAAAAATGTTGGTCGTTGTAATAAAAATGTCCGCCAATATTGATGAATGCTAGGTGCTTGTGTGTTCCATAATATTTCGCCAGAGTTAGGATGGATAACTCCATGAAGTAACTTAAGTAACAAGCTTTTGCCTGAACCGTTATGACCAAGAATAATGCTAGTGCCAGAAGAGTTTATTTCTATACTAAAGTTGCGGATAAGCGTTACCCCTTGAGTAGAGTATGAAACATCTTTCATATACAGAGGTAAAGCTTGATGGTGTGATTGAATACTCATGAGTTCATACAGTATGAGCTTTGCGTATCACAATCATTAAACTTGTGATGGTGAAGGATATTGCAAGAAGAATAATGCCTAGTGCCATTGCTAATTCTAAATTACCTTTGCTTGTTTCCAGTGCAATTGTGGTTGTCATTACACGTGTGACATGATTGATATTACCCCCTACTATGAGTACCGCGCCTACCTCAGCTGATGCGCGACCAAATCCTGCTAGGATAGCTGTAAATAAGCTTGTTTTGGCGTCTCTCAGTAGAGGAAGAAGTGTTAGTTTTGTAGGTGCGCCTAAGGCTTTAAATTGAATGGCATGTTGATTGTGTAGATCAGAGATAGTTTGTTGAGTGAAAGAGCTGATGATTGGTGTAATGAGAATGCATTGCGCAATAATCATTGCCGATGAAGTGAATAGTAGCTCTAAGTCACCCAGAGGGCCTGAACGTGATAATAATAAATAAAGCGCTAAGCCCACAACAACGGGAGGTAAGCCCATTAATGCATTGAGTACCCCAGTGATAAAATCGCGTCCGCGAAATGTATAAGCACCAAGAACTGTGCCCAGTGGAATAGATATCAGAGTAGCAATAATGACCGCGCTAATACTTACTTTTAAAGAGAGTAATACAATCTCGACTAACTCAGGTTCAAGTTGAATAATCAACTGTAAGGCAGTGTATAAGATGCCTGAATCATCACTCATAATGGCGCATAAAAATATTGTTAGTGCAAACTATAGAAGACTTAATATTGTGCTTTTTTAACAGGCATGGTTGTTTCAACTATATGCTCATCACTGAATTTCAAAGCAAGCGTTACAGAGTCTCCATCCTGTAAACGTTCTACTGGATTAAACAGCATTAAGTGGTAGTCCCCAGGCTTTAATTCAAATGTGCTATTTGCAGCAATATGTAAATGTAAGTGCGGGATCATTCTGTATACCCCATCTTTTTCCACGCTACGATGAAATTCAATTGCTTTAAATGCAGGACTTGTAGCGCTATGCAAAATAATATGTTTGTCGCTGGTATTGTTGATTTTCAAATAGCCAGCCATTGCACTTGCGTTTGGTGGAGCTTCACGTATCCATGCATTTTCAATGACTATTGGGGAGTTTGATGTGCTGTTGCATGAATAAACAAAAGTTGCACAGATAATAAATAGGCTAATAAATGATAGTAAACGCATATGTTTAATTCTGTTTTGGATCATGTTTATATTATATCATCGCTTTATGTTGATTTAGATTAATGTAAATAGCTTATGAGTACTGATGTATCCGAAATGATTTATACACAACATCATGTGTGGTTGCTAGCAAAGGGCAACCAAGAGTATGTTTTAGGGATTACACAATTTGCCCAAGAGCAGTTAGGAGATATTGTGTTCGTTGACTTACCGAAAGTGGGTTCACCTACTCATATGGGTGAAGCCTGCCTAGTTGTGGAGTCTGTTAAGTCGGCTTCGGATGTCATATGCCCTATCGAGGGAGAAATTATAACTATTAACGAGGCATTGATAGATGATCCAGAAATCATAAATGAGTCACCTTACGATCGAGGCTGGATTGTGAAAATTAAAGGGCAACAAGAAGGCGCAATTGAAGGTAAAATGACTCAAGATGAGTATAATAGCTACGTTTTGGGAAAGGCCGAATAAACCACATTACATACTACAGCGGGGGAATAAATGGCAACGATAACACTGCAAGGAAACGAAATTCATACAAATGGAGACTTGCCAGCAATTGGTGAAAAAGCACCTGACTTTGTATTGGTCGATAAAGATCTAAACAATGTCAAATTAGATGAATATGTGGGTAAAAAGAAGCTTATTAGTATTGTGCCAAGTCTTGATACTCCAGTATGTGCAAGTTCGACTAAAAAATTTGCTGAGTTTGCTGCAGAAAGGAATGACGTTGTGATCTTGATTGTAGCCGCAGATCTTCCATTCGCAATGTCACGCTTTTGTAGTAGTGAAAGTGTTGAAAATGTGGTGACCTTATCAATGATGCGTGATAAGAGTTTTGCTGAAGAGTATGGTGTGCTTATACAAGATGGGCCATTAGCTGGGATTACTGCACGAGCAGTTGTAGTGTTGGATTCTGATAATGATGTTGTTTATACCCAATTAGTAGGTGAAATAGCAGAAGAGCCTGATTACGACGCCGCGATAAAAGCTCTAGGTTAGGGGCGCACAACTACTACACCGATTTTAATTCTTGCTGAAGCTGTTCTAGCGTTGTTATTGGCGCTAGACACTGTGTTCCACGGCATAGATAAGCGAGTGTCTCGTCCTGTTTAGAGGGCTTGTTTTGTAAGCCCTCAGGCAAGCCTTCTTCGTTACTAGGAATAGCAAATACAATCCTATTAGGAAAATAGTCTTTTTGGCATGCACTTTGCCAATGCGTTACGGATTTAGATTCGCCTCGAATAATTATAACTTCTGGTGGTTGTCCAAGTGCCTCATAACATTTCAATAAAGAGCCATGGGCCATAGGGGTGTTATTAATCTGAACACTTGCAGCTTTAAGTGTTCGTTCTGCAGCACTAATATACTTACTCTCTGATAGCATATAACCTAAGCGCATTAGACTATAAGCAGCTATTCCATTACCGGCGGGAGTGGCCTCATCAGAGAAAACTTTTGGACGTTGTATTAAGTTTTCGTGATCATTTGAGGTGAAATAAAATCCTCCGTTATGCCTGTCTTCAAATTGTTCAAGTAATACATCTGCTATGTTAATGGCTAACTGTAAATAATTCTTTTGCCATTTTGTTTGCAAGAATTCTAGCAAGGCCTCTAACAAAAAAGCATAGTCATCAAGATAAGCATTTAGATGTGCTTTACCGTCTTTATATGTAGCTAATATGCGTCCATTAGAAAGCATATGATTAGTGATAAACGTTAGCGCATTACAGGCTGATTGAAAGTATTCTGGATTATTAAATATACGGCTTGCGACAATCATCGCTTTTATTGCTAGGGCGTTCCAACTACAAAGTATTTTGTCGTCTCTTCCAGGAGCGACTCTTGTGATTCTCTGTTCGTATAACTTATTGCGAATAATAGACCACTGATGATTACATTGTGCTAAGTCTAAATTATTTAGTTCGCTGTATTCGTCTATTGAAACAAACTCGTGTAAGTGAAATTTATCTTCAAAATTTGGACCGCGATCAAGCCCAAAACATTTTTCTGCAAGTGAAAATTCATCTTTGGTTAATATCTGCTTTAGTTGTTCACGGTCCCATATGTAGTATTTACCTTCTTCACCTTCTGAGTCTGCATCTAAAGAAGAATAATATCCGCCTTGTGGCGACTGCATATCACGTATTAACCAGTTAGCAGTATCTAATGCAGCAGTCTTAAAGCGATTTTCGTGAGTAGCTTGATATGCAAGGCAATATAAATTTAGTAAAGGACCATTGTCATAAAGCATTTTTTCAAAATGTGGAATCATCCAATAGTCATCAACTGAGTAACGAAAAAATCCACCGCTGATATGATCAAATAGGCCTCCACTTGCCATTTTGTCTAATGTAAATGTCACAGGGTGTAGCGAGTTATTATCTTCCTTACCTATGCGCTTGCTGCGGTGCCAATCTCTTAACAATAATTCTAAATTACTTGGATGAGTAAATTTTGGTGCTTTACCAAAGCCTCCATATTGCATATCAAATGTGGTTAATAACTGACTCTTTGCATCTATCAAGACATTTTTGTTAATGGAGCTGGAGTCTTGCTTAGTTTGGTATATATTTTTTAATACACTTTGTAATGACTGATTTTGTTTTTCTATCTCGTCAGCTTTTTCTAGATAAGTATTAGAAATATGATGTAGTAAATCTTTAAATGCTGGTAATCCATGCCGTGCTTTATCTGGAAAGTAAGTGCCGCCAAAAAATGGGATATGGTCACGTGGTGTTAAAAACATTGTTAGTGGCCAGCCACCATGACGCTGCGTTAATAAAAATTGTGCGGTTTGATATATTTTATCTATATCAGGTCTTTCTTCACGATCGACTTTGATATTAATAAAAAGTTTGTTCATGATGTCTGCAGTTTGCTGGTCTTCAAAAGACTCATGTGCCATGACATGGCACCAGTGACATGCTGAGTAACCAATCGAAAGTAATATAGGTTTATTTTCTTGTGCTGCCTTATCTAAAGCTTCTTGCCCCCATGGATACCAATCTACAGGGTTGTCGATGTGTTGTAATAAATAGGGACTTGTTTCATTGACTAGGTGATTATTAGACATAGCTTAGTTGGTGGTATTGATTGCTTTTTATTAAAACTATCCAGCTGGCGACATGGACTACTAACTTAATGTTTAAGGTGAAAAACTTAATGACATGATAATATGCGCACTATGTTAGTTCACCCTGAAATCGACCCCATTATATTTCAAATTGGACCACTTGCTGTACGTTGGTATGGCCTTATGTACTTGTGTGGTTTTGCAGTTTTTTGGTATTTGGGAGTAAAGCGCGCGAGAAAAGAAAATAGCTTCATCCGGGCAGAACAAGTTAGTGATTTTTTATTTTATGCGGTACTAGGTGTCATTGTAGGTGGACGTATAGGTTCAGTATTGTTTTATAACTTTGAACACTTCATAGATGACCCGCTGTATTTTTTCAAGATTTGGCAGGGCGGTATGAGCTTTCATGGCGGATTAATCGGTGTGCTCACTGTTATATGGCTTTACCAGCGGAAGTATCAGTGGGGGTATTTCACTTTAGCAGACTTTATTGCCCCATTAGTTCCTCCAGGATTAGGATTTGGCAGGATAGGTAATTTTATTAATGGTGAATTGTGGGGACGTCAGACAGATTTTGCATGGGGAATGATATTCCCTCATGTAGATCAGCTGACCAGACACCCATCACAGTTGTATCAGGCGTTTTTAGAAGGCCTGATTATGTTTTTAGTACTATGGATATATTCTTCTAAACCTAGGGCGACAGGTGCAGTATCAGGCTGGTTTTTGATTCTATATGGTGTGTTTCGGTTTATTCTTGAATTTGCACGTGAACCTGATGAACATATTGGCTATATAGCATTTGACTGGTTAACGATGGGTCAGTTGCTAAGTTTGCCAATGGTAATTGCAGGCATATTATTATGTATGTTAGCTAAGAAAGGTGTGTTCAAAAAATATAACGCTGTATGAAACAATACTTACAACTATTAGATCATGTGTTAACACATGGGGTAGAACAGCAAGATCGAACTGGGACTGGAACTATCTCTACCTTCGGTTACCAGATGCGTTTTGATTTAGCGCAAGGCTTTCCATTGCTAACTACAAAAAAACTACATACCAAGTCGATTATTCACGAATTACTTTGGTTTATTCGCGGTGATACCAATATAAAATCTCTAAATGAAGTCGGAGTGAGTATTTGGGATGAATGGGCAGATGAAAACGGGAATCTAGGCCCAGTGTACGGTGCTCAATGGCGAGCGTGGCCGAGATCTAATGGTGAGACTATAGATCAGTTGAGTCAGTTGATTGAACAGATAAAGCAAAATCCATATTCGCGTCGACATATCATTAGTGCTTGGAATGTAGGAGAGATTGATAATATGGCCTTGCCGCCATGTCACACTATGTTCCAGTTTTACGTCGCTAATGGAAAGCTTTCTTGTCAGCTATATCAACGTAGTGCCGATGTATTTTTAGGTGTTCCATTTAATATCGCATCTTATGCATTATTATTAATTATGGTGGCACATGTAACGAAGCTAGAAGTAGGGGAGTTCATTCATACTTTTGGCGATGCGCATGTGTATAAAAACCATATTGAGCAAGCAAGATTACAATTAAAGAGAGAGCCAATGGCATTGCCGACTATAACGATTAAAAGACAAGTAAACTCAATATTTGATTTTGTCTATGAAGATTTTGAATTATTAAACTATCAATCTCACCCACATATTGCTGCGCCTGTGGCTGTGTAGGTTTTTTTCCTATCTATTTGCTAAATGAAAATTGCTATCATAGTTGCAGTCGCAAATAATAATGTCATTGGTGTGGGTAATTCGATTCCTTGGTATTGTCCGGAAGACTTGAAGTATTTTAAGAGAACTACTTTGGGATTCCCTGTGCTGATGGGACGTAAAACTTATGATTCACTTAAAATTAAACCCTTGCCAGGTAGGCAAAACATAGTTGTCAGTCGTAATGTTGATTTAAGTTTCCCTGGTTGCGATTTGGTGATGAGTATTGACCAAGGTATCGCATTAGCTAAATCGAGTGATCCTGAAAAATTATTTATTATTGGTGGAGCAGATATTTATCAGCAATGTTTGTCATTCGCGGATGAACTATACATTACGCAAGTTGATGTTGCTGTTGAAGGCGACAGATACTTTCCAGAAGTAGAAAGTGCACAATGGTCATTAGTTCAAGAAAACATTTATGCTGCAGATGAAAAAAATCCTTATAACATGGTGTTTAAGGTGTATTCTAAGTGTTAGCAATCTTTTGCTTGGCTGTGCATTCTATTTGAAAAATCTCTACAGGGTCAGTGTCTATTCGTGCAGCAGTTAATTGATTTCCCCATAGGCAGCCAGTGTCTAATGAGAGTAAATTATTTTGATGTTTCAAGCCTAATGCTGACCAATGGCCAAAAATAATATTAATATTTTCAGATTGTCTTGGTACCTCAAACCATGCGTGCAAGTGATCGCTTTGTTCACCAAGAGGTCCTTTAAATTCAAAATCCATTCGCCCTTGCAAATCGCATAGTCTTAACCTAGTAAAGGCATTGAGAATTACTCGCCAACGATCTATGTCTGGTAAATCATCTTGCCATTGGTTAGGATCGTTTCCATAAGCATGCTGTAAAAAATCTACAT
>Ga0181589_10005519_pt1 | contig 10115 bp, 6 predicted proteins | sample 071ome_25_FD_132444 | JGI IMG/M metagenome (GOLD analysis project Ga0181589, IMG submission 132444) | Coastal salt marsh microbial communities from the Groves Creek Marsh, Skidaway Island, Georgia - 071410BT metaG (megahit assembly) | ecosystem: Environmental > Aquatic > Marine > Intertidal zone... | reverse complement strand
TTTTAACTTTTTAATTAAAAAATTATCAAGTCTTTGCCCGCATAATTCCTTATTTACATGAAGAATATTGGTTTTTTCCATTAGTTGATTATGTATTTTAGATTGATGATACCACTAATCATTGCTATATTAGTGTTTTATAAAGTTCAAATGTATTAACATAGAAATACTTGTACAGATAAGAACAGATATAATAGCGCAGAATAATAGTATATAGATAGCGCACATAATTAAAAATATATATAAATATAATGATAAACAGGATTCATAATGAAAAAAATATTACTCAATGCCTCCCAGAAGGAAGAGGTGAGACTTGCAGTCATAGAAGACAACAAGCTAATAGATTTAGATATAGACTTTCCATCAAGGAACATCAAATCAAATATATACAAAGGGAAAATATCTCGAGTTGAACCTAGCTTAGAAGCTGCATTCATAAACTTTGGAAGAACCAGGCATGGTTTTCTTCCATTCAAAGAAATATCACCAGAAATTTTCTCAAATACAAATAAAGCATCACGTGACTGCCTCGAAGTAGGAAAAGAAATTATTATTCAGGTTGATAAAGAAGAACGTGGAAATAAAGGTGCCGCATTAACAACCTATCTAAGTTTAGCTGGTAAATACCTAGTCCTGCTCCCTAAAAATCCATCAACAGGTGGAATCTCCAGAAGAATCGAGGGAGAAGATCGAGTCAAGGCAAAACAGCTTATGGAATCATTAGACGTTCCTGAAGGTATGAGCGTAATTCTTCGTACATCTAGTTTGGAAGCGTCCAGTGAATCTGTCAAATGGGACATTGAATATCTCATACAAATTTATGAATCTGTTCTTGAAACCTCTGTTCAACAAAGCGCTCCTTTTCTTATCTATCAAGAAAGCAGCATGATGGCGAGATTAATAAGAGATTATTGCGATGAGACTATTGATGAAGTTTATATAGATGATAAAAGTTTCTATGATAATTTTATTGGAGCGAAGAAACTATTTATGCCTCATCATGAAATTAAAACTGAACATCACTCTGATTTAATTCCAATATTTAGCAAACATAAAATTGAAAAACAAGTTCAGACCGTTTACAAAAGAAATATTAATTTACCATCGGGCGGTAATATAGTAATAGACTCTACTGAAGCATTAGTTAGTATTGATGTTAACTCTGCTCGTTCCACAAAAGGTACGGATATTGAAGATACAGCACAAAATACTAATATTGAAGCAGCTGCCGAAATATTGACACAACTTAAACTAAGAGATATAGGCGGGCTAGTTGTAATAGATTTTATTGACATGATGTCGATTAATTCTCAAAAAAATGTTATGAGAAAAGTTGCAGAATATGCAAAAAAGGATAAAGCTAAAATTCAATTTGCTAGAATTTCAAAATTTGGCTTAATGGAACTTTCAAGACAGAAATTAAAGTCTTCCATAATACAAAATAATTATGAAAATTGCCCTACTTGTGATGGAACAGGGCAAATTAAATCCCTTTCCACGTTAGCTATATCTCTTCTAAGAATAATAGAAGAAGAAGCTATGAATGCAAAAGAAAAACAAACAGTTTATCTGCCAGTTAGGCTAGCGACATATCTACTTAATGAGCAAAAGGATACTATTTTAAATATAGAATCTAGACATAAAGTTGCAATTAAGATAGTGCCAGATCCAGATTTAGATACATCAAGCTATGAAATAGATAATGAAGGTTTAAGTGAATCTGAATTTAAAGAAAAATTAAAAAACAGAAATAAGAATAATAGAAATAATAAAAATAATAAAGCATCAGATGGTAAGGTTATTCAAGATAAAGAAATTGCTTTAATGTCTGCTGTAAAACCAAAAAGCACACCTCCTAAACCTAGTCAATCAACTCAAGATAGAATTAAACCAAGAATTAATATTTTCAAAAAGATATTTAGAGTAATTTTTGGACACAAAGAAGAGGAATCTGAAAGTAAAAGGCCGCGAAGATATTATAATAAAAATAGAAGATACAATAATAAGAATTACAAATATAATAAATATAAGTCTAATAATAGAAGAAATTATAATAAAAATATGCGGACTAAAAATAATCAAGAATAATGTTCAAATTATTTGTGAGATTTTTTACTGCAATGATAGTTGTTGCAAGTATTTATCTATTATTTATAAATAGCTCATATACATCATTACAAAAACTGCAAAGTAAAGAAGTAGTCGTAGTTAAATTCCAGAATTTTCCTGAAATAATACTTCCTATTAGAGAAGAAATTCATGGATATCAATATGAATTAATAAAAGGCTATTTAACCACTATAAATAAGAATAGTTTTATTGAAGAAGATAATAACTATGATGTTGAGATATTTTATGCATCTAAGACATGTGAAACATGCGTGGTAGTGAATGAAGAGGATTTATTATTAGTGTCTAATAGTGAAAATGATAGTAATAATGATATTGAGGTATCTGCACTATTAAAAAACATAGAGTTAAATAATAATATTAAAAAAAACAATAAAATAAATTATACTGATAATGAATTAGATACTCTTGTTTATAATCTGAGTAATAATCTTATATCACATACTATTCTTACCAGGAGTGCTTACCTTTTTTTTAAAAAATATTACCCTAACTTAGTAATTAAAAAGAATATCACAAAAGTAAAACTCTTATGGAATTTTTCAAAAGATGATGGAACATTAAGAAATAATTTATTTGAATTTTTAGAAAATGAAAAAACGTTAAATTTCATCAATGATCTTGATAAGAAATATTATTCAAAAAATTCAATATCATCGTATATATTCATTGGATCAAGAATATTCATATCAGATATAGTCTTCAAATTACCAAAATTTGAACATTTTTTTAAAGATGCTTCTGTGAAATATAATATTGATTGGAAATTACTTGCTGCTCTCTCCTATCAAGAATCCAAGTGGAATAATGATGCTGTTTCACCGACGGGAGTAAAGGGATTAATGATGTTAACGAAACAAACTGCTGATATGCTGGAAGTAAATAGATTAATTCCATCTGAGAGTATTGATGGAGGTGCAAAATATTTAGTTTTTCTAAGAAATAAATATAAAAAGTATAATAAAAATACTCAACTAAATTTAATGCTAGCATCATATAATCTTGGTTCTGGACACGTAGATGATGTTATATCTTTACTCGCTAAAGATAATATCGATATAAACAACTGGAATAATTTAAGAAAATATTTACTTAAGTTAAATAAGAAAATGTTTTATAAAAAAATGAAATACGGCTATGCAAGAGGCTGGGAAGCTGTTCAATATATAGAAAATGTTAAGCAATACTATGATATAATCTTTTTTTTGGAAGAAAAAGATAAAAAAATAAAAGATAATATAACAATAGAGGTTCCGAACACGCTATGAGTAATATGGATATAATAAATCAAGTATTCGATACAGGGATAAATGATGATAATAAAGAAGAAGCAAACAATGCCGTATCTGAAACACTAACATCGCTTGATTGTGGCGAAATACGAGTTGCTGAACCTGGACATGATGGCAATTGGTCAGTAAATGAATGGGCTAAAAAAGCTATTCTATTATCTTTTAAATTAAACAAAAATAAATGTATTGAAACCAACTACACAAAATTTTATGACAAAGTAGACTCTAAATTCTCACATACATCAGAAGAATATCTTAAAAAAAATAATATCAGAATTGTTCCTCAAGCTATCGCGCGTCATGGTTCATTTATTGATAAGAATGTTGTTTTAATGCCATCATTTGTAAATATAGGAGCATATGTAGGATCAGGAACAATGGTAGATACATGGGCTACTGTAGGATCTTGTGCACAAATAGGATCAAATGTACATCTCTCCGGTGGAGTAGGAATTGGAGGTGTACTAGAGCCACTTCAAGCATCTCCGACCATTATAGAAGATAATTGTTTTATAGGAGCTAGGTCTGAAGTTGTTGAAGGCGTTATAGTCAGAAAAAACTCTGTGATTTCGATGGGAGTTTTTATAGGAAAAAGCACAAAGATTTATGACAGAGAAGCGGGTACTATATCATATGGAGAAGTTCCTGAGGGTTCTGTTGTTGTATCAGGATCATTACCATCTAAAGATAAGACATGTAATTTATATTGTGCAGTAATTGTTAAAAAAGTTGATGCTAAAACATTAAGTAAAGTTGGTATTAATGAACTTCTGAGAGAAGCTTAGATAAACTATCTTCATAAATGATTTTAATCCCCAGAGTTTCAGCTTTATTTTTTTTGCTGCCAGGCTTACTGCCACAAACCAATAAATTAGTTCTTTTTGAAACAGTGCTTATAACTCTGTAACCAAGTTTAGATATTTTATCAGTAATTTCTTGTCTAGAATAATTATCAAATTTCCCTGTTATTACAACATTAGAGCCATTTGGAGTTTGCTTATTGTAAGTAATATTTATACCAGATGTTATCAATTTTAAAATATTATTATAATTATCTCGGTCTTTTAAGAATTTAGTAATATTTTCTGCAACAATTGGTCCGATATCAGAGATTTTTTGCAAATCAGAACTATTACATTTTATGAATTTATCAATATCAGAAAAAAAATTAGCAAGTGATTTAGCTGATGCTTCACCCACTTCTTTAATTCCTAGTGCATATATAAATTTATCAAAAGAAACATTTTTAGATTTTTCTATAGATTGTAAAAAGTTTTGAATAGATTTTTCGCCTACCCTATCTAGTTTTTCAAAATCTGAACTATTAAGATTATAAAGATCAGATGTTCTTGAAATAATTTTTTTTGCAACAAGTTCTCTAATTGTTTGATTACCAATACCAATTACATTCATAGCTTTACGAGATATAAAGTGTATGATTGCTTGTTCAATTTGAGGAGTACAGTATTTAGAATTTAAACATTTATAGGCAATCTGATTCTCAACTTGAACTAAAATACTTTTACAGCTAGGGCATTTATATGGTACTACGATCTTTGTAATATTTTTCCTTTTATTAAGTTCTACTCTATCTATGTCAGGAATAACATCCCCTGCTCGTTTGACATAAACGTAGTCATTAATGTGAATATCTTTAGATTCAATTTCAGAAAAGTTATGAAGAGTAGCTCTTGATACGTTTACACCGCCGATATTAACAGGTTCTAATTCAGCAACCGGTGTTATTGTCCCTGTACGTCCGACCTGGAAAGTAACGTCAATAATTTTTGTTAATGCCTCTTGTGCTTTAAATTTATATGCTATGGCCCATTTTGGCGCTTTACTTGTAGTACCTAATAGTGAGTATGTAGATAAATCATCAACTCTAAATACTAGGCCATCAATTTCATAAGGTATATTGTCTCTTATAGAATTCATATTCTTTATATAGCTAAAGATTGATTTTAGATTAGTCGTTAATTTAGAATATTTATTTATTGGAAAACCCAGACTTGACAGAAACTTCATAAGTTTATGGTGTTGCTTAAAAGCATTAAATTGTTTGAAATCTTCCAGTCCATGAATAAAGAGTTTAAGATTACGATTAGATGCAATTTTAGGATTGAGCTGCCTTATACTGCCAGAAGCTAGATTTCTTGGGTTAGAGTAAATCTTTTCATTCTTACTTTTAAGATTAAAATTGATGCTATTGAAATCTTTTTTATCAATAAAAACTTCGCCTCTTAATGTAAATTTATTAGGTACATTCTTATCAGTAACACTTAAAGGTAGTGATTTAATAGTTCTGACATTTTGCGTCACATCTTCACCAGTAAATCCATCACCTCTAGTTACTGCTTTTGAAAATATTCCATCAATATACGTTAAACTAATAGCAAGTCCATCAAATTTAGGCTCTGCAAATAATATAGTACTGTCATTATTTAATGTAATATTGATTTTTTTGTAAAATTCTTTTAATTCAGATTCATCTGCGGCATTAGATAAAGATAGCATAGGCAAATCATGTTTAATTTTATCAAATTGTTCGAGTAGCAAAGATCCAACTCTTTGAGTAGGTGAATTAGATTCTATTAGTTCAGGGTTATTATTTTCAATTTGTTTTAAGTTAGCGTAAAGTTGATCATATTCTTTATCTGATATCTCTGGAGAATCGTATGTGTGATAAAGTAAATTATGTTTATTAATAATGGTAATTAGTTTTTGATATTTTTTAGAAATACTTTTTTTATTGTTCATGAATAATTTGAATAAATATTAATTACCAGAAGTCATTTCAAGTGCATCATCAACATTTACAGATACTAATTTAGAGACCCCTGCCTCTCTCATAGTTACGCCAGAAAGAACATCAGCAATCTGCATAGTTGATTTATTGTGAGTTATAAATATAAACTGAACAGATTCAGACATCTCTTTTACAACATTACAAAAACGTTCATTATTTGCTTCATCCAAAGGCGCGTCTACCTCATCTAACAAACAGAAAGGCGCAGGATTTATTTTAAAAATAGAAAATACAAATGCTATACCAGTTCCAGCTTTTTCTCCACCTGATAAGAGATTTAAGTTTTTTACTAATTTTCCCGGTGGTTTAGCCATAATATTTACACCAGTATTTAATAAATCATTATCTGTTAACTCAAGATATGATTTTCCCCCACCAAATATTTTTGGGAAGAAGTACGACAGGTTTTTATTTATAGAATCAAATGTATCTTTAAATTTAGATTTTGTTTCATTATCAATTTTTTTAATTGCATTCTCTAGAGTTGAGACAGAATTAGTAAGATCATCATATTGCTTATCTAAATAATTTTTTCTTTCAGCGTTTTCCTTAAGTTCATCGATGGCTGCAAGATTAATTGCACCTAATTTATCAATTTTATTTTTTACATCAACTAATGTATTTTCACTCACCTGCAGAGGTTCATCGTCAATATTTTTGATAGTATCAATAATTTTCTCATTTCCATATTCAGAATTCTCTAGAAGGGATGATTTATTTGTTTTAATTTCAGTTAGAGTTATATTAGTATCATTAATAGCTTGCTCTATAGCATTCTTATGATTAGAAAAAGAATTTAATTCATCTTCTTTATTTTTGGTGCTCACATCAATATCGGATATTTTATCTTGCAGTATGCTAAGCTGTGAATCTTTTTCTTTTTTCAAGTTAATGAATTTATTGAGCCTACTTTGTATATTTGATTCTTCTGGTTGATTTGAATCTGAAAGAATGTGTTGTTTTTTTTGAGTAAGTACATCAATGTCAGCTTTTGCTCGGGAGAGATTATGCGTGAATGATGATATTTCTGTTTTGAGAGTTGTAATACGAACATTCTTAACATTAATATTTTCGGATGATTCATTAAATTGCCAGTTAAGTTTGTCATATGTTTGCTTCAAATCGAGTTTATGTTTTTCAAGTTGGGTTTTATGTTGTTCGAATTCTTCTAAATCCTTTGTGTATTTTACTAATGTAGTTTCACATGAATTAATTTTATCTTTATAGAGTTTAATGTTATTTTTTATATCCTTAATTTGTTGACTAATTGATTTATTGTTTTCTTTAATTTTGATTATAATTTTTTTGAATTCATCAATTAACTCGTTTATTTTGAGATTTAGAGGATTGATAATATCTTTTGATAAGTTATTGAGACTTCTATCAAAATCAACTTTGAATTTCATAAGAGCATTCTGATATGACTCAGATTGCTCAAGTAATTCTATTTGGATATTATTATCCTTATCACTATCTGATTCATTAAATTTTTTAAGTCTTTTTTCAAGATTATTTATATTATCAACGAATGCCTCAATTTTTGATTTCTCTAACTCAATCTTATTTTGTAATTCAAGCTTATCAGCTAGAAATGAGTTATAATTAGACTGCCAGTTTTGTAGTGAAAAAGATGAGTCTTTTATATCTTTATCAGTATTTTTTAATTTTTCTTCAAGCTCATTTTTTTCGTTTTCACAAATAACAATTGCCTGATTATTTGTAGCTTGTTTTTCATTTAACTCGTCTATCTCTTTTTGTATTTTATCTATTTCTTTATTTATATCATTTATATTATCTTTTTTACTTGTTTCAATCTGTTGTGTATATTCAATATCTTTTTCAGCTCTAGCAATTTCTGCAGCAATATGAAATGATTCTGATTGAACTTTATTATATTCCTGTTGCTCATTATCCCTTGCTAACCTCAAATCTTCTATTTCTCTCAAACAACCAGTAATATCAGATTGTATTTTTTCCTTTTGCAAAATATTATGAGTGCTATTTTTTTGTGTATCTTCTAATTTCTTATCAAGATTAATAATTTTTTTAGCTAATATCTTAATCCTAAGTTCTTCTTCCGTACTTTTAAGATCTTTATATAATTCGGCATCATTAGCTTGTTTTTGTAATTTTGTAAGTGAAGAATTAATCTCTCTCATAATATCATTAAGTCTTTTTAAGTTTTCAGAAGTATGCTTTAGTCGGAGTTCTGTTTCTCTTCGTTTTTCCTTATATTTACTTATTCCTGCAGCCTCTTCCAAATATGTTCTCAGTTCATCCGGTTTTGAATCTATTATTTTAGATATCATTCCTTGTTCAATGATTGCATAACTTCGTGGGCCTAGTCCGGTTCCTAAAAATACTTCCCTAATATCTTTTCTTCTACATCTTGTATTATTTAAAAAATATGATGATGTCCCATCGCGATTTGCTTCTCTTCTGATAAGGATTTCAGAAAATTTAGCAAATTTAGAATCTAATTTATTATTCGAATTATCAAATAATAACTCAATGCTGGCATGACTAACTTCGCTCCGGGAAGAGGATCCAGAGAAGATGACATCATCCATGGTGTCTCCTCTAAGGTTTCTTGCGGATGATTCACCCATTACCCACCTGATGGCATCTATTATATTTGATTTACCGCAACCATTAGGACCGACTATACCTGTTAAATTACTTGGAAAATTTAATGATGTTGAATCAACAAACGTCTTGAAGCCTGATAATTTTATTCTAGATAGTCTCATTTGATGAATTTAGATTATAATATGTTATTTTGTATTATACTATATATTGATTTTTTTAGAGCATATGAAAGATATTTTAGAAACATTTGACAATCCGCAGAAGAAAGATGATTATCTCATAAAAATGGATATACCTGAATTTACCTGTATTTGTCCATTAACATCTCAACCAGACTTTGCTGAATTTTATTTAGAATATGTTCCTGATAAATTATGCGTAGAACTTAAATCATTAAAACTTTACATGGGTGCCTATAGAGAAATAGGTGCTTTTCATGAGGATGTCACTAATAAAATTTTTAATCATCTATTTACACTTACAAGACCAAGGTATATGTTTATCAACGCGCACTGGAAAGTTAGAGGTGGAATCACTACACATGTGGAAATAAGAAAAACAAAAAATGGATGGAAAAATAAAAATATCTTATAGATTAATATTAGCTACATTTTTTTTTATTTTATCTAATATTTCATATTCCAATGAATCTTATGCTCCCGGAGATGTTGCTTTAATAGCTTTGGATCAATCCCTTAAATATAATGACTTCTATTATATGAATAATTTGGTAACAACAGTTATAAAAAATGATAAACCATATCTATTATTTGGCATTCCTTTTAACACAAAGCATGGGACAAATAATTTTAAGTTCTCAAGTGATAATGTAATAAAAAAAATTCCACTTAAAGTTATAACTAAAGAATACCCTATCCAAAATATTCAAATTCATAAATATAAAACAAAAACAAATAAAGAATTGAAAAGAATACTTAATGAGAAGAAGGAAATAATCAACGCTAAAAAAAACATCTATAAAGTCCATCCTGATTTTAACTTTATCATGCCTGCAGAAGGGACCGTTACAGGCGTATATGGGACACAAAGATACTATAATGGAAAAAAAGGTAATTTTCATAATGGTCATGATATAGCAGGAGATAGCGGTACAACTATATATGCCCCATCTTCAGGAAAAGTAATACTTACAGGGAACTACTATTACAATGGAAAATTTATAATGATAAATCATGGTAATAATCTTATTAGTATGTTTCTTCATATGAATGATATTTTTATTGCACAGGATCAGATTGTCAAAAAAGGTGAAATAATTGGAACTATAGGAT
>Ga0181589_10005506_pt1 | contig 10130 bp, 8 predicted proteins | sample 071ome_25_FD_132444 | JGI IMG/M metagenome (GOLD analysis project Ga0181589, IMG submission 132444) | Coastal salt marsh microbial communities from the Groves Creek Marsh, Skidaway Island, Georgia - 071410BT metaG (megahit assembly) | ecosystem: Environmental > Aquatic > Marine > Intertidal zone... | reverse complement strand
GCGCGCACGGCAGCATGAAGAAAGGGTTGTGCGTCTTCGGGCTGAATGTCCACCATCACCTCACGCAACGAAGCGCGCACGCGGCGGTTGAATTCCGGTTTGTCAAGTTCGCCTTCGGCGTTGAACAACCCTTCCAACGGCACGGGCGCACCCCCGCGAACACGGAGTTGGCTGCCGTACGTGGCGTATTGCTCGTAGTCCAGCCCCACAGGCACGACTTGCAGGGGCATGCTGGGGTGGTTGGTCTTGGCGCGAACCACCATCTCCGCCAGCCCTCCACGCAATTCGCGAAGCGAGGGAAACAGGTTGTGGTTCCCCTCCGGGAAAATGCCCATGAAGGCACCGTGGGCCAACCGCTCCACGCAGACGTCAAAAATGATGTCGTTGCGTTCGCGCAAGTTCTCCACACGGTCACGGCGTCGGTAGATCGGCATTTGGTTGTACCCGTACATGATGTGGCGGGCCACCGGGTTCCAAAACACGTCCGCCCGGGTCAGCCAATGGATTTGGGACGTGACAAACGCGCACGACACCAAGGGGTCCATCAACCCGTTTTGGTGGTTGCTGATCAGAATTGCGGGCGTTCGTGCGGGCGGGATGTGATGCATGCCTTCGACACCACGTACGCGAAAAAAGCGCATGACGCCGCCCCACACAAAGAACCAGGTCAAGCGGTAGTAGAGGTGCTTTCGCTGGACAGGAGGGGTGAAAACGGGTCTTTTGGGCATGGTCGAAGGCTTAACGCAAGCGGGCACCGCACCCTTCCAAGGCCGCCAGAATGCGCGTCATGGCACCTTCAATTTGCGGTTCGTTCAGGGTGGATTTGTCGTGTTGCAACTTGAACGACAAGGCGTAGCTGACTTCGTGCGCCTCGAGGCCTTTGCCTTGGTAGACGTCAAACAGCGACACCTCTTTCAGCAATTTTCGCTCTGCGCCCAACGCCGCGTCGCGCAACCGTTCGTACGAAACCTCGCGCGAGACCACCACCGCAAGGTCCCGGCGCACCCAGGGAAACTTGGGCAAGTCGTGCGCCTTGACGCGGCGTTTGGTTTGGGCCTTCCACAGTTTGGCAACGAGAAAATCGGCCCAGTAGACCGGGGCAGAAACCCCGCATGCCTTCGCGACCGCGGGCTGCACCAACCCCATGCGTCCGGCCACCTGCCCCCCGGCGGTGCGGAAAACGAGCCCTTCCGCAAGCAAGCCGTCGCCGGCTTCAAGTTCGGTGGACACCGTCAATCCCACGTGGGCCAACAGGGCTTCCACCGACTGTTTCAAGGTGTACATGTCGGCCAACGCGTCCTTCCCTTTGGGGTGGTTCCAGGTTTCGGGCACGGCACGCCCCGTGATCCACATGCTCAGGTGCTCCTCTTCCACAAAGGATGCGCTGCCCTCGCCCTCGGAGCCGCGTCGGTAGGTCCGGCCAAACTCAAACAAACGCACGTCGGCATCCTGGTGGTTGCTGTTGCGAGCGATGGCTTCCAGTCCCTGGAACAACAAGCTTTGCCGCATCACCTCCAATTCGGTGCTGAGTGGGTTGAGCATGCGGACTGCCGCCTCGGGAACCAGGTCTCGGTCCTGGACCAGGTCGAAGTAGCTGGCCTTGGTGAGCGAGTTCGACATGATTTCGGAATGGCCGAGGTGGACGAGCAATTCCCGCCACCCGAAGAGGACGTCCTCGCGGTTGGGTTTGGCGGAAACTTCAAGGGTGCCCGTCATCCGCGCAGGCAACGGCACGTGATCAAATCCGTGAATGCGCAAAATTTCTTCGGCCACGTCTGCCGGACGTGTCACGTCGCTCCGGTACGCAGGCACGGTCAACGTCCATGCATCCCCTTCGGACGTCGCCACGGCAATGTCCAAGGCCTCCAAGATGCTTCGCAGCCGAGCCTCGTCCAAGGTCGTGCCCAAGAATTGGAACAGCCACGCGAGGGAGAGGGTCACCTGCGAAGGGCCCACCTTGGCCGCGCCGCGATGCTCGGTGGCCCCCGTCAAGGTGGCGCCTGCCCACGTTTCGAGAAGGTGCGCACACCGCGCGGCCGCCACGTGAACCATGTCGGGGTCCACCCCGCGTTCAAAGCGAAAACTTGCGTCGGTGCTGAGGCCGTGGCGTTTGGCCGTTTTTCGCACGGACACGGGATCAAACCACGCCGCCTCCAACAGCACCTTGGTGGTGCCCTTGGTCACGCCGCTGTTTTCGCCGCCGTACACGCCTGCCAGGCACATGGCCTTGGTGGCGTCCGCAATGACCAAATCCTGGGCGTCCATCGTGCGTGACACCCCGTCCAAGGTGGTGAAGGCTTCGCCGGCCTGAGCACGACGAACCCGAATTTCGCCGCCCTCGATGCGGTCCAGGTCAAACGCGTGCAAGGGATTGCCAAATTCGTGCATCACCAGGTTGGTGGCGTCGACGACGTTGTTGATGGGTTGCACCCCAATGGCGCGCAACTGCCTTTGCACGTCGTTGGGGCTTGGACCCACGTGAACGTTGTGAAATTCCAAGGCCAGGTAGTGCGGGCAGGCATCCGAATCCTCGACCACCAACGACGTCGCGCCAGGTGTGGCCAAGGCGTTGCGCAGGTCCGAGGTTGGGGGGAGGGCGAGTTCCGCCACGGGCATCGGTCCGACCCCTTTTACCGTGCCGTGCAACAAGCCGGCGCGCAAGTCACGCGCCACGCCCCAATGGCCCATGGCGTCGTTGCGGTTGGGGGTGAGCCCGATTTCAATCACCTCGTCGCCTTCGAGCCCAACCACGTCTGCCAGCGGCGTTCCCGGTGCATGCCCGGGGTCGAGAACCAAGATGCCGTCGTGGCTCGCTCCCAGCCCCAATTCGTCCTCGGCACAAATCATGCCCAAGGAGAGTTGCCCGCGAATCTTGCCCTTCTTGATGACAAAAGGCTCGCCTTTGGTTGGGTGCAGACGCGCCCCCACCGTGGCAACAGGAACGTCTTGCCCGGCGGCCACGTTGCTCGCACCGCATACGATTTGCAACGGTTCTTCGCCACCCACGTCCACCGTGCACAAACGCAGCCGGTCGGCGTCGGGATGCGGGGTCACGGCCTGCACGTGCCCAACCACCACGCCCTTCAAGCCGCCCGGCACGTCTTCCACGGTTTCCACACCCTCGACTTCGAGGCCGGTCGCGGTCAACACATGCGCCGCTTCACGCACATCAACGTCGAATGGAAAGAGTTGGCGAAGCCAACGCGCAGAAATGTTCATGCCGGCAGGGTCGAGGTTGGGGGAATCAAATCGTCCTGCAAATCTACTTTTTCTTCGGGCTTTTTTCTGTGGCCAAAATTCAACTACATTTGCACCCCTCCATCGGGATGTAGCTCAGTTGGTAGAGTACGCGTCTGGGGGACGTGTGGTCGCTGGTTCAAGTCCAGTCATCCCGACCAAAAGCCACGGAAACGTGGCTTTTTTGTTGCCCACTGCTGAAATGCCGGAAGCCGCGCCGAACTTTGCGGCCATTCACGCCCCATGGATTACGCGTTTGAACGGGATTGGAACACCTTGCTCACCTTGATGGAAGAGCGGTTTGGCGAGCAACCGGACATCACGTCCATGGTGTTCGCCGTGGGGCTGCAGGAGGCAGGCCTCCTGGCCAAACGGTTCAAGAAGGACGAAAAAATCGACCTCATGCACGTCGGGGTGTGCACCTTGCTCGAGCCGCTTGGGTACTACGTGCGTGAGGGGGAGGATGCTGACGGCTGGCCCCACTTTGCGGTGGGCGAGCCCATGCCCGCGCTCACCCACGACGAGCAAGCGTTCATGATGCGGCGGGCCCTTCTGGACTATTTCGCCGCGTGGATTGGGCGGGATGTGGGGTCCGTCGAGTCAGACCGCGGAGAGGAGGCGTGATTCCCCGCGCCGCGTCGCGCCGGTTTAGGGGTGAAGCAACCCAAGTTCACGCATCTCCGCAGCGCGTCTGTTGGCGCGCGGAAGCGCAATTCGGGTTCAGGCGAGGTCAGTCGAAGGGGCAGGGACCGCTCGTCGTCTCCGTGACAACGGTCGCCTCGTTGGTCAGCATCTCGTCAATTTTGATGAGGCCTTGCCCTTGAAGTTGTCCCTTGCAGACTTGAATGTCCAACACGGCAAATCCCGCTTGCCCTGGCACGTAAAACTCCGAAAGGTTGAACGACACAAACCCCTCCTCGGTGGTGTTCTGAATGGTGTCGAAACGGGGGTCGCTGACGGCACTCGAACCCAGCGCGTACAAGCGCACCTCGGCGTCGGACACAGGAATTTCCACGTCGCCTTCCATGCGCACCACCGTGATGTTGGCGATGGTTTCTTCCATCTCGTAGCAGCCAGCGAGGAGTACAATGCCTGCGGCAACAAGGGCAGTTGAGAAAATCCGAGTCATGGGCCTGTGAGTCTTTGTTGGCATCTACCTTTGATGCTTGAAGGCAAAGATGACAAAAAAACACCAAATGCGCATTTCTTCCACCACGCTGTTCTCAAGCCTCGGATTGTTGGGGCTTTCCATGTTGATCATGTCCGCTTCCGGCTGCGAACCGGGGACGGCCAAGGAAGGCGGCCAAGCGGGCGCCACGCCAAGCCTGCCTGCCAAGGTTCGCATCGAGACGACGTACGGGGACATGGTGGTGCAGTTGAGCGACTCCACCCCCAAGCACCGGGACAACTTTTTGAAGTTGGTCGAAGAAGGCTTTTACGACAGCCTGCTCTTTCACCGCGTGATCAACGAGTTCATGGTGCAAGGAGGCGACCCCGACAGCCGAGGTGCGGCACCGGGCGCCCGGCTGGGTTCAGGCGGTCCGGGGTACCGCGTGGACGCGGAAATTCGTCCCGACCACTTGCACTTCAAAGGCGCCCTTGCGGCGGCGCGGCAAGGGGACAACGTGAACCCGCTTCGCCAAAGCTCAGGCAGCCAGTTCTACATCGTCCAAGGCCGTCCCTTTTCCGACAGCGAAATGTCGGGTGTGGAGGGGCGCATTGCGGCGTTCGCGGAAGAGTACGGCAACGGGTTGGCCAACGTTGAAAACGGCCAATTTGTGTACTCTGAAGCGTCACGTGCGCGGTACAAGTCCGAAGGAGGCACGCCGTTCTTGGACATGCAATACACGGTCTTCGGGTACGTGGTGGAAGGCCTTGACGTGGTGGACAGCATTGCCAGCGTGCCGACCGACCGCCGCCGCGGGGACCGCCCCCTCGAGGACGTGGTGATGCGCATGGAGCGGATCCAATAACCCTGCCTTCGACGTGGTGCCCACGCGCAATCTTCGAACCATCGACGCCCCATGAAGACCAAACTTCAAGCCATGTTGGCCCACGTGGCCGAAGTGGAGTTGCCGACCCCGGAGGCCGTGGAGGCCTTCCGCATTGCGTACCTCGGTCGCAAAGGGAAAATGAAAGACCTCTTGGCCGAGTTCAAGCAGGTGCCAGGGGACCAGAAGCGCGAGCTCGGCCCCATGCTCAATGCCTTGAAGCAGGCGGTTGAGGCCCGAGTCCAGGAGGGAGCCGCAACGGCAGTGCTCTCGCCTGCGCTGTCAGGCGTCGATGCCACCCGTCCTGCGGGCGGGGTGCCCGTCGGCACGCACCACCCCTTGCAAGTCGTGCGTCGAGAGATCGTCAGCATTTTCCAGAACATGGGGTTTGCCGTGGCGGAAGGTCCTGAAATCGAGGACGATTGGCACGTTTTCAGTGGGCTGAACTTCCCGCCTGAGCATCCCGCGCGCGACATGCAAGACACCTTTTTTGTCGCGCGGGATCCGGACTTGGTGCTGCGCACGCACACCAGCTCCGTGCAGGTTCGAGAAATGGAGCGCCGTGAGCCGCCCATGCGCTTGATCATGCCAGGTCGGGTGTACCGCAACGAGGCCATCTCTGCGCGTGCGCATTGCATGTTCCATCAAATCGAAGGTTTGTACATCGACAAGGGGGTCTCTTTTGCGGATTTGAAGCAAACGTTGTTGCACTTCGCACGGTGTTTTTTTGGCCCCGAAACCGACATCCGCCTGCGCCCGTCGTATTTCCCCTTCACCGAACCAAGTGCGGAAGTCGATGTTTACTGGGGGCTTGAGACGGAGGTGGACAAACGCATCACCAAGGGCACGGGCTGGCTGGAAATTCTGGGCTGCGGCATGGTGGATCCCAACGTGTTGGAGGCCAGCGGCATTGACCCGGACGTGTACAGCGGCTTTGCCTTCGGCATGGGCATCGAGCGCATCACCATGTTGCGTTACCAAATCGGCGACTTGCGACTGTTTTTCGAGAACGACCTCCGGTTCTTGCGCCAGTTCCAGGGGGAACGCTGAGTTCGCCACGCGGCGCTTGCCACGCGGCGCGCGCTTTGGCGCTCACTTTTTCATGTGGGGAAGCATGAACGTGAGGGAAAGCACCCCCGTGCCTCGTTTTTCCACGGTAAAGCGTCCGGCCAGTTTTTCGATTTGGACCAACACAGGATTCCACCTCGGGCTGTGCGTGCCGCCGGCGAACATTTGCTCCAGTTCTTGCGTGGCCGCATTTTCAGGCCCTTCAATTTCCACGACGATGCCGTGCCAGTCGTTGCGAATCTTTCCCTCGTAGGGCTGGCTGCTTGTGGCCCCCTCCAAGAGGCGTTTGACCGTGACGGACAGGAGCGACAGCAGGCCTTCGGGTGCGTGCTGCCCCTCGGGCTTGCCTTCGAGGTGCCATTCAATGGCGGTGCCATGGTCCATTTCCAACGACGCGATGATGTCGTCAAAGTCCAAACGATCCGGCCGCGCGAGCACCTCGGCCACGCTGCCGGGTTCGGCCACGAGTTCGCCGTCTTCGCTCACGGCGAAGGGGTCGTCTTCCAAGGCGGTGATTCGCTGAATGCGCAGGGCGCGCATGCGCTCGTGGCGAAGGGCTTTTTTCAGTTCGTTGGCGCGGAGTGCAGCGGCAATCAGTCCCAGCAAGATGAAGGCGCATGCAAAGGGCCAAGCGCCGGGACTGCACGGCTGTTGCAGGGCTTCGGCAGCGGCCAGTTCAAACGGGTCGGCCGCCACCATCGGGTGGGCGGCAAACGACCGGGTTTCACTTCCGACGTGCGCCCCCTGAAGAAGAACCAAGGTCAGGCTGTCGGCGAGTTGCAAGTGATGAAGGGCGGACAACGTCGCTCCGCGGTCCCGTTCGAAACGCGCTTGCTCTCGCGCGATGCGCGCACGAAGCGACACGTCTTCGAGTTGCGACGCAGCGCGGTTCGCGTCGTGAAAGGCGAGCAGGGCGTCCACCGGTTTGCCCGCCCGCTCTGCGGAAACGGCCACGCGAAGCTGGGCCAAGGTCCAGGCTTCGGGATGGGCAACAGGGTCGTAGAGGTTGACCATGCCTTGGGCCAAGGTCAACGCCTCGTGGGCGCGACCTCCCGCCACGAGCATGGTGTGCAAGTTGGTGAGCTCCGAAACCACTTCCGCGGAGGTGGAGGGCCGTGCGTCGCGCAGGTAGGCGCGCCACGAAAGGCTGTCCAACGGGGCGCCCATCATGGCCGAGGCCTGCAGGCAAAGTCCGCCGGCGCGGGGACCGTCGAGTTGGCATGCGACGTCGCGCGCTTCGCGCCACTGGCCTTCCACGAAGTGCAGCTCCGCCTTGGCCAATTGAACGTCGTCCACCAACCCCACCTTGGGCCCGAGCCGGAGCTCGTGGTCCAACAGGTCCAAGGCCTCAAACGTCATCCCGCAAGACACCATCCATCCAACCAAATCCAGGACGGCCGGTGTGCGCCGGTTGGTGGGGCAAATGCTGCAACGGTCCGCCGCTTCGACGAGGTGAGGTTTGGCCTCAGAGAGGTTGCCAACCTGCCAATGAATCCCCGGCCACCCCCGCGTGCGCCAACGCCAAGTTGCAGCCGCCCAGCGGCTCCAAAAGCAGGTGCTGGTAGAGGGACAAGGCCTGCACGGCACGCCCTGAATGCGCCAAGCTGTCTGCCCGTTGCACGAGGTCGTCGTGGTTCACCGCGGCGTGCGCGCCCGCCAGCCCCACGGCCCAAAGGCCCACAACCATCCATCGTCGAAGCAAGGCGTGCATTCGACCAAATTACAGGCTTCGACCGCGGAGATTCCATGTGCGGAAGGGCGGTTTCACACACCCGCTGGTGAATGATTCACGAGGGTTGCTGGACCACCGACAACACGGTCGCTCCAACCTGGCGCAGCGTTTCCTTGTCGATGATGTCCATGTTGTCTGCGTGGGTGTGGTGAAAGGGGCCGTAGCCCATGGGTTTGACCTGGGTTCGGTAGTCCACGATGTTGGCCGAAGGAATGCCGGCCATTTCCGACACAAAGTAGTTGTCGTCGATGGTCGGGGGCGTTTGGCTGTTCGGAAAGCGGTCGCCAAACCCGAGCTGGTCTGCGCGTCGCCACACCTTGCGCACGATGTGCGGCGCGTACCGAACGCTTGTTCCTTCCTGGTGGAACACAGCATCCGTTGCGCCGACCATGTCGAGCAAAATCCCGAACCGCGCGCGGTATCCTGGTCGGTGGGGGGTTTCCGACCAATGCTGGCTCCCAAGGCACCAATCGCGGTACCCGTTTTCCGTGGAAGGGGCCCATTCGGGCTTCCCGTAATCTTCGGCATCGAAGAACACAATGTCGACGCCGATGTCGGCCGGGTTTCGCTGAAGTTGCCGGGCCACTTCGAGCAACACGCCAACCCCCGAACCGCCGTCGTTGGCGCCATCAATGGGTTCGTTGATGCGGACGCTGTCCTTGTCGGCGAAGGGCCGGGTGTCCCAATGCGCAAACAAAAGCACCCTGTCGCGCGATTCGGGGTGGTACGTGCCGACGATGTTTTGGATGTCGAGCAACGTTCCGTCGTAGGCACGCACGCGTCCGCGTTGCACGGTGACTTCGGCACCGTGCCGGGCAAGTTCCTCGGCAAGCCATTCACCACATGCGTCGTGGGCGGGGGTGTTTGGCACGCGGGGGCCGAACGCCACCTGCCGGGCCACGTAAGCGTATGCCGAATCTGGGTTGAAATCGGGCATGGTGATTTCGGGTGCAGGCGGAGGCGAAGAGGGCGTGTCTGCCGTGCCGCACCCTGCCGTGCCCAAGCACCCCAAGACGATCGTTCCGACCGTCGCGAAGGAGCGCCACTTACCCACGGGTCCAAGAGCTTCCATCCTTGCCGTCTTGGATTGCGATGCCATGGGCGGCGAGCACGTTGCGAATTTTGTCGGCCGTGCCCCAGTCCTTGTTCGCCTTTGCCGTGGCACGCATGTCCACGATGAGGTCCAACAGGGCGCCCGTTTCGTCGTCGTTTCCTCCGGCAGCGACCGACTCGGCCTGCAAGCCCAACACGTCGCGCAGAAACGCTGTGAACGTCGCTTGAAGGCTTGCGATGTCCGCTGTGCTGAGCGAAACGCGACCCGCAGCTGCGCCGTTCACGGCCTTCACACCGTCGAAGAGGGTGGCAATCAGAATCGGCGTGTTGAAGTCGTCGTTCATTGCGGCGTGGCACTTGTCGGCAAATGCCTGGACGTCGTACCCGGCCTCACCCGAGGTGGGCTCAAGGCTCGCCAGGGTTTCCATGGCTTTTTCCAACTTCGACCAGCCTTTCTCCGCAGCCTGCAGGGCTTCGTTGCTGAAGTCCAGCGTGCTTGCGTAATGGCCCATGAGCATGAAGAAGCGCACCGTCATCGGGGTGTAGCCCTTGTCGAGGAGCTTGTGGTTGCCGGTGATGAGTTCTTCAGGCGTGAACCCGTTGCCCTCCGACTTGGCCATTTTGCGGCCGTTGACGGTGAGCATGTTTCCGTGCATCCAGTAGCGAACGGGACGTTCGCCGCCGTTGGCGCCGACGTTTTGGGCAATCTCACACTCGTGGTGAGGGAACTTGAGGTCCATGCCGCCGCCGTGAATGTCAAACGTCTCGCCCAGGTACTTGGTGCTCATCACGGAACACTCAAGGTGCCACCCGGGGAAGCCCATGCCCCACGGGGAAGGCCATTGCATGAGGTGACTTGCGTTCGCGGCCTTCCAAAGGGCAAAGTCGAGCGGGTCGCGCTTTTCGCTTTGGCCGTCGAGGTCGCGCGTGTTGTTCATCAACTCGTCAATCTTGCGGCCAGACAATTCGCCGTACGGATGGTCTTCGCTGAATTTCCGAACGCTGAAGTACACGCTGCCACCCACTTCGTACGCATACCCGTTGTCGAT
>Ga0181589_10005505_pt1 | contig 10130 bp, 8 predicted proteins | sample 071ome_25_FD_132444 | JGI IMG/M metagenome (GOLD analysis project Ga0181589, IMG submission 132444) | Coastal salt marsh microbial communities from the Groves Creek Marsh, Skidaway Island, Georgia - 071410BT metaG (megahit assembly) | ecosystem: Environmental > Aquatic > Marine > Intertidal zone... | reverse complement strand
CTCGGTCGCCGGTTCCCACCCCGGCGCCGCTCGTCGTCTCCCTGATCCGTGATCCGTGATCCGTGATCCGTGATCCCCGAGCCCGCCCAGCGCTCCAGCACACACGGTCGCTGCCATCGACGCGCAGGCCCTCCACCCCCCCACTTCTCCGCCCCCGCCTCTCTGCCCCCCGCCTCTCCGCCCCCTGCCCTTCCGTATTCCCGCCCTTCCGTCTCCGCTGGCTCGATTGAGGGACCGAGCCCAGAGGACGCCTACCTCCTCCTCCTCCTCCTCCTCCTCCTCCTCTCCAAGTGGGACCAAACACACTCCTCTCGGCTCATTTTCCCGCGTCGTGACCCGCATTGTGATTTCTGCATTTACTCAATCATGAGCCAGAGCATCCTGAGAACTGTGCCCCTGGCACATGCGACCGTCCCGCGCGTGGCTTGCAAGGTCGCCTCCAAGCGCCATGTGGCTTCCCGCGTGGCGTCCCTGGACTCCGTGGCGAGCCAGATGGAGGCTGCCGGCGTGGATTCGAGCGACGCGTACCGTCTCTTTGAGGAGCTCCTGGGCACCGCCGATGTCTCGTTCAACCAGGGCGACAAGGTACGAATTATGCAAATTGGCCTAATGCTTGCCCCAAATGGGGCGCATCTGTGCCCACAGCGCGCATCCCTATCTCCATTCTGACGGAAATGTGCGAATCGGTGGACTCGCGAGCGGAACGGGCGGCTCGACCGGAGATCGAGAAATCTCCCACGGGACATGGCCCAGCCTCGCACCGTCGTCGACCCACTCGCTTACTCCCTCTCTCTCTCTCTCCCTCAGGTCACTGGAACGGTCTTCCGCGTTGACAACCGCGGCGCATATATCGATGTCGGAGGCAAGTCCGCGGCGTTCTGCCCGACGAGCGAGCTCTCGCTGTCGCCGGTCGCCCACGCCGAGGACGTCATTTCTGCCGGCCAGGCCCGGGAGTTCTACGTCATCCGGGGCGAGGGCTACGGAGAGCTGACCGTGTCTATTAAGGCGCTCGAGGTCGAGGTCGTTTGGAACAAGCTGCGCGACATGATGGCCGACGAGACGACCCTCTCTGCTTCGGTCGTGGCCGTGAACCGTGGAGGTGTTCTCGTGGACGTCCAGGGAATCCGCGCGTTCTGCCCGGGAAGCCAGCTGTCGAGGCGTGTACCGAACTTTGAGCAGTTGATCGGCCAGGAGCTGGACTTCAAGATTATCGAGTGCGACCCGGAGAAGAACCGGCTGATGCTCTCGAACAAGCGCGCCGTCACCACGGCCTCGGTGTCCTCGTATGGCGTCGGCGACGTGGTGGAGGGCGTGGTGATGAGCGTGAAGCCGTACGGAGCGTTCATCGATCTGGGCGGCATGAGCGGCCTTCTCCACATCTCGCAGATCTCTCACGACCGAGTCATGGACGTCGAGAAGGTCCTCAACGTCGGAGATAGCATCAAGGTGATGGTGTTGAGCCAGGACACGCAGCGCGGCCGTGTGGGTCTGTGCACCAAGAAGTTGGAGCCCACGCCGGGTGACATGCTCAGGGACCCCGCCCTGGTCTACGCCAAGGCCGAGGAGATGGCCGCCCTGTTCAAACAGAGGGTCGCCGACGCCGAGGCGGCCGCTGCTGCGGCGGGAGAGGGAGAGGAAGCTGAGGAGTAAAACAACACGCTACACCACGACTACCGATTTTCTTATTCTTATTAGCTGCAACAATGCAACAACATCCATACCACGACTTCCAATCTTCCAACGACTCAACAGAACTTCCACCGGTTGCCGCAGTTCAGGCAACTCACAAAGGTCGTCATCGGCTCGTCGGCCGACCTCGTCTGCATCTGGTAGTAGGTACACTTGCGCTGCCTGCATTTTCCGCACTGGAACTGATCAGTCGTCGCCTTCTTCGCCTGACTCGGCGCCGAATCGAACAGCTTCTTGTCCCTGATCCGCTGGTTCTCCTCGCGCTTGGCGTCGCTCGCCAGCTCCTCCGGGGCCAGCTGCAGAAGCGCGTCCGCGTCAATGATCCCAAGAACCACCTTTCTCCGCAGGTCTGGGTTCTTGGCGTCCTTCAGATTGAAATGCAACTGCTGGAACTTGGTCTTGTACTGCGAAGACGTCCCGTCCATCGTGTCAAACATGGCCTGCTCGATCGCAGAGGCCAGCGGCCCTTCGTCCCGGGACGCCACGCCCTCCTGCCGCGCCATGCAGAGCGCGTCGAACAGACGCGTCCGAATCTTATCCCGGATCGTGTCGCCCACCACATCTGGTTTTGTCGTTGCTGTCGTCGCTGTCGGCGTCGCGGCCCCCGGCGCCTCGCCACGAGCCGAATCTACCGTCGCGTCACCCGACTTGTATCCGAGCGGACCCCCCGTCGGCGTGGGCGCCTCGCCCTGGGCCGCCTCGCCCTCCCGCACGCAGACGCTCTCCCCGTCGGTCCCGGGAGTCTTGGCGGTCGACGGCGTGCTCCGCATCGACATGAGTTTGGTCTTCCACTCCGCCACGATCGTCTTCGCCAGGCTCGCAACGTCCGCCGAGACGTCTCTCCGCTTGCCGAGGGCCTTGAGCCGCTTGCCTGCGTTGGTCGCCGAGAGCAAACTCGCAGTCATCTCCAGCTTGCGGAGCTTCAGGAGGGGCTCGGTCGCCAGTTCAGTCTCCACCACACCGAGGAGCGCCTCTGTCTCGCGCAACGACGCCATGCTCGCTGCTGGCTGCTCCACGACTCTCGAGAGAAATTCTTTGGCGCGGCAGAAGGAAGGAAACGAATTCTCGTACTCGTACGGTGTTGGCAGGCTTTGGAGGTCCCATGAACCCCTTCAACATCCTGTCAGCGCGGCTGACGAGCGATACGCCCGTGGGTGGCGTGCCGATAGGTACGAGTTTCGCTCGCAAATTTCGATGTTGAAGACGAGCGAATCGGAGAACGAGACCTCTCTCGCTCTCCACCCTCGCCGACAGGGCCAGGCGCGGGCGTATCGTCGAGTGGAATCCCCGTCCAACGCCTCGTGCGCTTGGTGCCTCGTGGCGACCGCGGTCCTGCCTGCCACGCGTGTAATTGCCAGCCTGGTGCCACCTCCAGTGTCTCCAGCTCGCTCGCCCGCTCGCCCGCTCGCCCGCTCACCGAGACCACCGCAACCACCGCAGAGCCGTACATCCTACTACGAAAAGTCGATGGAAGCACAGTCACAGCCGACGAAGTGCCAGAAGAGGGCTACACGGACGCCCGGTTCAGTCTGAAGAGCAGATGGTCCAAGTCGGTGATGACCGGCAAGGAGCAGGTGTGCTGGGTACATCCGGACTGCGATGCCGCAATACAGTGTATCCTGTGCCTTCGCTGCAAGGTGGATCCGCAGCGGAGCTACCACTGCAGCGCCGAGTGTCTGAAAGAACACTGGCACTTCCACCTTGACTTTCACTCGCAGACAAACGGGGGCCACGGGGGCCACGGGGGCCACGGAGGGCACGGGTTGCACAAGCAGAATAGCGCGGCGATGCTCAACGGGCTGCGAAGCCCCGGGGACCTGATGCACCTCGCCGGATACAACGCTGTTAACGGGGAGACCTGGGTGGAGGTCGGCAACCAGCGGTGCTACGTGCCGACGCAGGACGACGTCGGGTGCATTTTGCGGTACGAGTGCACTGCATACGACTCGGCGAGCGCCTATCCTGATATCGGAAAAACGTTTTCGATTTTGACTGCGCGGGTGCGCCCGGCGCCGGCGTGCCCGACGAGAAACATGGTGACCATGAAGCCGTACAGGCCGACGGTGAAGCGGGGCAAGTTCACGGTGCTTTCATACAACGTGCTGGCCGACCTGTATGCGTCGGCAGAGCAGTTCCAGTACTGCCCTCCGTTCGCACTGCACTGGCCGTACAGGCGGGCCAACCTGCTCAGGGAGCTGCTGTCGTACAACGCGGACATCATGTGCCTCCAGGAGGTGCAGAGCACGCACTTCACTGATTTCTTTGCTCCAGAGCTGGCACGGGCCGGGTATACGGCCATATTCAAGCGCAAGACGAACGAAATGTACACTCGGGATTCGTATGCCATCGACGGCTGCGCGACCTTTTTCAAGAAGAAAAAGTTCGCACTGGTCAAGAAGTACGAGGTGGAGTTCAACAAGGCGGCACTGTCGCTCGCAGAGGCCATGCCAAACGATCAGAAGACGGCGGCGTTGAGCAGGCTGCTCAAGGACAACGTGGCCCTGATCGCCGTCCTCGAGGCCCTCGTACCGCCCCGCCTGAGGAAGACCGGGGAGATCGCCGGCGCGGGCGGACACGAGCCCTCCAGGAGGCAGCTCATCTGCATCGCCAACACGCACATCCACTCCAACCCAGAGCTGAGCGACGTCAAGCTCTGGCAGGTGCACACGCTCCTCAAGGGCCTGGAGAAGATCTCCGCGTCGGCAGACATCCCCATGGTGGTCTGCGGCGACTTCAACTCAACGCCCGGATCTGCGGCCCACAGCCTGCTGGTGAACGGGGCCGTCGCGCCCGACTCCATCGAGCTCCAGAACGACCCGCTGGGCATCCTCGCCCCTTCTTCCAAGCTCTGCCACAAGCTGCCCCTCGCCTCGGCCTACGCCACCGTGCTCGACGGGGAGGACAATGGCGACCCCGCGATCGCGCGCCTGCGGAGGCGGCTGGGCGACAAGAGCGAGCCCAAGTTTACAAACATGACCCGCGACTTCAAGGGAACCCTCGACTACATCATGTACAGCCGCGACTACCTGGCCCCGAGCGGGGCGCTCGAACTGCCGGACGAGAGCGAGGTGCGCTCCAGGAAGACGACGGGACTGCCCAACGAGTCCTGGAGCAGCGACCATATCGCCCTGGTGACGGAGCTCTCATACGTCATCGCTGACGGCCTCGAGCGGGCAGGCGAGGACGAGGAGGAGCCGGAGGAGGAGCACATTGTGACCACCCCGCTCAGGGGGTTCTAAGAAACGCCAACGATGTGCTGACGATTGATTTGATAGGGACGGTGTGTGTGAAACAAATAGCGAACTTGACGGACGCCATCACTCGCCTCTTGGTCCTCGCCTCTTGGTTCATTCATCTCGCTCATCAGGATCAGCTTCTCCTGCTGGTTTCCCGAGTGATCTCCACTTGCATTTTAGTTGAATCACACACAATGAACGCAACAACAACAAAAACCACATCGCCCTCGCCGCGCGCTGTCTCGCTCGCCCGCCGGCGGGGAGTTCACCTCCAGAAATCAAGCAGCAGAGGCGCACTGATCATGACGCACGCCCTCGAGCCGTCGTCCACCTTTGCCATCGCCCAGCAGGCGGCCGCCTTTGCGGCAGTCGCCGGCGCCGAGGCCGCCTACACCGGCACCACCAGCGGCAACAAGGACGCCCCCGGCCTTCCCCAGAAGCTGCCAACACTCATCGGCTGCGGCGGGGCCACGGCCTCCGCCGTCCTCGTTGGCCTGGTTCCCCTCCTCGGATGCCTCACTGGCCTCGGCACGTCCGGATACATGCTCTACACATACGTCCAGAGGTTCAAGGACACGCCGCAGCGACCCGAGGACTGGCCCGGTGCCAAGTCGACGCCGGCCGTCATGTGCCTCATCACGTTCTTCATCTTCATGGCGTACTTCCAGGGTCTGAGGCAGAGCTTCTGAGCACGCAGATCGTCCCAGTCGCACGCTGTAATATTCTGTGCTGCCGCCATCTTCGTTCGTCTTGGTCTTGGTCTTCGACCAGCCAGATTCCTCTCGAAGCCGACCTTCTAGAAAGACTGCCGACGGCACGATGTTGTCTGGACCAGGCGTTTCTGCGCACCACCCACCACAGACAGACAAACACAAATAGATTTGTGCGCATATATCCCACAGTGCACGCTCGTTCAAACAGCTCGTAGCCACCGCGAGATCGTCCCTGTTGACCGCCGAATCGTTTCGAATCGTTTCGAATCCAGACCGCCTCAAACCAGTTAATCCCTCGCACCATGACCGTGGCCGCTTCTGAGACGTTTGCCTTCCGTACGTTGGTTATAGACTTCATGCGGCGCCCGCCTTGGGGGGGGTTTTCGTGAACCGCCCGATCCCCCAGAGCGCCCAGAACCTTCTTCTCCTCGACGACTCGCTCACCCCTGCCACCAACCTTAACCATTTGCAGAGGCCGAGATCAACCAGCTCCTTTCGCTGATTATCAACACCTTCTACTCCAACAAGGAGATCTTCCTCCGAGAGCTGATCTCCAACTCCAGCGATGCGTTGGACAAGATCCGGTACCAGGCTTTGACGGACAAGTCTGCGCTCGAGTCCAACCCCGAGCTCTACATCCACATTGTGCCGGACAAGACCGCCAAGACGCTCACCATCATCGATTCCGGAATCGGCATGACCAAGGCCGATCTCGTGAACAACCTCGGAACCATCGCTCGCTCCGGGACCAAGAACTTCATGGAGGCCCTGTCGGCTGGCGCCGATATCTCCATGATCGGACAGTTCGGAGTCGGTTTCTACTCCGCGTATTTGGTCGCTGACAAGGTGACCGTCACGACCAAGCACAACGACGACGAGCAGTACGTCTGGGAGTCCGAGGCCGGAGGCTCCTTCACCATCACCAGGGACACGGAGGGCGAGCAGCTCGGCCGCGGAACCAAGATGGTTTTGCACCTCAAGGAGGACCAGATGGAGTACCTCGAGGAGCGCAGGATCAAGGACCTGATCAAGAAGCACAGCGAGTTCATCTCCTACCCGATCTCGGCCTGGGTCGAGAAGACCGTCGAGAAGGAGGTCAGCGACGACGAGGAGGAGGAGAAGGACGAGACCAAGGAGGGAGAGATCGAGGACGTCACCGACGACGCCGACGCCGACAAGAAGAAGACCAAGACCATCAAGGAGGTCAGCCACGAGTGGGACCTGGTCAACAAGTCCAAGCCCATCTGGATGCGCAGCCCGGACGAGGTGCCCAGGGAGGAGTACAACGCCTTCTACAAGGCGCTGTCGAACGACTGGGAGGACCCGATCGCCTACAAGCACTTTGCCGTCGAGGGGCAGCTCGAGTTCAAGGCCGTCCTGTTCTGCCCGGCCCGCGCGCCGTTCGACATCTTCGACTCCAAGAAGAAGGCCAACAGCATCAAGCTGTACGTGCGCCGCGTGTTCATCACCGACGACAACACCGAGCTCGCTCCCGAGTGGATGGGCTTCCTCAAGGGCGTCGTCGACTCTGAGGACCTGCCGCTGAACATCTCCAGGGAGATGCTCCAGCAGAACAAGATCCTCAAGGTCATCAGGAAGAACATCGTCAAGAAGGCCATCGAGATGTTCACCGAGCTCGCCGAGAACAAGGACGACTACACCAAGTTCTACGAGGCGTTCAGCAAGAACATCAAGCTCGGCGTCCACGAGGACTCCCAGAACCGCGCCAAGCTGTCCGAGCTGCTCAGGTACCACTCCACCAAGAGCGGAGACGAGATGACCAGCCTCAAGGACTACGTCACGCGCATGAAGGAGGGACAGAGCTCCGTCTACTACATCACCGGCGAGTCGCGCAAGGCCGTCGAGAACTCGCCCTTCTTGGAGCGCCTCAAGCGCAAGGGTCTCGAGGTCCTGTTCCTGGTCGATCCGATTGACGAGTACGTTGTCCAGCAGCTCAAGGAGTACGACGGTAAGAAGCTGGTCTCTGTGACCAAGGAGGGCCTCGAGCTCGACGAGACCGAGGAGGAGAAGGCCGCCAAGGAGGAGCAGAAGGCGCAGTTCGAGGAGCTGACGAAGGTGATGAAGGACATCCTCGGCGACAAGGTCGAGAAGGTCGTCATCTCCGACCGCATCGTCGACTCGCCCTGCGTCCTGGTCACGGGCGAGTACGGCTGGTCCGCCAACATGGAGCGCATCATGAAGGCCCAGGCCCTGCGCGACTCGGCCATGTCGATGTACATGAGCGCCAAGAAGACGCTCGAGCTGAACGCCAACAACCCGATCGTGAAGGAGCTCAAGGACCGCGCGGCCGCCGACAAGACGGACGCCACCCTGCGCGACCTGACCCTCCTCATGTTCGAGGCCGCCATGCTCGCCTCCGGATTCTCGCTCGAGGAGCCCGCCCAGTTCTCCTCCAGGATCTACAGGATGGTCTCTCTGGGACTCTCTCTGTCCGTGGACGACGAGCAGGACGCCGGCGCCGACGAGCCCCTGCCGGAGCTCGAGGAGAACGCCAACGGCTTCTCGACGATGGAGGAGGTGGACTAAATCTATACATCGATTCTTTGAATGAAATCAATCAGTGCAATCAACCAGTGCAGTCAGCGAGCGTCATCGCGCGCCCTGGCAGCCTCGCCATCGTCGCTGACGTCCCAGAGCTCCCCGAACTTGGTCTCGACGGCCCCGATCTTGATCCCGAGCCGCTCGTACTTCTTCAGAACGAAACGCTCCCGCTCCGAGACGACGCTCACGACGATTCCGTCTTTTCCCGCGCGGCCGGTCCTTCCCGCCCGATGGGCGTAGTGGGCGGCGTCGGTCGGCAGCTCCAGGTTCACGACCACGTCGCAGTCGGCCACGTCGAGGCCCCTGGACGCGACGTCGGACACGAGCAGCACGCGCACCTTGCCCTTGCGGAAGTCGCCCAGGGCATTCTTTCGCTGCTCCTTGCTCATCTCCCCGTGCAACGACGCGCAGGACACGCCCTTCGTCTTGAGCTTGAACATCGTGTCCTTCAGCCGATGGCCATGGTTCATGAAAACCAACGCCCGCTTGGCGCCGACCGCATTGAGCGCTCTCCGGACCGCGTCCACCTTGTGCTGGGTCGGACTGGTCACGAACACGTGCCGCAGGCCGGGCGCCACGGACGTCGAGTCGAAGCTCCCGTAGCCGCCGGCGCTCGACGTGGTGATCGGAATGCCCGTCGGAAACATCGCATCGGGATTATTCCAGCCCCGCGACGGGAATTCGCCCTGAATCCTGGCCGTCTCGGCCAGCACGCTCGTCCGCACGTCGTACGAGGCGTCGTCGGCCGGCGGCTCCATGAGCTCGCCGGCGGCGTTGACGAAGATCTTCTCCGGGTCCGAACACCAGGGGTTGCACATGGCAAGCACCCTGGACGTCATCGTCGCCGACACCACCACTGTCTGCCGCCCCCCAGGGCACCGCTTGCCAGTGTGCTCCGTGATGCGCACCATGTCTTCCCGGAACTGCGGCGCCAGCAACTGATCGATCTCGTCCATAATCAGCAGACCGCAGTTATGCGTCTGCAACGTCCCATCCTTCGAGAGTTCGGCGAGTCGACCCGGCGTTCCCACCACCATCACCGGCTTGTTCAACTTGAGCGCCTCGCGCTGCCTGTGCACGTTGGCCCCGCCGATGGCCTGCTGCACCGCTTGCTTGGCCTGCGGCGGCAGCACAGCCTGCGCGACACGCACGATCTGCATGGCAAGCTCCCTGGACGGCGCAACGATCACGCAGTGCACCTTGCCGGTGTCGCCCCTCGTCTTTCTCGTCGCCTTGCGCCACTCCTCCTCGCTCCGCTTGACTGCCATCGTCAGTGCCGGGAGCACATACGCGAGCGTCTTTCCGGATCCCGTGTAGCACTGGACGGCCACGTTCTTGCCCGCCAAGATCTCCGGAATTGCAGCCCGTTGCACCGCCGTGGGCTCGTGCACGTGGAGCTCCTCTGCCAGGCCCGCCTGGAGCCGGATGTCCACCCCGTCCCAGAAGGTCGCGGGAATCGGTTCCTGAGAGGACGCGGACGGCTCGGGCGGCTGGTTGTTGTCGTCGGTGGCAGCGTGGTCCTCCTCGATGGCCCGTAGTCTGTGGCGTGTGGCCCGTCCATGCATCGCCCGGGCATTTTCGCGTCGTTGGGCGTGCAGCTTACGGTCGCGGAGACGAACCACGTTTGCATTTGCATTTTGGAACGGCAGTGCCGCTGTTGGCGCCTGCCTCCGATAGGTTGTTGCCGCTGGCGTATGCATGTCAGTTTTTTTCTCTGGCCGGAGAACCCGCGGGTTTGCGCGCGAGAGGTGTGGTGCCACCCAAGAAGACGGCAGACGAGAGACTGTAGATGACCCGCGGCAGCCGCCTCCTGTCTCCTGCCTCTTCTCTCATCGCTCTTCTCGAACCGTCCCGGTGGCAGCCGATCGCCGATCGTGACACTCCACCTCCCGCTCCTCCCGCTCCTCCCGCTCCTCCCGCTCCTCCCACT
>Ga0181589_10005499_pt1 | contig 10139 bp, 8 predicted proteins | sample 071ome_25_FD_132444 | JGI IMG/M metagenome (GOLD analysis project Ga0181589, IMG submission 132444) | Coastal salt marsh microbial communities from the Groves Creek Marsh, Skidaway Island, Georgia - 071410BT metaG (megahit assembly) | ecosystem: Environmental > Aquatic > Marine > Intertidal zone... | reverse complement strand
CGTCGAGTCATTACTTTTACGATTCCACGACGTGGGAGGCGAATTACACGTATTGGCGAGGCGCGATGGATAACATGACATCCTCGATCGACGCGGTGGTGACGGATGGATGGTTGTACGGGTACTCAAACTCGTCCAAGGATGTCTATTTCGACAACACGGTGACGGGATTGTCTCAGCTCGAACGCACCGAGATGATGAAACTTTTGGCCATGTTTTTCAACAAAGAGGCCGAAGCGAGCGCGTATTACGCCGACCAAGTTGAACGGTGGACGTACATGAACTCGACTATCGCCGCGGCGCAGAGTCGCGGCGGCTTGCCGACGGGATACACGTGCGGATGGGTCGCCGGCGGATTTGGATACACCATCGCCTTCGACAATTTCAAGAAAGACCTCTGCGAAGCCGCGGGATTGAAGATGTGGGTGCCCGCCGCGGCGCCCGCGGGGGCATCCACGTACACCTATTCCGATCGCGCGGCGTTTCTCGCGGATATGGTGAACGTGAACGTCGTCATCGACGAGACGTACGTGGCGTCGCCGAGCGCATACAATAAAGCCGCCGCGTACGCCGCGCTCGGTTTCGACACCGTGTCCAACCTCCCGAGCACCAATCCGCGCACCGGATTATTCCTTCGAGTGGACAAACACACGAGCGACGGCGATACCGGGTACGCGCACCCGGATAACTACTCCCCGTCCGAAGGTTTGACGTGGTTTGAGGACCAAATGGTGCACCCGGCGCTCGTCCTTCAGGATCTCATTCGACTCTCGTGGCTCAATCGTTTCATCACGCCCTTGCAAGCGGGATGTCCGAGATTTTTCCGTGACATGAACAACGATGAAAACGTCACCAAGACCACGGCGGAGGATTGTCCAACGTGGGATCGCGCGCGCGCGGAGAATCTCTGCCTCGCGCAGTTGTCGTCGCAACGCACGACGGTGGCGTCGCTTTTGGGTACGTCCTCGGCGACCGTCGGCGCTCGATTCGTCGCGTCGTGCGTTCTCGCCGTCATCGTCTCGATGGCGATGGCTTAAGTTTTCATTTCATTCGATTCATTGGTTTCTTCTGGGGCGGACCGCGCGTTGACGATTAGAAGCACATCGACGGCTTCGCTGGCAGTCTTCGTCGCCGAGTCTCACACGAGACGCGCGCGATCCCGCGGGTCGCGGTCGCAGTCTAAGAAGGAAACCTCACTACATAGAAACGATATTTATCAATTTTAATTAATTACACTCTCGTTCACGGGAACAGCTTTTGCCCCTTCAAAAAAGAATTCCACACGAAGCACGAGGACGCGTACATGGCGGCGGTGTACATGAACGTCGCCTCGAACGAACCGGTCGCTTCGACGCTCGCTCCCGTGACCGTGTTCGCGATGATGGCGCCGATGACACCGACGGTGTTAGTGAACCCGAGAATCGCGCCCGCTCTCGACGGGGCGACGTCTTGTAGATAACTGTGGTAACCGGCGACGGCGACGGCTTGCGCGCCGAGGGTGGCGACGATGCACGTCAGGGCGACGGCTGGCGACGTCGTGTACTTGAGCGCGAATAATCCGAGCGCCGGACCGATGGTGGCGATGTTCATCGCCAATCTGCGAACTTTCCAGCGCTCCATGCCGCGCGCGATTAATTTATCCGCGACTTGTCCAGAGCTAAACGACATGAACGCGGTGAAAACCCACGGCAACGCTCCTGAGACTCCCGAACTCGCGATCGACATTCCCAAGTCGTTCGCGAGATACACGGGCAACCAACTCTGTAAAATCATGAAACCCCAATTTACGACGACGTGGCACCACAAAAGCGCCACGAGCTGCGTGGCTGTTTCGGTGGAGAGTTCGGTGATTTCCTCCCCGCTCGCGTCTCGCGCGGGCGTCGCGGCGGACGACGCGGGCACGAAGTTCTTCACGCTCTTCGGCATCGACGAGTACGAACCGACGGCCCACGTCACACCGAACAAACCAAAGGCGTAGAAAATCATCTTCCATCCGAACTGTGAAATCAGACCACCAGCCGCCGCTAAACCGAACGCGCTGCCGATGTTGAACAATGCGAAAATCGACGACAACGCGCCGCTTCGACGTTCCTCAGGCACGTGCGCGGCGACGGCCGCCGCCGACGCCGGAAGCGCGCACCCGCTCGCCGCACCGAACAAAAACCTACTCGCCACGACCGCCATGACGGGCGCGCTCGTCATCGCGCTCACCGGCGTCGCCGCCACCGCCACCGACCACAGCGCTAGCCCCCCCAACAGAACCTTCACGCCCCCGTACTTATCGCTCGCCGCCCCGGCCGCCAATTGAGTCACACCGTATCCCCACAGAAAGCTCGACTGCGCGAGCGCGACGTCCTTCATGGACATGGCGAGCTCGGACTTGATGCTCAGTGCCGCCGCCGCGAAGATGGTTCTGTCCGAGCTCGCCAATAACATGGCGACGCCGAGGGCGATGATGATCTTGCTCGTCGCGCCGTCGTCCACGGACGTCGATGAGACCGTCACCGATCCATCGCGCGACGGTTCGGACGTCGCTCGCGGCGCGCGCGCGAGAAAACGCGCGCGCCCACTCGCCTTGAGTCGGTGGGACATCGGGACACCTCTCGAGAGTTGCGCGCGCGAAGCGTCGAAGGAGGACGCCGGATGCGCGCGCGAGTGCGATGCGGTCGTTTTCAATCGGCGCGCGCGGCCCTCGGCGCGCGCCAGAGCGATCGGGACGCGAACGAGCGCGGACGCGGCCGCCATGTCGCGCCGCGGCGAGTGGGGGCGTCGCGATGGTTTCGTCTGCTTGCGTTTCATTCGGCTAGTTACGTATGCACGATCAGATGAGACTGCCCGTGGAGTCCGGAGAGCCCGGTCCGTTGGGCGAGCCGCCATAAGGATTTCTTAGGCTCGGTTGCGAGAAGGTTTGAAGCGGAGAGAGTCCCGGGTGCGACGTCGGCCGACCATATTGCGGCTGACCGTATTGCGGGTACGGCTGCGCGCCGCCCATGTGCTGAGGGTATTGCATGTCGGCCATAGGAAGCGCTAGCTGCGGCGAACTCGCCTGAGCCTGGAGGCGCTGCGGCGGCGGTTGTTGCATGTAGCGCTGGTTGATGTACTGCGGCGGCACCATGGAGTTCATACCTTGACCACCCGTCGGCGACGGCGGCGCCTTGGCGTATAACTCGTCGAGGGCCGAAGAAGACAACTCTTGCCTTGGCGGGGCGCCGAACGGGTTATCTCCGAACGGGTTTGCGTTTTGACGCGGCGACGGCTGCTGTTGTTGGTACTGTTGCTGGTACTGCTGTTGTTGGTACTGCGGCGGCGCCTGCGGCTGGGGGGCGACGAACTGGTTGTTCCCATAAGGAGCCGCGGCGGGCGCCTGTGCCGGTGCAGGAGGGAGAGAAGAGAAGGGATCGAGGGTATTTGTGCTGCTCGGCGTCGACGTCGTCGTCGGCGCCGCCGGCGGGAGCGCGAGCGGTTCCGTTGGCGGTGGCAGCGCCGCCGCCGCGAAGACGTCGACGCTCGCCTGCGGGGTGCTGCCTGAACCCAAACTGAGCTGATTGAGGGCATCTAACGCGCTCATCTGCGTCTGCGGTGGAGGGAGCGCCGCAGGAGCGATCAATTCGGGGTTGTTCTGCGGAATATCCACCATGAGCTGCGCGGGAGGGGTGGCGGCCGTCGCGGGCGCGGAGCCGCGCGCTGGCGCACTCGACATCATTCGTCGCTCACGAAGCGGCAATCCCTCGCGCGGGGCGGATTCGCAGTACTCGACCATGCTCTGCAAAAACGTGGCGGGCGGTGCCTCGAGCTTGATTGCGGCGCCACCGTTTTCAAACGCTCCGCATCCGTCGCACGCGTCGTAAAATCGCTGCAAGTCTTCAATCTGCGAGAGATACTTTTTGAAAATTTCCACCCCCTTCATCGCCTCCACCTTGCTCGATTCGAAGTATTTCTCCACCAAGTTGATGATCGCTTCGTTCATCACTCGATAGACGACAAAGCTATCCTTGACCACCAGACTCACCGCGAAGCGAGACACGGCGTTGTCCTTGAGCACGGACGACTTCGGATCGCAATCGGTGATTCTTCGCACCAACGTTTGAAGCAACGGCATCACCTTGAGCAAGGTTTGAAAATCACAATCCTTCAAAGGGTTCGCCACCCCTTGCCCGTTTTGTTCCCCGCCGCCTCCGATGAGACTCGGCACGTACGCGTTCAACGCGCATAGTTCCTCGAGGTACGCCGCGTACGCCCGAGTCCAGCCCGTCAACTCGTACGCGTCTCTGTTCGCCTCATCCTTCCAATACCGAATATTAAACAATGTCTGCTCTTTCGGACCGTACGTCTTGCGCGATAAAAACTCTAAAAACCGGAAAAACTCACCCTTGAAGTCTTCTCCTCGACACTCTCTCAATAATCTGTGCAACAAGACGTGCGTCTTCAACATCGTTCTCCACGGCGAGCATTTTCGAATCTGTCTCGCGATCGCCTCCAGTACGAACACACGTTCCTTCGGATTCCCTCCCGCGCCGCACGCCGCGATCAAATACTGCACGTGCTTCTCCTTCGGCGGCACGTCGTCAAAGTTTGTCGCCTTTGAAAACGCCGTCTGCGCGTTCGCAAACTCTTTATCAACCGTCGACGCCGCGATTTTCGCCTGCGCGTTCGCACGAAACCACAAACAACGGTCAATCCCACGCGCTCACGTCGCGCACGCATCCACGTCACCACCCACTCGCGCGCACACCCCTCATCCAGCGGTCAACCGTTTTCCCTCTCCGCACCTTGCCGTGATCCCAGAGCGACGTCTTGGCGTTCCCACGCTTATCCGTGCGCGTACCGACGCCGCGCGCGACGTTAAACTCCTCGACGACGGCGCGGGCGACGCGCGATGCTTTTTTTTGCAACCGGAGCGGCATCGCGCGCGCGCGACTGAAGAGACGCCGACGCGCGGCGGGTGTGGCGCGTGCCACTTCAATCATCCGCGAGGGACTCCCGATGAGTCACGACCGGTCGCGTTCGCATGTACCGGGTACACAAGCCCTCGATGGAGTCACGACTCGATGTTCGAGTCACGATCGGTCGTTCGGGGGGGGGTAGTCCCTCGCATCGACGTCCGCCGCTGGGTCTTCGCGCGCGGGCACACGACGACGCGCGTCGACGAGATCGGGTCGCGATGTTCAACGCCTTCTACAAGACGTTCATGTCGGTGCGTGTGCGCTGCGCGCGCGCGAAGGAGGACGACGCGCGAATCGGTGGCCGCGACGATGACGACGCGAGGGTGGGGATGGCGTGACGTGAATCGCGCGACGCGCGGTGCGGCGCGCGAGAGGGACGGCGGCTCGTTCGATCGTTCGATGGTTCGATTCGTTTCGCTCGGTGAGACTGACGAGAGACGGACGCGATTCGCGCGCGATCGATGACGCAGAACTCGGCGGTGTACGTGGGCGTGATCGTCGCCGGCGCGCTGGCGGGAGAAAAGGCGCTCAACTACGGGTTCGATCGCGCGTGGGAGCGCGCGAACGCCGGGAAGTTGTGGAAGGACGTTGAGAAGCGATTGGAGCTCGAGTGAGAGCGGTGATGGGACGAGGCGCGATGGGATTGGGATGAGATTCGCGAAACGCGCGCGCGAGGGGTGAGGATGGACGCCGACGCTCGCGAGCTGTAGCATTTTAAAATGAAATATAAAGGCTGTGTGCTTCGATCGAGACGACCGCGCGCGACGCTAAGGTGTAAAGTGATGATTACATACAACAATTGGTTCGATCGCGTTCGGTGTCGCGCTAATCAGTGGTTGATGAACCGGCGAGGGGCGGGTCGGACGCCGTCGCCGAGTTGACGCGGTCGAGCGCGTGCTCGAGCGTCGAGCGCGACTCGTTCATGGCGACGATGGACGCGCGGAAGAGCACGGGTCCGATGAGTAAGTTGATGACGATGATGGATACGGCGAGGGTGGAGAATTCGTCACCCCAGTGCGGGAATCTCGCCGCGACGGTGCGCGCCAAGCCGAGCGCCACGCCGGCTTGCGTGACGTGCCCCATCCATTCAATGTTTTTGCGTCGTTCACCGGTGATTTCGCTCGTCGTCGGCGCCTTTAACACGCGCGCGGAGATGGAGGTGGCGCAATAGAGCGCAAACAGACGAACGATGACCAACGCGACGGCGATCGTGATCGAGTTGAAGGCGTTTTCTAATCTCAAACTCGCGCCGGCGAGCGTGAAAAAGAGAAGGTTGACGGCGGGCATGGCGACGGAGACGGCGGCGCGCAAATCCTCGCGCTCGCGCTCACCGGTCGAGTGTTTACGATTCGACGCCGTGAGTCCGGCGACGACGCACACCAACAGGGGTTCGAGCCCGACGTGTTCACTCGCGATGAAGATGGCGGCGGCGACGCACGCGATGACGCCGACGCGAATGTTTTTCCACCTCGCCAACATCGACGTCGGTTTGAGCACGCGTCCGAGCAAGACGCCCGCGACGACGCCCGCAAACACTGCACCGACGACACGTGCGAATGGCACCAACAACTTCATGATCGGATGCGGGCTCTCCCACTGCGTCGCCGGTTTCAGCGCCACCAATAATTTCCTCGCCACGCCCGCCGCCGCGCTCGTCACCGTCATCGTCTCGTTCCCGCCTCGCGCCTCACCCAACGCGGATTCAAGCACCATTCTATGAAAATCCAACCCACTCATCGCCACGAGCTCGACGTTGATGGCGAACAGCGCGACGACGATGACATCCTTTAACACCGTCGTGCTCAAAATGTGCGAACAATACGGCCCGCTCGCCTCGCACTCGTTGATCACCGCCAACGCGCTCGCCGGCGATCTCGCCAACGACAGCGTTCCCAACAAACTCCCCACCGCCACCACGTGTCGCTCGGTCAAACCGCTCAAAAATTCTACTCTATTCGCCAACACGGCGTCGAACGCGAAAAATGTCGCCGTCCAACAACACGCCGCCACGCTCGCCACCGTCGCCGCCGTCGCCTTGAAATTCCTTCTCAATTCCGACATCGCCACCTCCGATCCCGCCGCCAGACCGATGCATGCTAAACACGCGTTATCCACCATCCACAATCGTCGCCATCCCGCCGTGGAGAGCGCGCCGAGGCCGTGATGTCCGAAGACGACGCCGCATAACAAATATCCAGTAATCTTGGGCGTCTTGAGACGTTTATTCATAGCCTGCGCGCGCGCGCGCGTCGCGCCGTCGTCCGAGACGACGACGACGACGACGACGAGACAACGTCAGTCTCTCCTCACGTCGAGTCGCGATCGCGTCCGCGTCGAAACGATTAGAGTCGAGTCGAGTCCCGCGCAATCAATCATCGAGCCGTCGTCTCGTCGTCACGCACCGCACCCACGTGCGCGCTCGCGAACGCGACGAGCGGCAGACGCAACCACGCATCCGTCGGCCACTCCGTCGCCGTCGCCGTGGCCCACATCGCGACGAACGACGACGACGCGTTCTCGCGATCGAGCGTCTTCAACCCTCACTCTTCACCGCGCGCGCCCGCGACGCTCGCCGTCGCCATGGCCCCCGCCCTCGGTCCCGCGGTCGCCCGCGCGGTGGACGATCTCGCCCACGACATTCGTCGCGGTCGCTACGACGCCGCCGCGCCCGCGGCGCTCGCCAAACGCGTCGCCGAGACGCTCATCCAAGCCGTCGCCACCGCGAGCGCCGACGCCACCGTCGACGACGTCGTCGCCAGCGTTCGCGCCATCGGCGGTCGACTCGCCCTGGTGAAGCGAGAGCACCTTCTCGTCGGGAACGTCGCGCGACGGTTGCTTCGCGTGATCCGAGACGAGTTTCAACAGGATGAACCGTCGGCGTCGACGTCGGCGTCGGCGCTCGACGGCGAACGCGAGTCACGTTCGCGAAGGATGAAAAAAGACGTCATCGACACCGCGCACGAGGTGATCGAGGAGATGGAGGCGGCGTGTTCGAACATCGCGGCGCAGAGCGGGGATTTTATCACGAATGGGTGCTGCGTGATGACGATGGGAACGCCGAGTGCGGGCGCGGGGACGGGGCTGGCGGAGGCGTTTTTGAGGGACGCGAATAAACGACGCGCGTTTAGCGTCGTGGTGGCGGAAGGCGCGCCCGTGTATCACGGGCACGCGACGGCGAAGAGTTTGACGGACCGTGGCGTTCGAGATGTGACCGTCATCTGCGATAGCGCGGTGTACGCGGTGATGCCGAGCATCAAGTGTTGCGTGTTGAGCGCGCGAGGCGTGCTCGCCGACGGCGCCGCGCTCGTGCACAGCGGTGCGTATAACATCGCGCTCGCGGCGAAAACACACGCGGTACCGGTGATCGTGTTGGCGGGGTCGTACGCCATCTCGCCCAAGACGCGCGAGGACGAGGGGTTCGATAGCGTGTACGGCTTGGGGTCGCCGGCGACGGCGTTGGCGTACGGCGAGGCGGGCGCCGATCCCGACGCCGTCGTCGCCAACCCATCGTTCGAGTACCTCCCGCCGGACCTCATCTCCGTCTTCGTCACCGATCACGGCGCGCACTGTCCGGGATTCATCAACGTATTACTCGAGGAGATGTACTCGGAGCTCGACGGCGCGCTTCTCAAATAGCCACCCGCGCGTCGAACCTTTCGCTAGAATTCAATTTTTATACGAGACGACGCGTCAAAAAAACCAAACGTACGCACGACGACACGAACACGAACACGTTTCGAAAGAATAGCCACGCTCTGCGATTACAACCACACAACACACACCGGATCTCCGCGGTCGCCGGCGTTTTTCGCGAACCGATAAGGCGCGTCGCGTCGCGTCTCCGCCGCCTCTCCACCCGTCCATACTAGCATCGCGTCCAAACTCGCATCGCGTCCGCCGCATCACCACCGCGCGCTCACGCCAAAAATCCAAGCTTCCCGCCGTTCGCCTTGGCCGTGCGAATCAAATTTTGCTTCACCTTGGTGTCGCATCCAAACTCTTCGCAAAAATCCCCGATGACTTGCGAGTGCAGCGCGATCGCCTTGCCGCGAATCTGATTGAACCGTTTCACGCCGATGACGTCGCGAGCGACGCGGACGATCGGGGCGAAGAGTCCGTTCTCGTACGCGTTGCCGCATCGCGTGACGAGGACGGCGCGGCGGGAGGGGACGCGCGCGGGACGGGGCGCCGCCGATCGCGCCGAGGTGGTGGCGACGAGGGGGGCGTGGGCGCAGTGCGCGCGAGCGGTGAGCGCGGTGGGGTGCATGACGCGGAGTCCGTGGGGCGCGACGAAGGCGTGCGCGCGCGACGACGTGTGGGGGGCGACGCGACGACGACGGCGAGGGAAGGTGCCGTTCGGATGAAGGGGAAGATTACTGTGGGGGTGGTGACGTCGGCGCATTTTCAAAGTGGCGAATCGTGAATCATGATGTAGGGGGGTACACATGGAGGGGTGGTGGGGTACACGTGAGTCAGGATTCGAAGTGGGGGTGTGGAGCACCGCGCGCGGAGGACGGCGGCGGCGACGCGAGGGACGCGAGGGTGGATCGGCGCGGCGGTGGCGATGGCGTCGACGCGTGCGCGTGGTATCTATGTATCTATAAATCTATCGCTAGGGTGGGTTGGCGTCGACATCGGCGTCGGGACGGTGAGTGGGAGCGCCCACCGACGAGGCGTCGGCGCGGACGAAGCGGCCGCACGCGCTCGTGTCGTCGTCGCACGTGCGAAGGTAGAGACGTTCCGGCGGGTGGATCGCGGGCGTTCGACCGCCCTCGCGAACGTCTGGGTCGTCTCGAGCGAAGATTTCGCCGAGCGCGCGGACGTGGTCCTGGCGGAGACAGTAGACGTCGGAGACGCGACCGGCGCGTTCAATTTCGGCGAGCGCCGTCATGTCCATGTTTTTGTTTGGGTACGTGCCGAGAAGCCACGGAGCGCTGTGCGGGACGGCGCTGGCAAAGTTGGAGACTGAACCTCGACGGCGCGCGTCGTCGCCGTTGCGCATGATGTCGCACATGACGGCTTGAATGTCGAGCGAGGCGCGCGCGACGCCGTCGCGGAATTTCTCGGGCCAGAGTGACGGGACGTTGTGTCGCCAAGCGGTCAACGACGCGTACAATTTGGGATTCGACGCAATCTCTCGCATGCGATCGATGAGATCGTCGACGCTGTCGTAATCCTTGACGCTGAGCACGCAAT
>Ga0181589_10005497_pt1 | contig 10143 bp, 11 predicted proteins | sample 071ome_25_FD_132444 | JGI IMG/M metagenome (GOLD analysis project Ga0181589, IMG submission 132444) | Coastal salt marsh microbial communities from the Groves Creek Marsh, Skidaway Island, Georgia - 071410BT metaG (megahit assembly) | ecosystem: Environmental > Aquatic > Marine > Intertidal... | reverse complement strand
TATATTCTCTCCTGTTATTGGAGTCTACTGATTATGTTAATCAGTGATTCTTTTAAGTATTTTTGTGCCTTTTTATCTTCTTTAGTTGCCTGTGCTAATTCATATGCCTTATAACCACCTCGTGTATTCATAAGATGTTCGTATATTGGAGTTGGATAAGCACCAGGTGCGCTTGGTTGAGCAACTACATCAACTGTAATTATCTCAAAATCACTTACTTCTCCACTTCCGTCTTCTTTAACATTACCCGAACCTCTACTAGAAACGCCTAATTTTACACCGCTTTCAAGCATAGTTCTTACTAGTTGTCCCATTGGTGTTGGTAATATTTTCATTTTGCCGTAGCCATTTGGACCGTCCATCCACATTTCATTTATCATGTGACTTACACGATCCAAGTTGACTGTTAGACCTTCGGGATGATCTACTTCTCCGAGAACACTGTACCCACCTTGTATCTGTTCGCTGAGGGTTTTGACAGCCCTGCCAATTTCATTTACAGGATAAACACGCTGATTAGCGTTACGCACTCCACCTTGTATACAAATTCCCTTCATATACAAGTCTTTTCCTTCGTTGGCATTCTCAACGATTACTTGTGCTTGGTCAAAAGTTAAATGTTCTCGTAAAAAATTCATTCCTAGTCCTTATCTGCTGCCAACAATTGATTTTTTGTTAGCTGCGGTGTCACCGGAACCTTTTTTCTCTGCTCCATGACCTTTTGGTACTGCAGTCATTTTTGTAGCAGACTTTGCTCCAGGTACATTAACATTTTTAGTGTTCATGTCTTTTTTATTCTGGTCACTTACTGGATTACCGTGTAAGTTACCTTTATTAGCTTCTACACCAGCTTCAGTATCAGCTCTTAAAATATTTTGAGTTGTACCACCCATGTCATTTTTTCCAGCAACAACTGATTTAGTATTAGCGCCGTTATCACCCATTTTTCCAAATTGCTGATATTCGTTTCCACCAATTTTGTTTACATACTCTCGCATTAATTCTGCATTACTTTTTTTTTGTGATTCGTATGCAAAACTTTCTTCTTCTGGCTCTTCGTCATCCATGTCCATGTCACCTTCTTCTTCGTCCCCCATGTCCATGTCACCTTCTTCGCCTGCCATTAGTTGTTCAAACTCGGCTTTAAGGTCAGCTAATTCTGCTTCAAGATCTTTAATGTCATCTTGTGTTACAGGCTCGTCGCTATCCATGTCAGCATCCATGTCCATGTCCATGTCACCTTCTTCATCGTCCATGTCCATTTCCATGTCATCCATTGGATCTCCGCCCATTTCCATGTCATCATCAGCTTCTACTTCAAATTCGTCAAGATTAAAATTTTCATCAACTTCTTCGTCATCTGATTCATCAACTTCTTCGTCATCTGATTCATCAACTTCTTCGTCATCTGATTCATCAACTTCTTCGTCATCTGATTCATCAACTTCTTCATCTTCTAGTTCTTCTGCTAATAAATTTTCATAAATTTGTCTTGATTTTTCCACTACAATTTCATGAAAAAGATCTTCGGCCCGTGCAGTATCTTCGTTTACAAGATACTCAAGCATTTGTTGAAATTTATCAACTGACTCTTTTTTCATTGCTTTTTTTTCTGCTGCTTCTTCTGCATCTAATTTTTTTTGCATTTCAGGCGATACAGGACCTTTTTTACTTCCTTTAACAGGCTTTAGTGCCTCGTTAATTTGTTTTCGTGTTCTTTTTGTAGCCATTGATTACTCCTATAAATTTTTACCAGATGGTAAGGCTGTCATAATATTATTTACATATTTTATCATAAAACGGTAGGATAAAGGATAAAAATAGCCTTTTTTGACTTTAAAATTACATTAATTGAAATATTTTTTTAAAATTTACTATACTTTGAGTAGTAAAATTATCAAACTTATTTAGTTCATCCGGTTTGTAATTTCCTTCTTCAATTACTCTAATATATTGTATATTCCTATGTGTGTCTATTACTGATTTTGTTTGCCGTAACCAATTTCCAAAAAAAGTTGCTCCATCATTGCTTTTTTTATAGTTTTGAGTATTTGCATAAATGTTATTGAATTTTTTTCCGCCTTCTAATCCTTGATAATCAAAACCTAATATGTAAATTTTATTATATCTATGTTGAGAAGCTAACCATAATGCAGTTGGGCCGCTACTCCACCCTTTGCTAGGATTAAAAAAATTAAATCCTTTCATCATGTTATAACTTTTATTTGGATTTGTCCAAACTTCATTATGTTTTTGATATCCGGACTTGTTAATTTCTAATATCATTTTTACGTCAACTGCTATTAAATAATCTGGTGCGAACGATCTATATAAGGCATTACAACCATAGATTTTTCCGTACTGTCTAAGATCTTCAGGATTAACTGCTTCTCTACTAGTGCCATTTCCTAAAACAAAGGCAATATCAGTAGAGTGGTATATATTTGTTTTTGGTGGTGATATGATAGGGGTTGTTTGATTCTGTTTTATTTCTTTAGCAATTCTACGCTGTTCTTTAATAATTTTCCATTGTTCTTTGGAAAATTTACTCTTGTCTATCTTAGCCAACGTTACATTCCGGCTGCTGCTGCCTGTGCTGCTATTCCATACATTTGTCGAACAAACTCTATTTCATTAGCTTTTTCTTTATCGTGCAGCTCGCTTGCTTTCCTTGCACGATTTATTTGTCTTAAAGTAAGTCTTGTCTTCCTAGTATCGTCTAGATCAACTACAGAATCGTCATACTGCGGCTCATAACGATCGTCAGTTTCCATTTCCATAGTTTCTTTATTCAAATAAAATAGTTCTCTAAGTATCATATTGTATTTATACCGGTGGTGCGGCTCCTGCTGGTGGTGCTTCTGCTGCGGGCTGCCCTGCCAAATCTTCTCCAGTAGCTGTTTCTGGTGGTTCACCTTCTCCTCCGCCTTCTGCATCGTCTATTGATATTTGATCTTCTGCACCACCTATATCTGCTGAAATTCCAGCACTACTTATTCCTACTCCACGCATTTCTCCAGCAGCATCACCTGGAGGTGGATTAAGCGTTTCGTCATTCTCTTCTCGCCATAGTCGTTCATTTTCTGCAATATCTTCTTCGCTTAAACCAAGGAATCGCTTTAATGCAAATCTGTTTGCTATAAACGGAATAGCCTGTATTTGTCCAAATGTTCCTATTCTTTGATTGTCTAGCTCACTTTGTCTGTAGGCTGCAAAATTTTGTGGTGGAGTAAATTTAATATCAAACATTGAAGTATCGATATTAACACCTTTTTCTAACAAATATCTTTTAAATTCTTGATCAAATTCGTCAACAAGTAAATTTTGTAGTCTCTCACAATAAGTGTTAAATCGTAATTCTTGGATGAAAGCAGTGCCTACCCTGCCATCATTATAATTACTGGTTGCGTCTTCTGCTCCGGTTGGAAGATAACTGCTAGGAATCCGTAATCCTCTTACCAGTTTGTTAGTCCAATACTTTAAATCATCAATTTCACCAAGATTAGTACCACCAGGTAAGGTTTCTACCTTTGATCCACGTCCTTCTGCAGTTTGTGGAAAGAAGTAGTCTTCGTTGATTGACAGAGGATTGTAGCTACTGTCTATGACGTTGGTTCCTCCTCCTGTCTTGGATGGGATCCTCCGTTGATGGATTTCCGTTTTTACACGCTCAACAAACTGCATTGCAAGATGGCTTGGCATGTTACCCACATCAATGTAAAAGACTCTCCTCTCCGGAGCTCTTTGGATACGATAAATTAGTATAGCATCTTCTAATAATTCTTTCTGTTTATAAACTTTAAAAATACTTTCTAGTAAACTTGTACCAAAAGGATAATTATTGTCTAATCCTTCGCTAAGGCTTAGATGGAGTACATGATCTGCATTTACTGCCGTTTCTTGATCTTGTATTTGAAATCTTGATCCTGGTTGATTAGGTGAAGTTCCTACCATTCCTCTTACACCACCTGTTAAGTAACCTGTACCACCGCCGGTTACATTTCCTGTAGTTTGAAGTGCGGTAGTTGCTACCATCTCTTTAAAATTAAAATTAACATCTTGGATTATATATTGCTCTGGTTCTTTTCCTTCGCTTTCGTTAACTATTATGCGATTAACTTTGCTTGGATCAACATGATATAATTTTTTAGTTTCTGGATCTCTAAGGAAAAAACTATCGCCATACTTGAAAGTATTTCGCACTATCCTAAACATGCGATTTTCAAAATTGTTAAGTTTATACCATTGCTTTAGATATTGTCCTAGTATCTGTACCTCGGTATTAGTAGCTTGTTTATGGAACTTAAAATCAAAATGCGTATCATTTAATTTATTCTTTTGCGAACAAAATTCAGCGAGTATGTCTAGTGCAGCATTTACTTCTGAATCTAAATCCATAGTATTGTATTGTCCATATCGTTCAACACGATTTGGTGATCCTGTATATACATCTGGCAAGAATGAACTGTAATTAGACTTTGCAGGACCAGGCCTAGTTCCTGCACTACTTCCGTTTATTGGACTATACATTCCATCGGAATTATTTTGAGATTTTACTGGTGTAAAATATTTTTTCCAAGACATAAAATTTACTTATTTCCGTTAAGCTACGATTTCTTTCATATATCGTAAGTTACGATCTGACAGGTTATTAGCTGTAGTATTTATCCCTACTAGTGAATCCAATCTGCCTATTACGGTAGCATTATCCGAATGTAGTATTCCTTTTAATTCTGCAAGAGCGACATTTGCCATTTTTAATTCGTTAATTACTTCTGAGTTATCAAATTCAAGTTGTTCTCTTGTTTTGTTGTTAGGTTGATCATAACCTTTGTTACTATTAACTTCACTAGGTCCTATCTTATTTGTATTACTAGAAATTGTTCCTAGCAGTTTTTCTTGTCTCATAAAAGTTTCACTAACCGGTCCTAAATATTGTTTTACATCGCTTTGGACTAATTGAGCAGTTTCATTACCCTTAGGACTTGCTATACTGCTTAAACTAATTTGATCAGCCGGAATTGTTAGCTGTATCATTCCATCAACTTCTGCATTTACCATTGATTCACTAATCTTCATTGATAAATTTGATACATCATCTTTTTCATTTCCTGTTGCTTCTTTTTCTTTTTGTATATCACTTTTACTTGTAGGAGTATTAGTAACCGGATGTGCTTGTTTTTCAGGTTCTAAATTACTGATAATTTCTGGAGGTCCTTGTTTTTCAGGATCCAAATTATATATAGTTTTAGGTGACTCATCGTAAATTTGTTTTTTGGCTTTTTGTTCTGCTTTTGCCCATTTTTCTTCTTCTATAGCTTGTTGCGTAAAGAATTTTTCATACATTTTGTATATGACATTAAAATTCTCTTCTATTCCTGCTACAGTATTTTGCTTATCTGCTTTTAAAGCATCAATTATTTTACCCGTATCATCACCAAATGCATTTTTTGATTCTAGCTGTCGGATAACATCATCCATTGATCCTGCTAAACTTTGTTTATCAGTGTTGATATCTCCTTTTTCGTTTACTAAACCAAGTGTTTGTAATTCTTTTTGTAAAGATTCTTTTTCTTTATTACCAGTAGTTGGATCAACAAACTTGTCTAATTTGTTTATTAGTTCTTCAGTTATTTGTATTTGTCCAGCACCAGTGTTTAAAGTTTGACCTTGCATACCTCTGAGATCATCAACAAGTTCTCTGTTGGTTTCACTTACAGTTTCAAAAGCAAATTTGGCACCTTCTGTGAGTGTACTAATAGCCGCCGTTGCTAACTTTTTAACTGTTGCAAATAGATTTTGACTGTCACTAATGATGCTGCTGGCAGTTTCATTTAATACTCCTAATGCTTTAGCTGCTTCCTGTTCTATGGCATTTACTGTGCCTAATGCTCCGTCACGTTGCCCTTCATCTATTTGAGATTGAGTTGCTGTCCTTGCGTCTTCCATAATTTTTGCTATAGCTTGAGATACGGTCATGCTAGGATCTTCCGCAAGGACAGCATCTATCCTACGTTGTATCTGTTGTGTATTCTCAAAACTCTTTTTCGCAGCTTCATACGGACCACCTAACATTGCTTTCTGCCCCATCTGCATAAATTCTACTGAACGTTGGTACTCTAGTGTTAATGCAGTTGCTTCTTTTGTCATTGCTTTGGCTTCGTCAGCGTTATGTCCCCTAAACGCCATTGCGCTACCAAAAATCATGTCAGCGGCTTCTCTGTTTTGATTAGCAAAATCTTTGCTTTGATCTGACATCAATGTTCCATATTGGGCATATTCTTTGAACATTTGTACATACTCTGGACCAAGCATTCCGAGTTGTGCAGTAATTTCAGCATGGGCATTGCCTGCTTCCTTAAATCCCTGGGCTTCCATTTCTCTAATCATCAGTGCATTATCGCCGGCCATTTGTTCTTGCAGTATCTTATCCTGTATTGATTTAACATCCTCTCCTGTTAATTTAGATAAGGTTGACATCTGTGTGGCAAGGTCTGTGGCTGCCTTTGCGGCATCTGCTTGGCTTTTGCCAGTTAGTAAATTAGTCCTGCGCTGTATGAGTAGATTCCTAGCAAACAACTCATTTGATTCTTCTAGGGTAAAGCCTAACGCCATAAAATCTCTTTGGAAATTATCTGAGCCTTCAGAAAATTCCTTTAACATAGCACTGAAGTTTTTAGCTCCTCCATCTAGTCCGTCGCTGAAACCTAATAGTAGATCTTTATTCTGTGCTATTAGTTCAGCAAATGGTCCTAGAGCCATGTTGGCATTGCCAGCTAGCTGTCCAAGTTGGCCTATATCGCCACCTAAACTTAATCCTACTTTAGACAATGATCTATAAGCACTTACATTTGCTTCTAGATATTGTATACTTCCTTGTATCGATCCTCCTAATCCTCCTAACAGAGTATTCAGACCAGGAATTTTTCCTGTCAGGCTTTCGAAACTACCTGCTGCTCCTAGGGCAGCACTGGTCATCCCACTGAGGCCACTGGTACCGCTAATCATGGCTCCTGTTAAACCGCTAGCTGATCCTGCTAAGTTTTTGAAACCCGATTCAAGATTTGCCATAGTGCTGCTACTATTAGTTGTTGTTGGTTGATTACTAGGTCCTGAACTTGGACTTGTGCGCTGTTTTTGGAGTTCTTGTAGGATTTGTTGTAGGATTTGATCAGTTGCGTCAGCCATAAGTTTCCTTTTTTAATCACACTATTTTTTGTGCATATAAATATAACGATATTTATCAGGAGAAATATGGCTAGTTTCCTTTACCAACACGGCAGACAACCTAAGATATACATTGACTTGCCCAGCAAAGGCAAGTACTACGACGAAACTGTTATACAAGATCAACAGTACACAGAGATTCCTGTATTTGGGATGAACACCATGGACGAGTTAATGTTGAAGACTCCAGACGCCCTGTTCAGCGGTGAAGCAACAGCCAGCATCATTAAAAGCTGTATTCCGCATATCAAAGATCCTTGGAGGATCGTCAGCTTTGACTTAGATCATTTATTAATCGCTATACGTATCGCAACCAGTGGCGAAACACTTGAATTTACCACCAGCTGCAACCATTGTGCTACTGAATCAGACTATACTGTTAATATTGTTGATTGGTTAGATATTTTCAGGAACAAAAATTTAGTCTATGAACACACAATAAAAGGCTTACAAATTATCCTTAAACCACTTACCTATCGTATTGCAACTGAACACGCCAAAGAAATATACAAAATCCAAAGAGAATTCCAAACACTTAATCTTTCTCAGCAAACAGCAGATTCCGAGCAACGTCTGACCCAATTAAATAAGATGATGAACTCACTTAATTTAGAAATGACTATAAGTCATGTTGCAGCAATATCTAACACTGAAGAAATTGAAAAAGATAACAGTATTATAGCAGAGTTCTTAAAAAATACCGAAGCAGATTTTTATAAACAGTTGTCAACCCACGTGAAAGACATGAATAACCAATGGACATTGCCTAGCCTAAAGTTGAAATGCATTAATCCAGAATGTGATAAACAATTTGAAAAAGCAATGAACATGGATTATTCAAGTTTTTTCGTCAAGATCTCGTAACACGAGACAACTCTGAAATATTAGATCTAGTAAAAAAATTAGAATTAGAAGCAAAACAGATTAAGTATATTGCTTATAAAATTGCATGGTATATGCGAGGAGCTATATCATATGACGATATAATGTATAAACTATCTGCAGATGACAAAGAAGTTATTAGTACTATAATCAGCGAAAATATTGAACAAACAGCAAAAACTCGACTGCCATTTATTTAATTTGCAATTACATTTGGTGAGCCACTAAGTATAACTGCACCACAGCCGTAGGTATCACCTAAACGACCTATTCCTTTATTATTAGCAAAAACATTTGGAGAAAAAGAAGCTAATCCTGGTGCATGGACCGCACATCCACAAGGAATAGTGTGTCCTTGTACCGCATCTCCAGCTCTTACTACACCTATATTATTAGCAAAAACATTTCCAGATCCAGCAGCAGTTGCTACAATAGTAGGTGCAGCATCGCAAGCACAATCATCTAAGGGATTGGCATCACCTACACTAACATGAACTGTATTTACAGGTTCAGTTCCACTTTTTCTTGCTACCGCTGGCATAAAGTCTCTCCAAATACTATATTAAAATATTTAGTAATGAGCTACGCTCATTAGTGTTTTCGCTATCGCTCTAACACATTTTTTAAGTCTCTAATAACGTGATCGTCTTAATGGGTGGTTCATGTAGATTGAATCGGTCAGACGGAACCTGTACAAAGGTTCCAAGTCTTGAAGTGTTTCATGTGAGTTGCACCTGCCGTGACTATGAAGTAGGTATTTAATACGACCCCAAGGGCTCCTGCCTTTCCCTTACCTACACCGACATCATGTAAGTTTGTAACTTACACTATCCTCTGCTTCGTTCCTTTGCTAGAGGTTTTTAGGGGTTATCGCGAGTGAGACGCACCAGTATCTGGAGTTGTGTATAAACAACACCTCAAGGTGGATTAGGCAACCCTAATCAAACAATGTCTCGTATATAGCCTATTAGCCTTTACAGCAGGTTTCCAATGCTTCTTTGTTCAATTCAAAAAAGTCAGTGTAACCTGTAAGTCTCCAAATATTGTTAGCCTTGTCTGTGTAATCTAAGTGCCTGTTGGTTTTGAAATTTTGTGGTAATTGGTATGCGATATATTTGCCTATGCGGTCAAATTTCATAAAGAGGATGTTCACATCGCCTTGGTCAGCTGCCTCAAGTGTTTGTTGTAGCCAATTTTCAAGTTGTGGTATAGGGCCTTTGTTGAGTAATTGATGGAAGGGGAATCCTGCATAATTTTTACATTCTGCATTAAAGTATTTCCAATCGTCAGGAGGTATTATATCTCCTTTGTGGGCTCTAACTTGTCCTTCTGTGAGTGTTTCTCTGCGATAATTATTCTTACCTCCAGTAAAAGCACCACTGTCTGGAACTCTAGTAAATGAATCGTTGTACATTTCAGAGAGATGTTTTGCTATTTCTCTCTCGAACCCTTTGCCTTTTGATTTGCTTTTCGATGGCATACTTCTCGTGGATTTCTTTTTGTCTTAACTGTGCTAATTTAATTATCTCTCTTAATGCACGTCGACTTGATTTATGAGTCCTATGCGATAGCTTTCTTTCAAATTTTTCATTTTCTACATAATATGCTATGTATGCTTGTGTTAAAAGATCATGTGTATCGTCTTCAATCATATTGTTACCTCTAAATCATTAGAATAGGAAGTAAATCCGTTTTCCTTAATAACTTTTAACACATGATTAACCCTTCCAATTAATTCATCTTTGTGACTGATAAGGAAAACATTTTTTTCTCGTTCTCTACCCATTTTTTTAATTACTGCAAGTGAACCTTCTACTCCTGCAGTATCCATTCCGCTGTCGATTAGTTCGTCAATAAACAATAAATTAATATTTTGATATAAACTTTCCCATACATCACGGAATGCAAAGCTCATACCAAGTATTAGACGATTCCTTTCGCCTCTGCTAAGGTTATCAAAGTCTAAATCCTGTCCAAGCTGGGTAATTTCTACTGCTAGATCGTTTTGGAATGTAACTTGATGTGGTAAACCTA
>Ga0181589_10005492_pt1 | contig 10146 bp, 5 predicted proteins | sample 071ome_25_FD_132444 | JGI IMG/M metagenome (GOLD analysis project Ga0181589, IMG submission 132444) | Coastal salt marsh microbial communities from the Groves Creek Marsh, Skidaway Island, Georgia - 071410BT metaG (megahit assembly) | ecosystem: Environmental > Aquatic > Marine > Intertidal zone... | reverse complement strand
CCGCGAGTAGGCGTGCAAGACGTCTCGCGCACAGTTCACCATCATCGAAGCGCCTCGATTGCACACATAGCCCTCTTCGCGCGCGGTTTCAATTTGATTCAACACGCGCGACGCAATTCCAGCCACTCTTTCGTCCGAGCGCATGTCGAGCAGCGAACGTTTCACGTGCTGTTCCTCAAAGTCCAACAGAAGGCCGAGCGTCGACTCGTCGCGTTCAGCCAACGACGAGGTCCAATCCGGAACCGCATTATGCGCTGACGGCGCGTGTTGTCGACGCAAATCGCGCTTGATGGCTTGATACAGCGCCTGACTGAGACGCAGCAATTTGGTTCTGACGCTTCGGACGTGATCTCGCGCCTTGTCGGACGTTTGTTTTCCCGGCGGCGACTCTGGTAAATGTGCACACGAGTGCACGTTCAACAGATGAATACCGTACACGACGTTGAATATGCCCGTTTTCGCTTCATTAAATACGCGAAACGCAAAGAAGAACCGGTACACAACGACATATAACGACAATCGGCCGACGATGTCGACCGCGTCGGGGGCGAAGAACATGTCGCACTGGCGGTGGTCGCTGACGCCGTTACCGCACACCCACAATTTGTAAAACTGAACGATCACGCCCAAGGCGATCATGAGAGACATCATGGGCCAAATCCACGGAAACACCGTGCCTCGAATGCACGTCAAATACGAAAAATACGACACGCTCGTGCTGACGCCCCGATGACGTCGGAGCATCTCCCAGAGGGTTAAGGGCTCGAGCGCTTTCGGCGCGGCGCCGCCGCTGAGAATGAGCGAGTCCACGCCCGAGTGCGTCGATTCGTCCGACTCTCCCGCGATCTGCGCGACCTTCTCGTGAATCGACGTCGTCTCCATGTACAACATCCAACCAGTCGCGGTGAGATCGTGTCTCGGATGTTCCCACCCGAACGGATCGTCCAGTAGACTTCCCATCTCGGCGATACCGAAGAGCGACGCCGTGACGAGCATCGACGGGAGCAGCGCCAACCATTTGTACGACGTAATGAACACGAACGGCGCTGACATGGCAAAAAAGAAGAGCACAACATTCATGAGATGAAGAAACGCGAACGGCATGACGCTCGAGATGGCTCGCTCGATGTCACCCATGGCTTCCATGCAGACGTCGATTCGACCGAGAATTTCGAAGGCGCCCCTGTCGCTCGCGTGCCCCAAACGACGACGCTCGTCGATGATGCGCATGATTTTCGATCCGCAGACACCGATTCTGGTTCTGTAATCGCACTTGGAGTACATGATTTTCTCGTCGTCGGTGAGCATCACGGAGAGCGACGGCCATCCGCGAGGATCTTGCATCAACTCCTCGGGCGTCGGCGTCGTCTTCTTCGACGCGTACGGCTCGACGCCGTGTCGGCGCTCTCTGATAGCCTGTCGCATGAAACCAAACATGATGATGGAGAGTCGACGGATTTCGATCACGTCTTCACCGATGGATTGTTTCACCGCGGCGGAGGCGTCGGATTCCGAGGGGTGAATCATCGTGTACGCGCCAAAGTTGAGACACCGAATCGCGTTCACGGCTTTCCCCACCATTCCTTTCCCGTCGTAATATCTCATGTACGACAGAGAGAGACGAAACACGAGCGTGAAACCCAAGATGGATCCGGCGGTGACGTGCGGGCCTGAATCAAAGGTCAGCGCACACTCGCTGGGGATCGCGACGTCGTCCCCGCACCAGTGAATTTTCACCGCGTTCGCGACGACGGCGATGCCAGCGCTGAGGGCGATTTGCACGATGAGCGGAGGCAGCACCGTTTCGTACACGTGGAATATGCACGAGACAAAGGCCCATCCCGAACGTAACGCCAACGCGCTGCGTCGCGCCATATTTTTAAAATCTTTTTCAAACGCCGCGCGCTTTTTGAGCTCCGCCCGTCGCGAAAACAATCTTTGCAGCCAATGTCTCTTCGTCAGTCGCGTCTGCGTCGCGTCTTGTTGGACGGCGTCGTTCGACTTCATCTCACTCACCATTTTCACCCACGAATCGTGATGCCCACGAAACGCGAACGCAAGACTGCTGATGCGCTCGTGCCTCGAATCCATCGCGCTGCAGATATCGCTGAGATCGTGATGCGGCGAGCTCCAACTGAACGGCTCCATCATTCCCGTCGACGTCTCCGCGATGCCGTAAAATCCGAGCGCGATGAGCATCGCGGGTAAACTTGCGATCCACTTGTAGCTCACGCTCAACACGAAGGGTGTGGAAAAGACGAATGCGAACAGTAAGAGTTGAAGCAAATGCCGAAACTGTTTCGGCACGGGTGTCGTCGCAACTCTGTTGAGACCTTGTACGGCTTGCAGCGTCGACGAGAGACTTCGGTACGCCTCCGCCGCGAAACGCTCCGATATCGCGCCGGTGCGTCTGTACGACTCAATGATGACGTTCATGCGCATGGCGGCCCACGTCGTGAGCGCGTGCGTGGGCATAGAATACAATTCTTTAATCTCGGCGTCGGTGAGCAAATTGCTGAGTTTGCACGCGCCGCCGAACTCATCCGACGACAGACAGTCCACAAGGTCCATCTCCGGTCGATCCGGACCACCGATCATCAGTTCTCGCACGAATATACGCATGAATCCAAACAATAATTTTGAGAGGCGCTGTAATTCCAGTACATCCGCCTCGACGTGCGCCACGGCGTCGTTCTTCGTCTTCGGTTGCATGAAGATTGACGCGCACATGATGACGGATCGGAGTTCGTTTTGAAGATCCACGACGTATTGCTTCGAGTTAATGAAGCGCTCGTACCCCCAATCGATGTTCGTCACGAGCAAAAACGACAGCGGAACGCCGAGCACGCGATGGGCCGATATATCAAACGTCACCAGGCACTGCGACGACGTCGTGACGTCGTCGCCGCACACGCCCAACTTCATCACCTGCGCGCAGACGCCTACGACGGCGGCGAGGAATATCTGTCGAGAGATGAGCGGAAGCGTGGTTTCTCGCCAAGGGATGAAACAATCCGTGATGAACCACAGGTGACCTCGCCAACTCCGATGAGACTTTGAATCCACCATTAACGGTTCCTCGTCTTTGCCGCTCGACGCGTAGATGGCCCTGAAAGCCTCCATCTCTCGACTGATCCTTCGACCTATGACGTTCAACGAGTGCGCGGGCAGCGACCATCTGAATGGATCCTCCAGCGCGCTCGCGACCTCGTTGACACCGTAGAATAACCACGCGATGGTGGCGCTCACGAGCGGCGTTCGCCAATCCGTCAGCGTCGTGAGCGCGAACGGCAGCGAGAACACGAACACGAGCAGCAACACCGTGACGGTATGTTGATACTGACTCGGTGTCGGCGTGTCTAATATGAGGTACGCCTGTCTGTACGCGTCGAGCGCGCGTTGCGTCTGACGAAACGCCTGCATCGCCGCGCGGTCGCGGAGCGCGCCTTCGGAGCGTGCGATCTCCACCAGACTCAACGCGTTCACCATCACCGCCTCTGGACGAGACACCACGGGTATCTGCGCGTACTGCACGCGCTCTGCGTCCGTCGCGAGCTTGGACACGCTCGGCGTGCCGTCTTCGTCTCTGTTCAACAATCCATCGTCGCTGACGTCCGGAATGTCCCCGCCGTGCGGCGCGCGCACGCCGAATCGAGACTCTCGCAGACTCTGTCGCATGAACGCGTACGCCAAATTACACAACCGTCGCAATTCATCCTGGTGCCTATCGTTCGCCATCGTCACGCGTCGAGTCTTCATCGTCTCTCGCATTCTCTCCGCGTTCTCGCCCTCCGTCTCCACCGTTCCCACGACGTTTCGCAGCGACTCCTTCACCGCGATGAGCGCCTCTTTCGCCTCCTCGTACCGACGAAACGCCTGCAACGACCGAAACACCAACAGGAACGAAATCACGAACCCAACCACCAGATGCGCGTCGATGGCGAACGAATACCGACACACGGTGGAATATCTCAACGATTCGTCGCACCTCGACAATTTAAGCCACTGCGCGGCGGCGCCGACGCACGCCGCGAGCGCAATCTGCGGCGACACCCTCGACGCGCACGACACCCACAGCGCGAGTATAAACGACACACGCCCTTTGACGTCGCCCAATTCGTACAACGCGCTCACGCCTCGATCCAATCGTCGTCGACCGAACCATCGCCGCCGCCGCGTCCCGTCGTCTCCCCGCGGCTCCCGCGGCGTCGCCCGAGCATCCGTCGATTCCGCGAAGAACGAGCGCTCGAACGCCTCCCGGCGCTCGCGCGAGATCTCATCGCGCGTCTCGCTCGGCGCGTTCGACATGCGACGCGACGAATCGAGCGCGCGCGTCGATGATGTCGCGCGCCGATGATGAATGCACGCGCCACCGTCTCCGGCGTCTTGACGTCGCGCCGACGCGTCCGCGCGCGCGCCTCGCACGTCTCGCGTCGCGTCTCGCGCGCGCAGACACTTCCACCGCCCGTCGACGTCCGCGTCGGTCGACGCGCGTCGACGAGTGACGCGTCGCGCGCGCGCGCATCGTCTCGTCGCGTAACTGTCGAGGGGAGGCGAGCGGTCGCGATTCCACCGCGCGCCGCCATCCATCCGTCGGCGCGCGATCACCGTCGACGGACGATCGAGGGGCGCGATGGAGACGTCGCGTCCGGCGCGCGCGCGAGACGCGCGACGGAAGACGTACGCCGACAGACGACGCGAGGCGACGTTGCGCCGACAGAGAGATGGGAAAAGGGACGCGCTGGCGTACGCGCGACGCATCGCCGTCGGCGAAGACGACGACGCGCGAGGGGGTGGGGGTGACGGGGGTGATGTCGTCGGATCGTCTCGCGTCGACGACGCGTCGATGGACGCGTCGATGGACGCGGCGGCGAGCCCGAGCCCGAACGCGCGCGAGAGCGAAGAAGAACTCGTGACGCAACCGGAGTGGATGTGGGACGACGCGCCGAGCGATTTACGAAGAAACTGGTACGTGCGACCTCGGCCGAGAGGTGCGCGGTGTCTCGTCGTCGCCGCGCGAGGGAAGACGACGGCGAGGAGCGCGAGGGATGGGTCGACGCTGCGCGCGTTTCAGTCGGGCTTACCGGGCGGAAGCGCGAGGACGAGTCGAGGGCGCGGTGGGGATTGTTTTTGTATTCTGGACTGCGTGTACTGCGAGGATGAGCGCGCGAGGGGCGATGTCGGGCGCGAGACGTCGACGAGTGGACGTCGAGGGACGTATCGCGTGCTCGACGTCGTGGCGTGGAACGGGACGTCGATGTACGACTGCGACGCCGAGTTTCGATTCTTTTGGGCGCACACGCGATTGACGCAGGAGTGTGACGCGTGCGAACCGCCGAATCCGAGCGTTGGACGTGATTACGCGTTCGCGCCGACGCCTTGGTACGAATGCGACGCGGACGGGGTGCGGAGGGCGTACGAGGCGCGAGACGTCTGCGATTACGAAGTGGACGGGTTGTTGTTTTATCACAAAGAGGCGGCGTACGACGTCGGCGCGACGCCGTTGGTGTTGCTCTGGCGCGACGCGAAGACGTCGGCGTTCTTCGGACGAGACGAGGGCGCGCCGTCCGTGCTCGCGCGAGCGGGGGTGGAGTTCGAGGGCGACGCCATGCGCGCGCACGTCGTCGCCCTCGCCAAGTCGGTCGACGGAAACTTTTTCGTCACCGGCGACGACGATCCGATCATCGTCGCCGCCGTCGCCGCGGTGCCTCGCGCGTCTGAAAAGGTGGAATCCCCCGAACGACTCCCACCCGGTCGCTCGGGACGGTTTCTCGTCGGTCCCGCCGGTTTCGACGTCGACACCGAAACCGCCGTCGTGCGCTCCGCCGACGTGCGCTACCTCGGACCGAAACCGACAGCCTCTCGCGGGTCGAGAACGAACGCGCGATCGCGCGATCGTCCATCGACACCCTTCGTCGACCGCGCCGATTCACTGTCAAAGATTCTTTTCAACGCGCGTTCGCGCGTCTCGCCGCTCGCCGTCGAGCGACTGCTGGAAGTCGCCGCCGCCGACGTGATGGACGACGATCCGTCACCATCGCTCGCGATGTAACGCTCGCGAACGGTTCACTCTGTTTAAAACTCAAACGTCATCTACAATCACGCCTCGTCTCGCGCATCGGCGCGCGCGCGTCCATCGTGTCTCGTCCGCCCGTCTCGTCGCGTCGCGTCCGGACGGCGTCCCCGCCCACCGGTGAGCCGCACTTCGAGACGTCGCCGCGTCGTCGTTCGTCATGGGGTCGTCCACGCCGAAATCGGCCAAAAAGGAGAAGAAGGAAAAGAAGGAGAAGAAGGAGAAGCGCGAGCGGCGCGAGGAGGCGGACGCGGGTGCGGATGAGGCGAAGAAGCAAAAAGTGCGCGATGCGCCCGAAAGTGGCGGCGGGACGCCCACGCGCGTGCGCGTCGTCGGATTGACGAAGACGGCGAACGCGGGGAGTCTTGGCGAGTTTTTGGGTCTCGACGCCGCGGACGTCGTGGTCGGGATGTGGGGTACGCACGGGAAGGGGCCGAAACCGCCGGGCGGGCAGGCGTTTGCGAGCGCCAAGTCGAGACAGGCGGCAGAATCGCTCGTCGCGGCGTTCAACGGGAAGACGCTGGACGGTGTCGAGCTCAGGGTGATCGTTGACGACGGTGACGTGGTCGTGGCGACGAACGGTGGGGTAACGCCGGGTAAGGAGAGCGTGGAGGCGGCGGCTCGACCGCCGTTGTTCGGCGGCGGAACGGCGTCGACGCCGACCAACTCGACGGCGCCGAACGCGACGTCAATGACGACGATTTCGTCACACGACGTGCGCGCGGACGATTGGACGTGTGGAGCGTGCGGTTGTAGCAACTTCGCTCGACGAACGTCGTGTTTCAGATGTGCGGCGGCGAGAAGCGCGACGGCTGGCAAAGCGTCCAACGCCGCGGTGAACACGGCGGCGGCGCGCGCGCCCGCGCAAGGAAGCGCGCAGGAGGGGTACGAAGTGTTCTTAAAGTATCTTCCACACAGCGCCGATGAGACCGAGGTGTACAATTTCTTCGCCGATTGCGGCGCCATCGTGGGTCCGGCGCGTCTTCTGCGCGACCCTCAGTCCGGGCAAGCCAAGGGCGCGGGTTTCATAACCTTCGTCGATGAGGCCGGTAGGAACGAGGCGTTGAAACGCGACGGCGCTCGATTTGGCGGGCGCAACGTATCGGTGACCGTGGCGAAGAAGAGCACGTTTGGCGTTCGAGCAACAGAGCAGGCGTACGGGACGCACACGCCGGCGATGCTGGCGGAAACGATCGCCGCGCTCGTCGCGCCGGATCGTTCGGGCGTGTACGTGGACGGAACGTTCGGCCGCGGTGGTCACACGCGCGGTATCCTCGCCGCGCTCTCCCCGGAGGGGCGATTACACGCGTTTGACATGGATCCCGAGGCTATCAAGGTTGGCCGAGAACTCGAAAAGGAAGACTCGAGATTCACCATCCATCACGCCCCGTTTGGATGCATGGCGCAGGTGTTGAAACCGCTCGGCGTCCAACCCTCGGGCGTATTTTTAGATTTGGGCATCTCGTCGCCGCAGTTTGACGACGCTTCGAGAGGTTTCAGACCGGAGCAAGACGGACCGCTCGATTTGCGTTTCGACGTCGAGCGCGGCGTCCCGGCGAGCGAGTACTTACGACTCGTGTCTCGCGATGATCTTCGCCGCGTGATTCACGAGTACGGCGAAACCACCGATCCCATCGCCGCCAGACGCATCGCGGACGCCATCATTCTCGCGAGGGAGGACGGCACGCTTCCGAGCACGACGAAGGATTTCGCCGCCCTCGTCGCCAAAGCCAAGGGCAAAGAGTACCAGATGATGCACCCCGCCAAGCTCACGTTTCAGGCGCTTCGCATCGTCCTCAACCAAGAGTTCGACGAGATGCGTCGCGGCATGCACGCCGCCTTCGACATCATGCCAGAACACGGTCGACTCGGCATTCTCACGTGGAAACACAGTGAGTGCGCCATCGTCGTAGATTTTTTCCGCGACTACGAAGTCATCAGAGACGACTTCCCCCTCTACGTCTGGGCGAAGAGGCATCACGCGGACAAGTGCGCGAAAAAACTCGAACGCAAGTGGGGTTTACACATGGACGACGCCCAGCGCCCGAGCGAGGCTGAGATGCGTCAAAACAGTCGCTCTCGCAGCGCCACGCTCCACGTCCTTCGCAAACGCGAAGCCGTGCGCATCGCCGACCTCGAGCGCGTCGCCTACAAGCTCAAGAGTTGGGGCAAAATTCCCGACGCCGCCGCGCCACCGCCGGTGACGTTCAAGTACGATCTCTAGACGAAACCCACCCGTAGACGACGACGACGCGGTCGCGGTCGCGGTGTATTGAATGTATTGTTGTCGAGCCTCTCGCGGCGCTTTTTCCACTCAGGCGGTTGGCGTCCCCATTCGATTCCATGTGTTGTCCCGCACACGCGCGCGCGTCATGTTCGTTCGCCCGCCCGCGACCGCCTCGACAACGACGTCGTCCTCGCGCGCGTCGTCGTCCTCGCGTGCGTTCGCGCGTCGCGGCGTCGCGCGCGTCGCGGCGTCCCGATTCGACGGTTCCCAAAACATGAACACGGCGCCCAAAAAAGAGTGTCCCGTCTGTAAGGGCACGGGATGGAAGCCGTGCGGGCAGTGCGACGGCACGGGTGTCAATCAGACGGATTTGTTTCAGGGCAAGTTTAAAAAGGGCGACGCGTGTTGGTTGTGTAACGGGCAACACGGATCGAGGACGATGTGCGGCAACTGCGTAGACCTCACGGATACGTTTTGAGTTTTGAGTGTTGAGTCTACATTCTACATACCGCGCTCCGCCGCGCGTCTACCCGCCTCTCGACCGTTATTATACTCCGCCCGCGCGATCATCGCCGCGATGCGCGCCCCGACGTCCTCCACGCGCGCGTCTCCGTCTCGAGCGACGCGAAGCGCGTCGTCCAGCGCCTCCCGCTGCGCCTCGGTGACGAACCACACGCACGCGTTCGGACACTGCGCCGCCGCCATCCACTCCGCGTACGCCTCGGGCGATGTCTCATCGAACGTTCCCGCCCGCGTCGTCGCCCTCGCCGCGCCCGTATCGCTCGCTCGCGCGAACGACTCGGGCGCGCGTCGCGCGCACGAGCGCGAGCACGCGTCCTCGCCCGCGCACCGCGTCTCGTCCACAAACACCGATCGAGCGCCGTCGAACGTCGCGCGAATCGTCGACGGCGAAAACGGATCACCGTCGCCGTTCTCCATCGTCGCGGACAGTCGACGAAGCGCGTCGACGTCGTTCGAGGCCACCGCGCGCGCCAACGTTTCGTAGGCGGCGCGCGCGAAAATCGCCGCGGCGTCGCTCCCGCCGGGCGCGTCCGGGTGCGTCCGCTTCATCGTCGCGCGATACGCGGCGCGAACGTCAGCCATCGTGAGCGCGTCGACGTCGACGTCGTCGAGACCGAGCGCGCGCATGGGATTCCTCGACGCGCCGTCGTCATCGCCAACGGTGTCATCGTCATCACCGTCATCATCATCGATTCGCGCGCGCGTTCTCGTCGCCGACCCGCGCGCGAACGCCCGACGACGACGACGACGACGAGACCGCGACACCGCGCGCGTCGTCGCCGTCACCGCCGTCGTCCGCACCACCACCATCGACGTCGACGCCGTCATCGATGGGATCGATCGATCGGTCGCGCGCGCCGCGCTCTGTCGAACGCGTCGTCGCGCCGCGCGCGTCTCGCGCGCGTTCCGTCGCCGTCGCCGTCATCGTCGTCGTCGTCGTCGTCGTCGTCGTCACGCACGCGCGCGCGCACGCACGCACGCAGACGCGATCGTGCGCGCGCGCGCGCATCATCGCGCCGGTTCGCGTCGTCATCCACGAGGAGGTCACGTCCCACGGTGTCAGGGGGGTGCATCCCCGACGTCGTCGTCCGATGTCGTGGGATGGGACGCGTCTGAAATGGTGAGGGGGGATGAATCAGACCGACCCGCATCCATCCCGAGCGTCGCGCGAGGGTGGAGTCACGCGTTCACGCAGTCGCGCACGCGTGACAGTCATGCATTCATGCAGTCATGCAGTCATGCATTCATGCAGTCATGCAGTCATGCACGCAGTCATGCACGCATGCAGTCATTCAAGCAGTCATGCACGCATGCAGTCATTCAT